>Ga0302313_10001435_pt1 | contig 18131 bp, 14 predicted proteins | sample III_Palsa_N2_2_FD_200454 | JGI IMG/M metagenome (GOLD analysis project Ga0302313, IMG submission 200454) | Peat permafrost microbial communities from Stordalen Mire near Abisko, Sweden - III_Palsa_N2_2 | ecosystem: Environmental > Terrestrial > Soil > Palsa > Peat permafrost | place: Sweden...
ACGCGGCTGCTCGATGTGAATCTGAATCTGATGCTCGATGAGAGCTCGACGAGCTCGGATCATCGGTGGTTGCGATTGCTGCAGGCGCTGGGCAAGCCGCGACGGATTAAGTGGGATGGCGATCCTTACGAGTTGGCGCGAACGCTGACGTTCGATGTGGAGAACAAGTCGTCGGTGCTTTCCTGCATCATTCGTGCGAGGGAAAACTCGCGGCATGTGAGAGAGCAGATTTCTACCGAGCAGTGGCACCGGATCAACTCGCTCTATCTGGAAGTCACGCGGTCGGAGTTGCAAACCGCAATGCATGCGCAGGCGCTTCAAGGCAGCAGCGAGACGCCTGCGGCGTTTCTACAGCAAGTGATGGAAGCCGTGCACCAGTTTCAAGGCGTGACGGATTCGACCATGAGCCACGGCGAGGGCTGGCACTTTATCCAGGTGGGGCGGTATCTTGAGCGCGCAACGGCGACAGCGATGTTGCTTGAGGCGTATCACGAAGATGTGTGGGCAAATCCAGATCGCGTGGCTGAAGGTAACGAGTATCTGGAGTGGATGGGATTGCTGCGGTCGGCAACCGCGTTTGAGGCTTACTGCAAGGTGTATACAGCGGACCTGACGCCGGAACGGATTCTCGAGTTTCTGCTGCTTGATCCGGAGTTTCCGCACTCGGTGCGGTTTTCGATCGACAGCCTGAAGTGTGCGCTGCTGGCCATTCAGAATGCTTCGGGGGGAAATCGTGCGGAGGAGCTGCATCGTATTGCGGGCAGGCTGAGTGCGTCGCTGGGATATGCGAGTGTCGATGAAATTTTGTCAGGCGATATTGTGGCCTATTTGCGCAATATCCAGAAGCAATGCCAGGCCGTCCATGAGACTATCTATCATCTCTACGTTGATTACTCGATCCAGACTGCTTTAGCAGGTTGAACCAAAGTCTTTGGCCGATTTACAGAGGATTCCGTTGAACGCCACGTTGTACGAGCGACCCAGATTTGCCGCAAGAGCTGAACGACCGGAGGCGCACATGTATTACTCAATACGCCACCTCACGAAGTTTCTGTACAAGACGCAGGTCAGCGAAAGCATCATGGAGACGCGCATGCATCCGCGGTCGGACCAGATGCAGCGGTGCCTTACGTTTCACCTTTCGGTGAGCCCGCGATGTCGCGTGTTCAGTTATCGCGATCACCTGGCCAACCAGGTGCATCACTTCGATATCCCAGGCCAGCATGGACAACTGGTGATCGTGGCTGAATCGCTGGTGGAGATGCAGCCACATATCGCGGTGCCGAAGTCGCTGCCGGATGGCGCATGGGAAGAACTTGACCGGCTGGTGGCCGAAGGCGACTTCTGGGAAATGCTGCTGCCTAGCGAGTTTACGACGCCGACGCCGGAGCTCGAAGCGCTTGCAAATAGCCTCGATCTGCGGAGGCGTGGTGATCCATTGAGTGTTCTGCATAAGTTGAATGAACAGCTTTATCAGTACTTCGACTACAAGCCGCAATCGACCAGGGCGGATTCGCCAATTGATCTTGCGCTGACGACGAAGGGCGGAGTGTGCCAGGATTTTTCGCACATCATGATTGCGCTGGTGCGGTCGAAGCTACAAATCCCTTGCCGATATGTGAGTGGGTATCTGTACCACGGGGAAGGTATGGGCGATCGCTCGGAGAGCTCGGCGACGCATGCGTGGATAGAGGCATTTTTGCCGGAGCTGGGGTGGGTCGGATTTGATTCGACGAACCACCTGATTGCGGGCGACAGGCACATTCGCACGGCGATTGGGCGGGATTACTCCGATGTGCCGCCGACGCATGGTGTGTTTCGTGGGCGATCCAAGAGCGAGTTGAGCGTCGCGGTGCGCGTGACCCCGAGCGAGGGTACGCCTTCGCTCGATCAGGAGCTGCCGGTGCCGGAAGATTGGTCGATTCTCGTAGAGAAAGCGCAGGCGTTGCCGGAACAGCCGCCGCCGATGAAGCGGCAGCATCAGCAGGCACAACAGCAGTAGCCGGGAGCAGCTTTAGCTCCTGGGTTGGGATTTGCGGCCTACAAGAGCGGCGACAATGCCGGAGATTGTCGAGCCGCCAACGCAGGTGCCGATGATTTTTACGGTGTCCTGGCCGCTCACCCTGCCGAAGACGAATCCGAGTATGACGATCACGGCAACCAGAGCAGCAGCTATCGCCAGAAACAAAATGCCGACGGCTATGATGTCCGACGTTTCGAAGGAGAAGTTCTTAAGGGATTTGCTGGTCTGCGAGTCTGCTGGAGTAGCAGCCGGAAAATCCCCTGGCCTGGGTCCGCTATGTTCTTCGCTAAAGGTGAATGCAGCAGGCGCAGATAGACAGCCGCCATCAGAGAGTGCCGGCGCATGAATTGGAGAGGATGTCACAAGCTGTGTCGGGCCCGAAGAAGAAGACTCTGGCGGATCAGGCATACGCTCACCTCAACGTGTTGGCATCCCTTATACACCCGATGTGCCTGAGCTTTCGTGTGAATAGTTCATAAGTTGCGAGACTACAGGTTCAGCTTCTTGAAGGTGCGCTCGGGAATGACCTTGATGACGCCCATAATGATGCGCCAGATGCCCGGAACATAAACCACGTCCTGCTTCTTGTCGATCGCCTTGACGATGGTGGCTGCGACCTTTTCGACGTCGGCAAACTTCTCGCTTCCCTTCATCGACTGCGTCATCGCGGTCTTTACCGGGCCTGGCTTGATCGTCATCACAGTGACGCCCTCACGGTCGACGCGATTGCGAAGGCCTGCGAGGAACGCGGACAGGCCAGCTTTCGAGGAACCATAGACGTAGTTTGATTTGCGTCCACGATCACCGGCTACTGAGGACAGCACCGCAAGCGTGCCGGAGTGGCGTTGGGCGCAGTAGTTGGCGAGCCAGGTAAGAAGGCTTACCGGCGCAACGAAATTTGTGTGCAGAATTTTGGCCGCTTCGTCGAAGCTGCGTTCAGCCCTGGGCTGCTCGCCCAGAACACCGAGGGCAAAGTAAGCGACGTCGAGGCCAGCGAGAGAGTTGATGGCATGGGCCAGAAGCTCGGGGTGAGAGGTGGTGTTGTCGAGATCGGCCACAGCGAAATCAACATAGTTGGCGCCGCGGGTGCGAGCGTCCGCAGCCACGGCGGCAAGCTTATCTGCATTGCGAGCGACGAGGTAGAGATTCTCTCCGCGCTCAGCCCAGATTCGAATGCAGGCTTCCGCAATGCCAGACGTGGCACCCAATACAAGGATGCGCTTCGGATGAAGGTTGATCACATTGCCGAGGTCGTTCTCCGGCGTGCGGCGCACAGCGAGAACCGGTTCATTACCGCGCGGGGATGCAGTGCTCATCGGTCGCCCTCCTGACCCATCACACGTTCCCAGTAACTGGAGGTTATGGCCGGATCCTTATAGCGCGCGAAGCGTTCCCATTGCGGATAGAACGCCTTGAACTGGTCGGGCGTCATGCAGGCGTCCTTCGCGGAGTAGAGCCGTCCGCCGAACTCGCGAGTCATATCGCCGAGGCGCTGCATGAGCGGGAAGCTGAGGTTGGGCTTGATGGGGAAATCCAGCGCGAACATGATGCCGGATTGCGGGAAGCTCATCATGCCAAGCGAAGGAATGTCACCGAAGGTCTTGAGTACGGCGAGGAAGCTGGCCAGACCGGACTTGGCAATCTCTTTCAGGATGGCAATGGTTCCCTCTTTAGCGTGCTCCCACGGTATAGCGTATTGAAACTGCAGCAGGCCATTTTTGCCGTACATGCGATTCCAGTGATGTATCGCATCGAGCGGGTAGAAGAACGGCTCGTAATCCTGCAGCGTTTTTACGTGCGACTTGATCTGTTTGTGGAAGAAGGCGGTGTTGAAAGCGCTGATGGTGGCACGGTTCAGCAGGAAGCCGGGAGCTTCGATGGGGAAGACGAGCTTTGGCTTGCCCGAGGGCTTTAGTTCGCCGGGCGCTTTCGAGTGATCACCGAGCATGAAGATGCCGCGCGCGAAGTTTTTGCCGGTGGAGACGCAGTCGACCCAGCTGACGGTGTACTCGACATGTTTGTAACGCTCTTTGAGATCGAGGAATTCATCGATGCCGTGGAACTGAATACCCTCGTAGTCGATCATGCGGCTGACGATAGGCTTGAGAATGAGCTGCGCCCAGGTGATGACGCCGGTAAGGCCCATGCCGCCAATTGTCGCCGCGTAGTAGTCAGGGTTTTCGCGCGGCGAGCAGAGCATGCGGTTGCCGTTGGAGCGGACAAGCTCAAATTGCGGAACGTGATTGCCGAAAGAGCCTGCGATTTCGTGATTTTTGCCGTGAATGTCATTCGCTATGGCACCACCGAGCGTGACGTACTTGGTGCCGGGCGAGACAGGCAGGAAAAAACCGCGGGGAACGGCGAAGTCGAGAATCTGCGCGAGCGTGATACCAGCTTCAGCAGTGAGAAGGCCGGTGGAGGGGTCGAACGCCAGGAGGCGGTTCATCGATGTGGTCTGGAGAAGCGTACCCTCTTTGAGCAGGCAGACATCGCCATAGCTGCGGCCCATTCCGACAGCAAGTGCGCCACCGTGGATGCCATCGATAAGACCTGGGTAGTCGCCTTGCCAGTGAAGCGGAAGGACGGTCGCGTTGTACTTGGGGTAGCGTCCCCAGGACTCGAACGGCGCGGGACCCGATGATTCTTCAGTTGCGGTTGGATTCGCCATTTGTGTAAGGATACCGCGTGGCGTGACGATGTGGGTATACAACTGATGACTGCCCGGTACTTAGTGGCCTTCCGGAACCTTGCCGCCAACCTTGAAGTTGTGGGTTAGCCAGACGAGCGGGGCGGCGATGAGCGTGACGACACCGACGATGTGGAAGCAGTCCATAAAGCCGAGCAGGCGGGTTTGCGCGGTGAGCTGGTTGTAATAGCTGAGCGTCGCGGCCTGCATGGCGCTGGCGGCGGAGTAGCCATGGGTCTGGAGATAAAGCGCTGTCTGGTGGATACCGCTTTGCAGCGGGAACGAACTCGCCGTGAGGTTGTTGCCGAGGCGCGCCTGGTGAAAGTTCTGGCGGCGTTCGGCCATGGTGGTGATAAATGCCACACCGAAGCTACCACCCCAGTTGCGGAAGAAGTTAGTCAGTGAGCTGGCGCGGTTGGTCTGGTCGGGACGCAGTCCGGAGAAGCCCAGGACCGAAAGCGGTACGAAGAAAAAGGCGTAACCAAGACCTTGCAGCGCACGCGCCCAGGCATAGTGGGCATAGTCGGTCTGCAGGTTGAAGTGGCTGTAATGGATCATCGAGATGCCGATGGTGATGGTGGCTCCGAAGAGCAGAACTCGGGGGTGAACAATGCCGCGCTGCACAAGTTGAGCACCGACGGGAGCGAGCAGTGTGATGACGAACGCGCCGGGTCCGAGGACGAGGCCGGCGTCGATGGCGCGGTAGCCGTAGAGGGATTGCAGGAGCTGAGGGATCATCGTTGTGGTGCTGAAGAGACCGAAACCGAAGACGAAGTAGAAGACGTTCGCAATGGCGAAGTTGCGCGACTTGAGCATGCGGAAGTCGATGACCGGGTCGGGTACATGCAGCTCCCAGAGAACGGCGCCGACGAGTGCGGTAATGCCGATGACCGCCAGCCAGCAGATGAGCGAGGAGCCAAACCAGTCGTCGATCTGGCCGCGGTCGAGCAGGACTTCGAGCGCGCCGGAACCTACAGCGATGAGTGCGATACCAACAGCATCGACGTTGAGCTTTCCGCTGGCGGTGCGGACGGTCTTGCGTTCTTCCGTGAAGGATTCGGGGTCGTGCACAAACTTGTTGGTGAGATAGAGCGAGATGAAGCCGATGGGAATGTTGATGAGGAAGACCCAGCGCCAGTTGTAGTTATCGGTAATCCAGCCACCGAGCACCGGGCCAATGGCGGGCGCGGTAACGATGGCCACCGTATAGAGCGCGAAGGCCGAAGCGCGCTTGGCAGGCGGGAAAGTGTCAACGAGAATGGCTTGCTCAACCGGAGCGAGACCGCCGCCGCCGATGCCCTGGAAGACTCGCGCCATGAGCATGATGCCGAGGGTGGGAGCGATGCCACAGAAGAAGCTCGTGAGGGTGAAGAGTGCAACGCAAGCCATGTAGTAGTTCTTGCGGCCAAAGACGCGCGAAAGCCACGCGGACATAGGCAGCACAACGGCGTTCGCTACGAGGTACGTGGTGAGGATCCAGGTGACTTCGTCGTAGGAGCGGCCGAGACCGCCGGCAATATATGGAAGCGAGACGTTAGCGATGGAGGTGTCGAGCAGCTCCATGAAGGTGGCGATGGTGACGGTGAGGGCCACGACCCACGGGTTGATAACCGGCAGACGGCGGCGTCTGGTGGCTACTGTCTGGATCGGCGGAGATGCGATTGCTGCTGCGGCCACGATTCTGCTCCAGAAAAGAGACCATTTGGTCTCTTTTCGGATCAGATTGTCGAAAGGGGCAGAAGGATTTAGTTTTTTGCGGAGGCGCGTGTGCGCCGGGAAGCACGAACCTCGGTTTCGAGGTAGTGGTCGAGTTGAATCAGGGTTTCGTGCAGCGGCGAACGGTTCTTTTCGATGCGGGCGAGAATGTTCGCGCCTTCAAGCGCGCCGATGATGCGGTTGGCTACGCGGGCGGCGTCAATATCAGGCCGGACAGTGCCGGAACGGCGGCCTTCGTCAACGGTGCGGGTGAGCATGTCGCGCCAGTTTTGCAGCGCCGCGCGGACACGTTCGCGAAGGACTGGATTGCCGTCGTCCGCATCCACCGCGGTGTTTAGCACCGGACATCCGCCGGGAAAGTTGGAGTGCTCGGTGAAGTTGGAGACGTGGTGTTTAAGGCGGTCAATCTCGTTGGCAATATCGTCCATCCCCTTGCGCCGCTTGGCGGACACGGTCTTCCAGGCGTAGTCAAAGGCTTCGGCGGCGAGTTCTTCCTTGCTTTCGAAGTGGCGATAGATGCCGCCCTTATTGAGGCCGGTAGCTTCCATGATGTCCGACAGCGCGCAGCCGACGTAGCCGCGCTGGTTGAAGAGCGGAGCCGCGATTTCGATGATCCGTTGCCGGGTTAGTTCGCCTTTGGACATTGCAGACATTGGATGATTTTACCGACCGAACGGTCTCAGAGATTCAGTTCAGTAGTATCAACTTCGTCCCCAGGTTCCGACTTCGCTTTCACTCTGAGGTTCCTGCGAGCTAGGAAATTCGACCAAAATATGCCGAGAACGCCAAGCGGACAGAGCAACCAAGGGCCAATCCAATTTGCATTCACAGAGTTACGCGAGCCCGTATAAGGCCCAGTTAAGTTTTCAGCGGCAATGGCACGAAGATACGCGCCTACAACCTTTTCATCGAGATACGTGACTTGGAGTAATTGGCCATACGAGTTTCTCGGTGGTGAAACCCTTCGCGAAATCCCATCAACGCGCCGTCCTCTAGGACGATGTCGAACGTGTATGTTTTACTCTTACCGGTTCCGTGTGCATATACGCCCAGCAAACGACCCTTAATTTGCTTTCTTGGTGCTGACGAAGGGATAGCCGAAGAGATCAACGAATAGACCATCACGCCCATCCAAAGAAACATTCCACAGAAATAGACAAACCCGCGCGGGGTATACGCCTTCCAAGCGCTCCAGAAAACAAATGTGAAGATCGCGACGAGGAAGAGCAGAGCGAGAATCAGCGTAAACAAGTTTTCCTCTGTCTTGAATTAAGACCGATGTTCTTGAGGAAGTGTAGACGAAGCAATAGCAAAGGGCGTAGCCGAAGCCACGCCCTTGCTTTGTTGCAAATGATCAAACTACGCCTTAGCGGCGGTCTCGCGATTCGACTTCGCGGTAGCCAAACCAGCCTTCGCCTGGGTGGCGAGAGCGGCAAAGCCTGCGGGGTCGTTGGCGGCGATGTCGGCGAGGATCTTGCGGTCCAGGCCGTTGCCGGCGTGCTTGAGGCCGTTGATGAAGGTCGAGTAGCTCATCCCGTTGCTGCGGCAGGCGGCGTTGATACGCACGATCCAGAGCGAACGGAACTGGCGCTTCTTCTGCTTGCGGCCGATGTAGGCGAACTTGAGTCCGCGCTCGACGGCTTCCTGAGCGGCCTGGTAGAGCTTGGATTTTGTGAGGAAGTAGCCACTCGCGCGCTTGAGAATCTTCTTGCGGCGGTCGCTGCGTTTTGTACTCCGTTTTACACGGGGCATGGTCAGTCTCCTTTTGCGTACTTCGTTTAGCGGATGGAGGTAAGGGTGGCCTCTTCTCTCGCTTGCAACTTCGAATCTCAGTGGGTTGACGTTGGTCTAACCCAGGGGCCATAACGCATTTGGCGGCCCTTTGTGTTTGCACACGGCTCGATTCGAAAACTTTTTGATGCTTTACGCTTTACGCGTAAGGGAGCATCCGGGCGACCTTTGGGGTATCCGCAACGGAAACCAGAACAATACGGCCCAGCTTGGACTTGGTCTTGTTGGTCTTCGAAGTGAGGATGTGGCGCATCTTGGACTGGCCGCGCTTGAACTTGCCGGTACCAGTTTTCTTGAAGCGCTTGGCCGCGCCTGAGTGTGTTTTCAACTTTGGCATGGTATTCCTAACGGAAAAACAGCTATTTGCAACAGCTGTCAGTATAGCAGAATTTCCTGGATTTCTAGTAAATGGGTGCAGCTCCGACGGAATACGGAGTTCTTGGAGGATCCTTCGGCTGCGCCTCAGGATGAAGGCTCTGAAGGAGTTGCGGCTCTACTCCAGTTTGACCGTCAAATCGACCACCGGCGTCATTTTACTGTTGAACTTGCTCAAGTAGTGGGAACCCGAGCGGTGCTGACGGTACGTCGCCCAGACGTTGTAATCGGTGCCCCCGCTGAGACGCCGGAACTCATAATGACCGGCTTTGTCGGTGATGTAGGACATGACGGTCTTGTCGCCGTCGTTCTGCACCTCGACCACGGCTCCGCTCAGCGGCTCGTGATGCTGGTCGGTGACTGACCCTGAGAGCGTCCGGAAGGTGTTTTGCGCTGGAGAAAGCGCCGAATAGAACAGCAGCGCCGCAGCGAACACTGCGGTAGAGATGCGAGCCAGGGTTGTTTTTCCGGTTACGCCGCGAATCACACACCTCCACAAAGCTCTGCTGACAGATAGATGCCGATTGCGCGGAAGAAGACTCGCCCAGGCGGTATGCCACCAGTTAGGATGAGCCTCACAGGAGATTCCATGCTTTCGAAACCTCTGCTTGCCGCAGCCGTTATGGCGTCTGTGTTTGGTTCTGCCGGTTGCACGGCACAACAGCCCGCGCCTAAACCATTGGAAGCAATGCCCTATTCGCCATCACTCGACGTAACAAGCCTGGACCGGACCGCAGACCCATGCGTGGACTTCTACCAATACACCTGCGGCGGATGGATGAAGAAGAACCCGATTCCAGCCGACCAGGCGGCCTGGAGCGTATACGGCAAGCTGGCGAACGATAACCAGCAGTTTCTGTGGGGGATTCTTGCCGACGATGCGAAAGCGAAGGATCGTACCCCGGTGCAGCAGAAGGTTGGCGACTTCTTTGGGGCGTGCATGGACACCTTCCGCATCGACGCGCTCGGAGACAAGCCGCTGCAGCCGGCGTTCAAGACGATTGCAGGCCTCAAGACGAGAGAGGATTTGATTGCGAGCCTCGCGATGTTCGACAACAGCCAGATGGGCAGCTACTTCTTCAACTCCGGACCTGACCAGGATGCGGCCGATTCTTCTGTGATGATTGTGGCTGTCGAAGCCGGTGGGCTCGGACTTCCGGATCGTGATTACTACTTAAAAACGAACGACAAAGATGCCAAAATTCGCGAGCAGTATGTCGCCTATATTGAGCAGATTCTTACGCTGGCCGGTGAATCCGCAGGCCACGCCAGGACGGATGCCGCGTCGATCATGAAGATCGAGACCGCGCTGGCGAAGGCTTCGCTGACGCGCGTGGAGCGGCGTGATCCGCATAACACGTACCACATGATGCCAATTGCGGACCTGACTGCAATCGCTCCAGCAATCAACTGGACGGACTACTTCGCAGCGCATGGCGCGCCCGGTGTCACGCGACTTAATGTCTCTCAGCCGGCGTTCCTGAAGGCAGTCAACGCGGAGCTTACGCAGGAGCCTGTCGAAGCCCTGCGCGCTTATCTTCGGTTTCACTTGCTGCTGGCCGCTGCTCCCTATCTGGCGCACCCGTTCGAACAGGCAAACTTCGACTTCTTTTCGACGACGCTTCGTGGCGTTCCAGCGATGCCGCCGCGCTGGAAGACCTGTACCCGCGGCGTCGATCGCGACCTGGGCGAAGCGCTGGGACAGGAGTTCGTGAAGCGCACGTTTACCGCCGATGCCAAGGCGAAAACTCAGCTGATGACCGAGCAGATTGAGACGGCCATGCAACACGAAATCGAGAACCTCGCCTGGATGAGCCCGGCGACCAAACAGGAAGCTCTGCGTAAGCTGCATGCGATTCGCAACAAGATCGGGTATCCGGAGAAATGGCGCGACTACTCGGCACTGGATGTGAAACCGGACGACTACTTCGGCGACGTGCTGCGCGCTTCGTTATTTGAATCGGATCGGCAATGGCACAAGCTGGGCAAACCTGTCGACCGGAATGAGTGGGACATGACACCGCCCACCGTGAATGCGTATTACAACGACCAGATGAACGACATCAACTTTCCTGCCGGCGTGCTGCAGCCGCCGCTCTACGACCCGAAAGAAGACGATGCGCCGAACTATGGCAATACAGGTGCGACGATTGGCCACGAACTGACGCATGCGTTCGACGATGAAGGACGGCAGTTCGACTCCAAAGGCAACCTGCGTGACTGGTGGACGCCGGAGGATGCGGCCGGGTTTGAGACGCGCATCAACTGCGTGCGCGATCAGTATGCGGGGTATGTGATCGTCGACGACATTCATATCAACTCCAAGCTGACCAGCGGCGAGGATGTGGCCGATATCGGTGGAACGATGCTGGCTTACATTGCATGGAAGAAACAGACTGAGGGACTGACGCTGAACAATGCCGATGGCTTTACGCCGGACCAGCGTTTCTTTGTCGGCATGGCTCAGTGGGCATGCGAGAACAATCGGCCAGAGAACCTGCGGGTAAACGCGCTGACCGATCCGCATTCACCGGGGTATGCGCGAATCAATGGCGTGGTGTCGAACCTGCCGGAGTTCCAAAAGGCGTTTAGCTGCAAAGCCGGCCAGCCGATGGTGCATGCACCGGTGTGTCGGGTCTGGTAGTTGCAACAGCTGTAAGAGATAACGGCGAGAGAAAAAATCTCTCGCCGTTATTGTTTGTGCCGTACACTTTTCACAATTCACCAGCGTCATTCGAGCGACCCAGGGCCCTGCAAGCGTCGCAATCCCACTTGAAAGTGATGGACCGTTATGCCAGTTTCTCTTTCCAAACGTTGTGTTGCGGAGTTCTTCGGAACCTTTTGGCTGGTCTTCGGCGGTTGCGGATCGGCCGTACTGGCCGCTGCGTTTCCCGCGTTGGGCATTGGCTTTGCCGGCGTCGCATTGGCCTTTGGACTGACCGTGCTGACCATGGCTTACGCCATCGGACACATCTCCGGCTGCCACCTGAACCCGGCGGTAACGCTGGGCCTTGTGACCGGTAAGCGGTTCCCTGCCGATGAAGCCCTGCCTTACTGGGTTTCGCAGGTGATGGGTGCTATTGCCGCGGCTGCGCTGTTATATGCCATTGCGGCGGGAAAACCGGGATTTGAGGTCGGCGGTTTTGCCTCAAACGGCTATGGGCTGCATTCGCCCGGTGGCTACAGTCTGGTTGCGTGCCTGGTGGCTGAGGTGCTGCTGACATTCTTCTTCCTGATGGTGATTATGGGCTCGACCGACCAGCGTGCGGCCAAAGGCTTTGCACCGCTGGCAATCGGGCTATGCCTGACACTGATTCACCTGATCGGCATTCCGGTCACGAATCTTTCGGTGAATCCGGCGCGGTCGACCGGACCGGCGCTGATCGCAGCTGCAACCGGTGGGACATGGGCGGTGAAGCAGCTTTGGTTGTTCTGGCTGGCACCGCTGGTTGGCGGAGCACTCGGCGGCCTTTTCTACAAGGCAGTACTGGCTGAACATGAACCGCCGCCGGTGGTCGAGAAGCCGGTGACCTTCGCAGCTTAGGGCTGGAACCTATACGCAAAAGGCCCTCTTCGTCGCAACGGCGGAGAGGCCTTTTGCGTGGAGCAGAGACCAAACCAGATAAGCTAGTCTTAGGTGCCTGCTCTATCAAAGTGTGCCGAAGGATCCTTCATTTGCCCCAGGCATCATCCAGACTGAGTCCTTTTTTCGCGCCCTTGAACCGCTGGAACAAGGCGGCCAGGCGCAATGCTGCGCTGCTGGCGGTTGGCCTTACGGCCGCCTATGCGATCACCTGTTCCAGATTTTTCGGCTTAATCTTCTGGATGTCGGACATCGGGTGGTATCTCCGGATGGCGCGCGGCGACATCCACAGCATCAGGCAGCCTTTTGCTTCGCGACAGCTTGGGCCGGCGGTTGTGCGCCTTTTTGTATGGCTGCTGCATTGGTCTGTGCCACAGGCGTTCTTGCTGGAAGGCCTGCTGGCGCTGCTGGTGACGCTGGCGGTGGTGTACGCGTTGGTGATGCGGTCCGCGGCGCCGCGGTGGATGCTGCTGGCGGTGGCGGTGGTGCCGTTCTGGCCGCAGCTTTATGTCGGGCTCGTGCTTCCCGACCTCTGGTATGCGGGGCTGCTAGCGATCTTTCTGCTGTTGTTGGCACGGCGGAACCTTCTGGCGGCAGCGTGCATGATGTTTCCACTGATGCTCTCGCGGGAATCGACGTCGCTGACGCTGGTGTGCCTGCTGATTGCATGCTGGCGGCCATTGCGTTGGCCTGGCCGTTTGCTGGCATTCGGTGCTGGGCTTGCGGGCACTCTGTTGATCGGACGTCTGACTCTGCACAACCCAGGCAATATGGACAGCGTACCGGAGAGCATCTACCTGCTGGCGAAGGCTCCCTGGAACCTGCTGCGCAATATTCTGGGCATTGTGCCCTGGAGCAACGTCAACGGTTCTCTGTGCCGGGTCCCGGAGTGGCGATACACTCTGCCGTTCCATGTGGGTCTGCTGCATACCGTGGGTATGTGCGGATTCTCCTTCGATCAGCCCCAGGAAACCCTTGCAGCGGCGTTAACCACCTTCGGCCTGCTGCCACTGCTGGCGGTATTTTTGTGGACAAGAGGCAGACGCGCGGGCGTCCACCACCCCGCCAACAACGTAGCGAAACACAATAGTCCACTGATCCGTTTTTGCCTGCTTTATGGTGGCGTTTCGTTCGTTCTCGCGCCCATGCTTGGAGCCTGGGCGCCGCGTTTATTCGGCTATAGCTGGCCGCTGAGCCTGATCGCCGTTCCGCTGCTGTTCCATGGTCTGAGCGAGGCATATGGCGAGGCGCTCACCTCAAAAAGAGCGGCAGCGGGTCTGGTTTTTCTGGGACTGCATCTGGTGGTCTGCGGGCTCGGGTTCAAATACCTTAGCTGGTCGCTGATCGGCCTTACTTTAATGCTTTATTTGGTGGGTTTTGCGATGCTTCGCTGGTGGTTTGGGCGGCCCGTCCGGCAGGCAGGCAAACGTTTGCACAGCAATCCTCAACAGGCCGCCAGCGAGGCCTGAAATAGCCCTCCGCGCATGGTAAAATCGACATAGGGAATAACCCTTTTCAGGCGGCTTAATCCCCTTTGTTTTCGGGTTCTTCGCAAGGTTCGCGAAACCCGCAAGACCTGGCCGCCTGCTGGAGATTTTTTGTCAACGCAAAGCCCCGTCCCAGACCCGAAGCAGCCTACGCCCGCAGTGCCGGCAAATGGCGGTTATACCGGTGAAAATATCACCATCCTCGAAGGCCTCGCGGCAGTTCGCCTGCGCCCGGCCATGTACATCGGATCGACGGGCGACCAGGGACTGCATCATCTGGTCTATGAGGTTGTCGACAACTCGGTTGACGAAGCGTTGGCAGGCCATGCAACGCGCATCGATGTCACCATTCACGTCGATAACTCGATCACCGTCGTCGACGACGGACGCGGTATTCCGGTCGACAACAAGACGCTGCCTACCGGCGAGGTGCTGCCCGCGGTGCAGGTGGTGCTGACGATGCTGCATGCCGGCGGTAAGTTCGATGCGTCGAACTACAAAGTTTCGGGTGGTCTGCACGGCGTCGGCGTGAGCTGCGTGAACGCGCTTAGCGAAGAGTTCGACGTAGAGATCTGGCGCGATGGCCATGCGTGGACGATGGATTACTCAAAGGGCGATCCGATCAGCGAGCTGCGGAAGATGGGGCCAAGCAAGCGCCGGGGAACGAAGATTCACTTCCTGCCGGACAAGACCATCTTCACCGTCACCGAGTACAACTTCGACACGCTCGCCAACCGCCTGCGCCAGCTCGCGTTCCTGAACAAGGGCATCGAGATTTCGCTGACCGACGAGCGCCAGGTCGATACCAAGGGCGAAGTCAAGAGCCAGCTTTACAAGTATTCCGGTGGCATTGCCGAGTTCATCAAGCTGCTCAACAAGGGCAAGCAGGTGCTGCACGAAAAGCCCATCTACATGGAAGCCGAGGTCGGCCAGCTTGTGATGGAGATTGCGCTGCAGTACAACGACGCGTACTCCGAAACCGTGTTCAGCTTCGCGAACAACATCAACACGGTAGACGGCGGAACGCATCTTTCAGGCTTCCGTACCGCGCTGACGCGCACCATCAACGTCGCGGGCGCTTCGCTCGGCCTGTTCAAGGATGTGAAAGAAAACCTTTCGGGCGATGACGTTCGCGAAGGTCTGGTTGCTGTCGTCAGCGTGAAGCTGCCGCAGCCGCAGTTCGAAGGACAGACCAAGGGCAAGCTCAACTCCGATATAGCAGGGCAGGTGCAGGCGTTTGTGAACGAACGGCTGGGCGCGTTCCTGGAACAGAACCCGCAGGTTGCGAAGAAGATCATCAATAAGGCAATCGATGCGGCGCGGGCGCGTGAAGCGGCCCGTAAAGCTCGCGATTTGACTCGCCGCAAGGGTGCGCTCGATGGCGGAGGTTTGCCGGGCAAGCTAGCCGATTGCTCCGAGCGTCGGCCTGAGCTTTGCGAGCTGTACCTGGTCGAGGGTGAATCGGCCGGTGGAACGGCGAAGCAGGGACGCGATCGTAAGTTCCAGGCGATCCTGCCGCTGAAGGGTAAGATTTTGAACGTCGAGAAGGCCCGCTACGACAAGATGCTGGGCCACGAAGAAATCCGCGCGATGATTACGGCACTCGGCTGCGGCATCGGCAAGGACGACTTCGATATCGCGAAGCTGCGCTACGGCAAGCTGATCCTGATGACCGATGCCGACGTCGACGGCTCGCACATCCGCACGCTGCTATTGACGTTTTTCTTCCGCCACATGCAGGAGCTGATCCTGCGCGGACACGTATACATCGCGCAGCCACCGCTCTTCCGCATCAAGAAGGGCAAGTTCGAGCAGTACATCAAGAACGAGCGCGAGTATGTGGACGTGATGGTGAAGCGCGCGAGCGATGGCATGGTGATTCGCTATGGCGAGAGCGGCGCGCGGCTGGAAGGCAAAGAGCTGACCGCGTTCATGGCGCAGTTGAATGATTATCTTGGGTACTTCGACAAGGTGACCAAGCGGCTGCGCAATGAAGAGGTCACACGCGTGTTCGCAGAGATCTTTGCCAACGAAGGCAAGGAGTCTGCTCGTCGCAGTGATTTCGAATCGGACGCAAAGCTGAAAGAGATGCGCGCCAAGTTGAAGGACATGGAGCGCGGGCATCTGTTCAAGAGCGTTTCCGCCGTTGAGTTCGACGAAGAGCACCGCACTTACTCGGTTTCGTTCACCGATGCGCAGGGAGCGGTTCGAACGATCGACTGGGCGCTGGCGAACTCGGCCGAAGGACGTCAATTGCTGCACAAGCAGGCACAATCGAGCGCGCAGCTTACCGGGCCGTTCCTGATCGAGTACGCAGGCAAGGCTGCTGCCGCGGCTTCAAAAACCGCTGCCGAACAAGCCGAACAGGAGCTTGAGGACACCGAAGAGGTGGAACTCGAAGGTGCGATCGATGTCGGCGCCGTTCCGGTTGAAGCGGCAAAGGTCGTGAAGCGCAGCTCGAAGGTTTCGCAAGATCCCGTCGAGAAGAAGACGCCGCGCGAGGTCTTCGAGTATGTCATCGAGCAGGGACGTAAGGAATACTCCGTGCAACGTTACAAGGGTCTTGGCGAAATGACTGCGCCGCAACTCTGGGAGACCACGATGGACCCAGCCCGCCGCACGCTGATGCAGGTGAAGCTGGAAGACATCGCCGCAACCGAAGAGATCTTTACGACGCTGATGGGCGAAGATGTCGAAAGCCGTCGCAAGTTCATCGAAGAGAATGCGCTGGATGTGAAGAACCTCGACATCTAGCAGTGGCTCAATTACGACATGAAAAGGGTGCGCTCAGGCGCACCCTTTTGCATGTCAGCCATCGCGCGATTGGGTACGATAGCCTCATGACGCATCAAAAGCGCGCGCTCGTTACCGGAGGCGCAGGCCTTATCGGATCGCACATCGTCGACCTTCTTATCAGCGAAGGCTGGACCGTCCGCATTCTCGACAACCTTGAGCCGAACACGCATAAATTCGGCAAGCCGGAATGGGTGAATCCGGCAGCCGAGTTCCGACAAGGCGAAGTGCAGCACTACGAGACGATGAAGTCCGCGTTGACGGACATCGATGTCGTGTTTCATGAAGCGGCCTATGGCGGCTACATGCCGGAGATGGCGAAGTACGTCCTCGTGAACAGTTTCGGCACGGCACAGATGCTGGAGATCATCCGCGACCATGCGCTGCCTATCCAGAAGGTCGTCGTCGCAAGTTCGCAGGCCGTGTACAGCGAGGGTGCGGCTAACTGCCCGGAGCATGGGCACGTTTTCCCGTTGCTGCGTCCCGCGGAACAGCTTCGTGCCGGAGACTTCAGTGTCCATTGCCCCATCTGTGGCAAGCCGACGACGTCTATCCCAACGCCGGAAGCTGCGCCTGGCGGTGGCGAAACGGTCTATGCACTCACCAAGGTCGATCAGGAACGGCTGGTGCTTCTATGGGGCAAACAGACAGGCATTCCTACGGTCGCGCTGCGTTACTCGTGCACGTATGGGCCGCGGCAATCGTTGTTCAATCCGTATACCGGCGTCATTGCGATCTTCTGCACGCGGCTGCTCAACGGACAGCCGCCAGTGATGTACGAGGACGGCGGACAGACTCGAGACCTTTGCTTCGTCGAAGACATTGCGCGCGCGAACCTTCTTGTCGCAACTACTTCCAGGCTTGATGGCCTGCCGGTAAACGTCGGTAGTGGCCGTGCCACCAGTGTGCGCGATCTTGCGGGCATTATCGCGGCGCAGCTTGGCATCGAGATTGAACCCCTGGCGCGAGGTGAGTTTCGCCCCGGTGAAATTCGCTCGCTGATCTCCGACATCAGCCGCATACGCACCATCGGCTACGAGCCCCAAACCACCATCGAGCAAGGCATCGCCCGCTACATCGACTGGATCAAAACGCAGGGTGCGGTGGAGGATTATTTCTCCAAAGCCGAAGCCGGCCTGCGCGCCAAAGGAATCGTCCAGCAAATTCAGCGCTGAGGCTCTCATACTTGTCGATGCAATAATTCCTGCATGACACCTGACGCGCACGATCCTCGTCTCGACGCCTCACGCCGGCGTTTCCTCACCGTTTCAGCCGCAGCCGGGCTCGGCAGCACGATACTGCCCGGCGTTCTGTTCGCACTCGCGACAAGGAACGCGGGCGCGCAGGCACCTTCTGATGCACCGGACAAAGCGGCACAGTTGCCGAAGATTACTGTCGAGATCATCGAGCAGGCGGCCATTATCGCGGGCGTTCGCTTCACCGAAGAGCAGCGCAAGGTGATGATTGAAGGGCTTACGGGGCAGCGTGACGATGTCGTTGAAATTCGCAAGATGGCGTTGCCGAACTCCGTAGCGCCATCGCTGGTGTTCGATCCGGTACCGGCGGGCGTGAAGCTCGACACAGCTCGCAAGCCAATGAAGCTGAGTGCGTCACCGAGCGTTGCGAGTGTTTCCCTCTCAAACGAAGACCGGGTTGCATTCAGCACCGTGCGCGAAC
>Ga0302313_10001440_pt1 | contig 18108 bp, 12 predicted proteins | sample III_Palsa_N2_2_FD_200454 | JGI IMG/M metagenome (GOLD analysis project Ga0302313, IMG submission 200454) | Peat permafrost microbial communities from Stordalen Mire near Abisko, Sweden - III_Palsa_N2_2 | ecosystem: Environmental > Terrestrial > Soil > Palsa > Peat permafrost | place: Sweden...
CCCGCCGGTAGTGATCGGCGTGGTGATTTCCGTGATCGGATTGTCGCTGATGGAGGTCGGCATCAACTGGGCGGCCGGCGGTGTCGGCAATCCTGACTACGGCAACCCGGTGTACCTGGGCCTGTCGCTCGTCGTGCTCACACTGATCCTGCTGATCAACAAGTTCGGCAAAGGCTTCATGGCCAACATCTCCGTGTTGCTCGGCATCGTTGCCGGCTTTGTGATCGCCGCGCTGCTCGGCCGCGTCAACATGGAAGGCGTGACGGCCGCACCGTGGGTTGGCATCGTGATGCCGTTCCACTTCGGCCTGCCGCACTTCGATCCGCTCGCCATCGCGACGATGGTCACCGTGATGTTCGTCACCTTCATCGAATCGACCGGCATGTTCCTCGCCGTCGGCGATATGGTGGACCGGCCGGTGGATCGGCAGACGCTCGTGCGCGGCCTGCGTGTGGACGGTCTGGGCACGCTGATCGGCGGCATCTTCAACTCGTTCCCGCATACCTCGTTCTCGCAAAACGTCGGGCTGATCGGCGTGACGGGGGTGAAGAGCCGCTTCGTCTGCGCAATGGGCGGCGTGATTCTCGTGCTGCTTGGCCTGTTTCCGAAGATGGCTCAGGTGGTAGCGTCGGTACCGGCGTTCGTGCTCGGCGGCGCAGGCATCGTGATGTTCGGGATGGTGGCCGCGAACGGCATCAAGGTGCTCTCGAAGGTCGACTTCGTGAAGAACCATCACAACCTGTTCATCGTTGCGGTGAGTATCGGTCTCGGTCTTGTGCCGGTGGTGTCGCCGCAGTTTTTCTCCAGGCTGCCGCCGGCGCTTTCGCCGCTGTTGCATAGCGGGATTCTGCTGGCCTCGGTGTCTGCCGTCGTGCTGAATCTGGTGTTTAACGGCGTCAAAGGGGAACGTGCTGCGAAGCACGAAATCCGCCGCGCTGGACATGATTTCGATGGGCGTGGTGGCAATGAAGAAGCGGCTGCGGGTGATGAGATGCTGCGGGCTGCGGATTTGCACTGAATTCGAGTGAGGGGTAATGCTGGCGGGTGCGAGGTGACACTTGTGCGATGCCGGCGAGCCCGAGCGAACACCGCGTGCAGCACAGGTCGTCAGGTAGACATGGGCAACGTCCAGACAGAAACGCCACGGCATGCCGTGGCGTTTCTGTTTGCTGCGCGAGCAAGCGGCAGGTCCATGGAAGGCCCCGCCGCCTACTGCCCCGCGCTCAATTCACCGTAGGCGCAGAAGCCGCCGCCGTCGCGCTGGCCGCCGCGCTGTAGTCCACCGGTGCATCGGCCGGACGCGGTTGATCGCCGCTGTGTTCGATCCACCCGCCACCCAGCGACTGATACAGATCGACCAGGTTCGTCAGCCGCGCCACACGTGCCGAAATCAACGCCTGCTGCGCCGAATACAGATCGGTCTGCGCAGTCAGCACCGACAGATAGCTGTCCACACCATTGCGATAACGCAGATCCGACAGATCCAGGCGCCGCTGTTCCGCGAAGGTATCGCGTTCGAGCGCCGCAATCTGCTCGTCATACGTGCCACGCGCCGCGAGTCCGTCCGCCACTTCGCGGAAGGCCGTCTGGATCGCCTTTTCGTACGTCGCGACCTGGATGTTCTTCTGCACGTGAGCGAGATCGAGGTTGGCCTTGTTCTCACCGCCAGCGAAGATCGGCAAGGTGATCGTCGGGGTGAAACCCCATGCCGCCGAACCCGGCTTGAAGAGCGTACCCAATGTCGGACTCAGCGTGCCGAAGTTGCCAGTCAGCGAGATTTTCGGGAAGAATGCTGCGCGCGCCGCACCGATGTTCGCGTTGGCGGCCAGCAGGTTCTCCTCGGCCTCCATGATGTCCGGACGTCGCGTCAGCAGATCCGACGGCAACCCAGCCGGAACATCCGTGAGGAGATTCTGGTTGTCGAGCGTCAGGCCAGGCGGCAGATCGTCAGGCAGCGGCTCGCCAACCAGCAATACCAGTGCATTGACCGCCTGGGCACGCAAGCGCGCCTCGGCCTGGTAATTCGCGTTGGCCTGCTCGACCACCGTTTGCGCCTGCCGCAAATCAAGCTCGGAACCCGTGCCGTTATCGAACTGCAGCTTGTTGATCCGATACGATTCCTGCGCGGTCTTCAGCGTGCCCTCGGTGACCTTCAACAGATCGTCAAACGACAGCACTGTCAGATACTGATCCGCCACCTGCGACACCAGCGAGATCTCCGCCGCCTTGCGCGCCTGCGCCGTGGCGAGGTATTGATCCAACGCCTGATCCTTCAGGCTGCGAATCCGGCCGAAGAAGTCGAGTTCCCACGAGGCATTCAGCCCGACGGAATATTCGGTGCTGAGCTCCTCGCCCGGCAGCGCGAGATCCGCCGGCGTACGCGTGCGGGTCTCCGAACCTGCAGCGCTGACGGAAGGCAGGAGCCCCGCGCGCACCACCCGATACTGCGCCTGCGATTGCTGGATATTCAGCACCGACACGCGCAGATCGCGGTTGTTCTTGAGCGCAATCTCGATCAGCCGCTGCAGACGCGGATCGACGAAGAAGTTGCGCCAGCCGATGTCGGTCGCGGCCTGGGCGTTCGCGCTGCGCGCGCCGCCGTTCGCCGGACCCGGCTGCGTCGCGTAGACGCCGTCCGCCGGAAACGTCCCCGACACCGGTTCGGCCGGCCGGTCGTACTTCGGCTCCATCGTGCAAGCTGCAGCGAGGAACGCGACCGCCACTGCTATCAAAGAGTGTTTTTGCATCTCAATGTCCTTCCTTGCCCGAGCCGCTTCCATCATGACCCTGGTCCTGCGGATCATGAGGATGGTGCTGGTTATAGTGTTCGAGCGCCGCATCCGGATCTTCCTTCTCGCCGCCGAACTTCGCACGAACCACGACGAAGAACATCGGGATCATGAAAATCGCCAGGAAGGTCGCCGTCAGCATCCCGCCGATCACGCCGGTACCGATTGCGTGCTGGCTCGCAGAGCCGGCGCCGTTACTGATAGCCAGCGGCATCACGCCGAGAATGAACGCGAGCGAGGTCATCAGGATTGGCCGCAACCGCAGACGCGCAGCTTCCAGCGCGGCCTCGACCGGGCCCATGCCTTCGCCCTGCTGCAGTTCGCGAGCGAACTCCACGATCAGAATCGCGTTCTTCGCCGACAGCCCCACCGTGGTCAACAGACCCACCTGGAAGAACACGTCGTTCTCGAGGCCACGCAGCGTAGCGGCCAGAAGTGCGCCCAGCACGCCGAGTGGCACCACCATGATCACCGAGAACGGGATCGACCAGCTTTCATACAGCGCCGCGAGACACAGGAACACCACGAGGATCGAGATGCCGTAGAGGATAGGCGCTTGCGAGCCAGACTGGATTTCCTGGAACGACAGCCCCGTCCATTCGTAACCGATACCCGCCGGGAGCTTGGCGGCAATCGCCTCGATTGCCGCGTTCGCCTGACCCGTACTCTTGCCCGGCGCAGCCGCACCCTGGATTTCCACCGCGGAAATACCGTTGTAGCGCTCGAGCTTCGGCGAACCGTAGGCCCACGTGCCCGTCGTGAACGCCGAGAACGGGACCATCGTGCCGGCGCCGTTGCGCACGTACCAGTCGTTCAGATCTTCCGGGTTCATCCGGAACGGCGCGTCAGCCTGCAGATACACCTTCTTGATCCGGCTGTCGGTATCGAGGAAGTTGTTCACATAGGCCGATGCCCAGGCGATCGAGAACGTCTGGTCGATCGTGGCGAGCGACACGCCTAGCGCGGCAGCCTTCTCATGGTCGATCGTCACGTTGAACTGCGGCGTGTCGTTCAGACCGTTCGGACGCACCTGCGCCAACACCGGATCCTTCGCGGCCATCCCGAGCAGCATGTTGCGCGCTTCCATCAGCTTCTCGTGGCCGAGCCCTGCACGGTCTTCCAGTTCAAAGTCGAAGCCTGATGCCGTACCCAGTTCAGGAATCGATGGCGGGTTGACCGGATACACCAGCGCATTCTTATAGCCCGCGAAGTGCATGAACAGGCGGCCCACCAGTGCCTGAACCTTCTCGTCGGCATGTTGGCGCTGCGAGTAGTCCTTCATCCGCACGAACACGAGACCCGCGTTCTGGCCGCGGCCGGCAAAGCTGAACCCGTTCACCGTGAAGACAGATTCCACGATGCCCTTCTCTTTGTCGAGCAGGTAGTCGGAAATGTCCTTCAGCGCACGCGCCGTGGTTTCCTGGGTCGAGCCCGACGGCGTCTGCACCAGCACGAACATCGTGCCCTGGTCTTCATCCGGCAGGAACGACTTCGGCAGCCGCACGAACAGCATGCCCACCGCCACGATCACCACCAGGTAGATGATGAGCCAGCGGCCCGAGCGCTTGATCACGTGGTGCACGCCGCTGTGGTACTTGTCGCGGCTCTTCTCGAAGGCCCGGTTGAACCAGCCGAAGAAGCCCTTCTTCTCTTCGTGATGGCCTTGCGGAACCGGTTTGAGAATCGTCGCGCAGAGTGCCGGCGTCAACACCAATGCAACCAGCACGGACAGCACCATTGCCGACACGATGGTCAGCGAGAACTGCCGGTAAATCGCGCCCACCGAGCCGCCCGAGAACGCCACCGGCACGAACACGGCCGACAGCACGAGCGCCACGCCGACCAGCGCACCGGTAATCTGGTCCATGGCCTTGCGGGTCGCGTCGCGTGGCGATAGACCCTCTTCGGCCATCACCCGCTCGACGTTCTCCACCACCACGATCGCATCGTCCACCAGCAGGCCAATGGCGAGCACCAACCCGAACATGGACAGCACGTTGATCGAGAAACCCACCGCATTCATGATCGCGAACGTACCGAGCAGCACCACCGGCACCGCGATTGTCGGAATCAACGTCGCGCGCAGGTTTTGCAGGAACAGGTACATGACCAGGAACACCAGCACGATCCCTTCGAGCAGCGTCTTGACCACTTCCTCGATCGACAGGCGCACGAACGGCGTCGTGTCATACGGATACTTCACGACAAGACCGTGCGGGAAGTACTTCGACAACTGGTCGACCTTCGCGCGCACCGCCTTGGCCGTAGCCAGCGCGTTGGCACCCGTGGCCAGCTGAATCCCGAAGCCGGCCGTCGGCACACCGTTGTACTTGGTGTCGAAGTTGTAGTTTTCGCCGCCCAGATCGATGCGCGCCACGTCCTTCAGCAGCACACGCGAGCCGTCCTGATTCACCTTCAGCAGAATGTTGCCGAACTGCTCCGGCGTCTGCAGCAGCGTTGCTTCGCTGATGGTGGCCTGCAGCGCCTGCCCCGGCACCGCTGGCGTGCCGCCGAGCGAGCCGCCGGCGACCTGCACGTTCTGCGCGGTCAGCGCAGTCTGCACATCAACGGGCGTAAGACCGAAGTTGGTGAGCTTGTTCGCATCGAGCCAGATCCGCATGGCGTACTGCGAGCCGAACAGCGTGACCGTACCCACACCGTCGATCCGGCTAACCGGGTCTTCGATGTTCGACGCGACGTAGTTCGCCAGGTCGTACTTGTTCATGCTGCCGTCTTCGGAGTTGAAGGCCATCACGAGCAGGAAGCTGCTGCTCGACTTGGTGACCTTCGTACCGAGCTGCTGCACGGCCTGCGGAAGTAGCGGCGTAGCGAGCTGCAGCTTGTTCTGCACCTGCACCTGCGCGATGTCAGGATTGGTGCCGGCTGCGAACGTCAGCGTGATGGTGGCCGTACCCGAGTCGTCCGAAGTGGACGAGATATACAGCAAGTGGTCGAGACCACTCATCTGCTGCTCGATCACCTGCGTGACGGTGTTTTCCACCGTCTTTGCCGATGCACCCGGGTACGTTGCGCTGATCTGCACGGCCGGCGGCGCGATGGTCGGGTATTGCGCGATCGGTAGCGTAAAGATCGACGCGAGGCCCGCGAGCATCAGAATGATGGCGATCACCCACGCAAAAATCGGGCGATCGATAAAGAACTTTGCCATGAAACAGGCTCCCTGTTATTGCGCGCCCGATGCAGCAGAAGCAGCCTGAGCCGTCTGGGCACCGCTGGCGGCCGGTGCAGCTGCAGCGGCTGCGTCGGAGGAAGCAGGCAGTTGCGCCGCCACCGTCTTGACGTCCATGCCAGGGCGAACCTTGTCGGTGCCCTGCACGATCACGCGGTCGCCCGGGTTCAGGCCGCTGTCGACCACCCAGTTCGAGCCGTACGTACGCGAGGTGACGAGCTGACGCAATGCGACCTTGTTGTCCGAGCCGACCACCAGCGCGGTCGGCGAGCCCTTCTGGTCATGCGTCACGCCAATCTGTGGCACGAGGATCGCCTGATCGTTCACGCCTTCCTCGATGCGCGCACGCACGAACATGCCCGGCAGCAGCACACGGTCCTTGTTCTGGAACAGCGCGCGCACGGTGACCGAACCGGTGCTCTGATCGACCGTGACGTCGCTGAACTGCAGCTTGCCCTTCTCGGAGTACGTACGGCCGTCTTCGAGAATCAGCGTGACCGTCGCCGCATCCGGGCCGCTCGTCTTCAGACGCCCTTCCTGGACATCGCGGCGCAGCTTGAGGCCGTCGAGGCTCGATTGCGTCAGGTCGACGTACATCGGGTCCAACTCCTGGACGGTCGACATCAACGTCGCCGCGCTCGCCTGCACATACGCACCCGGCGTCACCTGCGAAATGCCGACCTGGCCGCTCACCGGCGAGACGACGTCCGTGTAGCCGACATTGATCTGCGCGGTATCGACGGCGGCCTTGCCCGAAGCGACGTCCGCCGCAGCCTGGCCTTCCGAAGCCACCGCGTTGTCGTAGTCCTGCTTGCTGACCGCGTTGGCCGCGACCAGCACCTTGTAGCGGCTGGCCTGCGCCGTAACCGACACGAGGTTCGCCTGAGCCTTGGCGAGCGTTGCCTTGGCGCTGTTCAACTGCGCGATGTACGGCGCCGGATCGATCTTGTAGAGACGCTGCCCGGCCTTCACTTCGCTGCCTTCGGTGAACTCGCGGCGCAGCACGATGCCGTCCACCCGCGCACGCACTTGCGCCACGAGGAAAGCGTTGGTGCGGCCCGGCAGTTCGGTGACGACCGGCACGGCCGACGGCTGGACGGTGACAATGCCGACTTCAGGTGTTTGTTGTGGCGGGGCCGATTGTTTTGGTCCGCACGCTGCCAGCAATACGGCAGCCGTCGCGGCACTGATTAAGCGAAATGGAACCCGTTCGACGCGCATGGAGCGACCTCTGTCAAGGCTGAGAGAATGAAAAGTGCGCGCATCCCTACCCCGGGGACGACAACGCACGCATGCGTCTTACGACGCGTAACCGGAAGCCCAGTGGTGCGGATTCGCTGTGCACCCCAAGCGATATGCGCCAAACCGGGAAACGCCGCACGCCGTCAACGCTTTTGGGGCGGCGCATAAGCTTTCTGAAAGGCAACAGTGACGGATATTAACCGGTCGTCACGGCTTGGGCTATCCGATCGATGGGGTGCTATTATATATACATTCGCGAATGCATGTAAAAGTGTCTTTCGCTATCCTTTCAGGCACGCCAAGGCAATACCTGCTCGCTAAAGACGAAACGCGCGGGCGGATTGTGACGGTCACGTTTAAAAGTGTCCGGGTAATCCCACCGATACGCAGGTCAGACGAAATGGTCAGAAGGACCAAGGAAGAGGCGTTGGAGACGCGCGCCGGCATTCTCGATGCCGCCGAGAAGGTCTTTTTCGAGAAAGGCGTGTCGCGCACGTCGCTGGCTGACATCGCCCAGGCCGCAGGCGTCACGCGCGGGGCGATCTACTGGCACTTCGCCAACAAAGGCGACCTCTTCACCGAGATGTTCGACCGCGTGCTGTTGCCGCTCGACGAACTGAAGGCCGCGTCAATCAACCCGGAAGAGGCCGATCCGCTCGGACGGCTAGTCGAAATCTGCACGCTGTGCCTGCGCGACACCGCGGCCGATCCGCGGCGGCGACGCGTATTCGACATCCTGTTTCTGAAGTGTGAGTTCGTGGAAGATATGGGCCCGGTGATGGTCCGGTATCAGACCAACATGCGCGAAGGGCTCGGCAAGATCGAGATTGGCCTGCGCAACGCGATCTCCAAAGGCCAGATGCCGCCCGATCTCGATACGAAACTGGCAGCCACGATGCTGCATGCGTTCGTTGGCGGTTCGCTGCGCGACATGCTGTTTCTGCCCGACTCCACCGATTTCGCCGAGCACGCGCAGCAGATGGTGGAAGCCATGTTCGACGCCCTGCGGCTCAGTCCCGCGCTACGCACCGGCGGAAATAGCGAGCCGAAGAAGGCCTGAGGTCCGCTCAGGTCTGGGTGCTGAACCAATGCGCCGCATAAAGCAGCAACGCGACCACGAAGATCATCGCCGCCCACGCCCAGTTCGGCATGGCATGCGGCGTCGGCTCGCGATGCGACACGCTGTGCGAGCGAGCGCCGAACAGCGTGCTGGTGGCGCGCCCGGAGAGCGAGCCGCCATGATCGTGCGATCGCACGCGGCGCGCCATGGTGCCGAGGTTGATCGGCCGCAGGAACACATGTTGCCGCCGGCTATGCGTGCCGCGCGCGCGGTTCGGACCCTGCCCGTGCTTGGCCTGCACGACCGCGCAGAACTCCGTGAAGAAATCGTCGGCCAGTTCGTGCAGTGCATTCTCGATCTGGCGCGTCGGTAATTCCGCGAGGGGCCCCGTCAAGGTTGCCCACACCGAATAATCGATCCGTGTGCTCGGTGCCTTGTTCGATCCCGTGTCGTCCGCGCGCAGCGTTACATCGATCTGTCCGCGCAGCGATCCGACGCCTTCGGCGCGCGCCTTGAAGTTGAGCGCACGATGCGGCTCGTCGAGCTGCACCGGATTCTTGTTGGCAACATGGGCGCGCACTTCGTAGCGGGCGCGCAACGGCCCGAGTGGCACGGTCAGCGTCAACGCATACTCGCCGCCCGCAAGGCGGCTAAAAGACTCGCAGTTGTCGAGACTCGCGCGCAACAACGCGAGGTCTTGCAGCGCCTCCCAGACATCGGACGGTGCAAGCGCAATCCGTAACGCGTTGTTCAGCTCCATGACCGCCTCCCCCGATAAACGCGCCGTCTACACGATCAGGATGTCTGATCGATGCGGTCGACACGCGAAGCATAAAACGCCACATAGCCCTTGATCTGCTGAACCCCGTCGAGCGGGCTTTCATAACACCAGGCGGCATTCTCAACCAGGCCGTCTTCGGTGCGCAGATGGAAATACGACGCCTCGCCCTTGAACGGGCAACGCGACGTATGGTTGGAGCTTTCGAGCCGCGCCATATTGACATCACCACGCGGAAAATAAAACACCTTGGGCAGACCGGTCTCCGCGAGCGTCAGCGCGCCCTGCGTGTCGGCCATCGTGACGCCCTGATGGATCACCCGCACACGATGATTGTTGACGCTAATGTCGATGCGATGACCGCCGCTGGCCGCACCGGAAGCAGAAGCACCGTGGGCGGCGCCTTCCACCGGACCGGAATGGGTGGCCCCTGGAGAACTACCTGCGGGCGGTGTGGGATCGCTCATGTCAGGACTCCGTACGCGATAAAACGGCGGTTCAGGCAGCGGTCAAAAAGTAATCAAGCAGCAATCCGCACGAAGCGCCCCCTGGACGGCTCGCTCTTCAGCGCCCCGGCGGCTTTCAGAACGAAAAAAGCCACGGGGGACGCCCGTGGCTTCATTATCGGCCAATCTTCGGCCGATTGCGCGACCTTCGCGCGGCCGGCGAATTCGGCCCGTGTTACTGCGTATTCCAGTAGAAAGCCGACTTGGTGCCACCTTGGGCGGGCACCGTTATCGCCTTTTGCTGATCGTCGCTCTTGTAGCGCGCGTGCACCGTATAACGGCCCGGACGCAACCTCACGAGCATATAAGGACCGCGGGAATCGGCCTGCAGCACATCTGCGCCGTGCGCGTCCACGATCTGCACGTGCACGTCGGCGAGGAAGTCGGAACCTGGGCCAGTAAAGCGCAGCGCCAGCGGCCAACGGCTTTCCGCGCCCTGCAGCGCCTTCGACTCGTCGCTGCCGACGCCGCCCGATACGTAGGCCACGCCGCCCTGATGCTGGATCTGCGGCATGCCGCCGCCGTTGACGTTGCCAGCACTATCGCTGTCGCTGGTGGTGCCGCCGGTCGTGTCGTTCGACTGCTGCGCCCAGGCGCCACCCGCGAGACCTAGCGTCAGCGCCGCGGTTAGCGCCGCCGCCACGAGACGTCGCTGATTGCCTTGAAATTTCATTGCATCGCTCCTTGTTAGAGTCCTGGTGGGTCTGCCCCCGACAGACATCTGCAACTGCCGTGCCCGCCGGGCTTACAGAGCACCTGTTTCCGTGGAACCCACCGCACCGGGCCGCATCGAATGCCGCGTCGACAAGACCTTCGCGGCAAAATGCGGGCGCGCGGCTCGCACAAGGCGCCGATCCGCGAGCAGTTTATGCAAACGGACCGGCAAGTTTTACGTCAACCGAGATCGACCGGCACAAAGATCTGTGCGTTGTCACGCTGGATCAGGAGGGCGATGCTGTTGCCCGCCTGCGTGATCATCTGCTTCAACTGGTCGACACTCGTCACCGGACGGCCGTTCACCGCCAGAATCACGTCACCTGGTTGAATGCCGGCGTTCTCGGCCGCGCCGCCCGACTGCTGCACCAGCAAGCCGTGCGACACCGAAGCGTTGCTCTTTTCGTCCGGCGTAAGCGGCCGCACCGCGACGCCGAGGCGCCCCTGGACCTGCTCAGGCGCATTGTCGTTCTTCGCGACCTTGGCATCCGACATCGAGCCGAGCGTCACCTTGATGTCCTTGCTCGCCTTGTCGCGCCACACGGTGACGGTCGCCGAACTGCCGGGCGCGAGGCTCGCCACCTGTGAAGGCAGATCGGTCGAGTCCGCCACCGGCGAACCGTTCACCGCCGTGATCACGTCGCCGGGTTGCAAGCCAGCCTTGGCGGCCGGACCGCCCGGATCCACCGAACTCACGAGCGCGCCGTTCGGCTTGGTCAAGCCAAACGAATTGGCCAGCGTCTGGTTCAAGCCTTGCACGGCCACACCGAGGCGCCCACGGCTCACGTGACCCGTCTTGACGAGATCGTCCTTGACCTTGATCGCCTCGTTGATCGGAATCGCGAACGACAGGCCCTGGAAGCCGCCCGTTTGCGAGTAAATCATCGAGTTGATACCGATCACTTCACCCTGCAGATTGAACAGCGGGCCACCTGAGTTGCCCGGGTTCACCGGCACGTCGGTCTGGATGAACGGCGTATAGGTCTCGTTCGGCAGCGAGCGCGACTTGGCGCTGATGATGCCCGAGGTCACCGTGTTGTCGAAACCGTACGGCGAACCGATTGCCACGACCCACTGGCCAACCTTGCTCTGGTTAGGATCGCCGATCTTCACGATCGGCAGATTGCTCGCGTCGATCTTCAGCACAGCCACGTCGGACTGCTTGTCGGCACCCACCACCTTGGCGCGAAACTCGCGCTTGTCGGTCAGCTTGACGGTCACGACGTTCGCACCGTCGACCACGTGCGCATTGGTCAGGATGTAGCCGTCGCTGCTGACGATAAAGCCTGAACCGAGACTCGCGCTCGGCTGGTCGCCTTGATCGCCGCCACCGTCGCCGCCCTGCGCGCCAGGCATGCCGCCGAAGAAATGCTTGTAGAACTGATAGAACGGATCGCTCGGATCGATCGGCAGTTGCTGGGCGTTGCCACCGCTTTCGCCATTGTCGCCGCCGCTGCGCAGCGCAGTCTGCTTGACGACGTGCTTCGCGCTGATGTTGACGACAGCCGGACCATAGGTCTCGACGAGGCCAGAGAAATCGGGGATGCCGGTTTTTGCCGCGGCCTCGGCAGGCATCATTGCGGCGGCCTGCGCCGGCGCAATGACCTGGGGCGCGGGCAGATCGCGGTGGCCAGCCACATAACCGGCGGACAGCGCGACGACAACGGCCACGGCAACAGCACTGCGGGACAGGGTTTTCGCATTCATCGTGAGCTCCTGACAGGGAGGAAGGCTTTGGGGATGGGATGAAGCGTACGTGCTGTCGCTTAAAAGAGTCTTAAGCAGAGAAACTTCGGCAAAACTGCTTGCTTTCTCCCACGTGACGCACCTTCCTCGTCAGAACCGCACGCTAACTTCGAGGCCACCGGCCGGTGTTTCGCCCAGTGTCACGCTCGCGTCATGCTGAAGCGCGATGCGCCGCACGATCGCGAGCCCGAGCCCACTGCCGGAGACATCCGTGCGGGCGCGGTCGGCGCTCGCCCCGGCACGGTAGAAACGGTCGAACACGCGCTCGCGCTCGGCAGGCGGAATGCCCGGTCCGCTGTCGCCGATGCGCACAACCGGATGCCCCGCTTCGACGATCAGGCTCACGTCCACCCGGCCGCCGCGTGGGGTGTATTTGGTTGCGTTGTCCACCAGATTGTTGAACATCACCCGCAACGCGTCCGCGTTGCCAATCACGCTGGCGGCCTCGCTTGTCTCGATGCCGAGATCGACACCACGTTGCTGCGCGAGCGGCGCATACGCCATCACGCAGTCTTCGAGCAACGCGTGCAGATCGATCGCCTGGGCCTGAATGTGGCCGTCCGGTTCCGAACGCGCCAACGCCAGCAACTGTTCGGCGAGACGCGTCGCGCGCGTGACGCCTGCCTGGAGATCGGCGAGCGCTTCACGGCGCGTGGCGTCGTCGGTTGCACGCGCAACGAGTTGCGTCTGGATCTGCACTGCGGCGAGCGGTGTGCGCAGTTCATGCGCGGCGTCGGCCACGAACGCCTTCTGTGTGTCGAGCGCTGTGGCGAGACGCTGCAGCAAGCCATTGAGCGCGCGCACCAGCGGCTGTACTTCGAGCGGCAGACGGCTGTCGGGCAGCGGATCGAGCGCTTCCGGATGGCGTGTATCGAGCGCACCGGTCACCCGGCGCAGCGGCCTGAGGCCGCGCCCGACCACCATCCACACCGCCAGCCCCAGCAACGGCAGCAGCACGATCAACGGCCATAGCGTGCGTAACGCCACATTCGCAGCGAGGCGGTTGCGCACCGACACCGGTTGCGCCAGTTGCACGACGTTATCGCCGACGATCGCGCCGTACACGCGCCAGTCGCCGCGATCGGTCTTCTCGGTCGAAAAACCGAGCTCGGCACGCGGCGCGAGCGGCGCACGCGGCCGCGAGTAGTACATCAACGCGCCGTTGCGATTCCAGATCTGCAGCACGATGCCCTCGTCGCCGGTATCGCGCGAGCCGAGCACCTGCGAGAAAGGCTCGGATGGCAGCGCCTCGGCGATCTCCTGCAACTGGTAATCGAACAGTTCGTTGGCTTCGGCGAGCGCCTGACGGTAGATCAGCCAGCCGGCAATGCCGACGCCGAGCAACACGATGGCAAGCAGCCAGAACAGCAATTGACGACGAATGGAACGCATCGGCTCAGGCGTCCTTCGCGATCATGTAGCCGAGGCCTCGCACGTTGCGGATCAGGTCGGCGCCGAGCTTCTTGCGCAGCGCATGGATGTACACCTCGACGGTATTACTGCCGATTTCCTCGCCCCAGCCGTACATTTTTTCTTCGAGCTGGCTCTTCGAGAGCACGGCGCCGGGCCGCGCAATCAGCGCTTCTAGCAGCGCAAATTCACGCGCGGACAGCGCAACTGGCGCGCCGGCCAGCGTGACCTGATGTGAGGCAGGATCGAGTGTGAGCGTGCCGTGACGGATGGTCGAATCGCTGCGGCCCGACTGACGGCGAATCAGCGCGCGCATGCGGGCGCCGAGTTCGTCGAGATCGAAAGGTTTGACCAGGTAATCGTCGGCACCCGCGTCGAGCCCTTTGACGCGGTCTGCCACGGCGTCGCGCGCCGTCACGATCAGCACCGGCAGCGTATGACCACGCGCGCGCAGCGCACGCAGCACGTCGAGGCCGTCGCGCTTGGGCAGACCGAGGTCGAGCAGCACCAGATCGTAAGGTTCGCCGCCGGCCGCGCTGAGCGCCGCTTCGCCGTCTTCCACCCAGTCGACGGCAAAGCCTTCGCCACGTAACGCTTTGCGCACGCCCTCAGCAATCATCCGGTCGTCTTCGACTAGCAATATGCGCATGACTCTACGATTCCGAAACACTCATGATGTCGCATTCTAGCGCCCGACCCGGGCTCGTGCGCCTCGCCCCCACGGATTGCTGCATGTACGGCGCAATTTCACCGCACCACCGCAGCATGTCTCTACAATGAGCGCTTTTGCGCAGCGCGTCATCGGGCCCTGAAACAAGGGGCCACATGGCGACTCGCACAAGGGAAAGCGAACTCGCGCATAACGATGAAGTTTTGCTGCGCGCGGCCGTTACACCCCTTGTATGCCCCACATGAGTACAGCGCGCCGAGCGCCGTGCTTCAGCCGTGACTCTTTGGTTTTTCGCCCGTTCATGACGCACGCCTTTCTGTCTTTTCTCGTCCGCCGTCTCGTGCCGTGCGCCGCTTCGTCGGTCCCGTTTGCCACCGCCCCAGCGTCCACACCTTCTGATTCGATCCAGCCGCGTACCGTTACCGCGTCGGGTGACCCCCGAGGGCACGCAGCGCAGCGGCATTCGGCGCGGCGTGTCCCGATGGGCGCCGCCGCCCTGCTGATGGCGTGTGCGGCGCTCGCCTGCGCCGCGCCGGCGCAAGCCCGCGTCAAGGCCAAACACCCTACCGTCAGCGTCAGCACGGTGCTGCCGCCCGTCGTCATGGCCGGCCTCGCACGCGCCCACGTGCCGTTGACCAACATTAGCGTAGTGGTCGAGAAAGTCGGCGATCGCACCCCCATCGTCGCGCTCAACGCGGGCAAGCCGATGATGCCCGCCTCGACGATGAAGCTCGTCACGACGTACTCCGGGCTGTCGATCCTGGGCCCCGACTACCGCTGGCGCACCAGCGCCTATGCCGACGGCACGCTCGACGCCAACGGCATCCTGCATGGCAATCTGTACATCCAGGGCACCGGCGACCCGAAGCTCGTGCCGGAAGAACTGATCGACCTCGTGCAGAAAATCCGCAAGGCTGGCATCAATGGGATCGACGGTGCGCTGGTGCTCGACAAGCGCTTCTTCGATGCCTCGACGCGCGACCTGCCTCCGTTCGACGACGACGCTACGGCCCCCTACAACGTCGGCCCCGATCCGCTGCTATACGCTTTCAAGTCGCTGTCGTTCACGCTGACGCCGTCGCCTGACGGCAGTGTGGCCATCGACGTCATACCCGCGCTCGCGCAACTGCAGATCGACAACCAGCTGCACGCAACCGGCGGCCCGTGCCGCGGCGAGCTGCCCACGCCTGAGGTCACACCGCAGCCCAACGGCACAGTGATCGCATCATTTACCGGCGAATACCCCGAGCGCTGCGGCCCGCGCACGCTGAACGTGGCAATGCTCGACCACTCGACGTTCTTCGCCGGCGGTTTCCTCGCGCTATGGGAGCAGAACGGCGGCACCTTCACCGGCGCGACGCGCGAAGGCCCGGTGCCGGTCGAAGCACGCCTGATCGCCACTCATGAGGGGCCGATGCTGTCCGACATCGTTCACGACATCAACAAGTTCAGCAACAACACGATGGCGCGCAATCTGTTCCTGACGATCGGCGCAGTCACCAGCAAACCGCCGGCGACCCCGGAAAAATCCGCGCGCGCGATCGAAGCGTTCCTGCAGAAAAACGGCCTCGACATGGAGTACCTCTCGCTCGACAACGGCTCGGGCCTGTCGCGCGACGAGCACATCACGGCGCTCTCGCTGGCGGATCTGTTGCAGGCGGCCAACGCGAGCCCGGTCGCCCAGGTGTTCGTCGATTCGCTGCCGGTGGCCGGCGTCGACGGCACGATGCGCAATCGCCTCACCTCGCAACCGGTCGGCGGCAACGCGCACATCAAGACCGGCACGCTGCGCGACGTGCGCGCCATTGCGGGCTATGTGGCCTCCGCCGACGGCGTCAGTTATATCGTCGTCAGCATCATCAACGACCCGCATTCCGAAGCTGCGCGGGCCGCGCATGATGCGCTGCTCGAATGGGTCTACCAGGGGCCGTCGCAACCGATGCAGGAAGTCGCAGAAGAGCCGCACGGCAAGCCCAGGAAAAACCCGCACAAGGGCAACCAGCATTGAGGATTCCTTCTAGCGAAGCCATGCGCGGCAGGCCCCAGAGCGTGTACGCTTGCGGGCAGTGTTTGAAGCGCGCGTGACATCCATAGAGAGGCGCGCGCCAACCGCGCGCCACCCAAGGCGGCGTTGCGGAATCAAACGATAACGACAACGCCTGCTGCGGCATTCGCAGCGGCCAGGGACCCAGGAGGAAGACGCCCATGCAATTCGATGCCGAATTGCTGCTGCTCGCCATGGCACCCGTCTTCCTTGCATGCATCGGCTGGGAGGCGTGGCACCTGCATCGCACGCGCCCCGCAGCACGGCTCTACAGCTGGCGCGACACGCTCTGCAACGCCGCGCTGGCATTGCTGCAGCAAGCCGCCGACAAGCTCGCGTGGCTCGCGATCATCCCCGTCTATGCGTACTGCTTCGACCACTTTCGCGTCTATACATGGCACGCGGGATGGCTATCGTTCGTCGTCCTGTTCGTTGCGCAAGACCTGCTCTACTACGTGTTTCACCGCTGCAGCCACCGGGTGCGCTGGCTGTGGGCCGCGCACGTCGTGCATCACTCGTCGGAGCGGATGAATTTTTCTACCGCCTTCCGCCAGAGCCTGATGTACCCCATCGCCGGCATGTGGGTGTTCTGGATTCCGCTCGCAGTACTAGGCTTTCCGCCGAAGCAGATCGTCGCCATCGTGCTGATCAATCTCGGCTTCCAGTTTTTCGTGCACACCCAGGCTATCGGCAAGCTCGGCTGGCTCGAATACGTGTTGAACACGCCGTCGATTCATCGCGTGCACCACGCGCGCAACGACCGCTATATCGACCGCAATTACGCCGGCGTGCTCGTGATCTGGGACCGGCTGTTCGGCAGCTATGTCGAAGAAGATGCGCGCGATGCGCCGGTCTACGGCATCGTCGAGCCGCTTCGCACCTATAACCCGCTGAAGGCGACGTTTCACGAATGGGCGTCGATGGGCGCCGATTTCCTGCAGGTACAGGGTTGGCGCAACAAGCTGAGCGCACTGTTCGCGCCGCCTGCGTGGGCCGCCGCGTATCACGCGTCGCGCGACTCGCAGACCACCGAGCGCCATCTGGACGAACGCATCAATGCATCGGCAAACAACCCGGCGGCGTTTCAAACGCCACGCAGACCGGGAAAGATTCTGTAAGCTGTCGCCACGCCGCCGACGCGGTGGGCGCCGCCTGCATCACATGGCAAAAAAGGCCACACACATACGAGGAGATGAAATCAACATGAAACAACAGGGAACCAAACATCGCGGTCTGTTGCGCCTGTCGCAAGTCGCGATCGCCAGCGCAGCCTTCGCCATGCTCGCAGCCTGCGGCGGCGGCAGTAGCAGCAGCCCGAGCAGCAGCACGCCGGCGGGCGGCGTCAAATTGCAGGTGGTGTCGTTCGGCGACAGCCTGTCGGACGTGGGCACGTACGCGCCGGTCATCGCAGCAGACTTTGGCGGCGGCCGCTTCACGACCAATCCGGGCCAGGTGTGGACCCAACTGATCGCCCAATACTACGGCGGCACGCTGACCGCGGCCTACCTGGGCGGCTTCGGCCAGCCGCTGGCGGCAGCCGGTGGCTATGGTTATGCACAGGGCGGCTCGGACGTCGTCATCGCCGAAGGCGAAGGCTGGGCGCCGGACAACCTGGCGGCGACGACCGTGCCGGTGACGACCCAGGTGTCACAATATCTAAGCGCCCATACGAGCTTCAATTCGAACCAACTCGTGCTGATAGACGGCGGCGCGAACGACATCTTCCAGTTCGCGACCACGGCCAATCTGACGGCGCTCGGTACCGCGTTGCAAACGCAGTACCCGGCTGCGGTCGCAGCTGGCCTACTGCCGAACACGCAGGCGGGTCAGGTGGAGTTCATCGCCAGCTACCTGCAGACGAACAGCACCCAGGTCGCGGCGGCTGCCGTCGCGCTCGCGACGCAAATCCAGACCATCGTCGCCAACGGTGCCACGCACGTAGTGCTGATGACCGTGCCC
>Ga0302313_10001443_pt1 | contig 18093 bp, 17 predicted proteins | sample III_Palsa_N2_2_FD_200454 | JGI IMG/M metagenome (GOLD analysis project Ga0302313, IMG submission 200454) | Peat permafrost microbial communities from Stordalen Mire near Abisko, Sweden - III_Palsa_N2_2 | ecosystem: Environmental > Terrestrial > Soil > Palsa > Peat permafrost | place: Sweden...
TATACCTAGGGGCAGCGGAGGGGGCGCGCGCCGTTATCGAGCCCGCAGATGCGGGCGATCAGTCGAGCCAGGTTTGCTGTCGGGAATCAATGTTGGAGCAGGCGCGCCATAACGAAATGGGCGCTCATGGCGAAGGCCTTGGAAACGCCACGGCCGCCTATGTCTTGTCGGTCCGGTTTCCCGACGCTCGCGCCGAACTTCTCCGCTTGACACCCGTTGCGGGTGCAATGGTTTTGTTTTTCTGTTTGGGTAACCGAACGGTTTTGGCTGCCAGGAGCGCCTGCATCAAATCGCTGTTGAGCGCTTTCTCGAAGGCCCGCGGGCCCATCGAGTTAATCAGGATGCGGCCCATGACGTCGGCCTTGACGTACTCAATGGCAAGAAGGCTGATGACCTGATTCGTCGTGAGTACCGCTTCCTCATTGGCGGACGGTCCGAACTCCGCAGTGATCGCGTCCTGCTCATCCGCCACGGCAACGGCCAATCTGCGCCCCTCGAGCCTGGCCCGGGCGCTCGCGCCGCATTCGCGCAGGTCGTAAAACCGGGGGCCGTTGAGCGTCGCGGTGCCGTAGATCGCCACATGGACATCGACGCCACGCGCCGAAGCGGCCTCGATCGCGTCGCGCAGCGGTTCCATTTCCTCGTCCCAGATCGCCGCGAACAGGGTTTGCCGCGCACTGTCTATCGTGGTCTGGAATGCTCTGATGATTGCGTTTCTGTCGCGCAGAGACCAGACGAGCCCCAGTTCACGCGCTGCAGGGAGCGACGATAGTCCTTCATTGACAAGTTCGATATCGCCCTCGAAGCGCTCCCGCAGTCGGGCCAGCACCTCGGCATACGGAACCGCCGCGTACCGGACCGGTTCCGACCGATGCATAAGAACCGCACCCTTGGTGTCCAGACGTTGAAGCGTCTCGTAGATTTTCGACGGCGGCACGCTGGAGAGCTTGCCGACCTCGTGGCCATTCATCGGCGAACGTTGCAAAAGGGCGCAATAGGCTTGCGCTTCGTATTGGGAAAAGCCGAGGCGAATCAGCGCGGATATTAGCTCAGCAGGAATCTGTGTAGTCATATCGCGTGAGACTAGCACATGTCATATTGGCCTTGTACACTACTTAGGTAGTGTAGCCATTTACTCGAGGTGCAATACAAGGAGCGCAGCATGAAAAAACGGTATTCGTCGGGTTCGAGCTGGGAAGCGTCCATCGGATATTCCCGCGCCATCCAGTCAGGCAACACGCTCTACGTGTCGGCCACGGCGGCGAGCGGACCGGACGGTTCAATCGTCGGCGACGACCTGTACACGCAGACCAAAACCATTCTCGACAAGCTCGGCACCGTGTTGACCGATGCCGGCTTCGGGTACCAGGACGTCGTGCAAAGCCGCGTGTACGTCACTGACATCACTCATTGGCAGGACGCAGGGCGCGCACACGGCGAGGTGTTCGGCGATGTTCGTCCGGCATTGACGCTGCTGCATGTGCTGCCGTTCGTCGATCCGAAGATTCTTGTCGAGATCGAAATCACGGCAGTCAAAAGCGATTCAGCCTGGTAAGCGGCCATGAATCGCGTCCCGCCCGGAAGCGACAGGGGCGCACGGGAGACACCGCGTCGGTGGTTGACCGCGTTCATCTCGATGGCCGCGGGCGTGGCGATCGCGAACAATTACGCGCTCCAGCCGGCTCTTCCCGCTGTCGCACAAAGTTTCCATCTCCCGCTCACGGCTATGGGCATCGTAGCCGGCAGCATGCAGGCGGGCTACATGGCAGGCATCGTCCTGCTGATTCCGCTTGGCGACAAGGTCTCTCCCGCGCGGATCGTTTCCTGGCAATTTGCCGTGCTGGCCATGGCGTTGATAGCGGCGGGGTACGCGCCGACATTGCCTGCGCTGGCCGTCGCGGGTTGCGTGACCGGTGCGATGGCAACCAACGCGGTTCACCTCGCAACAGTCGCGTTTCGCGCATCGCCGCCGGAGTCGCGTGGCCGCGCGGTGGGGACGGTCGGAACGGGGATTTCCGCAGGCATCCTGCTGAGCCGTTTCGTCGGTGGCCTGCTATCGCAGGCAACAAGCTGGCGCACGATGCTGATGCTGTTCGGTGTCGTGTCGTTTCTTCTCGCGTGCCTCACCTATCGCCTGCTGTCCAACGACGTGCAGCGCAGCCAACATGGTTACCTCGGTTTGCTCAGGTCGCTACCGTCGGTGCTATTCCGGTATCGGCTATTGCAGGAAGGCGTGATCGTTGGAGCGTGCTGGTTTTTCGTTTTCAGCATGCTGTGGGTCACCCTGGTATTGGCCGTAGCAGGCGCGCCGCTCAATCTGAATACCGCTCAGGCGGGTATGTTCAGCTTTGCCGGCGTGCTGGGATTGTTTGCCACACGCGCCGCGGGGCGCGCGGCGGACCGGTTTGGATACCGGCCAGTCATAGCGTGTGGCTTCGCGTTGGTGCTCGCGGGCGTGGCGATATTGCTCGTCGCTCGTTCATCAATCGCAGGAACGGCAATTGGCCTGGTGCTCTTCGATGTCGGCTGCTTTTCAGCACAGGTGGCCAACCAGACCCGCTTGCTGGCGATCGATGTCAACGCGCGCAGTCGCATCTATAGCGTGTACATGTTTTTCTATTACGCCGCTGGCGCGCTGGGCTCCGTGCTCGGGCCGCTGCTCTTCGCCCGTTATGGATGGGACCTGGTGTGCACGGTCGGTATCGCCATGTCAGCGCTGGGTCTCATGATCACCTGTGCCCATCACCTTGGCGGGCGGCGACGCGGTGAACCGGCGCTCGAATAGCACGCTGCCGGCGTGGCAGGGGCGAATTCGAAGCGCAGTTCACGTGGCCGCGCTACGCTCTGACTCGACGGGCGTCAAAGCCGCCCTCCAATGATTTCATAAGCAGGTAAATCAGGCCAATTTCGGGGAAGGGTGTGTCACGACTTGCGTTGCTCCGCTCACCGGGTGTGTGTTGGTGTGGAGGCCCGGCAATGGGGCGAAGCTATGCCGGATTTCAAGCCTTGCGTACGTGAGGAAAGGGAATCTCCAGGGCTGAAGTCGGCATCCTTCTGATCTGCGCATGGCTAATCACGCTCAATTCAAGGCATGGGAACGGTCCAGCTATCGATGCTGACCGGACAAACTATTTGCATGCGCGCTGACCAGGCATTTCCTGCGCAAAAACATTTCATCGTTTTACTGCGCTTCCTCCCTCTGTAAGCCCGACCCGCCCCGGTTGCCGCGCTCTCTCCGGATTTCATGTTTTCGGAGAGGATTCCCATGCGTAAGTGGTACGAGGAACAGCTACAACGGGTCGCCGACCACGATATTTCCGACGAAGAACTGGACAGAGAAATTACCGATAGCGCCAAGGCGCTCAGTTTCGACTTCTGGATGTTCGGAGTTCGCTTGCCGATTCCCGTGTCGCGCCCGGCCATCGAGGTTCGCGGTAACTATCCGCCGTCTTGGCAATCGCGATACCGCACGCCTGGCTATGTCGAGATAGATCCCATACTCCGCCATTGCAAGGTGTCGTCGGTTCCGCTGATATGGACAGCTGAAGCGCCTTCCTCCGAGCGGCAGTACTGGGACGAGGCCAAGGCGCACGGTATCCGCTACGGATGGTCGATGTCGCTGCGCGGTCAGTTCGGCGCTATCAACTGGTTCACGCTGGCCCGGGACACCCATCCGATCTATCCGGACGAACTGGCCGTCACGGAGTGTCCGATGATCTGGCTCGCGCACTTCGTCCACGCGAGCCTGGGCGCACGGTTGTTGCCGGCCATGTTCCCGGGCGGCATGCCACACCTTTCGTCCCGCGAGCGTGAGGTCATGACCTGGACTGCTGAGGGAAAAACCGCATCAGAAATCGGTGCGATTCTGGGCATCGCGGAGTCCACCTGCATCTTTCACATCACCAATGCGACACGCAAGCTGGGCGCGGTCAGCAAGACGCACGCGGCGGTAAGAGCCGCTGTTCTCGGGCTCATCGGCTAGGCGCGGAGCACCGGACTGCACGGCGTTGCACTGCACCCCTCCCATTTCCTGGAGCTGCCGGGGGACGCGCGTTCGCGCTACTTTCTGCCTCGGGCTTCACTCGTCTCCGACACCAAAATCGCAATGTACTTTCTCCAGCTCGCAATCATCATTCTGGCGTGTCATGCGTGCGGCTATCTGGCTGAGCGCGTCGGTCAATGCCGGGTGGTTGGCGAAATCACCGCGGGGTTGCTGCTGGGACCTTCTGTTCTTGGGGCGCTCGACCCGGGTGTCCACGATCTCATCTTCCCGGTGAGTTCGGCATCGAGCATGTCGCAGCTAGGCGAAGTGGGCATTGTTCTGCTCATGTTTGAGATCGGCATGCACCTCCATCCGCCGGACAGGCGCGGCGCCGCCCGGTTGGGTGCGGGATTGCGCCTGCCCGGATTGATCGCCGCTCTTGGACTCGTGATGCCGTTTGTTCTCGGCGTGGCAGTGGCGCTCTGGTCGAAGGACGTCCTGGCGCCAGGCTTTCCGACTGTCCCGTATGTCCTGTTTTGCGGCGTTGCCCTAGGGGTGTCCGCCGTGCCGGTGATGGTGCGTATCGTTGTCGATCTCGGGCTCAATACGAACCCGCTGGCGAAGACTGCGCTGTCGGCCGCCATGCTGACCGACGTAGCGGGCTGGATGCTGCTGGCCGTGGTTGCGTCGATCGCGCATGTGCACAACGGCGCGGGCGAGCTGACGCTTGCCCTCGGTGGCATTGCGCTGTACTCGGTCGGGTGTGTGGTCATCACGCGTTACGTGGTTCAACCCATGCTGGTACGGGCGGCACAGCGCAACGATATGCAGGCCGTGTTCACCATCGTCACGTGCTTTGTCATGGTATCGGCCGGCATCACGGCCAGTCTGGGCTTTCACAGCGCCTTCGGCGCGCTGCTTCCGGGGATGCTCCTGCGCGACGTCCCAGCCGTGCGTGAACAATGGGACAGATGGTTCGGCGGGTTCATTCGCACCATCCTGATGCCGGTCTTTTTCTCGTACGCGGGACTGCACACATCCATCTCACTGATCGAAGGGGGCAACGCCTGGTTCTGGCTCTGCGTGTTCCTGGGCGCGGGGTTTGCCGGGAAGTTCGGCGGCTCTTATCTTGCCGCGCGGATATGTGGTCTCGCGCCGGGCGACGCCGCATTCATCGGCTCGCTCATGAATGCGAGAGGCCTGATGGAACTGATCGTGCTCTCGATTGGACTGCAGTTGGGAATTCTTCCGCCCAAGGTCTACACGATGCTTGTCCTGTTTGCTCTAGTCACTACTGCTATGACCACGCCCCTTGTGCGCCATCGCATGCGGGCGGGAAATCAACCGTTGGCGGATCCGCAACTGTAGGTGGCGGTGTGATCTTCAATCCAGTCTTCCTTTCCTGAAGGTAACCATGAACGTAAGCAGGCAAGAGATTGTCGAGCGTCTTCGCAACATCGTCGCAACACGTCTTGACGTGGATATTTCGCCGGATCGAATCGGCCTGACCGATGGCTTCCTGTCCGTAGTCGGAATCGACTCCGTTGGCTTTATCGAACTTCGCTACCAGTGTGAGGAGGAGTTCGGAATCAGGATCGACGAGAACGATTTCGTGCCGGACAACTTCCTGAACTGTGACGTGCTGTCCGGATTTCTGGTGACGAAGCTGAGCGCACTGTAGCCTCAGCCTGGACTTCACGTTTAAAAATTTGGATAACTATGCATATAACGGACTTCGATCATCTGACTATCGAAACATCGAGTGTCGCGTTGCCGGAAAGCGATAGGGCAGCACCCAGCCAGCTGGTTGCCGGATTGCGGGCGCGTGCGCTGCCGGAAGGGGCGGTGGTGCTGATTTGCATGCCTAACGGCCGGAACCTGCTGCAACTCTTCTTCTCGCTGGTGGCAGCGGGCTATGTGCCCGCGATGCTGCCGCCGGCCACCCCCGTTCTGCGTCTGCGCCAGATGGCGGAAGACTTTAGCGCCGTTGCTGTCGTCAGGCCGCGCCTGGGTGAGGAGTTGCGAAAGGAACTAGGTATCGAAGCGGTCAACCGGCAGGCGGGTTGGGAAGTCGGCTTTTTCCGCACGCTTGCGAAACCGGTCACCGAGCCGGGCGAAGTGATCCTGACCACTTCGGGTACCTCTTCGCACTTCAGCAGCGGTTGCGTGCACTCGATCGGTTCGCTCAGAGCCAATGCACGCAAACACGCGGCGGAGATCAACCTGAGTGCGTCGGACACAATGCTGATCAATCTGCCGCTCTATTACTCGTTCGCGCTTGTCGCGCAGGCAATCGCGGGCATCGAGTGCGGCGCGAGGCTGGTTATCAGCGGGCCACCGTTCATCGGCTCGCAGTACGTCGCAGATCTGGCGCGCCATCGGGTCACGGTCAGTTCTGTGACACCGGTCCTGATGCGGACCTTGCTCGCGCATTCCGCCGCTGTGCTGCCGGAGACCGTCCGTGCGCTCACCGTGGGGGGCGACTTCCTTGCGCCCGAGCAGGCGGCTGCCTTCGTCCAGCGTTATCCGGGCAAAGAACTGTACCTGACCTACGGCGTCACCGAAGCCGGACCTCGCGTCTCGACCGGCCGGGCCCACGAGGCGAACGCAAAGCGGTTCGCTTCCGTTGGACGTCCAATGCCCGGCACCCTTGTGCGCCTGCTCGACGCGGACGGACCGGCGCGGGAAGGCGAACTCCTCGTTCATTCGGATACGCTGCTCAGGCGCAAGCTTGGCCGCAACGCCCAGAGTCCGCTGATCGAACTGGATGGACAGACGTGGCTGAAAACCGGAGATATCTTCGAAATCGACGAGGCCGGTCATCTTTTCTTCAAGCACCGGAAATCGGACTTCATCGTGCTGAACGATGAGAAGGTGAATCTGGCTGCGATCAAGCAGTTCTGCCGCGCGCTGCCTGGTGTGTTGACCTGCAAGACCCGGTCGATCCGGCGTGCCGATACCGTCGACGGATATTTTCTTGAGATCACGGTGGACGATCTGCTGGTTGGGCCGGCCGAGGCCGATGCGATGAAGGCGCAGATCATGAAGGGGTTAAAGCATATCGAACGCCCGAGCAGCCTGACGCTGACACCGGTGAACCGGCAGCAGTACGAATTTTACAAATGAGGACGTGTACCGTGAATCGGAACATTGACGAGCTGACTCGCGCAATCATCGCGAGGTATGAGTTGAAAATCATCGAGGACGTGCTGCGGATTATTCCCTTGCACATGTGTCATATCACCCAGGAGCCGGAGGTTTTCAAAACCTGGCCGGCCAATCTTGTACGCCTGACCTATCCTCGCGTGGAATGGCCCGAGCACGAAGCGGTCTACGCGCGCTATCGGGACGAGGTGATTCCTTCGCTGTCGCTTGGCGACTATCTAGGCGCATTTGTCGAACCGGTCCGTCCGCGCCTGCCGTGCTTCTGCACCGAGATGAGCGATGTGGCCGGCACGCTCGTGAGCGCATTGCTCGCACAGCCGGTCTATGCGATCCGCAAGATCTACGTCAATTACCTGTATCTGCCGCAACCCTGGCACTCCTTAAATGCGCTCGTGACAGACGGACGGATCCGCTACTTCGACTCCTCCGCATACCGGCAGGTCTTTGACAAGTCGCGCCGTAAATTCGTCCGCCCGGACCAACTTCCAGGTTTCAACAAAGCGGACGTCGAACCGCGCTTTCTGGTTAGCGATAACTGGCTGCAAAGCGAACCCTTCGCGCGGACGATTTCGCTGAGGGGGGAGGCGTTAAAAGACAGTTTCTATCCGAACCCGCTCGATAGCGGCAATCCCGACGAGTATCTACGCATCTACGGTCAGGAGAGACGCCCAGAGCCCGAACTGCGTAATGACGCGAGCCTTACCCGCATGACGGCGCAAGGAAATGCGCCATGACCGAACTCGCGATCACCGGCATGGCCTGGCATACCGCGTTGGGCCGCACACTATCCGGCGTATGGCAGCGGCTGCTCGACGGTGAGACAGGCATTGCACCGGCTCCATCGCTGCATGAACTGAAGAACGACCGGGTGGCGAAGATTTCCCTAGCGGACCGCGCCGATGCACGCGACACCCTCGAACACCTTACCCGGCAAACCGCTGCTGCCGCTGCGGAGCATGCACAACTGGACTTACCTCGTCAGGCGGCGCGCACGTGGCTGATTGTCGGGACGAGCTTCGGCGCGCGGCTTGACGACCCGCTTGCTGCCGCCGAGCCGCTCGAGCGCTGGGTGCAGGAGATCGCCGACGGATTCGGACTCGAAGCGGTTGCGTTGTCCACTGCCTGCTCCTCCGGATCGGATGCTCTCTTGCTGGGCGCCGAGCTGATCCGCGCTGGACTTGCCGATCGCTGCATTTGCGGCGGCGCAGACGTGCTGGGAGACTCCAAGCGCCTCGCGCATTCGGCGTTGGGCACCATGTCGTCGACCACGTTGCGCAGCTTCGATCACCGTCACGACGGCACGATCCTCGGCGAGGGCGTGGGCTTTATGGTCCTCGAACGGCGCGGTGATCGTCCGGTGCAGCCGCTCGCGATCCTGCGCGGCGCAGGCTCATCCAATGACGCAGCGGGTTTGACCGCGCCCGACAAAGACGGCAACGGCATCAGGCTCGCCATCGAGCGGTCGCTGAAAAACGCCGGGCTGGGTTACGAGGATATCGGCGTGGTGAACGCGCATGGCTCCGGAACCCTGACGAACGACCGGATCGAGAGCGCCGCGTATCTCGCGTTGTTTGGTGCGTCACGGCCCACGATCTTTGCGACGAAGGGGGCGTTCGGTCATTCGCTCGGGGCAACCGGCGCGCTCGAGGCGATTGCGTTAATTCTTGCCCTGCAGCAGCAGGTGGTACCGCCCATACACGGGCTGGAAGAACCCATCGCGGGTTTCTCGCTGCCCATGCCGATGGGTTGTCCTGGGTCGATCAGCACGGCCTATGGACTCAGTCTCACGATCGGCTTTGGCGGCTTCAACACCAGTCTGGTTTTCGAGGGGGCAGGGGCATGACGGGCGAGACCTTGGCATGCGAGTGCGGTTACGCCATCGTCGACACTTGCGAACGCCGGAGCATGGCTTACGAGCAACTGGATCCTGAAATCGGGAGCGGTCTCAGGAACGCCGATCCGACGGTATGGCCCGTGCTCGACTCGGTCGCAGCGTTGTATCGCGCGAACCGTGCCCGGCTTGAGCCGCATCGGGACCACGTCGGCATGATCCACTACGGCAGCGCCTATCCGAAAACCACTGCGCAGCGCGTGATGGCGGACATGAGCCGCAACTGCCGGGTATCGCCCGCGGCGTTCATCAACGCGAATGCCGGCGCTGCGCTCTCTATCTGTTGTACCCGCTTCGGTTTTCGTGGACCCACCATGAACCTCACGATGCCGGCCGCCAGCGCACGGACGCTGGTCGACGCGCTCGCCGCGCGATGGCTGGGGCAGGGCAACGCACGCTATCTGATCCTCATTGCAGCTGATTTCGATGCGGCAGCGGACATCCAGGTGACCGGCACACTGATCAGAAGGCCTGACCTCGACTGACGCGAGATGTTGGGCAGATTCGTCGAATTACCAGATCTAACGCCAATATATAGGAATGCAAACTATGAATTACGATCATGACGTTGCCATCATCGGTTCTGGCATCTCGGGTTCGATGCTTGCCGCGATTCTCGCCAAAAACGGCGTAAAGGTCGTCGTGCTGGACGCGGGTACGCACCCGCGCTTCGCGGTGGGCGAGTCGATGGTGCCGGAAAGCGCCGTGCTGCTTGAACTCATGGCGGCTCGCTTTGGCATCCCCGAACTAGCCTATCCGGGCAACATTTCCGAGATCAACCGGCATATCGGCTCCTCGGCGGCGGGTGTCAAACTGGCGTTCAGCTTCGCATGGAACGGCTTTCGCAAGGAGCACGATATCGCCGATGTGGTGTCGACCCCGGTACTCGCGCCGGAGGCCCATCTGTTTCGTCAGGACATCGATGCGTACTACGTCGCGCTTGCGGCCCGTCTCGGTGCGGTTATCAGGCAGCAGGCACGCATCCAGACCATCGACGTCGCAAGCGAGGGCGTCACGCTGACGCTTGCCGACGGCCATCGGCTGCACACACGCTTCGTGGTGGACGCCGCGGGTTTCCGCGCGCCGCTCGCCGATGCGTTGCAGTTGCGCGAAGGCGCCCGGCCGATGCAGGCAAACACGCGCTCGCTGTTCACGCATATGGTCAACGTCGACCTTTACGAGGATGTGATCGCACCCGTCGAGACGCACGGTTCGCCGACCGCGTTGTCGCAGACCACGCTGCATCACATGTTCGACTGCGGCTGGCTGTGGATCATCCCGTTCAACAATCAGCCGTTCAGCACCAATCCGCTGTGCAGCGTCGGACTGCAGTTCGATATCGACAGGCATGGCCCCGCGAGCCGCGATCCGGAACGCGAATTCCAGCAGTTTCTGGCCGATCATCCATCGGTGGCGAAACACTTCAAAAACGCTGCACGGGTTCGGGAATGGACCGTTGCGCCGCGCCTGAACTACACGAGTCGCGAGACGGTGGGCGATCGGCATTGCCTGCTCGGACATGCCGTGGGATTCGTCGATCCGCTGTTCTCGCGAGGACTGGTGAACACATTCGAATCGATTGCAAGACTGGCGCCGACTTTGCTGAAATCGCTGCGGGCGGACCGCTGGCAGCGCGAAGACCTGTTGCCGCTCGAGCGCTATAGCCTCGAAGTGGTACGCATCAACGATCGCCTCGTCGCCAACTCGTACACCGCGTTCCGAACGTTTCCGCTGTGGAATGCATGGTTCCGCATCTGGCTGAGCGGCAGCTATATCGGTGTGCTGCGGTTGCGCCGGATTCTTTCGGACTACCTGTTTGATCGGGATAACGAAGCATTGGATGGGGCGTTTGAGAACGCGACCTATCCCGGTCATCTGTCGATTGAAAGTCACTGCTACGAGCGGATGTTCGACGCCGCGTGCTCGACGATGGAGCGCTTCAAGGACGGCGAGATCGGCGAAGCGCAGACAATAGCCACGTTGCACCGTTTGTATGTGGAGAACCACGAGCATCTGCCGCTCGACTTCTCGGATTTTGCCAATCGTTATGTCTCGCGGCCGACGGTTGAATTTGCCAAGTCGCTGCTGGACTGGGCGAACCATGCGCCCGATGGCCTCGCGACGAAGCTCGCACGCGGCCCGAACGCGCGGCCGTTCGAGTTCCTCGACCGCTATCGCTACGGCGATCGGTTGGCTCTTGCCGCGCGTGCCGACGAACGTCTCGCAGAAATCAGGGCGAGCCTATGAGTGTCGCCAACGAAACGTTGCTAGGACGCCGGCAGGCCGCGGTTGCCCGCGGCGTGAACCAGGCCCACCCGATTTTCGCGGCGCGGGCGTTAAACGACCGCATCTGGGATATCGACGGTAACGAGTACATCGATTTTACGAGCGGCATTGCCGTGCTCAATACGGGGCATCTTCATCCTGACGTCGTCGAAGCGGTCCAGCGGCAATTGGGCCATTTCGTCCACACCTGTTTCGCCGTGCTGCCATACGAGTCCTATGTCGCGGTATGTGAACGGATCAATGCGCTGGCCCCGGGCGATGGCTCCAAAAAGACTGCCTTGTTCAGCACCGGCTCCGAAGCCGTGGAAAGCGCGGTCAAGATCGCCCGCGCGCATACGAAGCGCAGCGGTGTGATTGCCTTTACCGGCGCCTATCATGGCCGCACGCTAATGGCCTTGGCAATGACCGGCAAGGTGGCACCCTACGCGTCCGGAATGGGCCTAATGCTGGGTCATGTCTATCGCGCGCTCTATCCGGACGCGCTGAACAGCATCGACGTCGATTCGGCGCTTGGCAGCATTGAGCGCATCTTCAGAAATGACGCCGCTCCCGAAGATATTGCCGCGATCATCTTCGAACCGGTGCAGGGCGAAGGCGGAATACAGGTGGCCCCGCCTGGATTCGTTTCAAAGTTGCGTGCGTTGTGCGACCGTGAAGGGATCGTATTGATCGCCGACGAGGTGCAAAGCGGTGCCGGCCGAACGGGTACGTTCTTCGCCGTCGAGCAGATGGGAGCGACACCGGACCTGCTGGTGTTCGGCAAATCGGTGGCCGGCGGATTGCCGCTCGCGGGCGTGACGGGCCACGCTAGTGTGATGGACGCTGTGGGGCCTGGCGGCCTGGGCGGTACCTACGCCGGCAACCCGCTGGCCTGCGCCGCCGCGCTGGCCGTACTCGACGTCATGGATCGGGAGCAGATCCTGGCGCGCGCCCGCCAGGTTGGCGAGATCACGCGCGCGGCGCTGCTGGCGATGCAGCAACGCTATCCATTGATCGCTGACGTGCGGGGACTCGGAGCGCTGATCGGCGTCGAGTTACGCACGCCCGATGGACAGCCGGCAAAAGACCTCACCAGCAAGCTTGTCACGTCGGCGCGCGAGGCGGGGCTGCTGTTGCTCGCAGGCGGGATGCACGGCAACGTCCTGCGTATGCTGGCGCCGCTGACGGTCGAGCTGGCGACGCTCGAAGCGGGGCTGCGCATCCTCGATCGCTGCTTTTCGATGCTGTGCCGCACGGAGCCTGGGATCCATGACTGACCTCTCGAGGCTGCTCAACGGACATCGCTCGATCCGACGTTACAAGCCGGGCCCCATTGCCCGTGAACTGATCGACGAGGTATGTGCCGATGCAATGGCCGGGGCTTCTTCGTCGGGCAACCTCAACAACGTCTCGCTGGTTTTGACACAGGACGTACAGCGCAGACAGCAGTTATACGAGCTGCACGCACGACAGCCAATGATCCTGCAAGCCCCGTTGCTGGTGACCTTTGTTGCGGACTGCTACCGGACACGGCGCTGGCTCGCGCGTGGGGCGGCACGCGACAATTTCAACAACCTGATGGGCTACCACATTGCGTTATGCGACGCGATGATCGTGGCGCAGAACGTCTGTCTGGGATTCGAGGCTCGCGGTCTGGGCGTCTGCTACATGGGCTCGACGCTATCCGCGATGAGTGCCATCGCGGCGGCCTTGAATCTCCCCGATACCTGCGTGCCGGCGGCGACGATTGTCGCCGGGTATCCGGACGAAAATCCCGACAAACGTGACCGGCTGCCGATGTCCGCGCTGATTCACGACGAGTTTTACCGCGACCCGAGCGACGAGGAAATCGACGCGAGCTATGCGGAACGCGAGCAGCGCGCGTGGCCGCGGCACATGGCCAGTCCGGCCGGGCGGTCGAAGCTCGAACAGCACGGGATCAGGTCGATGGCACAGTTGTATTCAAGTCCACTGAAATACGACCCTGAGGTCTTCCGCTCTGATTCGCAGCGACTGCGGGAATTTCTGGAGTTGAAGAATTTCATCTCCTGAAATCGGCTGCGTTTCGCGTAGTACGTAACATCAGACATGGATTCACTTCGGACTACCACGTGGTTGACGGGGGTTAGGCGACAGCCATCGTCAAGAGGGGCTCTAGGTATGCCAGGCGGGCGAGTGATAAAGTCAATGCCCTCAAGACCGCAAGATGGGGGCAAGACCGATGAAAGTTCTACGCACTGCGCTGCTCGCCACTGTCGCGCTGACGGCGCACGCCGCTGAGCCGGCGCCTAACCAGCAATGGCACGCGATCCCGGCGTCGCTCCATGACGTCATCATGAACGGCTACAAGCTCGTCTCGGCGTTCGACACGCCCGTACAACAGTCATCAAGGACCATGCGTACCTACGTGCTGCAGAAGGACGACAGCCTCGTCGAATGCACCGAATACCACGATGGCGCGATTGGCGAATTCAGATGCTCCGAAATCGTGCAGCCATATCTGGCATCCCCCCAGGGCAAGAAGTAGGACCTGCCGACCCGTCGGCGACCCGCGGCACCACCCGTCGGGACGTTCTCGCCAAAGCCCATACCTAAGTATCAGACACCGGCCCGCTCAAGTTGCCCAGCACTCTGGCTGGCCATCATCGTGATCCATTGCTCAAATGCCATAACGGCGTCATCGCCGGCGCGATCGGCGTTGATCACGAGCGCGTAGTCGGCGGCGCGCCATGTTGGTGCCGCAATCGGACACACGAGGCGCCCCGCGGCAATGTCGCGCCCGATCAGCGGCAGCGATGCCAGTGTGACACCCAGCCCCTCCACGGCGGCCGCAAGCTGGAGGTGTACATGGTCAAACTCGACATGACGCGCAGCCCGCAGGTCGGTCGCACCGGCCTCCCTAAGCCAGTGCGACCAGGCTGTGCGCGTACTGGCGGAATGCAGCAGGGTTTGATGGCGCAGATCGGTTACGTCCTGTATGGGCTGCTGGCGCAGCAGTGCAGGGCTGCAGGCGGGCAGACGCAAGTCGGCCATCAGCGTGCGCGACACGACGTCAGCGCCTTGTTCGGGTCCGGAGCGAACCCCAATGTCGAAGGCGTCGCCTATGTAGCGCAACTTGCGCGATGTGGTCGACAGCCGCACGTCGATGTCCGGGTAACGCGCCTGAAAGTCGGCCAGACGCGGCAGCAGCCAGCACAGCGCGAAACTCGCCGGCACGTTCACACGCACGACGCCTGAGACCCGGCGCGCAAATTCATCGTGGCGCAGCCGCGCCGCCGCGGTGCCCAGGCGCTCGAACGCGTTGCTCACTTCGTTCAGCAGCGCAGCGCCTTCATCGGTCAGCACAACGCCGCGCGGGCGGCGCTCGAATAACGGCAAGCCGAACCAGTCTTCCAGCAACCGGATCTGCTTTCCGACGGCCCAGTGGGTGACATGCAAATCGGTTGCGGCGCCGGCGAAGCTGCCGTGCCGGGCTACCGCTTCGAAATTGCGCAACGCGTTAAGTGGCGGCAGCTTGTCCCGGTCCTTCGCAGTGCCTTTGTCTCTACCCATGACGTGACTTTTTTTCTCCATTAACGCGATATTAGCTCAATTGAACTGTGTCGTTGTCCCGTCATAAAATTGCCACATGGAGTCTGAATACACCACGGCGACTTGCCTTTCGGCGTCGTCTCGTGAGAAGAGGATTGATATGCGCTTGCCCGTTTTTTCCCCGTCGCCCCCACAGCAGGCCGATTCAGCCGGCCAGCCGGCCGCGCCGTCACGCTCGCGCGTGCTGTGGCTCTCGTGTGTCGCGCATGCGATGCACGATGGCTACACAGACATGATCTATGCGTTGCTACCCGTGTGGCAGTCGGACTTTGGTCTTGATTTTGCCGCTCTGGCTATCCTGCGCGGTATCTATGCCGGCACGATGGCCACGCTCCAACTGCCTGCCGGGCGCCTTGCGCAGTGGCTGGGCAGTCGGGCGACGCTGGCCCTCGGTACTTTGTTGGCTGCACTCGGTTATGCCGTTGCCGGGATGTCGGGCGGCCTGCTTGGCCTGTGCGTGGCTTTGGCGATTTCGGGCAGCGGCTCAAGCACGCAACACCCGATCGCCTCCGGCGCCGTCTCCCGTACCTACGGGCGCAATGCCAGAGGACCTTTGAGCGTCTACAATTTTTCCGGAGACCTCGGAAAATCCGCACTGCCGGCTGCCGTTTCGCTGCTCGTGACCATGATGCCGTGGCGTCACGCGTTATGGATTGTGTCCGCATTGGGCTGCGTCATTGCCGCAGTCATCGCGCTATTTTTCCCGTCCATACCGCGTAGCGCGCCGGTGGACGTTGATGCGCCCGATCACCGTCGCAGCACCTCGGGAAGCGGCTTTTCCCTGTTGTTCGCGATTGGTGTGCTCGACACAGCCGTGCGTATGGGGCTGCTCACTTTCTTGCCGTTCTTGCTCAAGGCAAAAGGCGTCTCGCCGGCGATGGTGGGGACCGCACTCGCGCTGGTCTTTATCGGTGGTGCGGCCGGCAAGTTCGCTTGCGGCTGGCTTGGCGCACGCATGGGAGTGATAGGCACGGTGCTGGTCACCGAGGGCGGTACAGCGGCCTGCATCGTCGCCGTGATGTTTCTCCCACTGGCGCTCACAATGGTGCTGCTGCCGCTGTTGGGCATGATGCTCAACGGCACTTCCTCCGTGCTCTACGGAACAGTGCCGGAAATGTCGGCCCCCGAGCGCACTGAGCGCGCATTCGCGTTGTTTTACACGGGGACGATAGCTTCGGGTGCGATTTCACCGGTCATCTACGGTTTTCTTGGCGACCGGATCGGCGTACACGGCGCTACTTTTGCCACGGCTCTGACCGCGTTGGCGATCTTTCCGCTGGCGATCGCATTGCGCTCGCATCTGGCACCCGAGGAAAGACGCTGAGCGTAGGCCGCGAAGCCCGCGATGCGTATAGCCCGCGCGCGAACAGCAATCGACAACCGCTTCCTGCTACGCCTCGCGCTTGCTGCGCCCATACAGCAGCAGCATCGACGCTATCACCACGCCGTAGATGATCTGGCGTCCCGCCTCCGGCATCTGCGCGACCGAGAGGATCGACTGCAGCAGCGTGATGAGGATCGCGCCGGCCACCGTGCCGAGGTACGAACCCCGGCCACCCAGAATCGACGTGCCGCCGAGCACGACCGCCGCGATCGCCGGCAACAGGTAAGCATCGCCCATCGACTGCGCCGCTTTGGACGCATAACCCGCGAGCAGCACGCCGCCGAACGCCGCGAATCCGCTGCACACGGCGAAAGCGGCCACTGTCACGAGCCGCGTATTGATGCCGGAAAGATACGCCGCGCGTTCGGTGTTGCCGATCGCGTACAGCGTGCGGCCAAAGGTCGTGCGCGACAGCAGGAACATCGTGGCGCCGCCGATCAGCACCCACAGCGCGACGGCATTCGGCACGCCCGGCACGAGCCAGCCGGCAGCGAGCCATCGCATCGCGTGTGGCGCGGAATCCTGGGGCGACGATCCTCCCGTGTAGACGATCATGATGCCCTGCGCGACCGCATTGGTCGCTAGCGTCGCGATCATGGACGGAATGCGCAGCAACGCGACAAGGATGCCGTTGACGATACCGATCAGCACGCCGCAACCGATCCCGACTGGAATCGCGAGGATGCCGCCGAGTTCGCTGTGCCCCGCGACGGCGCACGCCATCATCGCGCCGACCGTGATTGTCCACGGCAGCGACAGGTCGATGTGGCCGAGCAGTATCACCATCATCAGGCCGGTCGCGATGATGCCGAGGAACGCGCCGACCTTCAGCTGCAGCAGAATGTATTCCGGCGACATGAAGCTGCGCGAATACATCCCGCCGACGAGCAGCAGCGCGATGATGCACGCGAACGCGATGACGATCGGACGGTCGACCTTACGCGTGAGCCTCGACAGGAACGTGGTCCGGCTGGTTGCGGAAACGTCGCTCATTGAAACCACTCCAGACGGTTGCGCACCCTGAACAGCCCGCACGCTCCGATCGCGACAGCAAGCAGCAGAATGACACCCTGGAACAGCGGCTGCCACAGCGCATCGACGTCGAACACGAACAGCAGATCGCCGATAGAGCGAAATGCAAATGCGCCGAAGATCGCGCCGATCGCGCTGCCCTTGCCGCCTAGCAGCGACACACCGCCGATGACCACGGCGGCGATCGAAAACAGCGCATAGGAGTTGGCGCTGCCGAGGCTCGCTTCTCCCGTGTCCGTAAAGAATGTCAGAAAGAGGCCGCCGATCGCGGCGAGCAGGCCGGCCAGCGTATAACTCGCGAACTTCGCGCGCAGGATCGGCATGCCGGACAGAAAGGCCGCGGATTCGGATGAGCCGGTCGCGTAGGCCGCGCGCCCGATCGCCGAACGTTTGAAAGGAATCCAGACGATCACCACAGTCGCGAACAGAATCAGCAGACTCGCCGGCACGACGCCGGCGACCTTGCCGGTCAGCGCGTCGGCGAGGTCCTCGTTGATCGATCCGCCGGGCACCGGGCGCAGCAGAAGCGCCAATCCATAGTAGACGGCGCCCGTCGCGATCGTCGTCACGATCGGCTGCAGCCGGCCGAAAATGATGATTGCGCCGTTTAACGCGCCGCACAGCGCGCCGACCGCGAGCACGCCAGCGATGCCGAGAGCGCTGTGCAGCGCGTCGCCGGTGACGATCCACGATCCGACGCAATTCGTCAGCACGAGCGTCATGCCGATCGACAGGTCAATGCCGGCCGTCAGCACGACCAGCGCCTGACCCATCGACACCAGC
>Ga0302313_10001447_pt1 | contig 18085 bp, 15 predicted proteins | sample III_Palsa_N2_2_FD_200454 | JGI IMG/M metagenome (GOLD analysis project Ga0302313, IMG submission 200454) | Peat permafrost microbial communities from Stordalen Mire near Abisko, Sweden - III_Palsa_N2_2 | ecosystem: Environmental > Terrestrial > Soil > Palsa > Peat permafrost | place: Sweden...
GGCTGATTGCGCAGCTCTTTTTCGAGGCTCTTGTCGGCTTCGTGCCACTGGAACTTGATTTTGAGTTCGCGCTCCAGCTTGCGAGCGTCGCCCTTTTCGAGCGGCGTGACGAAGGTGCTGGCGACGCCGTTCGCGCCGGCACGGCCGGTGCGGCCGATGCGGTGGACGAAGTCGTCGGAGCCGTTGGGGAGGTCGTAGTTGACGACGTGCGCGATGTGCGAGACGTCGATGCCGCGAGCGGCGACGTCGGTGGCGACGAGGATGCGGCACTTGCCGACGGTGAAGTTGCGGAGGGCCGCGGTGCGCTGCGACTGCGAACGATCGCCGTGGATGACTTCGGTCTGGTGACCGAGGCGCTCCAGCTTGGAGGCGATGCGATCGGCGCCGTGCTTGGTGCGCGCGAAGACGAGGTAGGTGCCTTCTTCTTCGCCGAGCATCTTGTTGAGCTGGGAGAGCTTCTGGTCCTGCATGACGGTGTAGACGCGGAGCTCTACGCGGTCAGAGGGCTTGGAGGTGCTGCCGATCTCGACGCGGACGGGATTGTTGACGTAGTCGCGGACGATCTCGCGGATGTTGCCGTCGAGGGTCGCGGAGTAGCACATGGTCTGGCGATCCTTGGGGAGGGCCTGAACGATGCGCTTGATGGCGGGGAGGAAGCCCATGTCGAGCATGCGATCGACTTCGTCGAGGACGAGCATGTCGACGTCCTTGAGGGAGACGGCGCGGCGGCGGAGGTAGTCTTCGAGGCGGCCGGGAGTGGCGACGACGAGGCGTGGGCCACGGCCGATCTGGTCAAGCTGGGAGTGCTCGGAGAGACCACCGCAGACGAGCACGGCGTCGTTCTTCAGGTTCGGGCAGATCTTGTGGTAGGCCTCGAGAACCTGCATGGCGAGCTCACGGGTGGGGAGCAGGATGAGGGCGAGGATGGGGGTCTTGGCGCCGCGGACCGAGGGCTTCGAGATCTCTTCGAGGCGGTCGATCATGGGGATGAGGAAGCTGAGGGTCTTGCCGGTGCCGGTGGAGGCGGTGGCGAGGATGTCGTCGCCTTCGAGTGCGGGCGGGATGGCCTTGGCCTGGACGGGCGTGGGGATCACAAACTTGGCGGCAGCGAGACGGTCCTTGAGCGACTGCGAGATGTTGAAGTCGGCGAAGGTGATGGTGGTTGCGTCGTCGTTGGCGGTGATGGTGCGGGGGGTCTCAACTGGTTCTGGGTTGAGGATGGATTCGAGCGTAAGAGTAGACAAGTTATTCCTTTAGAGGTGGTGGAAGCGCAGTGGCTCCCGGATGGTGAAACGGCGGACAAATGCAGAGACGCAGGTGTGCGAAAGCGCACGAGTAGCGTCATGGATTCCGATTTCAGCATTGCTCTGGATTAGATCAACATCGAAGCACTGCTGCTGCACGGCGAGGCATGTCCCAATGGACGGCCTGCGAGCCAGAGCAACCAACGCGCCTGTGTTGCATGGATCAGGAAAGCGGTGGGAGGGGTGTGAGGCGTTCGCGGTCTCTGGCCAGACTCGAATCCATTTGGAGTCATCTGCCCGCGGCGCCCTGCGCAGTTTCCTACGCAGATACAGAATAGCAGGAACTGCTTCTAATAGGAAGTATGCAGTACTCAACCTTGTTCCAAATCCAAAACCTTCGCCGAGAAACTCCACCCTTTGTTCCCTGTTCCACGCCGGCAATCTTCACGGAAGCACAAAGTTGCATGCCAGGTTCCAGCGCTCTATCCGGTAGTGCCGGGCCGGACACCTTACCGTTGTAGGATTGATCTGTGTCCGACAGCCCTTTGCATGGTCAAATGCCCGAGCGGGAATCCGTGGAAACCCTCGTTTCGCCGGCAGATGCTGCAGATTCCGGTGAAGTGGTTGAAAAGCGGGGAAACGCCACGGTCTTCACCCAGAATGCGCTTTTGAGCGTTGGCCGCCTCGTCATCTCCATGGCGGTCGGCTTTATTCTGCCGTCCTTCCTGGTTCACCGCCTGCCTGTCGCCACCTACAGCGCCTGGGTGCTCATTCTGCAGATGAGCGCGTACGTCAATTATCTCGACTTCGGACTCCAGACCGGCATCTCGAAGTATGTAGCTGAGTACAACGTCAAGAAAGACCCCTTCGGATTGAATATGCGGGCTAGCGCCGGTTTGGCGCTCCTTCTCATCGTCAGCGCCGTTGGAGTGCTGTTGAGTGTCCTGATGGCGTGGGAGGCTCCGCATCTTTTTCGCGAAATGCCGCCGGCGCTCTATCGCGATGTACGCCTTGGACTGCTCTTTGTCGGCGTCTCCACTTCCTTCAACCTGGTCTGTAACATTTTCGCTTCGATCTTCACCGGCCTTCAGCGCTATGCCGTACCGACCGTATTGGCTCTGATCAACCGTATTCTCTATGTCGCCGTTGTTCTATCCGCCGTGTCGTTTCATAGCACCCTCGCCATGATGGGATTCTTGGTGGCTGTTGTGAACATCAGCACCGGTTTGTTACATATTGTGGCTTGGCGCCGCTTTGCGGGGCATGTGCGGCTGAACCTCCGGCGTCTCGACTTCGGCGTCTTACGCGAGATGCTGGCGTTCTGTTCCACGCTCGCGGTTTTCACGGTAGCCATGTTGTGCATCAGTGGACTCGATGTCACCATCGTCGGTCGTTATGATTTTCGGCAGACCGGGTTTTATTCCATTGCCGCGACGCCGACTAACCTCATGATCGGCATCATGAGCGCCGCGCTTGCTCCGCTTCTGCCAGCCGCCTCGGCAATGAGCGTCGACAAGACCTCCACGCAGATGGGCGCCATCCTGGCGAAGGCCACCCGCTACTCGGTTGCATTACTGATCCTGTCGGGTCTGCCTTTGCTGGTGGGCGGATACTGGATCTTGCGGCTGTGGGTCGGCGCTGCCTACGCTTCGCAGATCGAGGGCTACCTGCGTATCCTCGTTCTGGCCAACATTGTGCGTAACAGCTTTGCTCCGTACGCAAACATGATCGTCGCCACCAACAGCCAGAAGATTGGCATCGCAAGCGCCAGCGCGGAAGCAGTCGTAAACCTTTCGGTAAGCGTGTATCTGGCGCGCCATATCGGCGCACTTGGTGTGGCCTACGGTACGCTGCTGGGGGCATTCGTCGGTGTAGGGCTGCACATCGGCTTAAGTATGCACTACACGTATTCGAAGCTTTCCATTACCCGGATGCGCCTTTTTCTCAGCGGGATCCTTCGTCCGTTGCTGATTGCGGTGCCTGCGGCAATCCTCGTACGATCCTGGTGGCGTGACGGGCCGCCGAGCCTGAGCGGACCGGTATGGGCTGCGTGGCTCCTGAGCACTCTTTTGCTCCTCTGGTTCGGTAGTATGGACGCCGTGGAGAGACACCAGTTCATCGCATTCGCGGCCCGTAGAGTGTCATACACCCGATAGATCCCGTGTTCATCCCGCCTTGCGCAGACTGCGCTTCAAAGTGCCAGTCGATCAGAGTGGCCGCTGAAACACCGCGGTGATCCCGGAACCGGTCTGGGTTAGCTTCGTCAGAAGCCTTGTGAGATAAAATCCCACGCGTGCCAGGACCCCTCGAACGTACCGAATCTGTATCGGGCGCGCCCATGAGAACCAAACGTCATAGCTGAGGGCGTTGGTCAGTTTGTCGGTGGTTGTCATTTCCAGCGGGACCAGGCCGCTCTCTCTGCAAAGCCTTGAGAGACTCTCGTGCGGGTAGAAATACAGATGTCGTGGAGCATCGACATGTTTCCATCGCCCTTTGAATATCTTGAATTCTAGGCTTTCGATATTAGGTATCGCGATCAAGAGGATGCCCCCGGGTGCCAGTCGCCGGGCTGCGCTTTGGACCACGGCCCAGGGATCGCGTAGATGCTCCAGGCTATGCCACAGCGTAATCACGTCGAATGTCTCCGTCATTTGGTCCATCGTCGCCGCGGGATCGGCGGAATGAATTGCAGATACGCCCACCGTTTGCTTCAAAAACGCCACACAATTCTCGTCGATCTCAATGGCCGTGACTTTGAAGCCTGCATCCACGGCATTGCAAGCGAAAATGCCCATCCATGGGCCGATATCCAACAAGCTTCCTCCGCTCTTGTGCCGAAGAATGGGATCCATCCGATACGTTTCGGTCGCCGAGATAACCCGTAACTCGGAGATGTTGTTTGGAATTGTCTGGTATCCGCCCTGGTAAAACGGCCTCAGATCGTCCGGGATCGGATCCATGAAAACTAACCCGCACCGCCGGCATTGCCTGTAGCGAAAATCAAGATCCGTGGTGTGCCGGTTGAAATCTCGCGTCGTGATAAGAAGGGCGGATTCACCGGCGCAATACGGGCATGTAGAAAGCATAAGAACCTATTCGAAGGGATGATGGTAAAAATCAGAGAAAGAGTACAAACATTCGGCTGGCATTCGGCGCTTCCAGCCCGTCTATGTAGACACCGCGGGACGGTGCATCGCGACCCGCGATCAACCCCACTATGCGTATCCTATAACGAGAGCCTTTGTCTCGCCACAATGAGACGTTTGTTCTCAGAGTACCCGCTTGGAAGCCTTTGGAAGGATATTATGGCGAGTTCAACATCAATTCTGGCTCTCGTCGTTCTGTATAAAATGGACTTCGCCGCGAGTCCCAGTTATAACTTGCTGGCGCTCGCTCTCAAGCAGCAGCCCGGCCTCGCGCAGATCATAAGGATGGTCGTAGTCGATAACTCTCCCCAACCTCAGCTCCTTCCAGCCGGCTTTGCAGGGTCTTATCTCCATGACGGCACCAATCCCGGCCTCGCGAAGCGCTACAACCTCGCTCTCTCACTCGCGGCGGAATCCAACGCATCCTGGCTCCTCCTGCTCGATCAGGACACGTCGCTCACCCTCGCCTATCTCGAAGAGCTTCTTGCACTTTCCTCGCAACTGCTCAATGACCCAGCCATCGTCGCCATCGTCCCCAAGCTCGTTGCCGGAACCACCCTGTACGCGCCGCACGTCCCCGTTTACCGCGAAGTTCCGTACAGGCTCGATCTCGATAGCAACGGCGTTGTCGGCGACCTCATCCATCCTTACAACTCCGGCGCGCTGGTGCGTGTGCAGGCGCTTCAGGCCATCGGTGGTTTCCCTGAAGCCTATTGGCTTGACTACCTCGACTTCGCAACCTTCCATCGTCTCCAGGCAGAGGGCGGCCGCATCTACGTCATGAAGGCGCGGCTCCAGCACGAGATGTCCGCGCATCGCCCCGAGCGCTACAACGATCCCGCGCATGCCCCGCGACACCGCAATCATCTTTCCGCGGCCCGGCGCTATTACGACGAGTTCGGATCCAACGACGAGCGCCGCAAGCGCAGGCGCGAGATCTTTCGCATGGCCGTAGGGATGGTCCGCCGGGGTCACCTTGCAGAGGCTGCGCGGTTGCTCCAGGCCGCTATCTCCGCCGGCCCCCACAACGCCAAATGACACCAACCGTCCAAATCCTCCTTGCCACCTACAACGGCGAGAAATTCCTCCGCGAGCAGATCGACTCTGTCCTCGCCCAGCAAGACGTCTCTCTCCACATCCTCGCCCGCGACGACGGATCCACCGACAACACCCTCGCCATCCTCCGCGAATACGCACAGCGCCTTCCCGGCCAGTTCCATTTGCTTGAAGACGGCGCCGGCACCGGCAACGCCAAGTGGAACTTCATCAAGCTCACTGCCGCCTCCACCGCGTCTTACGTCTGCTTCTGCGATCAGGACGACATCTGGCTCCCGAACAAAGTCAGCCGTTCGCTCGCCCTCATGCGCGAGCTCGAAGCCAAACACACCACTGCTGTCCCCATGCTCGTCTTCACTGATCTCGTCGTCATCGACGAGGCCGGTGCCGCCATCCTCCCTTCCTTCTGGCAGCGCGACCAGATCGACCCCGAAGCCATCAACCAGCTCAACATCCTCATTGGCCATAACGTCGTCACCGGCTGCACTGCCATGCTTAACCGCCGCTGCGCCGATCTCACACTGCGCATGCCTGACGACTCTCCGATGCACGACCGGTGGGCCGGTCTCATCGTCGCCTGCATGGGTAACGGCGCCTTCCTCCCCGACAAACTCGTCCGTTACCGCCAGCACGGCGGCAACGTCATCGGTGCTCCTCTCGAGAAGGTCAACTTCTGGACCAAGCTGCGTTGGCCTAAAACACCCGAAAAACGCCTGGAGCAGTGGTGGATCAACCAGCGAGTCGCGGCCGCGCTTCTCAGCACCTACCCAAACGAAATGCCCGCGTCCAGCCGCAATATCCTCGAGACCTACGTCCGCATAGGCCGTGAGCCCAACCGCTGGCTGCGCGTTTATCTCCTCCTCCGCCACAATCTGCTTCGCAACGGCCTGCGCAGAAAACTCTCCACGCTCTGGGACGTCTTCAACCTCGGCATCCACTAAGGCCCTGCAAGTCAGTAGCATTTCCGCAAGATTGACCAGTTTGATTCCTCCTCGCAAATCTTCTTTGCGCCGCGCCTCGTCCGCGCTAAAGTTCATTCACTTACCGCTGCTCAACGGCGACTTCAAAACCTCGACCGCTTCCCACCCCCACCCGCCAGTTTTAATTTTGCGCAGCCACACAAGGCCGTAAGCTAACTTCATTCGTCTATCCAGAACCTCGCAATACGCAGCGCACGAGTATGCCCGACCATGCTGTTTCCCACCGTCGAATACGCCATCTTCTTCCTCGCCGTTCTTGCCGTCGCGTGGGTGCTGGAGTCGCGGCCGTTCTGGCATAAGCTGTTTCTGCTGGCGGCGAGCTATCTGTTTTATGGGTTATGGAGTTGGCGGTATGTGCCGCTTCTGTTTCTGCTGTCGCTGTTTGCAGCGGTTGTGGCGCGGGGGATTCAGCAGTCTGAGGATGAGGCGCGGCGGAAGCAGTTGCTGATTGTGGGCGTTACGGTTTGCCTGCTGGTGCTGGTGTATTACAAGTACACGAGCTTCCTGGTGCTGACGGCGTTGGGACTATGGGGGCTGGTGGGGCGGACGCCGGTGTGGAATCTGCCTGCACCGTTCCTGCCGCTTGGGATTTCGTTCTTTGTGTTCCATGCGATCTCGCTGATGGGCGATGTGTACCGGCGGAAGCTGCGTGTGAAGCTGCACCTGATGGATGCGCTGCTTTATGTGGCGTTCTTTCCGCAGTTGATTGCAGGGCCGATTCTTCGGGCTTCGCACTTTATTCCGCAGTTGATGCGGCCGGTGCGGAGAGGGTTGAGCGATACGCAGAGGATTCGCGTGAACAGGGCGTTCCTGCTGATTTTGGCGGGGCTGTTCAAGAAGGTGATTCTGTCGAACACGCTTTCAACGCGGCTGGTCGAACCGGTGTTTGCGGCGCCGGGGAGCTTTCATCGCGGGGATGTGCTGCTGGCGATCTATGGCTATGCGGCGCAGATCTATTGCGACTTCTCGGGGTATACGGATATCGCGATCGGATGCGCGATGTTGCTGGGGTATCACTTTCCGAAGAACTTCGATGCGCCGTATACGGCGACCGATCCGCAGGACTTCTGGCAGCGGTGGCATATATCGCTTTCAAGCTGGCTGCGGGATTATCTGTATATTCCGCTGGGCGGATCGCGGGTGGGCAGCGCGCGGCTGTATGCGAATTTGATGATCACGATGCTGCTGGGCGGGTTGTGGCATGGAGCTTCGTGGACGTTTGTGATGTGGGGTGGGTTACAGGGTTTTTATCTGATCGTGCACCGGGTTTGGAGCTCGATGGATGGGGTGCAGCGACTGCGCGCGGCGAGGTGGTGGCCGTGGGTGGCGCGGGTGTTGATGTTCCACGCGGTGTGTGTGGGGTGGGTCTTCTTTCGGTCCGCGACGTTTGGTGAAGCGGGGGAGATCTTCCGGCGGCTGGGCAGTGGCGGGGCGATAACGCTGGCGACGGTGCCGGTGGTTGTGGCATTGGTGCTTGGGATATTCGGGCAGTATGCGCCGAAGGTTTGGCGTCGTGGCGTGGAGGCTGGGATGTCGCGGATGCCGATTGGGTTTAGTGGGGCTGTGCTGGCGCTGGGTGTATTTGTGATCGAGATGCTGGGGCCAACGGGAGTGGCTCCGTTTATTTATTTCCAGTTCTGAGGGAAGGGCAGGTTTTGGAGGTTGGGTGTTGGGGCTTGGAGAGGTGTGAGAGTTTGAGGGGTGGGGAGTGAGGAGGAACAGACGGATGAGAGCCTATCGCAGGACGTCGACGGTGCAGCAGATGAGGGTGAGCCTCGTCGTGTTTGTGGTGTTGATGGTGTTGCTTGATTCGGGTGGGTTGTATGACTGGGCGTCGCGGCTGGAGTTGGGGCCGGAGCGGCGGGTGGCGCTGCCGGTGACTGCGTGGGTGCATCATGCGCTGGCCCCGTTGGGGATTGAAAAGGAGCGACGGCGTGGGTTGGTGGAGTTGGCGCGCGTTGGATGGAGCGATGATCCTGAGGCGCTTGCGGCGGCTCATCCGGTCGTTGCGCATAAGCCGGTTGCAGTTGCTAGCGCGACGACGACGGTAGTGGCGCCTGCACGCGTGCCTATGCCGCGACCCGTGAGGCCGGCTCGACCGCTGGTGATGGAGGGTGCGCCGCCGATGTGGAGTGTGCTGCCAAAGATTCCGGCGGTGAAGAGCGATGAGATGCGGACGGTGGCGCTGGCGGGGGATTCGATGATGGCGGTAGGGCTTTCGCCGGCGATGTTGCAGCAGGCTTCGCAGTACAAGGACCTGGTGTTTGTGAAGTTGTTCAAGTCAGGTACGGGGTTGGCGCGGCCGGAGGTCTTCAACTGGCAGGCGGAGTATCCGGCGATGCTGAAAGATGAGAAGCCGGATTTTATTGTGGTGGCTATCGGGGCCAATGACGGGCAGGGATTTGTTGAGGGTGGCGTGACGTATCCCTTCGGCACGGCGGAGTGGCAACGCATCTATGCGGCGCGTGCGGATGCTTATCTGCAGATGCTTGAAGCGGATGGGGCGACCGTGGTGTGGCTGGGATTGCCGCCGATGAAGGATGGGACATTCGATGACCGGATTGCGTTGATCAACCGGATCGATTACAGCGTGGTGAGTGCGTCGCCGCATGCGATCTGGTACAGCACCGCGGGGCTGGTGGGCGATGGCAGTGGGCGCTTCCGTGACTTTGGCGAAGTTGCAGGGCATACAGCGCGGCTTCGGCAAGACGATGGGATCCATCTCTCGATGGATGGCGCCACTCTGATTACGGCGAAGCTGCTGCCGTGGCTGGGGGCGCAGGCAGAACCTGAGGTTGCTGAGGTCAGCAAGAAGTAGGAAGACGACTTCTATACAGAAAAGCCCCGCACCACCGTAGGGTGGGGCAGGGCCTTCATGGACATCTTTGAATTTTGAATCTAGTGGTGGTCGTGAGTGTAGCTTCCGTGCTGCGCTTCGGTGTGATAGTGGCCACCCGGATCGCTATAACGGCTGCCGTGGAAGCTCTGGAAGTGGTCGGGATGCACCTGGTAAGGACCGTGCTGGGGATAACCGCCGTGATAGCCGTAACGCGGATCAAAGGAGTGGTTTACATGACCGTAGAAGCCGGGGCCACCGTGATAGTAAGGGCCTGCTCCGACGAATCCGCCGCCGGCAAACCACTCGGGGCCGTAGTAGCCGTAGGGCGCGCAGCGGTAGGGGCTATAGCCGTAATAACCGTAGGGGCACGACGGGCCTACACCAATGCCGATGGAGACCTGGCTTGAGATTCGGTGGGAGCGGCTGCGCTAAAACAACAGAACAACGCAGCGACGAGAAGGGCGTACTTGATTCCGCGCATGAGATACCTCACAGGGTGTGAGTGTGTGTGCGGAGGGTTAGTTGTACGGTATGTCGTTTATGCGACGTAATTGAAGGTCGTTCTGCGATATTTCGGCGCTGCTTAAACAGAGGCTCCTGCATCGGTGACGCAGGAGCCTCTGTTTTGAAGCGATGATTAGATTAGTGGCTTAGGGAGCGAAAATTACTTCTTCGCTACGTGGCCGCGACCGTCGCGGACTTCGTTGCCCTTGAAGCCTTTGAAGTCGGTGGGATGAGCGGCCTCGCCGTGGGCAGGCATCGCGCCATGGTAGCCGTGCTGCGGATCAAAGCGATTGTTTACATGACCGTGGAAAGCTGCAGGCCCGTGGAACCAAGGGCCTGCACCAATGAAGATGCCGCCGTTGAACCACTCCGAGCCGTAGTAGCCGTCGGGAGCGCAGCTGTAGGGAGTGTAATCGTAGTAGCCATAGGGGCAGCCGGGTTCAGGGCCAACGTCGACGCCTACGGCAACCTGGGCACGAGACACTGGGGCGATGCAGAGAAGGGAGACAGCAACAGCGGAAGACAGAACGTATTTCAAACTACGCATAAATCACCTCACTGGAACTAAGAAGGTGTGTGAGCGTGATGCGTTGTTCTCGCGACGGCGAAATTTGAAGCTGCCGTAGCGAGAACCTTTGCGTTTGGTTGCCTGACTAGGAGGCGCGCTTGCGAGGTTTATTGAAGCCGCGCTTTTTGGGCGGGACGGGCTTCTTCAACTGTGCGGCTTCGGGGAGGGTCTTTTTGCGTTCCACCTTCTTGCCGGCGGCGGCGCGACCGAGAGCCTGGACTTCGCCGGTTGTGAGCTCACGGAAGGCGCCGGGTGGCACGTCGAGGACCAGCGCGCCGTAGCCGATGCGGCGGATCTTTTCTACATGATGGCCGATCTCTTCGAACATCTTGCGAAGCTGGCGATTGCGGCCTTCGGTGAGGCTGACCTCGAACCATGGGTTCTCGCCGCGGCGGACCTGCTCGATCTTGGCGGGTTGGGTGAGGACGCGGTCGCGGCGGCCACTGCGGACCTCGTTGAGGCGGCCGCGGTCGATCATGATGCCGCGACGGAGCTGGTCGACGGCCTCTGCGGTGGGCGCGCCGGAAACTTTGACGAGGTAGGTTTTTTCTACGCCGGCGGCGGCCTTGGAGAGGCGGTTGGCTAGCTCGCCGTCGTTGGTCATGAGGAGCAGGCCTTCGGAGAGGTAGTCGAGGCGGCCGACGGGATAGAGGCGTGGGAGCTTCATGTGCTCGCCGACGGTCTTCTTCTGGGAGTCCTGGCCGAGAAGCTGCATGACTGTGGGGCGGTGCTCGGGATCGTCGGTGGTGGTGACGTAGCCGCGAGGCTTGTTGACCATGAAGTAGCGCTGCGGCTCGGGGCCGTGGAGGAGCTTGCCATCGACGCGGATGTGGTCCTTGGTGGCGTCGGCGCGGGTGCCGAGCTCGGTGACGACCTTGCCGTTTACGATGACACGGCCTTCGAGGATGATGGCTTCGGCGGCGCGGCGGCTGGCGATGCCGGCCTGGGCGAGGATCTTCTGGAGACGGTCGCCTTTGGGGGCTTCGGGGTTTGGGGTGGAGGGCATGAGGGCTGCTTTCTGACTGCGGAGGTGCTCGTCGCGGTCCTGGGCGCGTTATTGGCGCCCTTATAGTGTAGCTGGCCCTTGGTTCTGGTTAGTCCTCGTCTGAACTGTCGCCGTCAGCCTGTGGCTCGTGCTGGTCGGCCATGGGCTCTACTTCGTGGGGGTCGGTGTGCTCGTGGTTGTGGCCTTCGGGGTGGGTGGAGTTGTCGGAGAGGATCTCTTCTGGGGTTTCGTGGAGGATGTTGGTGGGCTCGGGGACCGCGTTGAGCTCGTCTAGGCTGTTGGGCGTGCCGGCGTCGGCGTCTTCCTCGGATGTGTTGTGGGGGGACATTGGGATCTCCTCCTGGACGGGTTCGGAGTCTGCTAGTTCGCCGGCCATCTTCTCAAACTCTTCGATGCTGGGAAGCTCGGAGATGTCTTTTAGGCCGAATCTAAGGAGAAAATCGCGAGTTGTCTTGTAAAGGATGGGGCGGCCGATGACTTGTTTTCGGCCGGCTGTGGTGATTAATTTTCTGGCGAGCAGGGAGCCCAGGACGCCGCCGGAGTCTACGCCGCGGATTTCGGAGATCTCGGGGGCGGTCACGGGTTGCTTGTAGGCGACTACGGCCAGGGTCTCAAGTGCTTGTAAAGAAAGCTTTAAAGGGGGTTTGAGGGATTTTACGAAGCCGCGGACAGCGTCGTGGTATTCGGGTTTTGTGGCTAAACGGTAGCCTCCAGCTACTTCGCGGATCTCAAGTCCTCTGGAATCAGCGGCATAGTCGGCGATTAGCTGGTCGAGGAGGTCGCGGAAGTAGTCGCGGAGCTTGCGTTCGCGCTCGCGAATTTGCTTCTTTTCGTCGGAGGAAGGGACGGTGTCCCCACCGGTTGCCGCGGCGGAATCTACGGTCTCGACGGAGGCCACTTCACCGTCCGGCACTGGGACGGTTTCGGGGGCTGGCTCGGCCTCGGTCTGGGCTTCAGCTTCGTCTTCGGACTGAGATTCGTCGTCGAGGGCAAGCTGCTGCTGCTGGGCGGCGAGGGCGTCTAGTTCGGCCTGGCCCTCTTCGCCGAGGAGGCCGGTGAGTTGGGCGAGCGTTACCGGTTCTTCGGACGCGTAGATGACTGCTTCGATCTTGGCTTTGAGACTCATGGGTTGCAGCGTTGAGTGTATCGCGAGGAAGGGGTCAGCGAGGGGAGAGAAGCGCGTGGAAAAGGGAGGCTAAATGCGGGGAGGTGGGTTTTGGGGTTGGGATTTGTGGCGCTACGGAGGAGAACCAATACAGGGGTTTCTCCACTGCGCTGCGCTCCGGTCGAAATGACAGCTTTTGAAGAGACGTGGAGGAAGGCGGTCGAGCGTTGCTCGATACCCTACCACTCCACCCCAGCAAGCAAAAGTGCTTGCCGGGTGCCCCACCCTTTGCAAAAGACGCAAAGGGTAGGGCACCCGGAGTTATGGCAGATTAGGTGGCGATTTTGTTGAAGAGGTAGAAGAGGCAGCCGGAGAGGAGTGCGGCGGCGGGGAGGGTGAAGATCCAGGCCAAGGCTATGTCGCGGACGGTGGACATCTGCAGGCCGCTTTTGTTGGCGGCCATGGTGCCGGCGATTCCGGAGCTTAGGACGTGGGTGGTACTTACAGGGAGGCCGTAGCCGTCGGCGAGGCCGATGGTGATCATGGCGGTGATTTCGGCGGCGGCGCCCTGGGCGTAGGTGAGGTGGGTTTTGCCGATCTTTTCGCCGACGGTGACGACGATGCGCTTCCAGCCGATCATGGTGCCGAGGCCCAGAGCCAGTGCGACGGCTACTTTGACCCAGGTGGGGATGAACTTGGTGGACTTATCGAGGAAGCCTTTGTAGTTCTTGATGATGGCAGCATCCGATGCGGAGATCTTCGGAGCGCTGGCTACCTTGGGGAGCAGGGTGAGGGTGGCGCTGGTGAGGTACATCTGGTTGCGGACGTTGGACTGCATGGCGGCGGGGACCTTGCCGAGTGAGCCGTAGTTGGTGGCTTCGTTGCGGATGTCGGTGACCTCCTGCTGGAGGGCGAGCATGACGGAGGGGTCGTACTTTTTGGTGGAGAGGAAGTTTTCGAGGGTGGGCTGGGGGTCGCCGACGGTTACGGTGGGATCGACGTAGTTGCTGATGGCGCCGGCGGTTGCGGTGGAGACGGCGGCGAAGGTCTGGACCTCTTTGACGCCGACGGTGTGATTGAGCGCGTAGGCGGTGGGGACGGTTCCGACGAGGATGAGCATGATGAGGCCCATGCCTTTTTGTCCGTCGTTAGACCCGTGGAAGTAGCTGACGCCGCCGCAGGTGAGGATGAGCAGGCAGCGGATGTAGAACGGCGGTGGGGCGGTGCCTTCGGGGGCCTTGTAGAGGCGGGGATCGCGGGCGAGGAGCTTGAAGAGCAGGAAGAGGAGGCTGGCCATGGCGAAGCCGACGACGGGGGAGACGAGCAGGGCGGTGAAGACCTTTTTGACTTGGTCCATGTCGATGCCGCTGACGCCGGAGTGTCCCTTGAGGAGGGAGTAGGTGATGCCGACGCCGATGACCGAGCCGATCATGGTGTGCGAACTGGAGGCGGGCAGGCCGCGCCACCAGGTGGCGAGGTTCCAGAGGATGGCGGCGATGAGGAGGGCGAAGACCATGGCGAAGCCTGAGCCGGAGCTGACCTTGAGGATGAGCTCGACGGGAAGCAGGTTGACGATGGAGTAGGCAACGAGGCCGGTGCTGAGAAGGACGCCGATGAAGTTCATGATGCCGGAGTAGACGACGGCGATGTGCGGGGCGAGGGAGTTGGTATAGATGACGGTGGCGACGGCGTTGGCGGTGTCGTGGAAGCCGTTGACGAACTCAAAGCCGAGGGCGATGAGGAGTGCGACGCCGAGGAGGATGTAGGGGAAGACCGAGGCCGAGTGGACGATGGAGAGATCGGCGGAGAGCTTGACGGCGATGTAGATGATGCCGGCGACGAGCATGATGCCGAAGATGACTCCTCCCCAGATGCCGGCGGAGTGACCGGAGAAGCGGTCGTCGAGGACGGAGGGGGTGGTTTCAGCGGTGAGTGCTGGGGGCGGAGTCGCTGCGGATGCCATGGTCGTTTAACCTTACGTGCTGGATTTTGCCGGATGCTTGCCACAGCGTAGTCCCAGGGGTGCGAGGTGGAGATTAATGGTTTGTGAAGATCGGGTGAATGCGGGGGGTGGGTGGTGGGTTTTGGGATGTGTTGAGATGCATCCTAAGGAGAGTGTTTTTGAGAGGTAAAGATGGCCGAGTTGAAGGTAGTACGGGCCGATATTACGAAGCTGGATGTGGATGCGATTGTGAATGCGGCGAATACGTCGCTGCTGGGTGGCGGCGGCGTGGATGGAGCGATTCATCGTGCGGCGGGGCCCGAGCTGCTGGAAGCCTGCCGGAGGCTGGGAGGGTGCGAAACCGGCAGTGCCAAGCCTACTCCCGGGTTTGGGCTGGCGGCGAAGTGGGTTTTCCACGCTGTGGGTCCGGTGTGGAATGGCGGTGGAAATCGTGAGGCGGAGCTGCTGGAGGGGTGCTACCGGCGATGCCTGGAACTGGCTCGGGAGTATGGGGTGAGGACGATTGCGTTTCCGGCGGTGTCTACGGGGATTTATGGGTATCCGAAGGGGCCGGCTACAGAGATTGCGGTGAGGGTTTGCAAGGAGATGGCGGAGGGGTATGGGGTGGAGCGGGTGGAGTTTTGCTGCTTCGATGAGGGGACGGCGGTGGGGTATGAGGCGGTGGTGTAGAGCCATTGACAGCAAAATTCTACATATGTAGAGTTAGCACATGAAACTCCGCCGCTCACCTCAGACGAGCCAAATCTTGCATAGTCTTCTATGCTCGCCGCAAGAGTGGCGACACGGCTATGAGATGAGCCTCAATACCGGGCTGAAATCGGGAACGCTGTATCCCATTCTCATTCGGCTTGCCGAGCGGCAGCTCCTCGAAACGAAGTGGGAGGACCCAAAAAACGGCAGACCACCACGCCACCTGTACCGCCTTACGCAGAGAGGTATTGAGGTGGCGCGGAGTTCTGTTATCGAGTCTCAACCTCTTAGAACAAAGGAACCGGCATTCGGGATGTGATCAGGTATGAGCATTGTTCGGAACTCGGCACAGAAGTTATCTGACTTCGTTGTAAAGCATGCCTCACCCGGATCGAAAGAGTGGGCAGAGGCGATGGCGAACGAAGTCGGGGCTATCGAGAATGACTGGCATGCCTTAGGCTGGGCCGCTGGTGGACTGCGCGTGTTGTTCTACCCTCAGCCAAAGCCGCTCGGCACTCTTCAAGATCTGAATGATGCGGCACAGAGCTACGCGGATCGACGTCGCTTGCAGGTGAATAACATCTGGCTAGCAAGAAATCTGAGTTTGCTGACGACCCTTCTACTGGCTCTCACGACCTTGCCAAAGGTGTTCTATGGGAGTCATCGTCCTGGCAGTGCTCTGCTGGCAGTGGGTTGGCTGAATCTGGCTTTCATTTCATACCTCCTAAGTCGAGAGCCCAACGTGCCGAATCGGGACGATGCCTCGGGACTCATTCGCTTCTACCGTGAAGAGCTTGCTCGTACAACGAAGATCTTCTACGTGACCTTCTGGCTCCCCGTCTGTTTCATCCTGATAGCGCTTGGGTATGAGTTGACGATGACGTCTTCATGGGCGCGGCCTCTGGGACTCCTGTGGTTGGGTTTCCTGCCGCTTTTGTTCAGCAAGCAACGCAGTGATCGACGCCGGTTGGTTCAGATTGATGCACTGCTCGCCACCCAGGGCGAACGCTAGCCGCCAGTTCGATCACTCCCCAGAAGCCGGCGCGCCGCTCAGGTTTATCGCTTAGGCGCTCTCGTTCCGTGTTCCTGTCAAATGCCATTTCTCTGCGTCGATGGCATAGATGCGTACTTCGATTGCTTTCGGCCCCCACAGGATGTTGTGCGTGTACCCAAATCCCACGCGCTCCAGCAGCTTCTGCGAGCTGTCGTGTCCGATGCCGTGTCCGGCGACGATCGTTGGCAGGCTGAGCGTATCGAATCCATACGCAAGTACGGCGCGTAAAGCCTCTTCGCCCAGGCGTTGTCCCCAGGCAGACCGCATGAGATGGACGCCTGCCTCTATTGTGTTGGGGTCCATCTGCCATGGCCGCAGGCCTGCACACCCTGCAAATTCGCCTGTCTCGCGTAAGAACATCGGCCAATACTGCATGCCGAGCTGGTCCTCACGGTCGCGTTCTGCATGAAGCCGGTCATGGGCTTGTTCGGGGGTCATAGCGCCGCCGAAGTAATGAGTCACTTCCGGATCGCACCACAACGCTTCAGCAAGAGAGGTATCTTCGTCAGTCCAGCTTCGAAATGTCAGACGAGCGGAAGAAGGAGGTGTCACGCGTAAAAAGCTCCGGTATGCTGGACGGCGGTTTTTAGTTGCCGGGGATGGTGGTGTAGGTGGTGGGCCAGTCGGCGAGGATTTTGTGGAGGACTGTGCTGCCGCAGAGGTAGGCGGATTCGAGGGCCAGTTTGCCGCCGATGTAAGGGGCGGTGAGGGATTCGACGGGCATGTGGCCGGGGCGTTGCATGGAGTAGTTCGAGCCGGTGCGGAGGACGAGGACGCGGTCGGCGTCGACGCGGTGCATGGGGGCGAGACGTTCGATGGCGCCGAGGAAGCCGGAGTCTTCCATGGCGGTCATGGCGAAGGTGCCTTTGCCGTTGGTCCAGAGGCGGACCCAGTCTTCGGCGAACTTGTTCATGATGGCGCCGTGCCAGTAGTAGTCGGAGGAGAAGGTGTCGCCGAGGAGGACGAAGGGTGGGCGCTGGGCGTTGGGGAAGCCGGTGAAGTCGGCGCGGAAGGCGGCTACTTTGGGGTCGTCGCCGAGGTTGAGGTCTTTGGTTTGGTTGTAGGCCCAGTGAACGAGTTTGGGGTTGAGGGTGTAGAGGTTGCTGCGGTGCCAGGTGGGGGCGTCGGTGGTGGGTGGGTTGGGCTGAGTGGAGCCGGTGGGGAAGAGGCCGTAGGGCCAGTCTTTGGGGGCTTCGCGGGGATCGATCTCGCGGACTACGTCGCTGATGACGTAGGGAGACCAGGCGGCGGAGCCGATGGAGGCGACGTTGGGGTCGACGCCGGCGATGCCGTTGATGAGGATGTAGGCGTGGGAGAGATCGAAGCGGCGGTCGAGGCCGAGGGCCATCATGCTGGCGGTGGCGTTGACGAGGGTGGTGCCGCTCAACATGCCGAGGATGGTGTGGTCTTTGTTGGTGCGGAGGGGGTGTTGGCCGGGGGGAAGGTCGGGACCGCCGGGGAAGTCGAGGACTTCGGTGAGGTGTTCGCGCTCGACCCAGAACTGGTACTCGCCGGGGACGTCGCCGGTGTCGTTGCCGACCTCGAAGGTGGCGATGACGACGGCGCGGATGGGCCAGGGTTTGGTTTGGGCCTGGGTGGCGGCGACGGAAAAGAACAGGCAACTGCAAACGCAGAGGACGCGGAGTACGCAGCGGAGCGCGGCGGGTTTCGTGTGGGGAGTGGAGGCACGATGGGTGAAGGGGCGCATGGGGGGCTCCTGAAAGGCTGATGGGTGGTGAGTCTTAAGGGTAACGCATGGCGGCTTTGTTTTTGAGGCGTGCCTGGAGATGTGGCAACTAGTTGCGGGGTGTGGGGTTTCGGGAAATGAGAGCCGGTGCATGTGATACAAGCAATGTATTCGGCTAGTGAGGCCCCGTGGCGCCAATTCTTCTATGGCTGGTGATGTTTCTTTGCCTGCTGATCTCGGTGG
>Ga0302313_10001463_pt1 | contig 17981 bp, 20 predicted proteins | sample III_Palsa_N2_2_FD_200454 | JGI IMG/M metagenome (GOLD analysis project Ga0302313, IMG submission 200454) | Peat permafrost microbial communities from Stordalen Mire near Abisko, Sweden - III_Palsa_N2_2 | ecosystem: Environmental > Terrestrial > Soil > Palsa > Peat permafrost | place: Sweden...
GCGGGCGGCGGAGCCTGAGGAGATTGCGGGGCCGGTGATATTTCTTTGCACGAAGTGGGCGGGATTTGTTTCGGGCGAGGTTTTCAATGTGAATGGTGGCGCGGTGCTGGTGGGGTGATTGCAGGGGATAGGGGATGGGGGATAGAGAGTAGGGTGCTGGGATGCGATTGACTTGGCGGGTTGGGATTGTTGGGTTGGGGATGGCGCTGAGTGGGTCGGCGGCGTGGGGGCAGGCGTCGGCTGTGCCTAGTGCGCAGGTATCGCAGGGGGAGGGCGTGGGAGAGGCGAGGCGGGGGCGAGAGTTGATGGAGTCGATGGTGGCGGCGCTGGGGGGAGAGGCTTGGCTGCATCGGACGACGTGGGTTCTGCAGGGGCGGGTGGCGAAGTTTTATAAGGGGCAGCCGGATGTGGGGGCTCCAGAGTTTGAGGAGTATGGGCGGATGAATCCGTTCGGGTTGCGGGTGGTGCTGGTTGCGCATTATGGAGCGCTGATTGCGACGGATCATCGGGATGTTGCGGAGGTATGGACGGGCGATCGCGGGTGGGAGATTACATATAAGGGCACGACGGCGCTGGGGGCGAAGGAGGTTGCGGATTTTGAGCGGCAGAGGGAGCACTCCATGGATGTGGTGGTGAGGGAGTGGCTTCGGGAGAAGGACGTTGAGGCGAGGTTTGCGGGGGCGAAGTTGGTGGAGAGTGAGTTGGTGGATGAGGTGAGTGTTGAGCGTGAGAGTGGGGACGCGGTGGAGGTGCGGCTTGATCAGCGGACGCATCTGCCGGTGAGTGTTGTTTGGCGGTGGCGGGATGCCGAGTTCAAGGATTGGGATACGGAGGTGGTGGAGTTCGCGGATTACCACGAGGTGCAGGGGATCATGACGCCGTATTCGATTGTGACGAAGAAGAATGGCGATCGCACGGGCGAGCGGTTTGTGACGAAGGTGGTTTATAACGTGGCGCTGGGGGATGAGGTTTTTGATCCGCAGCAACGGTTGGAGAAGAAGGGGAAGTAGGGCGGTGGGGTGGGTGCGGTGGTATTCTGGGCCTCGTTATGAGTGATACTCCTTTGAATTCTGCGGGCCAGCCTGCGCCGGAAAAGACGACGATGGATATTGTCGAGATCATGGCGATTTTGCCGCATCGCTATCCGCTGCTGTTGATTGATCGCGTGATCGAGATGGAGCGCAAAGTGCGCATTGTCGCGATCAAGAATGTGACGGCGAATGAGCCGCATTTTGTGGGGCACTTTCCGGATTATCCGATCATGCCGGGTGTGCTGATTGTGGAGGCGATTGCGCAGGCGGGCGGGGCGCTGTTGTTGACGGAGATTCCTGACCGCGATGACAAGCTGATGGTGTTTACCGGGATTGAGGGCGCGAAGTTTCGGAAGGCCGTGGTGCCGGGCGATCAGTTGCGGATTGAAGTGACGGTGCTGAACTGGCGGCGGACTGCGGTGAAGCTGATTGGGAAGGCGACGGTCGATGGAGTGCTGGCGTGCGAGGCGACGATCATGTGCATGCTGGTGCCGCGCGGAAATAAGAAGGCGGCGGCAGAGGCTGAGGCGCAGTGAGCATTCATCCCACGGCGATTGTGGCCGAAGGTGCGGTGGTTCCGGCTAGCTGCACGGTGGGGCCGTTCTGCACGATTGGACCGAACGTGGTGCTGGGCGAGGGATGCGAACTGGTGTCGCACGTCGTGCTGGATGGGCACAGTACCTTTGGCGCGCGCAACAAGATTTTTTCGTTTGCATGTTTGGGAATTGCCCCGCAGGATTTGAAGTATGCGGGCGAGCCGACGCGGGTGGAGATCGGCGAGGGCAATACGATTCGCGAGTATGTAACGATTTCGCGCGGGACGGTGGGCGGCGGTGGCGTGACGCGGGTGGGGTCGGGGAATTTGATTATGGCGTACGTGCACATCGGGCATGACTCGTCGATTGGCGATGAATGCATTTTGCCGAATGGTGCGACGCTGGCTGGGCATGTGACGGTGGAGGACTATGCGACGTTGAGTGCGAATGCTCCGGTGCATCAGTTCTGCAGGATTGGAAAGTACGCGTATATCGGGGGCGGGACGACGATCACGCAGGATGTGCTGCCGTATTCGCTGACTTCGATTGAGCGGAACAATCATGCCTATGGAGTGAACAAGGTGGGACTGCAGCGGCGCGGGTTTTCGGCGGAGGAGGTGGGGGAGTTGTCGACCGCCATGCGTGCGTTGGTGGGCGGGAAACATAATACGACGCAGGCGCTGGAGCTGATTCACGAGATGATTGCGCAGGGCGCGGGGGGCGAGCACGTGAAGTATCTTGCCGAGTTTGTGGAGAACAGCGAACGTGGAGTGATCAAGTAGGATGGCCGGCGAGGGTGGGGCGCTGGGGCTGATTGCGGGGAATGGGAGGTTTCCGTTTCTGTTGCTGGATGCGGCGCGGGCGCAGGGATTGCGGGTGGTGGTCGCGGCGATTAAGGAAGAGACCGATGCGGAGATGGATGCGCGGGCGGCGGGCGATCCGGAGGGCGTGCGGGTGCACTGGATGTCGCTGGGGGAGTTGTCGCGGCTGATTGAGATGTTCAAGCGCGAGGGCGTGACGCGCGCGGTGATGGCGGGGCAGGTGAAGCACAAGCAGATTTTTTCGAGCATTCGACCGGACTGGCGGCTGGCTAAGTTGCTGCTGAATTTGCGGACTCGGAATACGGATATGCTGCTGGGGGCGGTGGCCAAAGTTCTTGAAGACGAGGGGATTGTGCTGATGTCGTCTACGGCTTATTTGGAGCCGATGCTGGCGCCGGTGGGGGTGATGACGAAGAGGGTTCCGGATGAGACGGAGCTCGGGGATATTGCGTATGGGGTGAAGGTGGCGCGGGGGATTGCGGGATTTGATTTGGGGCAGACGGTGGTGATTGCTGCGGGCGCGTGCGTGGCGGTGGAGGCGATGGAAGGAACGGACGCTACGATTGCGCGGGCGGGAGAGATTTTTCGGGGAATGGATTTTGATGGGCAGGCGAGCACACTGCAGCGTCGGCTGACGGTGGTGAAGGTGGCGAAGCCGAACCAGGATATGCGGTTCGATGTACCGGTGGTGGGGGTTCCTACGATTGAGGCGATGGTGACGGCGGGGGCGACGTGTTTGTGCGTGGAGGCGGGGCGGACGCTGGTATTCGATCGCGAGCGGATGATGGCGGCGGCGGATGCGGCGGGGATTGCGGTGGTTGGGTTCTCCGCGCACGGCGAGGGTTAGGTGGGGTAGCAGCGATCATCTTCCCACCCGTCCGCAAGTGCGCGTACGGATGGGGCACCCGGCGGGGGTGACAATCCTGTGACAGGTGGTTCATCGGGTTGTCGTAAGATTGCAGTCAGCGCGGAGATTGTAGCTAGACTGCGCGCCCAGGAGATCTCCCATGCTTCGGAAACGATGGATTGCAGCAGGATGTGCAGTGGTGTTGGCGGGCAGTTTTGCGCTGGCGAAGAGTGCGTCGGCGGCCGGCGATACGGCGCCGGTTGGAAGTGCGGCGCCGGGTTTCACGTTGCCTTCGCAGGAGAACCTGCCGGTGTCTCTGAACGATTACAAGGGCAAGTGGGTGGTGCTGTATTTCTATCCCAAGGACCAGACGCAAGGGTGCACGATTGAGGCACACAACTTCCAGCGCGATCTGCAGAAGTACGAAGCGTTGAATGCGGTGGTGCTGGGCGTGTCGCTGGATACGGTGGATAGCCACAAGGAGTTTTGCACGAAGGATTCGCTGACGTTCAAGCTGCTGGCCGATCCGGACCGCAAGGTGGTGGATGCGTATGGCGTGCCGGTGAAGTCGTATGGGCCGGTTCATTATGCGGAGCGCGACACGTTTCTGATCTCGCCTGAGGGCAAGATTGTGCAGGTGTGGGAGGTGAAGGATATCCAGGCGCACAGCGCGGAAGTGCTGGCGGCAATCGAGGCAAAGAAGAAGTAGCTGGAAGTTGAGAGATTAGAGCAGACGCAAAAACGCCCGGACCTCGTGAGAGGAGCCGGGCGCTTTTGCTTGCCTTTACTGCGGTTGTGGTGCGCCGAAGTTACTTCTTTTTCGGAGCAGCCTTCTTGACAGCCTTCTTGACAGCCTTCTTGACGGCTTTCTTTGCAGGAGCCTTCTTGACGGCCTTCTTTACGGCTTTCTTTGCAGCTTTCTTCGTTGCCAAGGTCTTACCTCTCATAGTGGTTTTTTTGGATTTTGTGCTCTTGTTGCCGACTGCCTTTTTAGGGGCAGACTTACCGCCGCGCAGAGCACGTGTTGACTTCGCGGCAGAACTTGAAATCTTTTTGCCCGCAGACTTCTTCTTGGCGGGTGCTTTCTTCGCAGCCTTCTTGACGGCTTTCTTCGCGGCCTTCTTGGCTGGAGCCTTCTTCACTGCTTTCTTGACGGCCTTCTTCGCAGGGGCTTTCTTTACTGGAGCCTTCTTGGCTGGTGCTTTTTTCGCGGGGGCCTTCTTCGCAGGGGCTTTCTTTGCGGGAGCTTTTTTCACTGCAGCTTTCTTAGGTGCTGCAGGTGGCGGGGGAGGAGCGCTGGGGGTGGGCTCAACGGAGAGCCGGGTGGGTGGCTCGTAGGGAGCGACGGGGGAGGGCGGGGCTGTGAAGATCTCAGCTTCCTCGACGTGGGTCACGGAAGAGGTGTTGAATTCCTCTTCTTCATCCTCTTCATCGAGCGAGTCGACATCGATCACTTCGTCGGTGTCGTCTTCATCGTAGCCGGCCGCGTAGAGCTTGATAATTTCTTCATCCTGCAACATGACCTTTTCCCCCGACTCCGTAATTCGCGTGTGACAGTAAATCAAACTTTCTTGTGTTGCACTTCTTGTTGCCTTGCTCTGCGCTTCTTGAAGCCGTATCTCGCGTCATGCAAAACAGATGCGTCGCATGATGGTGTCAACAGGATTACGCGTGGAGCTATGAAATAGCAAGCACCTTTTTTAGGGCAGTGCATATTTTTCTACCCGCGGTCCTGGGGCGGCTACCGCGTGTGAGGGCAATCACTTCGAACTCTTCTTCTTTTTCGAGTTCTTTTTCTCACTGTTGGTGGCGTGCGCGTGGCTGGCGGAGTGTTCCGAGGAGTGTTCCTCGACGTGGCCATGATGAGTTGCGCTCGAGTTGTGCGAGGCGGTGCCGGCGGCGTGATGGCGGTGTTCGTGCGCTACGGGAGCGAGGCGAATGGGCTCGACTACATACAGCGAATGGCCCGGCGGGACGTGGTTAGAAGAGAGGTGATTCCATGCGCGCAGTTGCTCGACGGTGACGCCGAAGCGATCGGCGACGGTAACGAGTGTGTCGTTGCGGCGCATGGTGTAGCGCTGACCGGGAGTGAGGTGACTGCTGGCGGCGATGGGGATGACGAGCTCATCGCCCGCCTCGATGGGCTCGGTGATGTCATTGAAGGAAGTGATCTCGGCGGGGTGAGCGTGGAGCGACTCGGCGATCTGTTCGAGGGTCTCGCCGTTCTTGACGACGTGGAAGCGCCAGGCGGTGCGATCGGCCTCGGGAATATTTTTGAGGCGCGTGAGAAAGATGTCGCGCGTGCCGGGAGGGAGGTGTAGTCCGTAGGGGATGTCGCTGGGCGTGGTAAGGCGGAGGAGTGCGGGGTTGAGGGCAACGATCTCGGGGAGGGTTGCGTTGGTGAGGTCGGCGACGAGGCGCATGTCGATGGAGTAGCTAGTGGTGACTTCGTCGGAAAGGATGGGGGCATCGGGGACGACGTCGGTGAGGCCGTACTGCCTGGGATTTTTCGCCATGATGGCGGCGGCGATGATGCTGGGGACGTAATTCTTAGTCGCGCCGGGGAGGGCGTTGAGGCGGTAGAGTTGCCAGAAGTCGGCATAGCCGGTCTTGGCGACGGCGTGCTGCACGTGGCCAGGGCCCCAGTTGTAGGCAGCCATCGCGAGATACCAATCGCCGAACTGGTTATAGAGGGACTTCATGTAGCGGGCGTAGGCGAGGGTGGACTGTTCGGGGTCGAAGCGCTCGTCGAAGAAGCCATTGCGTTCGAGGCCGTAGGCTCCGCGGAAGGGCATGAACTGCCACATGCCGCCGGCGCCTGATCCGGCGTTGACGACTTGCGGCTGGAAGCCGGACTCGGCTACGGCGAGATAGATGAGGTCCTGCGGTACGCCCTGGGCGGCGAGGTCCTTGGAGATCATGGCGCGATATTTCCCGGCGCGTTCGAGGGAGCGGGCGAGGTGAGCGTGGCCGGCGGGGGAGTTGGTGAAGTAGTTGATCCAGCCGGCAACGTAATCGTTAACGACGAGGGGAAGATCGGACTGGGTGGTTTTTAATTCCTGCGTGATTTTGGTAACGAGCGCGGGGTTGGACGAGAAGGTGACCTGGTTGGCAGCCTCGGCTGGAGCTTCTTCAATCTGGCCGGAGAAGCCGTTGCCTTGCTTGAGCGCGACCATCTCGAGGGAGTTGATAGCGGAGAGGAGTTGGTCGAACTCTTCGGAGAGTTGGGGATCGTCTTTGAGATCCATGCCGCTGGAGAGCATGGTGTCGACGGCGGTGTCGAAGTCACTACGCGCGGCGTCGAGGCGATTGGCGTTGTAGTTCGCGACGCCGGATTGATAGCTGGCCTGGGTTTTGGCGATGAGGGCTTGAACTTTTTGTGCGTGCTGCGCGGCGATGATCTGGTTGGCGGACTGCTGGGCCTGGGTTTGGGCCTGGGTCTGCGCCTGGTTGAGAGCCTGATGCTGTTGCAGGGTGGGGGCGGTGGCGTTGGCGGGCGCGGAGCCGGGTGCGGCGGTACGGGTGCGGTCGTCGGGGCATCCGGTGAGCGTGAGCAGCACGAGCAGCGAGGAGGTCACGGCGAGGGAGCGCCGGATAAGAGAGGTAGTTTTCGAAGTCGGCATCAACAACCACATTGTAAGGGTTGGACGGTCTGGCTGGTTGTTGGTGGGTCGGAGCGATGGGTTGGTGTGGGTGTTAAGATGGAGGTTAGGGCTAATCGCACTCTCCATGGATCCAAAGCACATTCGTAATTTCGCGATCATCGCGCACATTGACCACGGCAAATCTACTCTTTCGGACCGGCTGCTGGAGCTGACCGGGAGCTTGACTTCGCGCGAGATGCAGGCCCAGGTGCTGGACGCCATGGACCTGGAGCGCGAGCGCGGGATCACGATCAAGGCGCACACGGTGCGGATGATGTATACCGCTTCGGATGGCGAGACGTATCAACTGAATTTGATTGATACGCCGGGGCACGTGGATTTCAGTTATGAAGTGTCGCGGTCGCTGGCTTCGTGCGAGGGCGCGCTGCTGGTGGTGGATGCGTCGCAGGGAGTGGAGGCGCAGACGCTGGCGAATGCTTATTTGGCGATCGCTGGTGGGCTTGAGATCATTCCGGTCATCAACAAAATTGATTTGCCGAGCGCGGACATTGAGCGCACCAAGGCGATGATTGAGAAGTCGGTGGGGCTGCCGGCCGATGATGCGGTGTGTGTGAGCGCAAAGACGGGGCTGAATGTTGCGGACATTCTGGAGGCGGTGGTGATGTTGCTGCCTCCGCCGAAGGGCGATGCCGAGGCTCCGCTGCAGGCGCTGATTTTCGATAGCTGGTTTGACGCGTATCGCGGCGTGATTGTGCTGGCGCGCATTATCAATGGGCGGCTGAAGAAGGGTGATCGAATCAAGATCATGTCGAATGGGCGGCAGTTCGATGTGGAGTCGATGGGCGTGATGACGCCGAAGCCTGTGGTGCTGAACGAGCTGAGTGCGGGCGAGGTTGGGTTCTTTGTCGCGACGATCAAGAATGTCGCGGATACGAAGGTGGGCGATACCATCACCCATGTAGACCGGCCGTGTGCTGAGGCCTTGCCGGGGTTTGAAGATATTAAGAGCATGGTGTTTGCAGGGCTTTATACCGTGGATACACATGAACACGGGATGCTGCGGGACGCGCTGGAGAAGCTAAGGCTGAACGACGCGAGTTTTAATTTTGAGCCGGAGAGTTCGGTCGCGTTGGGGTTTGGATTTCGGTGCGGGTTTCTGGGGCTGCTACATCTGGAGATTATCCAGGAGCGGCTGGAGCGCGAGTATGACCTTGACTTGATCATTACGGCACCCGGCGTGCAGTACAAGATCACGATGACGGATGGAAGCGTGTTGAGCGTGGACAATCCTTCGCGCTGGCCGGATCCTACCGAGATCGAAGAGATTGAAGAGCCGGTGATTACGGCGAAGATTCTGACGAACGAAGAGTATGTCGGGAACATTTTGAAGCTGGTGGAAGACAAGCGCGGGCGGCAGCAGAATATCGAGTACGTGAGCGAGACGCGCGTGATGCTCACGTATGAGCTGCCTCTGAACGAGATTGTGCTGGATTTCTACGATCGGCTGAAGTCAGTTTCGCGCGGGTATGCGTCGCTGGACTATCACCTGTCGGGCACGTGGGTTTCGCCGATGGTGAAGATGGATATTCTGATTGGCGGCGATCCGGTGGACGCGCTGTCAATCATCGTGCACCGGGACGCTGCGTACGATCGCGGCAAGGTGCTGGTGGAGAAGATGCGGGAGCTGATTCCGCGGCAGATGTTTGAGGTAGCGATTCAGGCAGCGATCGGGTCGAAGGTGATTGCGCGGTCGACGGTGACGGCGATTCGGAAGAACGTGATTGCGAAGTGCTATGGCGGGGATATTAGTCGTAAGAGAAAGTTGTTGGATAAGCAGAAGGAAGGCAAGAAGCGGATGAAGCGGATTGGGAAAGTGGACATTCCGCAGGAGGCGTTTCTCGCAGTGTTGAAGGTGGGCGAGGAGTAGGAGTAGTAGACTGCGTTCATCCTTGGTGGAGGCGGATAGATGACGAGATCTGCGTTGGCAATCCTTGTTTCGTTCTGTGCGCTGTCGAGTGCAGCAGTTTCGCAGACGCCGGCGAAGGTCTCTGACATGCCGTACAGCGGCGCGCCATGCACGACCTCAGGCGGTATTCCCCCGTCGGCGCAACAGGTGGCGGTTTTCAAGCGGTTCGATGCGGAGTTGCGTTCAGCCTTAGAGCAGAATGACACGGCCGCGCTCGCCTTTCTTGTTGGTTTTCCCTTGCGGGTGAACACCAGTAAAGGAGAGTTACTAATCCCAGATGCCGCATCGCTTGGTGGGCATTATTCGGAGATCTTTACCTTAGAAGTTCGCAGGAAAGTTCTGGCGACGGTCGCGGATGATTACATCTGTCGCTACGACGAGGGTCTTGGTTACAAAGATGGAGCGATGTGGGTGTCCACAGATGGCCACAGATTTGTGGTGGATGCGGTGAATCTGCCTGACCTGCATGCGAAGTCGAAGAAGCCCGCGTTGACTTATACGTGTGAGACGAAGACTCACCGCATAGCGATCGATGAGGTCGAAGAAGGCAATTTTCGGTATCGCTCGTGGGATAAGCCGAAGTCACCAAGCGTGACAGCCGATGTTGACGTCGACCATGGGAAGCAAACGTTTGAAGGGACCGGCGTTTGTGGGGGTCCGGTTTATACCTTTACGTCCGACTCGGTGGCCTATCAGGTGGCCGCGGGGTTGGGATGTACAGACGGGTCTGAACCGTCGAAGGCTACTGGACACCTGACCGTCACGATTGGCGGCAAACAAGTGACTGACGATTGGTGCTTCTAACGCGGGAGCAGCTCTCTCATGGATAACAACAAGAATGGAGGCCCGAGGGCCTCCATTCTTGTTTGCAGATTCTTGTTGAGCGCTACTGCGAGTTACTGGTGGGGTGCAGTGGCGGGTGCGCGACGCGGTGTTGCTGAAGGAGCTTGCGGCGGCGGAGCTGCTACGCCGGAAGCTACGTTGTACGCGTCGATGACGGCCTGGGTGATATCGGTGCTGCGCTGCCACCAGAGGACGGTGGGAAGCTGCTGCTGTCCGGCGCTTTCGTTGAGCAGGATGGTGAAGCCGTGATCCTGGGCATACTTGACTGCAGTGCCGCCGAACTTCTGGGCGACCTTGCCGTAGGCTTCCTGGACATCGGTGTTGTAAGAGTTCTGGGCATCTTCGACGTCGCGCTGGAGAGCCTTGGTCTTGTCGTCGATTGTCTTGAGGCGAGCGGCGCGCTCCTCGTCGGAGATGGTGGTGGGGAGAGCCTGGTACTGCTTCTTGAGGGAATCGACTTCAGCGGACTGAGAGTCGATGGCATTCTTTTTGGGCTCGTACTTTTTCTGGATATCGAGTACGGCGCGCTGGCCTTCGTTGGTGGCGACGACACCCTGCTCGAACGCAATGATGGCGATTTTTGCCTCAACAGCTTCCGGCTTGATCTCAGCCTGAGCGGCGGGAGCTGCGGGGCGGGCTGTGGCTGGTGCGTGGGTGGTGGTTTGTGCCAGGAGGGAGGAGGCTGCGAGGCCGGTTGCCAGCGCAGTAGCAAAGACAAAGGTACGGTTCATGCGGTGTGTGAGACTCCTTACAAGGATCCGGATTCCGGAGAGATTTCGGCTGGGTTACTCCCGGCGCAAAGCGCCGCAGGGAAGGCTGCCGCACCTTCCTCCGCCCGTTGAACACCTGTAGGTGTTGTCCGCTTGCTCTATCTCATCATCACAAATGAAGGAGAGGGTTGCGGGCGCGAGAGGACAGTCGGCTGACCGCAATTATAGGAGACCGTATGAGCGGGGTCAATTGACGCGGGTTGTATTGGAGGGGGTAGAAGGGGCAGAGTCTTCCGAAAAGCGGAGGTTGGCTGGGGGCATTTCCGGTTTTTGGTGGCCTTTGGGGGATGGATTTGGGAGTTTCCGGAGGAAATGGGGGATCTGGGTTTGGTACGACGATTGCAACAGTACCAAGTGTTCAAGATCGAGCCGCGAAGTAAAGAGCTTGACTTATGGATGTTTGGAGCCTGAGCGGTTCACGGGTAAGGGATGTAGAGGTTCCCATCTAGAGGAATCTCCCCCAACCAAGCAAAGGTCTTCGGGAGCTTCGGCGCCGAGCGACCATTTGGAGGCCAGTGACTGGCTGTTAGGGGCTAGGGCCATCTTCCGGGGAGGGGAGATGGCCCAACGGCTTTCTGGGGACCTGGCGGTAACTGACGGATATCAGGCGACTTTGCTGGGTGAGGTGGTTGTGAACATCTGCGCGCCTCTTTTCTGTTGCACTTCTTTGGCATAAAGCGTAAGCTCATGATGTTCCGTAGGCTTAGGGGTTGAAATCTCGCCGTGTTCATTCCGGTTGGTTGACGTACCCGATGAGCTTTCAGAGTAAGTAATAGCGTGGGTTCCCGCAGATGACCGAATCGGAAGATGAGGCATAAGGGTTGCGAGGATTGTGACCGAGCACTCCATGATCACTCCAGGATTAGCCGGTAGCAAGGTACGGAGATCTGGACCAAGATGAGGTTCCATAAAATTTAGCGAAGACTATAGAGTCGCTCCGAGAGTGCAGTAGAGAAGCTGAGCCGGAGGAAGAATAAGGCTGAGCTGATTTTGGGGTGGAAGTGCAAAGCTTTCGGTTGAAAGCGCAAGACCGAGGTTTTGATTCCCCGTAACGAATTTGAATGAATGAGCGGTTCAAGAGCAGCAAGCCGTTTGCCGAGCAGGCAGGCGGGCCGGGAATGGGCGGGGCGCGGGCCGGAAACGGTTCAAAGTCCAGACGAAACCCTTCACCGGGAACATATGACAAATCAACTTCGAGTCAACGCTTGAGAGAGACTACGATTGACCCGTTTCGGAGACAGTCCCGGTCGAGTCCGCACAGGACCGAAGGACCAAGACAGAGACCTGTCCGACACGCCTCAAGCACCCAATTGCAAGGGGAAACCACAGCACCATGGCAGAGCAGAATGCAGTAGACACTTCGTCGTACAACGCGACGGAGGAGTATAGCGGCGGGGATTATGGCAACACAGACTTCGAATCGTCGGAGTCTGGAGGTGCTAACGACGACGGCCAGCCCGGGCCGGGGATGGGTCAGAGCAAGAGCAGCCGGCGTCGTCGCCGCAAGCGGAAGAACAAGGTTGCGGGAGATGGCCCGACTGTCGCCGGTGGCGATGGGGAGGCGGGACCGCAGGTTGTGCCGATGGTGATGGAGGGCGAGAGCCTGGCGCTGGCAGCGTCGGCTGCACCGCAACAGGCGCGCAGGCCGCAGGGTAGTCAGCAGAATGGCAGCCAGCCGCAGGGCCAGGGTCAAGCACAGGGCCAGGGTCAAGCACAGGGCCAGGGCGGTAAGCGCTGGAAGAAGAAGTTCAGGGACCGGGAACGTCGTCCGGGCAGCGGCGGCGGTGGTGGCGGCCGGAGCGAGAATCCGGGCAACGACTTCCGTGCGGAATCTAGCTCGTCGAATGGGAACGGATACGGCGGTGGCGGAGGTTATCGTCCGGACAACTTCGGCAACCAGGCGGGCGGATTCAAGCGCAAGGGCAAGGGCGGCGGAGGCCAGTCGCGCGAGCGCGGGTTTGTAGGGCCGATGGACCACAGCTATCGCGCGTCGGGAGAGTTTGGCGATGCACCGCCGTCGACGATCCAGCTGGGGGGACAGGGACGCAGGAACGGACATCGTCACACGGGAGACTCGCAGCCGATTGACCGCTCGATGCCGCGGCCGATCCCGATTCCCGAGGGCGCGCAGACGCACATCTACTTCTTCATTGAAGAGCTGTTCTTCCAGGCAAAGATCCAGGAGACGGCCAAGAAGCTGGGCGTGAAGGTGTCGTTCATCAAGAACGATAAGGACGCGGTTGCGGCGTTGACCGATAGCGAAGAGAACAAGCCGGCGCTGATCGTGTTCGATCTGAACAATGCGAATGCAAAGCCGCTGACGCTGATTCCGAAGCTCAAGGCAAAGCTGAAGCGTTCGGCTTCGATCGTCGGGTTCCTGTCGCATCTGCAAGGAGACCTGAAGGCAAAGGCAGTGGAGGCGGGTTGCGACGTGGTGATGCCGCGTGCGGCGTTCTCGCAAAATTTGCCGAACCTGTTGCGGCGCTATGGCGTGGAAGAGGAAGAAGAAGTCAACTTCAACTGCTAAGGGCAGGGATTAGGGAACAGGGATTAGGAAGGCGCTTGATCGCTGGCGAGGTTTGCCACGGATCGGGCGCCTTTCTTTTTAGCGGGTGGCAGGTTCAGGAGGTGGGTGCGGGCTTCTCGGGGAGGGCGGAGTGGCATCCTAGGTAGAAGAGGATCTTGATATGCCTACGACACAGCACTCGGCAGCGGCGGAACGTCACATGCAGGCAGCACATGCGCATGAAGCCGCGGCTGCTTCTCATAACATGAACGATCATTTGGGAGCGCATGAGCAGTCCATGCAGGCGATGGAGCATGCGCGCGAGGCGCATCGGCTTTCGGAGGAACTGGCGAAGCTGTCGAAGGAGGGGAAGGTAGCGGCTGTCTCGAAGGAGTTGGAGACGCGGTAGGCGCTGCGGGCGTTTTGGGGTGTGCTACTTGTCGGGGATGACCAGACAGACCGGGGCAAGCGTCGAGCCAGGCTGAGCCAAGAGACAGGGAGGCGGTGCGTTGCGAAGTGGTGCGCGGCGGGGCGGTTAGCGGCGGGGCGCTGTGCTTCGAAGGTGGGCTAGAACTCCCAGAGGCCTTTGGGCTGGGGATGGCCATCGCGGACGTCCTGGAGGCGGAAGCAGGCGAAGTCCGCGAGGACGACCAGGAAACCCAACATTGCGACGAGTACAAGCAAGGGCGACAGAAGCAGGCCTATCCCCATGCGCAGCGGAGCTTTCAGGCTGTTAAGGCCGGCGATCTGGCTGTTGGCGTTCGATGGTGCGTTGGAAAGGGGCACGATATCTTCAACGGTGTGGATCGGTGACATGGTACTCATATATATCGGCCTCGGTCTTCCATACTTTAGTACCAAAACGGGATCTCACTGGAAACAAATGGGATGGAATGGAATGCTTGCACCAACCTCGATACTCCCGGGAGACGATATTCTTGTCTGGCGATTTAGGTATTGAGAGATAAGCGGCTGGATTGTGCAGGTGCGGGAGAAAGGTTGGTGCATGGCCAAATTGGTGAAGGTGCGATGTGGGTGGGCGGAGAGCGATGAGGGAATGCGCGCATATCACGATGCGGAGTGGGGCGTGCCGGAGCGGGAGGGGCGGGCGCTGTGGGAACTGCTGATGCTGGAGGGTTTCCAGGCGGGGCTGTCGTGGAGCATTATTTTGCGCAAGCGCGAGGGGTTTCGGCGGGCGTTCAAGGGGTTTGATCCGGAGAAGGTGGCGCGGTTTGGGGAAAAGGACATTGCGCGGCTGATGGCCGATGAGGGAATTGTGCGGGCGCGGGCGAAGATTGAGGCTACGATTGCGGGCGCGCGGATCTACAACGAGATGGAGAAGACGGGGGAGGGGTTTGCGGAGTGGGTGTGGGGGCTGGTAGGGGAGCGGCCGGTGCAGGACTCGTGGGACCAGAACGGTGGTGGAAGGATACCGGCGTCGACGGAGTTGTCGGAGGCGGTGTCGAAGGAGTTGAAGAAGAAGGGGTTCAAGTTTGTGGGGCCGGTGATTGTGTATGCGTGGATGCAGGCCGCGGGGATGGTGAATGATCACGCCGTGAAGTGCTTTCGGCGGAGTGTGGTGGAGACGTTGGGGTCGAAGAGGAAGTAGGGCCCTGCGGCGCGGTGCCAAGATCGCGGAGGGATGCACGTTGCGATCAGGCGGGATGTGGAAGGGGCGGAGCTAGAACTCCCAAAGGCCTTTGGGTTGGGGATGGCCGCGGAACATGTCGTGGGTGCGGAACCAGGCGAAGTCGAGTAACACGCAGACGAGAGCAGCGAGAAAGGCAACCAGGAAGAAGGGTGCGGCGAGCGCGTACGCAAAGAGCTTGAACGCGCTGGAAATCCGCCGGAAAGTGAAGTCTGGGGGAGGACTTAGGGTATGCATTCGCCGAATCTCCAAATAAAGCTGGCAGCGATGCAAATCTCTAAGGCTGAACAGGATGCAGCTCTACGGTACGGGAAAAAATTCCGGAGAATATGTGATTTGTGTCACAAGTCGGGTTTATGACGAAATTTTAACCAGATGGACTGCGCTGATTTGATGGGGGTGAAGTTAGACGGCGTTTTGTTTGACGAAGGCGTAGGCGGCGGGCCTGTGACCTGGATGTATTAGGTGGCGAGGATGGTGGCGATGACGCCGCGGAAGAAGGCGGGCGTGTTGGAGATCTGGAAGATATCGCCGGAGAGGGAGACCGAGGGGAGGATGGTGTGACGGGAGTCGCGGGCGTGAGTTGGCACGGTTTCGAGGGCGCCTGGTTGGGACGCGGTGGGCGGAGGTTTGGTTGGGTGTTGCGTTGGTGGTGTTCAGCTCTTGAAGAGTTTGGTCAGGGTTGTGCCGGCGGCGGCGTCTTCGATGACCGGGACGATGTGCACATCCATGAACAGTGACCAATAGGCGGCGGTCTCGTACATCGCCTCGGCGGAGTTTGATTCGTAGAGGGTGAAGCCGCCGGAGCCGTCTGCCTTGTGCCAGCGGCCGAGGGTGGCGACACCGGCGGGTGGGGCTGCTTTGCCGGCGAGGAAGTTTTCGATGGCTGCTTTACGGGTATCTGGGCGAGGGGTCCAGGTGCTGATGAATTTCATGGCTGCTCCAGTTGGGTCGGATGGTGTTGCTGGGGCCTGAATTCCTAGGGGCCTGGATTCTTACGGATAGGGATTTTTGGTGCGCAAGGAGTTATATCTGAAGGCAAGAGAATGCGCCAGCCAACATTGAGTAACAGTTGGCTGGCGCGGTGGTCGGCTGGATTGTTGCGGCGGGTTATACGCCTGTGTAGGGGTTGGGGGTGCCGGGGGTGCCTACGGGTGGGGCTGGCGGGTTGTAGGGGCGCGGGGGTTCGACGGTGCGGGGGGCGTCGGGGCCGGGGGCGTTGGGGATGGCGCCGCCGCGGAGGCCGGCGAGGATCTGGGTCTGGAAGTCGTTGGAGGCGCCGGGATTGTTGGGCAGGAAGAGGGTGTTGGTGCCGCCGCGGGTGCCGATGTCTCGCAGCGTGTCGAAGTACTGGGTTAGCAGGACGAGGGCCATGACTTCGCCGGCGGAGGAGCCGGGGACGCCTTGCTGGAAGTGTTCTATAGACGCCGACAAACCATCGATGATGGCTTGTCGTTCGCGGGCGATGCCGTTGCCCTGGAGGGCTTTGGATTCGGCTTCGGCCTCGGCTTGCTTGACCTTTAAGATCTTCTCGGCTTCGCCGCGAGCCTGGGCGGCGACTTGCGCGCGCTGCGCGGCGTTGATGTCGTTCATCGCGGCTTTGACTTTGTCGTCGGGGATGATGTCGGTGACAAGGGCGTTGAGTATGTTGAAGCCGAAGCCGGACATGGTGGCGTCGAGCTCGGTTTTGACGGCGATGGAGATGCCGGATTGCTGCTCGAAGGTTTCGTCGAGGGTGAGCTTGGGGACGTGGCCGAGGATGCTGTTGAAGACGAAGGACTCGATCTGCTTTTGCGGGGCGGAGAGACGGTAGAACGCGTCGTAGATTTTGTCGTCGAGTACCTGATACTGGACGCTTACGGGGATCTGGACGAAGACGTTGTCGCGGGTCTTGGTCTCGACTTGAAACTGGGCTTGCTTGACCTGAAGGTCGACGAAATAGACTCGCTCGGCGAAGGGGACCAGGAGGTGAGGGCCGGGGCGGGTGATGCGGTCGAATTTGCCGAAGCGCTCGACGACGCCGGCGGTGAAGGTGCGGACCTGGTAGTAGGTTTTGGCGATGAGGACGAGGAGGAAGATGGCGATAACGAAGGTGAGGATCAAGACTACAGGCATACATGAGCCCTTTCGGGGTACAGAGGGAGGATATACCCGGCGGCGTAAAGGAGCTGTACGTATCGGCTCAGACCCCCCACCCCCCCCCCCTTAGGTGTGAAAACGGCTCGTAAGCCGCTCATAGTAAAGCGGTTAGGTGGCAAAGTATACTCCAGAAATGAAGCCAAAATTGCCTGTAATGCGCTCATTCCAGGCAATTTAGATGGCGAGATAGTCCATTCTAAGGAACTTAGCTCATAGCAAGCGTTTGGGGAGGCCAGGATCGCGGGCGACTGGTTGGAACGGAAGTTGAAAAGAGGTCTATCTCTATTATAGCGAGTGGGTGTGGGGTACTATGCCAGGTTTTGAAAATATAAATCGCCAATGTTGACGGGGGTTTTGGCGAGTTTGGGGGGGGGCTGGGGGGTTGACAGGGTGTGGGGCCGGTCTGCCGGCGGGAGCTCTGTGGTGAGTGCTTTGGCCTGTTGGCAACCTCTGAGGATGCTTTTCGGGTTTTCTCCTCGCCCAAGGTGGGCGCTGCCGAAATGACGGCCCAATCCTCGAGCCTCATTCAGATTGCATGATCGGAGACCGCGGTTCGGAATAGAGCAGGGACAGGTCGATGCCCTCCATCGCATACCGCGCATACAGGAAGTCATGGACAGAAACCAAGCGATCGCCATCGAAATCCAGAGCAACAAAATAGGCAGGCGTTTCGAGAGAGACCTCGCGGTCGTATACGAGCATCGCTGTCCGGCCATCGACAACGCCCGCCGCGTAAGCCCACTGTTTGGCGGCTGCATAGGCAGCGTAGTAACCCCCGACCTCGCTCTTTCCTTGCTTGCGTAGTGTCGCGACAAGGTCGAGTTTGACGTCGTCAGCCAGCATTGCGCGGACGGTGTCGAAATCTCCGGTCTTGAACCCCTCCACATACTCGATCAGCCGGGCACGCATTGCATCCGACAGCATCGGCAGCGAGACGTCGGCGGGCTCTTTGGCAAACTCGCGCAAGCGGATACGCCCCCGCTGGAGCGCGGACTTCGTTGCGGCCTCACTCGCTCCAGTAATTGACGCGACCTCCTGCAGCGAGTGGCCAAGCACGTCCTTTAGGATGACCGCGCTGCGCTGGAGCGGTGGAAGCCGCATGAAGGTGCGCAGACTCACCGCAGCGACCTCGTGATCCTGATCGCGGGAATCTGGAGCAGCAATCATGTCAAGGGCTTCATCATCCTGGAAAATTGGACCGCGCGCGCGGCGGCGCAGGAAATCGAGCGCGGTGTTGTGGGAGATACGGAACAGCCAGCCTTGAGGGTT
>Ga0302313_10001474_pt1 | contig 17915 bp, 17 predicted proteins | sample III_Palsa_N2_2_FD_200454 | JGI IMG/M metagenome (GOLD analysis project Ga0302313, IMG submission 200454) | Peat permafrost microbial communities from Stordalen Mire near Abisko, Sweden - III_Palsa_N2_2 | ecosystem: Environmental > Terrestrial > Soil > Palsa > Peat permafrost | place: Sweden...
AGACTGACCTCAACATCGAGCACGCTATTTCCAGCTTGAGCGAGTTGCCGGGCCTGCTCGCGCGGCTCCAGGAACATGTGCCCTGAGGCATCCTCAAAAACTGCGGCCGGGTCCCGTACTTGTCTATAATCTTCGTCGACTTCGACTCGGGACATCCAACCAGTGAAAACGACCATTGCCGTCGCTCTCCTTGCACTCGCCTTGACGGGCTGCGGGTCCGCCGCCGACAAAGAAGCGGCGCGCGACAACGACTTCGCCCATTCAGAACGCCGGCTCGATGCGGCGCAAACGAATGCCACCATAAACTGCCGCGATCAGGCGCAATGCGATCAGGCTTGGCAACTGACGAAGAGCTACGTGGCGCAGCATTCGGAAGAGCCGGTGATCCGCGCGGATGCCACTTCGATCGAGTCCGACGTGCCGGGTAGCTCGGGCCACGCTGTCTATTCGGCCGCCCGGGTGGCGAAGGGAAGCGGCGCGACGATTACCCTGTACGCGCAATGCCGCGCCATGTACGGCCCCGATCACTCGATGGGCTCGGACTACGACGAATGCGTCAAGAAGATCACGACGACCCAGAACGGCTTCGCGCTGTACCTCGAGCAGCATACGTCGGCTAACTGACAGCCGAATGAAGGTGATAGGTTGTCGGCAACCCTGAATGGCCGCCGACAACCCGCCGCACCGCCTAACCTTCGCGGCGGCGAAACTCGCCGAGCCATTCCGACAGCGCATTGACCGCGTCGAGCGTCACCGCGTTGTAGAGCGACGCGCGCAGGCCACCGATCGAGCGGTGACCTTCGAGACCGTGAAAACCTTCGCGACGCGCCGTTTCGAGGAAGTGCGTCTCCAACTCCGGTGTGGGCAGGCGGAACGCCACATTCATCGTCGAACGGCAGGACCGCTCTCCGTGCACGCGATAGAACCCCTGCTCTGCGTCGAGCGCACCATACAGCGCATCGGCTTTGGCGCGGTTGATCGCGGCCATCGCCTCGACACCGCCGACTTCATCGCGCAGCCAGCGCGTCACCAGCATCAGCACATAGATCGCAAATACCGGCGGCGTGTTATAGACCGAGCGCGCGGCGATATGCGTGCGGTAGTCGAGCAGGGTGGGCAAACCAGTAATCGCGCGGCGGGCGAACTCGTCGCGCAGGATCACCACTGTGACGCCGGCCGGCCCGAGGTTCTTCTGCGCATGCGCATAGATCATCGCGTAGCGCTCGATGTCTATCGGCGCGGCCAGCAGGTTGGATGACATGTCGCACACCAGCGGCACTTCAGGCAAGCCCGGTGTGCCGGCGAATTCGAGGCCTTCGACGGTCTCGTTGGACACGTAGTGCAGATAGGCCGCGTCTTGCGAGAGCTGCAGTTCGTCGGCCGCAGGCAGGCGTCGGTAACCCTCGGCGCGGCCATCCCACAACACGCGCGTGTCGCCTTCGAGCCGTGCTTCGACTGGGGCCTTGGCGCTCCAGTAGCCCGACACGATGTACTCGGCGTGGCGGCCGCTTGCGCGCAGGAAATTCATCGGCAACATCGAGAATTGCAGACTGCTGCCGCCCTGCATGAACAGCACATGATAATGCGCCGGGATGCCGAGCAGCGCGCGCAGATTGCGCTCGGCTTCGTCGAGCACGCCGCGAAACCACTCCGAGCGGTGGCTCATTCCGAGTACCGAGAGACCTGTCTCCGGCAGCGCCTCGATAGCGTCGCGCGTCTCGCGCAGGACTGAGGCCGGCAGGGCGCCTGGCCCCCCGGAAAAATTCATTGCGTTATTCATTCAGACCGCCGTGCGACGCTTCATCAACCGCTCGAATGCGTCGACGATATGTTGGACAAAGGGATTCTTGTGGGCCAATGCGCCCGTGCCACGCTCATAGTGGGCGAGCATTGTAGCGTTTGCCTCGAAGACGAACACCTGGCCATCGGGCAGCAAGGTGAAGTCGATGCCGCCGTAGTCGAGATCGAGCCGGCGGCCGATCTCCACAATCGCCTGCAGCGCGCGTTGGCCCAATGCCGCGGCCGGGTCCTGCAGGAAGCGTCGTTCTTCGTCGAGCTTCCACGCGTGGGCTTCCATGTCCGCCGAGAAGTAGTGGACCATCCAGTTCGGTGAGATCGCCAGATGATACGGAAACGGTTCGCGGTCGACGAAGATCATCCGGTACTTGCGGTAGTAGCCGTCTGCCGAGCGGGTGTCGCGAAACGCGGTCAGATATTGCGGGCCCTCGCTATCGCAAAGCCGGGCCTGCAGCGCGGTGAAATCGTCGCAGCGGACCAGACCTTCGCCGCCATGCGTGGCGGCAGGTCGGGCCAATACCGGCAACGCGATGGCGTGATCTTTGAGCAGGCCGGCGAGCGCGATGTCGGAGGACGGCGCGGCGTCGATACGCACGCACGCTGCCACCTGCACGTCGGGCAGGTCGCCCAGCAACGTGGGTGTCCGGTCGCGGGCGGTTCGCCCGATCGCCACGGGCGGGTTGAGCAGAGGCTGGGCGAGGCGGGACGTGAAGCGTTCGAGCCGTGCAGCGAGCGGTGCTGCGATATCCGGTTCGCCGATTGCATTGAACACGAGATCGAACGGCGGGAGCTGCTCGTCTTCCGCGTCGGCGGCGTAGTCGATGGCGTACTTGATCCGGCAGTTGACCGCGCCCGGCAGCAAGCCCTCGAACGGCACGTTGCCGGAGGCGCGCGCAGAGCAGAGCACCAGCGCCCGGCGCACCTGACCCGGCGCTTCTTCAACAAAAACGCGCTGGATCCGATAGGCGCGCTCGCGATACGCGTCGGCCTCGGTGGCGCGTCCGGCTGAAGCGTGGATTGCGGCGAGATTCTGGCAGGCAACCGCGACGTTCGGGTCGAGCGTCAGGACGAGCTGGTACCAGCCTGCCGCGATCTCCAGATCACCCTTCATGAAGTAACCGGTGGCGACGTCGCACAGATTCGCTGCGCTCGCTTCGGCAGAACCGCTCGCGTAGGCATCCAGCGTGTGGGCTGCGATCAGATGGGCGACGGCGCCGAGCTCGTCGCCGGCTGCGCGTCTAGCGTCGGCGAGGGCGCGATGCAGGGCGGGGTCGAGCGGGAAGGCAGGCGCCGGATCGGCGAGTAGTGCACCTGCATGGGGACCAAGGTGGCCGTCTGAATGTTCTGGATCTCGAGTCATATTCCTGCGAAATGAGCGTCGTGGTGATGCGCCACTGCGCGTCCGAAGGATAGTGGGCGCGCGAGTGATCCAGATTACAGCCGTTCGCGCGCCCGTTACAGAAATTTACGCAGACGATTAGAAGCGCATTCCCGTGGAGCAGCCGCCCGCGAACGCGCCGCCGCTGCCGCCCCCTGCGCCGCAGAAAACGCCGCAGCCTGAGAGCGAAGCGGTCAGCACGATGCTGGCTAACCCGGCGCGGAAGAGGTTCGACCGGTTTCGACGGCGCTGCGAACGCTCAGCTTCCATGGGATGCAAACCGGCACGTTTAACATCGGGAAGGGCATGTGATGAGCAGGTCATGCTCGATGAACTAAACAGGGTAAAGCGCATAAGAACTCTGAATGGAATGACAACGATGGGCGGCCACCTTCGATCGAAAGCAAGTCGTAACATTCGAGATTGGGTAACCACAGTGCCACGACCCTAACGCAGCACCATACGCGCTTCAAATACGCAGAATCCGAAAATCAGAGGAGATTGTCAGCTACATGGTCGACCCTTACACCTGCCTCGCTGATAGAATGCGTGAGCCGCAACGTAGTGGACTGCAGATGAGATTGCTTGATGCGTTAGTTGAACAGCGTATAGCCGCCGCGGCAGCACGCGGTGAGCTCGACGATTTGCCGGGAACGGTCGTAGCGCCTGGCCTGGGGGACGATGCTCAGGTTCCTCGGGAAGTGCACGCGGCGAATCGAATCCTGAAAAATGCGGGCTTCGTACCGCCGGCCGTCGAACAACTGCGGGCGCTGTCCGATCTGCAGGAAGATCTGAATGCGGTCAGCGACCGCGCCACCCGTTGCCGTCTTCACGCGCGTATGCTGGCTCTGCACATGGCGCTCGAATCGCTGCGCGGCGGTCCGCTGGTTCTGCCGCGCGAATATTGCCGGCGGATTGCCGAACGCCTCTCTGAGCGTGCCGCCAGTGATGTGGCCGGCGCACTCTCCGGTGAACCGGGGCCGCAGTGAGCGGGCCGCTTGCGAACACTGCAGTGCATGCAGGTTCGGCGGTCTCATCCGATGCGCCCGAACCTGTTGCCGGCGCAACGTCTACACCCGCCGGGCATGGTGATTCAACCAGTAGCGCCCACAGCGCACTTCTTGAGCCGGGCCAGGCGCCGATGGCTGACGAATTCCCGGTTGCTCCCGTCTCTTTTCCGCAACGCGATCTGCATTTCATGAAGTTGGCGCAAGCCGCCGCTGAAGAAGCGCGTGCGGCTGGAGAAGTGCCGGTCGGCGCGGTGCTGGTCCGCGGCGACGAGGTCATTGCGAAGGGTTTCAATCATCCGATCGGTGCACACGACCCATCTGCTCACGCCGAGATGGTGGCGTTGCGCGCCGCCGCGCAGGCGCTCGAGAATTACCGTTTGCCTGGTTGTGAGCTCTACGTAACGCTTGAGCCTTGCCTGATGTGCGCCGGTGCGATCATGCACGCGCGGATCGCCCGCGTGGTGTTCGGCGCCCGCGACCCGAAGACGGGCGCTTGTGGCAGCGTGGTCGATGCGTTTGCCAATCCGCAGCTAAATCATCACACGACCGTGGTGGGTGGTGCGCTGGAAGACGAGTGCGCCGCGGCGCTTAAGTTCTTCTTTGCCGACCGGCGTCGTGCCGTGCGGGAAGCCCGCGAGGCTCGCGATGCTCTCGACGCCGCGCGAATCGAACCGCCGCCTGCCGAATCGCTCTAAAATCCATCATTCCCCTCATCGGCGTCGATCATGATCGCCCATCGCACTTTCGAACTGGTCGCGCCGTCAGGCTATCCGCACGACCCCGAAGCGATTCACCGCGCTCTGCACCGTCTGCACGCAGAGGGACATCGTGTGGAGGGCGTCAATGCTACCGAACGCCGCTATCAGCGTTTTGCCGGTACCGACGGCGAGCGCGCGGCCGAGTTGAACCGTTTGGCCGACCCGTCACGCAAGCTGCCGGACATCGTGCTGGCGGTGCGCGGCGGCTATGGTGCGATGCGCATCCTGCATGGGCTCGATTACGAGGGCTTGCAACGGCGGCTCACCGATCAGCCGGTTGCGTTAGTCGGACACAGCGATTTCACGGCCATACAGATGGCGCTACTGGCGCGCGCCGGGCTGAAAACTTTCGGCGGTCCGATGCTGATGGGTGATTTCGGCGCACCCGATCTGAGCGAATTCACCATGCAGCACTTCTGGGCGGCGCTGACCAAGCCAAACTTCACGATAACGAGTACCGTGCCTCAGGCGCAGACGGTCGACGTCAGCGGGATGCTGTGGGGCGGCAATCTGGCGGTGTTGGCTTCGCTGGTCGGCACGCCCTATATGCCGCCGGTGGATGGTGGCATCCTGTTCGTCGAGGACGTCAACGAACAGCCATTCCGGCTCGAGCGCACGCTGTATCAACTGCATCTGGCCGGGATTCTCGAGCGGCAACAGGCTCTCGTCATTGGTGATTTCTCAGGCGGCAAGCCGTTCGAATACGACAACGGCTACGATCTGAATACGATGATCGAGCATGTGCGCTCGGTGATCGGCATTCCGGTGATCACCGGGCTGGAGTTCGGCCATATCCCGAACCTGGTGACGCTGCCGGTCGGTGCGGATGCGCATCTTGTCTCAGACCCGCACGGCTTTAAGATGACGGTGTCGGAGTATCCTCATCTGAGCTGACGGATGACTCATCTGGGGGCGAAGCGGGCGTTGCTCGCTTTATTTTTGCGCTACCAACGCAACTAACGGTCATGTTTTATTAGTAACAGCGGCGGCGTAGCAGGACAGACGAAACAGATTTTGTTGACAAAATTTGCCTCTAAAAACGTGGTTGATTTCCTCAGACAGAACTGTATGCCAATTCTGACGGGCGTTTCCGGCAGATCAAGAGGTCTACGATTTTGCGTCCGAACCCAATCGCGGAAAATTCAATATTTAAATTGTTGACAATCATTGTGTCCATCCTATGATGAGCAACATAACGGAACGGACATCATGTCGACCTCATCCTCTGCCACTGCGAATGGTTCGAAGCCCGAAGCGCTCGCCGAGCGCATTCGCGCCGCGATCCTTGAGCATCGACTCGCACCTGGGGCCAAGCTGACAGAAGCACAGTTATGCGAAGTATTCGGCGTCAAGCGCGGGCCGATCCGCCAGGCGCTCGCGTTGCTGGCGACCGATCACCTCGTCGATCTCGAGCCGAACCGCGGCGCTTTCGTCGCGAGTCCGTCGCTGCAGGAAGTGCACGAGGTGTTCGAGATGCGCCGCATCATCGAACTGGCAGTGGTGGAGAAGATCTGTGCCGGTCATGGACCGCGCCGTCTGAAGAATATCGGCAGCATGATCGGCCGCGAGCGCAAAGCGTTCGAAACGCGTGATTTTTCGGCCTGGATCCGGCTTTCGGGTGAGTTTCACACGGAACTGGCATCGCTCACCGGCAATACGGTGCTGTGTAACTGTCTGAATGGACTGGTTGCACGCTCGACCTTGATTTCGGCTTTGTACGAGTCGCTCGGCCGCAGCCCGTGCTCGTTCGAAGACCACGAAGCGATTCTCGCCGCGCTCGACGCCGGCGATGCGAAGGAGGCAGCGGCCCTGATGTCGCGCCACTTGCAAAGCGTCGAACTGAAGATGCTCGATAGGCCGGCACGCGGTGCAGCGGATCTGCACGAAGTGTTTGGCGCAAGACCGGTAAAAACCGCGTCGTCTTGAGGCAGCCTGCCCGTGCGCGTTGATCGACGCGCATCACGGAGCAGGAATTGCGAGGGGCACGCGTTGCACTGAATTTGAACTGACGAATCATCGCGAACCGGCGATGTGGATAAGTACGTCCATACGCTTCGCACGCGGCTGCCTGGACCGGGCCGCATGCACGCGAGAACGCTTCGGCGCGAGTGCGCGGTGAGTGGCGAAGCGATAACAATAAGTACTTAGTTATGCTTATCTGTATGGATAGGCATCCAGGTACAGGGACAACCGCGGGAACGTCGTACGGGCACGATCCATCCCGACCGGGAAGAGGTTGTGCGTGACAGATGCAGTGCCCGTCGACGGGAAATCGGCGGTCCCCTTAAACCCAAGGAGAAGTCATGGCTCAGTTCAGTGCTGTACCGGGTAATTCTGCTATTCCTCCGAATTCTGCCTTCGATAACGAAGGCTCGTCGGGCGATCCCGGCGTGCCTGCCGGCTATAGCGAACGTCTGTATAACGAAGATCTCGCGCCGCTGCGCCATCAGACCTGGAGCGCGTACAACATCTTCGCGTTCTGGATGTCGGACGTGCACAGCGTGGGCGGCTACGTGTTCGCTGGCAGTCTGTTCGCCCTCGGTCTCACGAGTTGGCAGGTGCTGATCGCGCTGCTGGTTGGAATCACGATCGTCAACGTGTTGTGCAACCTGATCGCCAAGCCGAGCCAGCAGAACGGCGTGCCGTATCCGGTCGCCTGCCGTGCGACGTTCGGCGTGCTCGGAGCGAACATTCCTGCCGTGATTCGCGGTTTGATCGCTGTCGCCTGGTATGGCATTCAGACCTACCTTGCGTCGAGCGCGCTCGTGATCGTCGTGCTCAAATTTGTTCCGCAATGGTTGCCGTATGCGGACATGCACCAGCATGGATTCATGGGGTTATCCGCTATCGGCTGGGGCGGCTTCATGCTGCTGTGGGTGCTGCAGGCCCTGGTGTTCTGGCACGGCATGGAAACGATCAAGAAGTTTATCGATTTCGCGGGACCGGCCGTGTACGTGGTGATGTTTATCCTGGCGGGCTATATGGTGTGGCGCGCCGGCTGGCAGAACATTGGCATCAACCTGGGCGGCGTCAAATATCACGGCCTCAGCGTGGTGCCGGTGATGATTACGGCGACGTCGCTGGTCGTGTCGTACTTCTCGGGCCCCATGCTTAATTTTGGAGACTTCTCGCGCTACGGCAAGAGCTTTCGCAGCGTGAAAAAGGGCAATTTCTGGGGTCTGCCGGTCAACTTCCTCGCGTTCTCGCTGGTGACCGTGGTGACGACCGCCGCCACGCTGCCGGTATTCGGCCAGCTGATTACGGACCCGGTGGAAACGGTGGGCCGGATTGACTATCCGACCGCAGTGATTCTCGGCGCGTTGACCTTTACGATTGCGACGATCGGGATCAATATCGTGGCTAACTTCGTCTCGCCGGCCTTCGATTTCTCGAACGTCGCGCCGCGTCTGATCAGTTGGCGCATGGGTGGAATGCTGGCAGCGGTCGCGTCGATTTTCATCACGCCGTGGAATCTGTTCAATAACCCGGCCGTGATTCACTACACACTCGACGTGCTGGGCAGTTTTATCGGACCTTTGTATGGTGTCCTGATCGTCGATTTTTACCTGGTGAAGCGCCAGAAAATCGTCCTGGACGATCTCTACAGCGTGTCCGAAACGGGTAGCTACTGGTATCGCAATGGCGTGAACTACAAGGCTGTAGCTGCGTTGTTGCCTGCGGCGGTGATCGCGGTGGTCTGCGTGATGGTGCCGTCGTTGAACGGCATGGCGAATTTCTCGTGGTTTATCGGTGCCGCGCTTGGTGCCGTGTTCTATCGTGTACTGACTATCCGGTAAGCGTGTTGCAACAGGAGTTCGAAATGCGTATCAAACTGATCAACCCGAACACGACGCAGCGTATGACCGACGCGATGGGGCGCTGTGCAAGGGAGGTCGTGGCGCCTGGCACCGAGGTGATCGCGGTCAGCCCGACCATGGGGCCGCCGTCGATCGAAGGCTACTACGACGAAGCGCTCGCCACCCCCGGCCTGCTGGCCGAGGTTGCGGCAGGCGAGCGCGACGGCTGCGACGGCTACGTGATTGCGTGCTTTGGAGACCCCGGTCTGTATGCGGCTCGCGAGCTGGCGCGTGGGCCGGTGATCGGCATTGCCGAGGCGGCGATGCACGTGGCGAGCGTGCTGGCGCCGTCGTTTTCGGTCGTGACGACGCTCGCGCGTACCTGCGGCATGGCCTGGCATCTGGCCGAGCGCTACGGCATGACGCGTTTCTGCAACAACGTGCGCGCGACCGATGTGGCCGTACTCGAGCTCGATCAGCCGGGTTCGGAGGCACGCCGCATCATTCTCGACGAGTGCCGCCGGGCGCTCGATGAGGACGGCTCGTCGGCGATCGTGCTCGGCTGTGCCGGGATGGCCGAGCTCTGTGCGGAGATTCAGGGCGAGCTGGGCGTGCCGGTGGTCGAAGGCGTGACGGCGGCCGTGAAATGGGTTGAGGCGCTGGTCACGCTGCGCCTCGGCACGGCCAAGCGCGGCGATTACGCGCGGCCGCTCCTGAAACGTTATGACGGCGCCTTCGAAGCGTTTAGTCCAACGGAGGTGCATCCCCTCCGGCCGCCGTCGCGTTTCGGGCGTTGATGCGCCTGGGGTCACCCACCCACATACACTCTTTCTGACACGCACTATCTGGCCGGGTGTATGGGCGCACCCGGACGTTTTCGTTACACTGGTTCCACCAGACGCTGGGCGGATCAGACGGGCATTTTCGGCGGTTTCCACCGGCGTCGCGGCGAGATTCAGGCGAGTTTCCAGTTTTTCCACTCCCTTTTGTCAGCACGCATTCGTCAAACCATGCCACTCGACTCGAACTATCCACGCAACCTGATCGGCTACGGCCGCCACCCGGTGCAGGCAAACTGGCCGGGACGGGCGCGCGTCGCGGTGCAATTCGTGCTCAATTATGAAGAGGGCGGCGAAAACTGCGTGTTGCACGGCGATCCGGGCTCGGAACAGTTCCTCTCGGAGATCGTCGGCGCGGCGGCCTATCCGGCACGTCACATGAGCATGGAGTCGATCTACGAATACGGTTCGCGCGCTGGTGTCTGGCGCATCCTGCGCGAATTCGAAAAGCGCGGCTTGCCGCTGACGGTCTTCGGTGTCGGCATGGCTATCGAGCGTCATCCGGATCTCGCCCGCGCGTTCGGAGAACTGGGGCACGAGATCGCCTGCCACGGTTACCGCTGGATTCACTACCAGGACATGTCGCCGGAAAAAGAGGCGGAACATATGCGCCTCGGCATGGAAGCGATTGAACGCGTGACGGGCGAGCGTCCGCTTGGCTGGTACACCGGCCGCGACAGTCCCAATACGCATCGCCTCGTCGCCGAATACGGCGGTTTTCTGTACGACTCGGATTACTACGGCGACGACCTGCCGTTCTGGATGGACGTCGAAGTCAGCGGCGGCGCGAAATCACCGCAACTGATCGTGCCGTACACGCTCGACACCAACGACATGCGCTTTGCGAGTCCGCAAGGCTTCAACACCGCCGATCACTTCTTCACGTACCTGCGCGATGCTTTCGACGTGCTTTACGAAGAGGGCGACGAAGCGCCGAAGATGCTTTCAATCGGCATGCATTGCCGACTGCTGGGCCGTCCGGGCCGCTTTCGCGCGCTGCAGCGCTTCCTTGATCACATCGAACAGCACGATCGCGTCTGGGTGACGCGGCGCGTCGATATTGCGCGGCACTGGCGCGAGCACCATCCTTACCAACAACACCACCGCGGGGCTGCGGCATGAAGGCGATGCAATACACTCTGGGTCAACTGAACAGCATTTCCACCGACGCGTTCGTTGCGGCGCTGTCGGGAATTTTCGAGCACTCGCCCTGGGTCGCGGAACTCGCGGCGGAGCAACGGCCTTTTGCCAGCATCGACACGCTGCATCACACGATGTCGAACGCGGTCGAAACGGCAGATGAGGCGAAGCAACTCGCACTGATCAACGCCCACCCGGAGCTCGCGGGCAAGGCCGCCGTGCGCGGCGAACTGACGGCAGAGTCGACCCGCGAACAGAGCGGGGCGGGCCTGTCGCAATGCACGCAGGAAGAATTCGACAGACTGGTGGCGCTGAACGCTGCGTATCGTGGGAAGTTTGGTTTCCCGTTCATTCTCGCGGTGCGCGGGTACGACCGCCACGGCATCATCGCCAACTTCGAAGCGCGCGTGAATAACAGCCATGCCGACGAATTGCGCGCAAGCCTCGACCAGATCTACCGTATCGCGCGCTTCCGGCTCGACGACCTGATCGACGCGTAACTGCGCATCAGTATCGGCACGCCCGCGCGGCTCTCTTACGCGGCGCTGCGACCCTCGAACCGAAGCGTTTTTTAGCACTATTAGAAAGGAAGACAAAGATGGCACTCCCGATTCTCGACCCCAACGCACCGGACTTTACCCGCCGCTATGTGAACCTGGCGGACCCGCGTCTCGGCGCGCAGGCGCTCGAGGCTAGCGACGATTTCTTCGCGCCGAAGGAACGGATGCTGAATCCGGAACCTGCCGTCTTTATTCCGGGAAAATACGACGAGCACGGCAAGTGGATGGACGGCTGGGAAACGCGCCGCAAGCGCACCACTGGCTACGACTGGTGCGTGGTGAAGCTCGCGCGTCCGGGCGTGATCAAGGGTCTCGACCTCGATACGAGCCACTTCACGGGCAACTTCCCCCCAGCGGCTTCGGTGGAAGCGGCGCGCGTGGTGGATGGCCAGCCGAACCAGTCGACCCAGTGGACCGAAATCGTCCCGTCGACCACGCTGCAAGGCAACAGCCATCACTATCACGAAGTCAGCGACGCCAACGCGTACACCCATCTGCGTGTCAACATCTACCCGGACGGCGGGATCGCGCGTCTGCGCGTCTACGGCCAGCCGCAAGTGGACTGGGCCGGCGCGAGCCGCACTGAGCAATTCGATCTGGCCTCGATGGAAAATGGCGCCTACCTGGTCGCCGCGAACAACCAGCACTTCGGCGCAGCGTCGACGATCCTGATGCCGGGTCGTGGCGTGAACATGGGCGACGGCTGGGAAACGCGCCGCCGCCGCGAACCGGGCAACGACTGGGCGATCGTCGCTTTGGCACAACCGGGCGTGATCAGGAAGATCGAAGTGGATACCGCGCACTTCAAGGGCAACTATCCGGACCGCTGCTCGATCCAGGCGGCCTACGTCACGGGCGGCACCGACAGCTCGCTGATCACGCAGGCCATGTTCTGGCCAGCGCTGCTGGGCGAACAGAAGCTGAAAATGGACAACCAGCATTACTTCGAAAGCGAAGTGGCAGCGCTCGGCCCGGTGACGCACGTGCGCTTTAACATCATTCCAGACGGCGGTGTCTCGCGTCTGCGTCTGTGGGGTACGCTCGCATAATGAAAACGCTTGCCATCGAACCGCTGACGAAAGAAGCGTTCGCCCCGTTCGGCGACGTGATCGAACTCGAAGGCGCGAAGCAGATTCCGATCAACCTCGGCACGACGATCCGCTATCACGATCTCGCGAAAGTGGACGTGACGGACGAGGGCGGCCGCACGTTGGTGAACCTGTTTCGCGGTCAGCCGCGCGTGCTGCCGTTCGAGGTGAAAATGCTCGAGCGCCATCCGCTCGGCAGTCAGGCGTTTGTGCCGCTGAACGACAAGCCGTACCTTGTTGTGGTGGCGCCGTCCGGCGAGCTCGATGCTGCGCAGATTCGTGCGTTCGTGACGAGCGGCTGGCAGGGCGTGAATTACGCGAAAGGCGTGTGGCATCACCCGCTGATCGCACTCGGTGAGGTGAGCGATTTTGTCGTCGTGGATCGCGGCGGCGATGGGCTCAATCTTAACGAACAGGATCTCGCCGAGTCGCTGTGGTTGACCGAGGATGCGTTGAGCGTGGCGACGGTTTGATGGAGTAGCCGATCGCGCGTAAGGTGCGATTGCGTTAGACGCAGGAAGAACAAAACGCCTGGGGCATCTGCCTCGGGCGTTTTGTATTGGGCGTCAGCCTTTCGAGCGTCCGCGCCTGGCAAGCAACGGCGACTCTCCGATAACTTCGCGTGACCTTTCCGGAGGCTCTGGCGCCGAAAAGCCGGCGGCTTCGATCACGGGCTTGAGGCTTTTGAACTGAATACTTTTCCGCGGGGTGCGCAGCGACTCCATGCCTTCATTCCACGCGTGCAGCATCTGTTTTGCTACCCCGCGCCATTGAGGCTCGTTCTTTGCCGCCTCGATCAGTTCATAGCCCACTGATACCGCGGAGTCGCATAAGGCCTCCACCATCGCCGTATATTTGGGCGGCGCGATGCCGACGCGGGAGTTGAAAAAACGCTCAAGCGCTTTGCCTGCCGCCCATGTCTTACGGCCATCGACTGGCAGTCCCGGAGGGTTCGCCGCGAAACGCGGATAGGCCTGCGTAGTCACGATGTCGTAGACCGGCGTGAAGGCGACGTCATCGACGGACGTATAGAAAAGAGCGATGTTCTTGGTATGACAATCCGCGTTACGTACCACGTAGTTGCTAAGCAGGTGCCAGCTTAATTGTTCTAGCTGTTGCCGTATGCTGGTCCGATCCAGCAAATACGCTTTCGCGACGTTAAGCACTTTCTCTGTGGTCGAGTTGTATTTCTCATGTGGCGGCAGACCGAGCAAGCCGCACATGTCCTCGACACCATGCACAGGAAACCCTTCGGCGTTAACGTCGAAGCGTTCGACGACGAGTGCCCGGCCATCGTCCGACATCTGTGTGCGTGCGACGGGCGCCACACCGAGACGTTCGAGCACGCGCATCGAATAGAACTCGTTGAACCCGAGGAACGGCGTATTCTCGTCCGAACCTTTGACAATGTAACGGCTCGTTCGAAGCGTGGGTTTGCCAAGCGGAGCGTCGAAAGCGGGACTGTCAGTCAGACTCTTTTGCGGAGCAATGAATTTTGGCACGGCCCCCGAGATGGCGGCACGCGCATAGTCGCGAACCAGCGCGGCGAAATGCTCCGCCGTGTTGTCGCCATGAAGGATGTCTTTGACATCCAATGCCTGCAACTCGGTGCCGGGCTCGACGCCCTCGGGTGTCACGGTGACACGTCCGATCCCCATTGCACCCACCACTGCGAGTAACGATAGATCCGTGCCGTCGAGCAAGGGTCCAAATTGTTCCCGAATCAGATTCAGCAAATAGCCTTCGGGCAGATTCTGACGAAAGAACGGATGCAGGTCACGTGGCCAGCGCCATGCCTCCTGGCGCACGGGCATCGTCAGACTGACGAAATCGCTGGAGGCTGCGTCCCGTTCGTATTGAAGGACATAGTCGTCGCGCTCACGAAAAAGCGTGGCGACCTTCCTGCCCTGGACCTGAACATCGAGCTTCATTGGTTAGGTCCCGATTCTGCGCGTTGCTCGGCAAGGATGTCTTCAAGTGTCCGGCCATGGCCGTGTGCAACAACCTTGAGATCGTAGCCTGCCGCCTCGAGTAAGCGCACGAGTACGGATACGCTCATGTCGTTTTTCGCGAGCGTTTCCATTCGTGCGACGGTGGTGCGTGCAACGCCGGCGCGCCGTGCCAGTTCTTCCTGCGACAGACTGGTTTCGCGACGCACTTCCTTTAACATGTCCGAGACATCGGCGAGCGTGGTCATTTGTAGCCCCAGGGCATCAAAATGCCGAGAATGGATGATTATTGTAGCCCAAAAGGCACAAACCGCCATGTCTATTTTGTATCCCAAGGGCTACAAAATAGGCAAAAACCCGTGTTTTTGTAGCCTAAGGGATACAATTTACGCGACTTGGTTCTGACAGGTTAGCGTCCCAAAGAAAAGCGGGCTTTCCGCTCGCGCGAAAAGCCCGCTGTCTATCTGCTGCCAACCAGGTACACCGGCCAGCCAGCCTCAGCCAATCAATTACTTCTCCGCCCCAGCCTGGAACCATGCCGCAATCTTCTGACGCTCATCATCCGTCATATGCGTCACATTCCCGAGCGGCATCGCCTTCAGCGTCACGGCCTGCTGATACAGGCGCTGCGCATTCTGCGAGATCTCATCCGGCGTATCGAACATCACCCCCGCTGGTGCGCTGCCCATCAAGGTCGGATGGGCGGAGTGGCACGCTGCACAGCGTTGCTGCAGGATCGGCGTAATGTCCGCAACCTTCAGCGTCGGCGCATTGGCGGCTTCCGCCTGCGGCACGACCGGCCTTGGCATCGTCCAGAAAAGGGCGCCGAACATGAACGCAATCCCGACCAGCGGCAGATACCAAAGCACCTGACCGCGGTGCCGCATCACGAAGAACTGACGGATCAGCGCGCCAGCCATCATGATCATCGCAAGGATGAGCCAGTTGTACTGATTCGTGTACGTCATCGCGTAGTGGTTCGACAGCATCGCGAACACCACCGGCAACGTGAAGTACGTGTTGTGCACCGAGCGTTGTTTGCCGCGCTTGCCGTAGATCGGGTTCGGCGTGTCGCCCTTCAGCATTGCGTCGACCATCTTGCGCTGGCCCGGAATGATCACGAAAAACACGTTGGCCGACATGATCGTCGCGAGCATCGCGCCGACGATCAGGTACGCCGCGCGGCCGGCGAAGATATGGCACGCGAGCCATGCCGCGATCAGCACATAGATGCCGACGCAGATGCCGAGCACCTTGTCCTTGTTGCCCAGCACCCGGCACAGCGAGTCGTAGACGATCCAGCCAGCGGCGAGGAAACCCAGCGCGGAGAACACGGCCACCACTGGGCCCATATCCATCACGCTCGTGTCGATCAGGTAGGTGCTTGGCGAGAACAGATACAGCACGGTGAAGAGACTCGCGCCAGACAACCACGTGGTGTACGACGGCCACTTCGACCAGTGCAGGTCGTCCGGCATTTCCGGAGGCGCGACGGTGTACTTCTGCATGTTATAGAAGCCGCCGCCGTGCACATGCCACAGTTCGCCGAATACGCCGCGCCTGCGTTGGTTCGGGTCTGTAGGCGGTTTCAGGCTGTTGTCGAGTGCGACGAAATAGAACGATTCGCCGATCCAGGCGATCGCGGCGACGACGTGAAACCAGCGCAATGCCAGGTTCAGCCAGTCAGTGATAAAGCCTTCCATGAACTCCTCCACTTCTGATTCGTTGTCTGCGCGGTGGGCGTTGGCTCGATGCCGGGTCAATGACGACCCGGTTATTCAATCTGCCATGCGCCATTCGCACAAACTGCTGTTAGGGGACGCGGTGCGCTCAGTTCGCACAGCGCCGTATTGCGGGTTATCGGTTCAACGCCATCGGTCTCAGCGACGGGTTTCAGGCAGGGCGGTCGAATTGGACTGCGCTTCGCAGGTGTCTCCAGTCATCTGCGAAATGCAGCGGTGGCGATGTCGGTGAGGCGTGAGCGCGGCCCCATCTTTTACCCCGCGGCGTCCTGGCTGCCCCTTAGCTGCCCCGATACGTGCTGTACGACCACGGCGACACCAGCAGCGGCACGTGATAGTGCGCACCGGCATCGGCCACGCCAAAGCGCAGCACGACACGATCGACGAAGCGCGGCTCCGGCACCTTGGTGCCGATCGAAGCGAAGTAGTCGCCGGCGCCGAACACGAGTTCGTATTCGCCTGCGACCAGAGCGTCGCCTTCGAGTAGCGGCTGGTCGCAGCGGCCGTCGTTATTGGTGAGGGTGGTTTTCAGCGCACGGCGCGTGTCGCCGGAGAGCGCGAAGAGTTCGACCTTGATGCCCGTGCCGGGACGACCGTTGGCGGTGTCGAGCACATGGGTAGTGAGCTTTCCCATTCGCAATTTTCCTTATGTGAATGCGAGGTTTCGGCGGCGGCCCGATCCAGAATACGTTGCGGCGGATCGAGGCTCCACGTCAGTGGCTACATACCCGTCGGCGAATGAAAGCGAGCGCCGTGGCAGCCATTGTAAAAAGGATGTTCCCCTTCGCGCGCGAGCGATAGGAAAGATAATCGCTGGCGCATGACAGCCCACTGTAAGAATTGTCCATGGGACTCGCACGCTTCGTGCAAACCCTTGTGGCACGGTCAAGAGCCCTGTATGACTGGTTGTCCCGATCCTACCGGTGCCAAAAAAGCCCACTATATCGGCTGCGTGAGGTTGGGTATCTCAATGGCGTGAGTTGTCAGCGTTATTTTGGCCGTCGAAGGTTACGTCTGTGCGCAACAGCAATGCCGCGCACCCCGAAGACGGCGTCACACGCTGGGTAACCGGGCCAACGGCGTTCGAATGGACGCGGCGGCACGGTGGCGTGTCCGCCACATCGCGTTCGAACGACTTTGCATACGGTATGGCGTACCGGCACAGCCGGTATCAGCCTCGCCGCCACGGCCAGCCAGAAAGAGGGCGCACCGCGACGGCAGTCACAAAGCGGAGAAAACGAATGACGATGACGCAACAGGCAGGCGCGCAAGCAGGCGCAGACAGGCACGGCAAGACCATGCTGGTGAAGCACGCAGACGTGCTGGTCACGATGGATGGCGCGAGGCGCGAGTTGCCCGACGGCGGCCTGTATATCGAGGACAACCGGATCGTTGCAGTCGGCCCGACGGCCGAACTGCCGCAAACGGCCGACGAAGTGCTGGATATGCACGGGCATCTGGTGATACCAGGTCTGATCAACACGCATCACCACATGTATCAGAGTCTGACGCGGGCGATTCCGGCCGCGCAGGACGCCGAGCTGTTCGGCTGGCTGACGAATCTTTACAAGGTGTGGGCGAACCTCACGCCAGAGATGATCGAAGTCTCGACGCTGACCGCGATGGCAGAGCTGCTGCTGTCAGGCTGCACGACCTCGAGCGACCATCTGTACATCTACCCGAACGGTAGCCGGCTTGACGACAGCATTGCGGCAGCGCGCCGGATCGGCATGCGCTTTCATGCGGCTCGCGGCAGCATGAGTGTGGGACAAAAGGATGGCGGTTTGCCGCGCGATTCGGTGGTGGAGCGCGAACCGGACATATTGAAGGACACGCAGCGCCTGATCGAGACGTATC
>Ga0302313_10001481_pt1 | contig 17858 bp, 12 predicted proteins | sample III_Palsa_N2_2_FD_200454 | JGI IMG/M metagenome (GOLD analysis project Ga0302313, IMG submission 200454) | Peat permafrost microbial communities from Stordalen Mire near Abisko, Sweden - III_Palsa_N2_2 | ecosystem: Environmental > Terrestrial > Soil > Palsa > Peat permafrost | place: Sweden...
TAGCGCGCTTCGTAAGAAGGAAGCAGTGGCGAGGGATCGGCGAGAAGAGTTGTCAGCCGATAACGCATGCGTTCTGCAAAGGCTGCGTCGCTATTAGGGTCGGTGGCATTGACTTTTACTTCAGGAAGCGAGTCGTGGTTGCTCATAAATCTCCTTGTTTCCGGTATCTGCTCTGGTGATTCGTTCCTCGCTAACGCGGGACGAAACACATATACACATCAAGGCGACGGCCTCCCAATTCCGCAAAGGAGCCGCACTTTTGGTTTTGGGGAGTTAAAGGGCCGACTACGTCGTCAGCTTGAGCTGATCTTGAGGAGTGTGCAGACTTTACATCTTGTTTGTTACAAAACACAATCAGACTCTTCGCTTTGTTTCCGCCGCTATATTCCGAAATGAAAAACCAACCCTGCTCCCAGGTGAAGGGTGTTCTGTACGTTATCGGCGGCGTTGGGTAGAGTCGTACGAAGATATCCAATGTCGAGCGCACGGACGGCGAAGCGAGATGAGAGGCGATAGTCCAGACCCCCGTTTAGTTGCAAGGCGAAGCTGCTTGCCGTGGAAACCGAACCTGAAGCCGCAGGGAACGTGCTGTCAGATCCATTGGCGTAGCCAAAGAGGGTTTCGCCATAAACGGAGACCTTCTTTTTTGCATGCCAGCGATAGCGAGGCCCGAAGGCTATGACAGACAGGGTTAGCGACACACCGCTCGACCCAATGGAGCTGGTGTATGTGCCAGTGTAGTCGGCGGCGAGCCCCAGCCCATGCCTTATGTTGAAGCCAACTTCAGCCGATCCGCCCTCCATCCAGAAGTTCTGGCTAGTATCTGCTTTCAGAGAGCGCTGGCCGATGAATGTCGCGGCGAGATCGCCTGAGGATCCATGCGCCGCTCGAGTCTGCGCCAGGCCTGCGCTTGTAAGCAGCACTATGCTGAGGGCGATGCGGGTTGAGGTTGGCAGATGCATCTGTCTCCAAAATTTAAGACTGAACTGTATGCAGGCCCACGATGCTACTCCAGCGTCAGCGTGACCGATCCGGCATTCGGCAGCACGACATTACTCGTTCCGCTTACGGTGCCCACAATGTTTACGGTGTAGCTCTGCTGGCCTTGACCGAAGAAGCCGCTGCCTGTACCGCAGCCCGTGATACCGCTGATGGCCGCAAGGCTAAGGAGCAGGGCGATGCACAGCGACAGCGGCCGCATGCGTCCAGCGCCACGGCGAAAGCGGCGAGAGAACGGCAGTAAGAGCAGGCCAAGCGCGATCGTGCCGCCATCGAACAAGCCCCGGCGGTTGAGAATGGCCGTAGGTTTGGCTGTCTGGATCGTCATGGTGAAGGTAGTCCCACTGGTGCCCAGTGTGATCGGGTTTGGGGAGAAAGACACCGTTGCACCGGGTGGCAGGCCTGTGGCTGAAAGAACTATTGGGAAGGGGAACGCGACGCTAAGCGGGGCGATACTGAAGCTGAAGGTCGCAGCCTGACCGGGTGCAATTGTCTGGGTAGAGCTGCCACCACCGGGGCTGGTCGGGCTGACGGTGAGGATGATATCCAATACAGTCTCGACCTGGATGGCCGAGGTGCTGGTGAGGTAGTTTGCGTCGCCACTGTAGACCGCGGTGATGTTGTGCGCACCGGCGGTGAGCGTCGTGGTGGTGAATGTCGCCGTGGTCGAGCCTGCGGGGAGGGTTTGGGTGCCCAGAAGCGTGGCGCTGTCAAAGAACGATATAGCCCCGGTCGGCGCTCCAGCGCCTGTGGGAGCGACGACAGCGGTGAAAGTGACGGGCAATCCGACAAAGGTGGGGGTTAGGCTGGTGGTCAGCGTGACCGTGGTTGCAGCCTGGACGGCCGTACCGGCGAGCAGGATGGTCTGCGGTATCACTCCGGTGCCCGCGAAGACGATCGAGCCGCTGTCTGCGCCTGCTGCAACGGGAAGAAAGGCGATGTTCTCGGTGCATGCCGCGTTGGCTGCTAATGCGATGGGGAGTGCAGAGCAGCTTCCGCCGGAGGCAGTAGTGAAAGGTCCGGTGATGGTGATGGTCGCGACGGAGATCAAAGCCGTGCCTGTATTGGTCAGCGTGACGCTCTGTGCAGGGCTGAGGATGCCGACGCCGTTGTTGGCATAGGTAAGCGTAGGCAACGCGGCTGCGCGGATGCGCTCGTTGAGGTCGTCGGAGACGGCGAGATTGCCGAGAGCGTCTGGAGCAACTGCTTTCGGGCTGTTGAGATTGATGGTGGAAGGCGTTGTGCCGTCTCCTCCGTAACCTTGCTGGCCGGAACCGGCAATCGTGGCGATGGCGCCACCACCTAGCTCTCGGATGCGCTCGTTGTCCGTGTCAGCAATGTAGATGTTGCCGTTGGCGTCTACCGACACGCCGCTCGGTTTGGCCAGCGTAGCGCTGGTGGCCGTCGCGCCGTCACCGGAGAAACCGCCGCTGAAGCTAGCTGTGCCCGAGCCAGCAATGGTGGAGATGGTTGTGCCAGAGATCATGCGGACGCGTTGGTTATGGCGGTCGGCGATATAGACGTTGCCGGCTTTGTCTACTGCGACGCCGGTGGGCGAGTCAAGGACAGCTGCGGTTGCTGCGCCGCCATCGCCGCTGAAGAATTCTTCGCCGTCTCCAGCGATGGTGGAGATGGTTGTGCCAGAGATCTTGCGGATGCGTTGATTGTTGGTGTCGGCGATATAGACAATACCGCTGCTATCGACGGCGACTGCGGAGGGAAGTGCAAGCTGTGCTGCGGTTGCTGCAGCGCCGTCGCCAGAGTAGCCCAAAACTCCAGTTCCGGCGATAGTCGTGATTGTGCCGGAACTGACTTCGCGAATGCGCTGGTTATGCGAGTCGGCGATAAAAATATTTCCGTTGGCGTCTACGGCTACGCCGGTCGGGGTGTCGAGGTAGGCGGAGGTGGCTGGGCCATTGTCGCCGCCGAAGCCTTCCTGATCCTCGATACCGGCGATCGTTGTGATGACGCCGGTCTTTGAGACCTCGCGGATGACATGGTTCTCCGCGTCGGCAAGGTACAGGTTACCGTTAGCATCGAAGGCTACCGCGCTCGGGTTGGCGAGCGTGGCGCTTGCTGCCTGTCCGCCGTCGCCGGAGTCACCGACCGTTCCGGTTCCGGCATCGGTTGTGACTGCCGGGCTCGGTGTGACGGTCAGAATGCCTTGTGCCTGCAGAGTTGTTGCGAAGGCGAAAGACAGTATCGCAGTGAGCAGAACTCCGAGTCGGGATGCAGACTTGTGTGGGGGCCGGGTTGTGGATGTCGTCTGCAGCGGCATGGAAGCTTTCACGGATCAGTTTTGCCGGAAGATCATCATGGTGGATTCAGCTCCGCGAGGGATAGATGCCCTGGAGTGCAATGATGAAATTCAATACTGTATAGGGCGGGGATAGGTTGATTGGAGTGCTGTTGCCGGTAGAATTGAACGACAGCGCCGGCGTCACAGTACCGCAGGACGCCGAGACACCACCGATTGCGCCAAGCGTAGTGTCGTTTGACGTAACTACCTCCAAGCCCGGAGAAAGAGCAGGGCTTACGGAGAGATAGGCCTCGTAGGGGGTCTGATTCTGGGTACCCTGGCTGTTATGGATCTGAACTGAGAGGGACGCTGTCGGGGTCACTCCGGATGTCGACCTAAAAGTAGCGGTGTGGGTATGCGCCGGCACATGGGTTGAGTTCAAAGTTACGGAAGTAGCACCTCCTTTCTGACCGAGTTGAGGCCCGTTGACCCCGAAGGAAATCGGGATCCGGCTACGCAAGTCAGGCAGAGCAAAGGTGGTCCTACCGTCGCCGCCGTATGTTGTGCCGAGAATAGAAAAGAGCGCCTGGTTCTGGTTGAGAGGCAGCAGCTGACCATTGCATTGCGCCCATCCACGCGGTGCAAAACCGAAGGACACTGCGCGAATTTCTCCAATAAACGGCTCCATCGTAAAATTCCTTTCTCTACTGGGTATTCGAAGTCTGCGTCACAGGACAGGTATTACTGCGACGGGTAAATGCCTGCGGTTGCAATGATGAACGTGATGACCAAATAAGGTGGAATTGTGGCGAGTGGAATGCTGTTGCCCGCGGGCGTCACCGTGATCGTGGCCTGTCCCATTGGATCTCCGGCGGTAAGTTGCGCGGACACCCCAGCTATGTTTTGCGGTGCTATCTGTTGGTTGCTATAGATGTCTGTACCACCGGTTGCCGTCGAGCCGGCGATATAGGGCGTTGTGCGGCCGCCTGGATTACCTTGAGCACTGCTGCCCATCACCTGGGCAGTTGCGGTAGGTTGCACCACGTTGCTTGGAGTGAAGGTGGTCGTGTGATTGTGGGACGGAAGATTTCCCTGCGTAATCGTTGTATTCGCGTTGCCACCAGTCTGGCCCAGGATAAAGAAAGGCAAACTTGAGCCTTGTCCCATGTGAATGGGAAGACGTCCGCGAAGGTCCGGCAATCCGAACGTACTCTGACCGTCGCCGCCGTAGGTTGTCCCTATCAGGGTATACAGCGTGTCGTATTGGGAGATAGGCTGCAGGCTGCCATCGCAGAAGAGCCAACCTACCGGGGCGAAGGTCCCGCCCCACATTCTGATTTCTCCGATAAAGGGTTGTGCCATCGTGTTGTCACTCCTCTTTTCTCTGTTTACGAAACCCATTCCACCAGGGTGGTGTCGATGTTTCCCGCGCTTAAGGTCTTTGAGGGAATATCCCCCCTGTTATGCAGATGATGAAATTCAGAGCCAGATATGGTGGCTGAATGTTGAATGAAGCGGGCGTAGGAACTCCCGAAGGGTTGAATGCAATGGTGGCTGAGCCCACGGAACCGGGTGTGATCGCGGCAGTAGTTCCACTGAGCATAGGTCCGGCCGCCAAGCTGCCCTGGGGGGTAAACATACTGTGAAGGCCTTTGGGGCCGTCGGTAAGGTAATTTCCCGCCGGATTGGGCGTAGCCCCCGCGGACGCGACGGCTGAATTCGCGGCTACCGTAACGGTGATTGGAAAAGTCTGGCTGCCGTATGGCTGGTAGTTTGCGGTATGTCCATGTGCTGCCATCGTAGTTATGTTGAGGCTTGCAGTGGTGGCTCCGCCCGAGTCGCCTGGAATGTACGAACCCTGGGCTCCCCCAACTCCCTGACCCTGTCCCATCGGAGCGTTAGCTACCAGGTTGGGCAGGGCGAAGGTGGTGGTTCCATTGCCGCCATAGGCGATGCCGAGCAAGGAGAACAATGCGGTATATTGCTGGATCGAGACGATAGCCCCATTGCAGAAGGCCCAGTTGACGGGCGCGAAGTTGCCGGCGAAGATCCGAATTTCACCCAGGTATGCGTCCATGATGCTTCCTTTCGCTGGTGCTGCTATATTTCGCTGCGAACAACAACTCCGATAAGAACCTGATACTTATGCTGCGGATGGAGCCGATACGCCGGCGAATTGACCGGCATATTCGGGCATAGCAATGCCTATGGCACGATGATCGTGGCTGGATTGGCAACGACCGTAGTAAATGCTTGTCCGCTCGAGCCAGCCGCGGCAGATTGGCTAAAGCTGACAGCGCTACCCGCCCCTCCGTTGCCCCCCATGGCGCCCCCGCCATAGGCGTCACCCACAGCTGCTCCCGTGCCAACAGCACCCGCAGCGCCTCCGGTATATGTGTAGTTGGTGGTGATAGTCCCCAGGGTATTGGAGGGTGAAAGGAGATGGATGATGCCACCGCCACCGCCACCGCCTGCTTCGCAGCCATCGGTGTTGTTGTTCACGATGGCAGCGGCTCCGGCGCCGCCGTTGACGACAAGGCCCGGGGCACCGGTATTGCTGATTGATGTGGAGGAAGCCAAGATGATAATGCCTCCGGCACCACCGCCGCCACAATATGCATCGAGAGAGGTGCTGCCTGCGAATTCTTCTCCTGGTCCACCATTCGCAGTGATTGAGCCGCTAATGCTGATGGCTCCAGCGGCGTAAATCGAGATGCTGCCACCACCCACACCCGTGTTCGCGTTAATGAAGCTGTTGCCCGATCCAACGAACCCGCCGTTGCCACCGCCGAAAGTGCCCGGATTGACAATCTTTTTCAGGGAGTAGACAGGAAGAGCTACTCCGCCAGCCGCAGTTGTGGAAGGGCCATACTCCGCCGGCTGCAAATAGAGGCCCTGCGATCCGCCAGCCACCACCACGATGTGGCCCGAGATGGTCGCTGTACCGGTGGCGCGAATGATCGTGCCGCTGGGGACGGTGAGCGTGACGGAGGAGGCCACGGAGAAGTTGGTGCATTGCACGTCGCCGGTATTGGTGGGCGTCGTCGTTGCCCAATTGGCGTTGGCGGCTATAGCGCAGACGGTGGAGCTGGTTGCGTCGGTGCTGTCGCCGTAGATGTTAGGCACGTTGGGGAAGTTGGCGTTGATGGTAGGAGTCGTGGTGGAATTGCTGACGGTGAGTGAGCCGGTACTGCCACCTGTGGTGATGGTGCCGGGAGTGACAGATGTGACGCCGCCGGAGCTGGTTGGGAAGGTGACGTTGAGAGTTGGATTGGTCGCAGTACCGCCCAAGGTGACCGTGCCTGTTGAGCCAGTGTTGGCGATGGTACCGAGCGCGAAGGTCGCGACGCCTCCACCGGTTGCGCCCGTACTGCCTTGCGCACCGTTTGCGCCGGCCGCAGCGATCTCCTGCCAGGTCGGTGTGCCGCCGGTGTCGTTTGTGGGTGGATCAACATTGGTTGCGGAGCTGGTGACCAGGATGAAGCTAGAACCGTTGGTGGTGCAGGATCCGCCGCAGTAGACGACCTGACCTTGAGTGTAGGTGGTCGTGGTGCTGTAGTTGACGACGGAGCTGATAGTTCCGGTTGCACCTGTGGCTCCTGTGTTGCCCGTAACACCAGTCGCTCCCGTAACGCCAGTAGCACCTGTGTTGCCGGTGACGCCAGTCGCACCTGTGTTGCCTGTTACTCCTGTTGCCCCGGTACTGCCAGTTGCTCCCGTGGCCCCGGTATTACCGGTAACGCCGGTCGCACCCGTAACGCCTGTAGCTCCAGTGTTGCCAGTTGCACCTGTGGCTCCTGTTGTGCCTGTGGCTCCAGTATTGCCGGTGACGCCAGTTGCACCCGTGACTCCTGTAGCTCCTGTATTGCCAGTGGCACCTGTTGCTCCGGTTCCACCTGTAGCCCCTGTGTTGCCGGTGACGCCAGTTGCACCCGTGACTCCTGTAGCTCCAGTGTTGCCTGTTGCACCCGATGCTCCGGTTCCACCTGTTGCTCCAGTGTTGCCGGTAACGCCAGTTGCACCCGTTACGCCGGTAGCTCCAGTGTTGCCAGTTGCACCCGTTGCTCCGGTTCCACCTGTTGCTCCAGTGTTGCCGGTAACGCCAGTTGCACCCGTTACGCCGGTAGCTCCAGTGTTGCCAGTTGCACCCGTTGCTCCGGTTCCACCTGTTGCTCCAGTGTTGCCCGTAACGCCTGTCGCACCCGTTACGCCTGTCGCTCCTGTGTTACCTGTCGCACCCGTCGCTCCGGTTCCGCCTGTGGTTCCGGTGTTGCCGGTAACTCCAGTTGCCCCCGTGACGCCTGTAGCCCCCGTGTTGCCTGTCGCACCCGTAGCTCCGGTTCCGCCTGTGGCTCCAGTATTGCCAGTAACTCCAGTTGCCCCCGTTACGCCTGTAGTTCCTGTGTTACCTGTCGCACCCGTAACTCCGGTTCCACCTGTTGCTCCGGTATTGCCAGTGACTCCAGTTGCACCCGTTACGCCGGTAGCTCCTGTGTTGCCCACGGTACCAGTGGCTCCAATAGTTCCTGTATTGCCTTGTGCACCTGTTGCGCCAATAATGCCCGGGTTGCCCTGAGTGCCGGTGGCGCCTTGAACTCCTTGAATACCTTGAATTCCCTGAGCACCGGTTGCCCCGATCGCACCTGTAGCGCCCATGGAGGTGATCGTGATGTCCAGCCTGGCTGTGTGGCTGGTTTCGTCATTCTCTTTGGAGTCCAATTCCAGGTTGCCGGTAGTCGAGGTCAGCGCCAAGCCATTGTTGCTGGAAGGCGTCGTGACCCAGCCTTGCACCAGCGCAGTGACGTCGAGCGTGACATAGACCCCGGCCGTGGTGGCATTGAAGCTGGTAGTTGCCGCGCCGATACCTGGAATGGTTGCGTAGGTAACGCCCAATTCGGTCCAGGCTGAAGTTACAGGAGACAAGTTGACAGTGCCGTCTACATTGATGCGATTGACGAAGACGATGAGACTGGCCTTCGCGATCTGGCTGGAGGTGGTGCCGGTGGGCAATGAGGAAAGATCAAACTGCAGCAGCGCAGTGTTGCCGTTGCCGATATAGAGATTGGCAACCGTTCCGAAGTTGGTCGTGCTGCGCGAGGAGCTGACGAAGGTGTCGGCGGAGAGCGCGACACCGGTGGCATGCGCGACAGAGGGCGCAAAGAGCGATGAGAAGAGGATTACCGCCGCAGAGAAAAAAGTACGCGGGGCTGCGAACGGACGAACGCTCGGCGCGAAATGGTTCACAGCAAGCTCCTCGCGAGCGCATTTAGCGCTTGATACTCAGCAGAACTGGCATTTCTGCCAGATGGGCGGAAGAACGAATGCTTTTACCAGAACCGGATAAAACGTATTTCTTGTGTTTTCTGAAGCTCTCGAATACTACTACGCCGGTGTGGCTTGTCAACCAATTGAAGAAAAAATTGGTGGATAAATCTAACGGACGGAAGCGCTTCGCCATGATTGGTGGGATTTGCGTCGTAGTGCGGTGCGTTTGAGTCCAAGGCCGTGCGGTAATGTTACCTGCGGAAGAGGATTGATCCGGGCCAGTTTTTCAAAGAAGAGAGTGCGGCTATGATGAGGGTTCTGTGAACAAGGCGCGTACATTCTGGCGAGAGGCGGTGCTGCTGGCAATCTGCATCGCCTACTCGAACTCGTTTCAGAATGAGTTTCACTTTGACGACTTTCATACTGTGGTCGACAACCCGGCGGTGCGCAGTTTGCACAATGTGCCGCGGTTTTTTGCCGATGCGACGACATTCAGCGTGCTTCCGGCCAATCGGACATACAGGCCGGTGGTGTCGACATTGCTGGCGGTGGATTACTGGTTAGGGCGTGGGTACGCTCCTTTGTGGTTCCACGTAAGCACCTTTGTGCTGTTTCTGGTTGAAGTGGCGCTGCTGTTTGTGTTCTATCGGCTACTGATGGATAAGATTCGACCGGGGCCGGTGAATGAATGGATTGCGCTGTTTGGGGCTGCGTGGTTTGGACTGCATCCGGCGATGGCCGAAACGGTCAACTATGTGATCCAGCGCGGCGATTTGTATTGCACGTTGGGCTGCGTGGCAGGGCTGTATGTTTTCGCGCGTTATCCGGAGAAGCGATGGGCCGGGCTTTACCTGCTGCCGTTTGCATTTGCGATGCTGTCGAAGCCGCCGGCAGCGGTGTTTCCCGTTCTTGTGCTGCTCTACTGTTATTTTTTCGAGAATCTTGAAGACCTGCCATGGAAACGGCTGCAGGAGGGCTTGATAAGCGCGGTGCCGGCGATCGTTGCGACCGCTTTGCTGCTTTGGCTGCAGGCGGCGATGACACCGAAATCGTTTCTTCCGTCGCTGATTTCGCCGTGGGCGTACCGGCTGACGCAGCCCTATGTGTGGGCGCGGTATGCGGCAGAATTATTTTTGCCAGTGCATTTGAATGTAGACACGGACTTGGCACCGTTTTCAAGCTTCAATTTGCAGGCACTGGCAGGGTTGGTGTTCCTGGTGGTGCTGCTGGCCGGGATATGGGTGACGGCGCGGAGGCGTTTGCTGTATCCGATTGCGTTCGGTCTGCTGTGGTTTGTTGTGACGCAGTTGCCGACTTCGTTATATCCGCTGTCGGAGGTAGAGAACGACCATCGCATGTTCTTCTCGTTTGCGGGGTTGATCCTGGCGGTGGTGTGGGGTGCGTGGCTGCTCGTTGAGCAGTGGATCTCAGCGGAGACACGGACAAAACTGCGGCCTGTATTGATCGCTCTGCTTCTCATGGTGCTGGTGCCCTATGGATATGGTGCGTGGAAGCGCAACGCAGTCTGGCATGATGAAGAGTCGTTGTGGCTGGACGATGTGCAGAAGTCGCCGCACAACGGTCGCGGGTTGATGATCTATGGGCTGACGCAGATGAACAAGGGTGCCTATCCCGTCGCGCTGGACTATTTCACACATGCGCTGGAATACACGCCGAACTATCCGACGCTGGAGATCAACCTCGGCGTGGTAAACGGCAATATGGCCGACGCGGGGGCGACCAGCGAAAGGTCGATGCGGAATGCCGAAGCGGAGCGCCACTTTCAGCGAGCGATTGCGTTGGCTCCTGGAGACGATCTGCCGCACGCTTTCTACGGGCGCTGGCTGGAGCAGCAGGGGCGCTTTGCGGAGGCCATTGCGCAACTGCAGATGGCGATTCAACTCGATCCACAACGACCGTTCGAGCGTGAGGTCTTGATCAAGACTTATAGCGAGTCGGGGGATGTTGAGAGTGCACGGCGGACGGCGCAGGAGACGCTGGCCGTAGTGCCGGATGATGGTCCTGCGGAACAGGCTCTGCTGCATCCCGCCGCGCAGGGTGTAACTTACTGGATCAATCTTTCTCTAGTGCAATCGAAACAGGGCTTGAATAAGGAATCGATCCAGTCAGCCGAGAAGGCGCTGCAACTAGATCCGAATTCCGTGGAGGCTTATAACAACATCGGCGCGGGGTATGGCGCGATGGGGCAGTGGGATGAAGCCATTCGCAATGAGCGTGAAGCGCTGCGGCTGAAACCCGATTATCAGCTGGCGAAGAACAATCTCAATTGGTATTTGCAGGAAAAAACCGGCGGGAAAAGCGTGGCGGGTAAAGATGTGACGGTCGCTGATTTGATCAATGAGTCTCTGCAACTCAGTCAGGCCGGCAAGCAGGAGGAGAGCATTGCCGCGGCACGCAAAGCGCTGGCGCTCGACCCGACTTCGGCCGAGGCATGGAACAACATTGCCGCGGGTAACGAAGCGCTGCATCGCTGGGATGCAGCGATCGCGGCGGCGCAAAAAGCCATTGCGCTGAAGCCGGACTTTCAGCTGGCGAAGAACAACCTGAACTGGTCCCTCTCGCAGAAGAACCTTGGGCTTCGCTGATATGGCATCGACGAAGAACTCCTTTGCGCTCCCCAACTGGCTTGCGGGCAAACGGTTCTTGAGTGTCATCGCAGTCATCTATATCGCTTTCGCCATAAGCATTGCCTGGCAGATGCTAGGCAGGCCGACGGTTGGAGCCGATGATGCCAATATCTTTTTTGTCTATGCGCGAAACTTCATTCACGGGCACGGCATTGTCTACAACGTTGGTGGAGAGCATGTTGAGGGCTTCAGCAGCCCGCTGTACTTTGCGGTTTGTTCACTGGCATATGCCGGCAGTTCTTCGCCGGAGAAAATTCCCTTCGCACTGAATAGCTGTTTCACTATTCTTGCGAGCCTTTGTGTCATCAGTGCGATCAGCGATATAGCAGATCGGTTTCAACTGTCGGTCGGGATCAGGTTTTTGCTCAGTGCCGCATATTTTCTGTGGCTGCTCTTCAACCCGTGCTACTTCGCGTGGAATGCTGTGTCGCTGATGGATACATCCATCTACTCGCTAGTAATTACGGCCGATTATGCGTGGCTTGCGCATGCTGCGTTGGCGAAGTCGTATGGTCTAAGGCGATCTGATTGGCAACTCTGCGGATTGATCATTTTGACTGCGCTATCGCGTCCGGAAGGTATTGTCTGGGCTGTGTTGCTGTTCGCTGGCTACGCCTGGATCGAATGGAATCCGGAAAGCCAGGTGCGAGACAGCTTCAAGCAGTTGCTGCGAGCACCCCTCGTGAGCTTAGTGGCGACGCCGGCAGCGCTTGTTCTATTTCGTCTTATTTACTTCGGATATCCGCTACCGAATACTTACTATGCGAAGGTTTCGTCTTCACTGAGCGCAACGTTACGGGATGGCTGGCAGTATCTAACGGGCTTTGTTGGCTTCTATGGCTTCTTCTGCGTTCTTCCATTGTGCGTATTGATTCTATGGATCGGGTATGCGGCGTTCACGCGACCGCGGACGAAGATCTTCCTGTTCGCGTGCTTGACGGCAGTGTTTTCGCTGGCGGCGTTGCTGCTCCCTGTGCTTGATGGCGGAGACCATTTCTATGGATTTCGGATGTATCAGCCGGTGATGCCCGTGCTGTTCTTCTCGATGATGTTTCCAGTGCTGCTGCTTGCGCCGTTTCCCAAGCGGTTCGCGCAGTATGGCTATGTCGTGATCTTGATCGCGGTGATTGTCTTCGCCGGCCATGATTCGTGGGGCAGATTTGAGGGCAGCAACAAATCCTCCGGCGCGGTTGCAGATATGAGGATGCGCGTAGTGATCGAGTTTTACATCGCGGCTGACCAGCGAGAGAACGGCGCACACTTGCATCAACTGTTTCAGGACGATTTGCCTACCGCCGGATTCGGCTCGGCAGGGGGGATTGCCTATGGCTACCAGGGGACCGTTTACGACATGATGGGGCTCAACAATGTTCGGATGGCGCATGCCGACTCTATCAAGACCGGGCCAAAGGGACACCAGTCCTTCAACAAGGATGTCTTTTACGAACTGGCGCCAGACCTTTTGATGCCGCGAGCGGTCCCCGCAGGAATTCCGGTGGATCTCGCGGGATCCGTACACTACTTTATGACCCCCGGCAGTTGGGACAACGAAATCTTCAAGGGAATCTTCAATGATCCGAAGTTTCGCTCAACATATACGTTTGCATGGCTCGCGAATAGCGCTCGCCCTGAGTACACCTGCTATGGATATTTCAAAAACACATATCTGGCGAAACTCTCGCAGAACAAGAACATCGCGTTGACTTATGTAAGGTATTGACGGGTAATGTTGCATGTTTGCGTGACGGAAGGTAGGCTGCTCCCATTATGACTTTCAGCGATACTCCAGGTGATGGGCCGAGCGATAGCCCAGTGTCCCATGAAACGACCGATTCTTCTCAAGCAGCAAAATCGGTGACGAGTGACTCGGACGCGGCCTCTCAGAGCGGAACTTCTCGCAAGGCCGGCATTGCGCTGGCGGCCTTGTTGGTTGGGGCGCCGATTGTCTTTTTTGTTCTGCATAGCTCGGGTAATTCAAAGGTCGTGAGCGCGCAGCAGCCGCCAGCCGCGGCGAACGTCGCTTCGTTGGAGGCGGCTGTCAATGCCAGCCCAACTTCAGCGAACCGCATTAATCTTTCACTGGCATACATCAATAGTGGAGCATCGGCCCGAGCTATTCAGGTGTTGCAGTCGGTAGTAGCTCAGGACAAGAACAATGCAATCGCATGGAATGATCTTTGCGTTGCGCACACGTTGCAGCAGGACTATGCCTCGGCACTGGATGAGTGCAATCAGGCACTAGCGATCGACCCGAGCTTCCAGCTTGCGCGGAACAATCTCAAATGGGCGTCCGACGAAAAAAACAAGACTCTGGCTGCTATCAATGCTGCCAGCCAATCAACGGCCGTGCGCGACGTGGACTTCTTTCTCAAGCAGGGAATGAATCAGCTCCATGTGGGCGACTATGACCAGGCCATCGTTTCATGGCAACAGATGTTGCATCTTGATCCGAAGAATGCGATGGCGGCCAACAATATAGGGACAGCCTACATGCTGAAAAGACAGCCCGATGTAGCTAGTGGATGGTTTGACCGGGCGCTTAAGCTCGATCCGAATCTTCAGATCGCGAAGAATAACCTCGCGTGGGCGCATCAGGAATTACAGAATGCGGGACGCTAGATCTGATTTGCAACGTGGCGTAGTTATAGCTGACCTATCGTAAGTCGACTGAGAAAGTAACGCGCCGGTCAAGATCCTGTCCTTCGGCTACATCTGCGCTATATCCGGCTTCCTGATCTCCAAGACCCGCGGCTGAGAGCAAATCCGCAGAGATTCCTCGGCTGACTAGCAAGCGAACAATAGCTTCGGCGCGCTGCTGGCTCAGCTCAGCGTTATGTTCTGCCGTGCCGGTACGGTCGGTGTGTCCGAAGAGCTGGATATGCAGCTTGCGACCCTGTCGGGTTGCATCGGCTGCAAGCTCCTGGATTTGATCTCCCACTGTGTCCACCAACGCGAGTTGATCGAGCGGCAGTTTTGTGGAATCAACCTCGAACCGCACTGCCTGCTTGCCCAGTGCGGCAGCTTCTGCATTCAGCCGGCGCACGTTGGCGAAGCGTGGGTCCAGCGAGTAGTACGGTTCCCAATGCTCGGAGACTTTTGCAGGTGAGAGATGGTAGCTGCCGAGAAGTGATTCCGGATCCATCGCCATTGGGTCGCGCAGGCCGGTTACAAAAAGCCTTGTGCCCTTGCGATGATCCTCAATGACGACAATGCCCGGCTGCTGTTGAAGTGCTTCGATATAGTGCGCCCAGCGAAGCGTGTACCGGATATGGAAAAAGAGGCCGGCGACAAGCGCGGCGAGTAGGAGGAGTCCTGCAATCTTGAACTTCGTGTAGGACTGTTTGAACGCGTTTGCCTCTTCGAGCAGGCATTCATCCAGACCCGTTTCGAGCCCCGGCACGGCCTGTCCGGTTGTTTCAAAGTCGGCTATGCGCCCCTGGAAATCCTTATGTATTTGTTCTATGCGGAGCACAAATACATCACGCAGTCTGGCTGGTGCGTGTCCGCGAATAACAGCGGCAAGCAGGGCAATGGGACCATGTTGCAGCCAGATTTTGAACTCGCCGATCTGAATAACTTCGAGATCGTCCTGTTTGTTTGATGTGAACGAATCCCGAACGAAGTCCTGTATCGCCGTCAGCATGGCAACGACCATGTCGGCGTCCTGCAACAGGTTTGCATGATTCGTGGCTTCCGCCAGCAGAAGCCCACTCTTGCGGTGAATGATGTAGACATGTTCGACGCGGTACGACAGGCTGCGCGCAAGCGCTACCTCAGCAAAGGTTTTGCCGGAGCGCATCGCTTCAAAACGCCATAACCAGCGGCGCGGAGAAAAACTCTGCGCAAGGATGTAGTTCATGGAGTCGAACATCTGTTGGAGTGCGTGAGTTACCGATTTACGCACGGCTTCGCCAACGATGGGGAAAAGAACACCGGCGAGCAAGGCAGGATTCTGCTCTACCGAAACGCGCAGCGACTCTTCCAGCAAAGGATGCAGGACCTTCTTCAACTTTGGATCGCGTTTTGCGGAGAGCGCGAGAGACTGTGCGACGACTCTACTGTCTTCGAGCGCACGAATCTCAGGATCGTCCAGTCGGGTGCGAAGTTGCTGCAGTTGGCGGGTTTGGTCGCCAAACAGCAGCTCTTGCAATTCCGCGAAGCTCCGGTCGGAACCTGCGTCCGCCGGCATGTCCATCAATGGGCTCTCTTGTTCCACCGATGTCCCTACTCTTCCGGAAGCAGATCGTCTTTGTCTAACTGCGTCGCCATCTCGCGCATAAGGTCTGAGATCAGCGCACGGTCGGCTTTCTGCGAACGGAGTTCGGAGACGCGCGATTCCATCAGACCGCGGGCGCTCTCATGGCGAAGGCTGATCTCCTCAAGCAGCTTGCGCGATTCCGACATCAAGTCCCTCCGAAGCGCGCTCTGGCCTTCGTTCATGGCGATATCCAGATCGCCGAGCCGCCGCGATAGGCCACTTAAAGCCTCTTTCATCTCGCGGTTGTGGGCTTCAAAGGCCAATACGCGCTCATCGCGCTCCGCACGAATCCGCGCGGCGAGTGATTCTGTTTCGGCGCGAAAGAAAGATTCGAGAGACTCAAAGCGTCTCCGTATGATGTCCTTCAGCTCGAAGGTTTCACGAGCGAGGCTGTCCTCAAGACGGCCGAAGCGAGCCTCATTATTTTTGGTCTGCGACCCAAACAGGATGTCGCGAACTTTGTCGATGCCTGCTTTCGGTTCAGTGGATTCCGGTGTCGATTCGATAGGCGCTGGATACTGCACTGATTCCATCACTCCGTCATAAATATGATCTGACATGTATCGTCCTTTAGTTCCTGGGGATTCTTTGTAAGTTGTTGCCGCACGGCAAAGGGCGGCAGTTTGTCATGAAAATCATTACGGCCGTTCCTGTTTCGACCAGACGATGACCCGATTGCGGCCCTCTTTTTTCGCGCGATAGAGAGCAGTATCGACGGCCTCGAGAATCTGTGCCGTTGTCCGGTAGCCATCCGGCTGCCGGGTATAGGCGCCGAGGCTTGCCGTTACGTACGGACCAACCTCAGATCCTTGATTCGGAATCTCCAAGGCCCGTACTGCCTTATTGATTGCGTTAGCTATCTGCAACGCGTCGACGGATTCTGTCGCCGGAAGCAGAACGACGAACTCTTCGCCGCCAAAACGGGCCACCATGTCGTTGGGCCGACGCACGGTATCTCCCAGAACTCTTCCAACGGCCCGTAAACAGTCATCACCGGATGAATGTCCATAAGTATCGTTCAGCAGCTTGAACTTGTCTATATCCATGAACAAGACCGACAACGGTTCGCCCGTACGCATGGCTCGGTCCAACTCCGACTGGAACGCGTGGTCGAAGTGCCGGCGATTGAATAGCCCGGTAAGGCCATCGCGGATGGAGAGCTCACTCAGCTGCGCATTGGCGGTTTTTAGTGCCTCCGCAGACTCCTCCAGTTCGCCCTTCAGTCGTTCGATCACTTGCAACTGAATCGCCGTCTGATGCGCATAAAGCTGCCAGCGCTGACGCTCTTCATACAAATCGTGGGCGGACCGGACGACGATAAGTTGACGCCGGTCAATGAGAGCCGCGAAGGCAAGCAAATGGATATCCTCGCCTGCGACACTGGTTTGCGTCCAGAAATCTGACTGCAGGCGGCCCAGGTTCCCTTTGGCCCAGAAATCAATGGCGTCGGGTAAAAATAACTCCAGAAAAGGCAGCAGCGAAACGATATCCTCAGACGCGGCTTCGGCCTCGGTTAAAGAGGCAAGCCAGGGCGGAATGGCGCTGACAACGCGCACGTCGGAACCTGTCACTTCCAGCGCCACGCAATCCATCGCAGCCAGTAGTGACGCCAGAGAGCTCGATCCCGGATCTAATTCATCGTTCGTCACTATGCTCACCATCCGGTTGAATCAAACGTGCCGCCAGATCGGTAAAAATCTGTTCGACTCCCTGCCCATTTTTCGCACTAGCCAGCCGTACATCCCATCCGAGTGCGCGAAACTCTTCAATATCTGTTGATCGGACTGCCCAATCTTCCGTCAGATCAGCTTTGTTGATGGCCAGGATGAATGGAATTTGCCCGAGGACGACGGAAACTTCCTTCTGCAATCTCACCGTGGTGTGGAATGTTTCCGGTCGCGTGCCATCCGCCACAAGCAGGAATCCGTTCGTACCGTTAAGCAGGCTCATCTTCATGCCGCTTGCCGCGGAATCGCCCGCCAGATCCCAGATGACAAGCGTCACTTCCTGACCGTCGATAAGGACAGCCTTTTTATCGATCTTTACGCCGACGGTTGTGTGGTATTTGTCCGAGAAAATGCTTCGAACGTAGCGCGAAACCAAGCTGGTTTTACCAACACCGAACTCGCCTATGATGCAGATTTTCTTATGGATACTCATCGCTCGCCTCGCAATAAGCGGCATTGGATTGTCGCCGAGCAGAGGCGGGTCGCAATCCATTGCGAGGATAGTCGTCGAACAAAAAATATCTTCTTGACGTTCATTGGGACAAGGGAAGCGTGCTTGCAGCATATCATCGGCTGCGCAAAATCCGCGCGCACTTCCTGCCAAAACTGCATCGGTCTGGGGCTGCGGTATTTGGCACCGAAGTGGAGATCCGGTCCAGGCGAGTGTGGCTTTGCTGATTGTCTCTACGTAATGGGGGACGGATTGAAAAGAGCAAACTCGT
>Ga0302313_10001483_pt1 | contig 17857 bp, 17 predicted proteins | sample III_Palsa_N2_2_FD_200454 | JGI IMG/M metagenome (GOLD analysis project Ga0302313, IMG submission 200454) | Peat permafrost microbial communities from Stordalen Mire near Abisko, Sweden - III_Palsa_N2_2 | ecosystem: Environmental > Terrestrial > Soil > Palsa > Peat permafrost | place: Sweden...
GGCCATGTGAGCGCACGGCCATTTCCTGCAGCATTTCGCGCACGCGCTGCTCGTAGCTACGCAACTGCGGTAGGTCGCGGGTGGCGTGATCGGAGAAATACAGGGTGAGTTTCAACGGTCGCTGCAGCGTATCGACGATCTGCAGCGCGCCCGGGGTCAAGGTGTACAGCTGATCGGTGGTGAGGTCGATGCGCGACGCGCGCAACCAGCGGCCACTGGTCACGATCAGCGGCACGAAGACCAATGCGAGCAACACCAGCAACCCATACAGGACGGCGCGCCGGGTGAAGTGGAACGGGTTTGCAGGCAGGCGGCCCATGGCGTCAGCGCGTCCGCTTCAGGTCAAGCAGCAGTACGCCGGCAATCAGCCAGCCAACCGTGCTCAACAGGAAATAAAGCAGGTCACGCACATCCAGCACGCCACGTGCGATCGCCTCGAAATGTTGCAGGATGCTCAGGTGGGCCACACCGTTGATCAGCCTGATCGGTAGCCCGTCCTGCAGGAAATCCAGCACCTGCGGCTGCCCGACCAGCATCAACAACACACACACCAGCGCGGTCAGGACGAACGCCACTACCTGGCTACTCGTCAACGCCGACAGGCAGGCGCCGATCGCGATGAAGGTGCCAGCCATCATCCAGCTACCCAGATACCCGGCCAGGATCACCCCGTTGTCTGGTGAGCCCAGATAGTTGACGGTGATCCAGATGGGAAACGTCAGTGCCAGGGCCAATCCGATGAATAGCCAAGCTGCCAGAAACTTGCCCAGCATCGCCTGCCACAGGGTTACCGGCAGCGTCAGCAACAGCTCCAGTGTGCCGCCCTTGTCTTCCTCCGCCCACATGCGCATGGTGATCGCCGGCACCAGGATCAGATACAGCCACGGGTGCATGACGAAAAACGGTTGCAGATCGGCCTGTCCGCGTTCGTAGAAATCGCCCGCGTAGAACGTGAGGATGCCGGCCAGCACCAGAAAGATCACCAGGAACACATACGCGACCGGCGTCACGAAATAACTGCGCAACTCCCGTCGCATGACTGCCCCGACCGGACTCATGCGCCGCGCTCCGCCGCGGTGCCGAAGCTGCCACCGTTCCGGGCGCCGCCGTTTTGGGTAGTGATCTGCCGGAACACCTCGTCGAGGCGGCCACGTTCCAGCTGGATCTCCGAGACCTCGAGGCCCTGCTCGCGCAGCAGAGTTTCGACCGGCTCAAGAATGCGCTCGCCGGGCTTCGGGAACACAGTGATGCGCCCATCCAGCGGATCGACTTCGATCGCTGCCACCTGCGGCAGGCGGCCCAGCATTTCCTGCGACATGCCACTGCCCGGTGCGCTGAACGATACGGCGCCGTGATAACGCGAACGCTGCTCCAGCTCGGCGGGCGTGGCGTCCGCCAGCAACTTTCCGTGGGCGATGATCACCACCCGGTTGCACAGCGCATGCACTTCTTCCAGCAAGTGGGTGGAGATCAGGATCGTGCGCTCACGCGCCATCACGTCGATCAACTGGCGCACGGCGTGCTTCTGGTTCGGGTCAAGACCATCGGTGGGTTCGTCCAGCATCAGCACCGGTGGGTCGTGCAGGATCGCCTGGGCCAGCCCGACGCGTCGCCGCAGGCCTTTCGACAACGTGTCGATGCACAGGTCCAGCACTTCCTCGAGCTGCAGCCGATGCACCACTTCCTCGAAGCGCCGATAGCCGATGTCCGCCTTCAGTCCGCGCATGCGAACGATGAACTGCAGGAACTCGCGGACCGTCATCTCGCCATAGCTCGGCGCGCCTTCCGGCAGGTAGCCCAGTGCACGCTTCGCCTTCAGCGGCTCGCGGCTGACGTCGTAGCCGCAGACCCTGGCGGTACCCGAGGTAGGCACCAGAAAGCTGGCGATCATGCGCATGGCCGTCGTCTTGCCGGCGCCGTTGGGGCCGAGCAGACCGAGTACCTGACCAGGCTCGACACGAATGCTCAGCGCGTCCACTGCGGTCAGGTTGCCATAGCATCGGGTGAGCTGGTCGGTTTCGATCATGTCCAGTGGAGGATGGTTGCGGAGGCGTGCGGTCGACCGCCGACAAGATCAAACACCGACGTCGCGGATCGCCCTGCAATGTACCGCAAGACACCCGCCAAGTTCGGCCCGATCGCGAAACAACCATCCCACGCCTTGCGCCGCTGACAAAGAAAAGGCCCTTCCAAAGGAAAGGCCTTTCTCGATCCTGCGACCGGCTAGGCGCCGGTGCTGGTTGCCGAAACTTACTTGCCGGCGGTCGCAGCTGCGGCAGGTGCCGCACTGGTGCCGGCCGGGGCCGGAGCCGTGCCGGACGCAGCCGGTGCGGTGCCGGTGTCAGGCGCCGGCGGCTGAATGCCAGCTTCCTGCTCGGGGGTCTTCTCCGGTGCATCGGTGATCGGCAGGTAGATTTCGTACTTGGCGTAGGTCGTGATGTTGCCGCCGGCATCCTTCACTTCCGGCGTGACCAGAATGTCGTATGACCGGTTGACCACGTCATCGAACTTGTAGCCATGCGTCTGTGCGTAGGCCTTGAGCTCATCGCGGGTCTGCGGTACGCCAGCGAACGTGCCATTCCACACGCCCTTGAGCGCCTCACCACCGAACGCGAGAGTTGCGCGAACGTTGCTGTCCACCACCAGGCGAGCGAAGCGATCACGGCTGCCCGGCGTGGCATCGGTGGCGGCATCAGCTGCCGTGCTGGCTTCCGCCGGCGCGCCAGAAGCATCCAGTGCCGGCGGTGTCGGTGCGGTCAGCTGCACGCTCTGACCATTGACGGTCAGGCTGCTGGTATCGATCGGCATCGCCACATCGAACGTGTAGGTCTGATCACCATAGTTGGTGGTGAAGAGGATGCGCGGTCCGGTCACATTCACGCCGAGCTTCTTGGCGGCAGCCTGGATCTGGGCAATGGCCTTGTTGGTGGCGTCATCCAGACCATCCAGACCATCCTTGCGCAGCATCGAGGTAGGCACCAGCAACACCGGGGTCTGCTGGGTCTTCACGATGTACGGGATCAGCGTGCTGTAATCGATGTTCGGCACCGAGGCCAACACATTCTGCAGGTTGTTCAAGCCGAACTGGATGAATGCATCCGGGTCGCCATGAATGTACAGATTCGCAAAACGATTGATCAGGTTCCAGCCGTAATCCACGTCATACGACCACAGGATATTGGTCAGCTGCCCACGGCTGCCCTGACGCTCCAGATCAAGCGTGAAATGCTTGTCCATGCCGCGCCAGTCGTTGTCCAGATTCCACACGATGCTGGCTTTCTTGGTGTTGCTGTCGATCTTGTCGAAGTCCGGCGTGGCGCTGGCAATGGTCAGCCCGCCATCACCGACCTTGGGATCGCTGCTATTCCAGCTCAGCTCAGAGCCCGGACCATAAGACTTGCCGGAAAACTTGAACTCCACGTGCGGATCATAGGAGCGCAGCACCGAATAATCCGGCAGTCGGCGCATGTTGTTGAGCACGTCATAGACCTGGCGCAAGTCCTTGCCAACCACCAGCGAGCGATCCACATGGCCACTGCCGGGCATGACTACAGCTGCCACGACACCGATCACTACCACGATGACCAGGGCAACAAGAAATTCAAGGACACGCATCATTTCCAGAGTTCTCCGAGCGTCTCTACGCCATACCTAAAGGGGTCGCCCCGGCCGCCACATGGGCCTTCCCGAAGGAGTCATCCCGTGGGTCATGGCAGGGGGTCGGCAAATGCCGAAGCTACGGATGTTACTTGCTCGCGGGCTGGAACGCTATTGGGTTTTGCGCGATCGGGCGGATGGCCGCAAAGCGAGCTGCAGCAAGCAACCCGCGATACGCGGACTCCTCTGGATTTCGTCGCAACGCACCAATTTACAAGATGAGCCGCCCAGCATGATGGATGCCCTGATCCATTCAGCGCATGCCTGGTTCCTGCCCTGACGAACGTCAGACGATCCCCAGCTCCAGCGCCTTGAGCACAGCCCGGGTGCGATCGCGCACACCCAATTTGGAAAGAATGTTGGATACGTGGTTTTTCACCGTACCCTCAGCCACTTTCAGCGAGTTGGCGATCTCCTTGTTACTGTAGCCACCGGACAGCAGGCGCAGGATCTCGGTCTCACGTTCAGTCAGCGGATCCGGCTGTTCCAGGCTGGTGAACTGGTTCTGCATCCGCGCGACGCCAGCCATCAGGCGCTGAGTGACCATCGGCGCCACCAGCGAGCCGCCAGCGGCCACCGTGCGCACCGCTTCCACCAGTTGCTCCAGCGACACATCCTTCAACAGGTAACCGCGCGCACCGGCCTTGAGCCCCTGCAGCACCAGCTGATCGTCGTCGAAGGTGGTGAGGATGATCGTCGGCGGTAGCTCATTGCGAACTGCCAGTGCCTGCAGCACCTCGAGCCCGCTCATGTTTGGCATGCGCAGATCGAGCAGCACCACGTCAGGCTTGATCCGCGGAATATCCTGCACCGCCTGCGCACCATCGGCGCATTCGGCGACCACGCGGATATCCTCGGCCAGATCCAGCAGGGAGCGAACGCCCTGGCGCACCAGATTCTGGTCGTCGACGAGACAAACGGAAATCATCGTGAATCCTCAGGCAAACATGACTCGAGAGGTGACGTTGCGGATCGGCAGGAGTGTCCTCCCCGACGCAGGAGCATTCTCGCACGCCGAACCGAACCGCTTACATTACGACACACTCAGTGCCGGCGGTTCAAACCGCGTCGGTGCGTGTGCCAGTGCCGTCTGCTCGCCTAACGGCAGACGCACCGTGAGTGCAAATCCCTGATTCACACCGGTATCCAGCGTGACGCTGCCGCCGAATTCGGCCAGCCTCTCGCGCATGCCGGACAAGCCGTTGCCGGGCTTGAAATGCTCGGCGCCGCGACCATCGTCGCGTGCATGCAGGTCCAGCAGGTCCGCCTCGACATAGGCAAAGTTGAGCCACAGATTGCGCGCGCCGGCATGCCGGGCGGTGTTGGTGATGATCTCCTGCGCGCAACGCAGCAACACTTGCGCGCGGCGCGGATCCTCTACGCTGAAGCGCGGCGGCATGATCACGTGCACGTCGAGCCCGGGCACGCCCTCGGTGAGGCTGCGTAGCGCCTGGGTCAGGTCGATGGCGTCGTCCTGACGCAACTCGCTGACCGCCTCGCGCACATCGGCCAGCAGGTGCTTGGCCGTGCTCTGCGCGCTGAGCACGTGTACGCGGGCGGCCTCGTTGGTGAGGTGGCTGGCCACTTCCAGGTTCAGGCTCAATGCGGTCAGGTGATGGCCGATCAGGTCGTGCAGGTCTCGCGCGATGCGCATGCGCTCGGCGATGCGGCTCGACTCGGCCAGCAACGCGCGGGTGGCACGCAGTTCCGAATTGAGCCGGCGCTGCACCTCACGCTCCTCGGCCTGCTGGCTGGCCACCGTCGAGGTGACGAACACCAGCACCGAAATGCCCAGGTAAATGCTGGCCTGAAGGAAACCCAACTCAATGCTGTGGTCGTATTCAGGGTAAGTGGCAAAGATCGCCACCAGGCTCAGATGCTGCAAAACCAGCCAGAAGACGCCAAGCCAGAACGGCAGCAACCAGGGCAGCACCACCGAAGCGACCACCATCAGCATGGCTGACAGCCCACTGTGGCTGTACCAGCCCACCGCCACCGCTGCCGCCGTCATCAGGGCCAGCCCCAGCAGCTTCAGGCCCGGATAACGCCGTGAGCCCAGGTTGCTGGTCAGCAGCCAGTACATCAGGCCGAAGATCAGGTAGCACAGCGTCCACAGCAGCAACGCAAAATTCGGGCCTTGCAGCTCGTTCAGGCGCTCGGTCGCCCAACTGGTGATCAGCGGCGTGCCTACCGACAGGTACGTGAAGAAGCCCGCATAACGGAGCAATCGGATGTGATTGAAGAATGGCCAGCGCATGTTGTGCATCATTGGGCGTGCGGAAGTTTCGCGCAATGCGCGAGAAGTCATGCCCCGTCCATGGAAATCGCGCGGATCGTCGCTTTACGAAGCTTTTACGTGTGCCGCCGCGAGATGTACGGGCAGCGGCTGCATGCCATAATGAGCCATTGCGCGAGGCCATTGATCGGTCTCGTTCCCGAATCCACCATTGCGGAGCAACGAATGGCCCTTGCCATCCGCGACGTGCGCGAGCACGACCTGGATGCCGTACTGGCGCTCAACAACGCTGCCGGTCGCTCCATCCTCGCCCTCGACGCTGCCCAGTTGCGCTACTTCTACGAGCACGCCGAGTACTTTCGCGTGGCCGAAATCGACGGCCACCTGGCCGGATTCCTGATCGCGCTGCGTGAAGGCGGCGATTACGAAAGCCCCAACTACCGTTGGTTTGCCCAGCATTACCCGCAGTTTGTCTACATCGACCGCATCGTGATTGCCAACGCGTATCGTCGCCACGGCCTTGGCCGCATCTTCTATTGCGACGTGCACAGCTACGCCGAGGTGCGCGTGCCGCTGCTCACCTGCGAGGTGTTCCTGGAGCCGCGCGACGACGTGGTGGTGCTGTTCCACGGCACCTACGGTTTCCAGGAGGTCGGCCAGCAACGGATGGGCGAGCATGGCCCTCAGGTCAGCCTGCTGGCCAAGGATCTGCCCAGCTACGCCTATGTGCGCGAAACCTGGCTCGATCACGGCGGCCTGCCCGACGTGCCGTGGCTGGCGGAGCGTCAACGCCCTTTACTCCCTGACTCCAACCAGCGCCGCCTCGCCGGAGAGCGGCGCCCATGAATGTGAAAGCAGATATATCTGACGCCTGCGACCTGCGCTTTGGCCAAGTCGGCATCGCCTGTGTGCGGGTGCGCCGCGTCGATGCCGCCGCCTTGTGCGATGAACTGGAGCGGCGTGTACGCGCTGCCCCGCAGATGTTTTCCCGCGCCGCGGTGGTGCTGGATCTAAGCCATCTGCTCGACCTGCCGGACGATGGCGCGGTCGATGCCCTGCTCGAAGCGGTGCGCAGCGCCGGCATGCTGCCGGTGGGCCTGGCCTACGGCACCAGCGAAACCGAGGCGCTGGCCAAGCGCATGGGACTGCCGCTGATCGCGAAGTTCCGCGCTGCCTATGAGCCTGCCAGCGGCAGCCCGGTCGCCGCCGAACCTGCCCAGCGCGCCGAACAGCCTGCACCGGTTCAACGCGAACCGATCTTGTCTGCGCCAGCGCCCGGCAGCAATAACGGCGCCCAGCATCACGCCAGCTCGGTGCGCTCGGGCCAGCAGATCTATGCGCGCGATCGCGATCTGATCGTCACCGGCGCCATCGCCAATGGCGCTGAAGTGATCGCCGACGGCAACATTCATATCTACGGCGGCCTGCGCGGTCGCGCCATGGCCGGTGCGCAGGGTGACGAGAAGGCACGTATCTTCGTGTCGGACTTCCGCGCCGAACTGGTGGCCATCGCCGGTCACTATCGTGTCTTCGAACAGATTCCTGACAACCTTGAGGGCCAGTCCGTGCAATGCTGGCTCGAAGGTGAAAAGCTGTTGATCGCCAAGCTCTAGTTATCTGACAAACAAACCACCTAACAACAAGAACATATGCGGAGATGAGCCATTGACTGCTGAGATTATCGTTGTCACCTCCGGTAAAGGCGGCGTCGGAAAGACGACGACCAGCGCCTCCCTCGCCACCGGCCTGGCCATGGCCGGCAAAAAAGTCGCCGTCATCGATTTCGACGTCGGCTTGCGCAATCTAGATCTGATCATGGGCTGCGAGCGACGCGTGGTGTACGACTTCGTCAACGTCGTGCATGGCGAGGCCACGCTCAAGCAGTCGCTGATCAAGGACAAGCGCCACGACAATCTGTACGTGCTGGCCGCCAGCCAGACACGTGACAAGGACGCGCTGACCCAGGAAGGTGTGGAAAAAGTGCTCGACGGCCTCTCCGAGGACGGCTTCGACTACGTCGTGTGCGACTCGCCGGCAGGCATCGAGAAAGGCGCGCATCTGGCGATGTACTTCGCTGACCACGCCGTCGTCGTGGTCAATCCGGAAGTGTCATCGGTACGCGATTCGGATCGCATCCTCGGCCTGCTCGCCAGCAAGACCCGGCGTGCCGAACGCGGTGAAGGCCCGGTCACCCAGCATCTGCTGCTGACCCGCTACAACCCGGCCCGCGTCGCGATCGGTGAAATGCTCAGCGTGAAGGATGTCGAAGAAATTCTCGGCATCGAGGTGGTCGGCGTGATCCCTGAATCGGAAAACGTGCTGACCGCCTCCAACAATGGCATTCCGGTGATCGTCGATGCCAATTCGAATGCAGGGCAAGCCTACAGCGACACCGTGGCCCGCATCCTCGGCGAAGTGCGTCCCCTACGCTTCATCGACGTGCCCAAGAAGGGCTTTCTCCAGCGCGTGTTCGGAGGTTGATCACGATGGGTATTCTTGATTTCCTGAAGCGCAAACCGGAACCGACTGCCACCGTGGCCAGGGAGCGCCTGCGCATCATCGTGGCGCAGGAGCGCTCCACCCGTGGCGCGCCAGACTACTTGCCGATGATGCGCAACGAATTGCTCGAAGTGATCAAGAAATACGTCCACGTCGATCTCGATGCGATCAACATCAATTTCGAGCGCGACAGTGGCCATGAAATCCTGGAGCTCTCGGTCACGCTGCCCGACGGTAAACCCACCGCCAAGACCGAGCCCAAGAGCGAAGCCAAGACGGGCTAAGCCAGGCCCGGGCAAGGACGTCCGGGGAAGCTCCCGGCGGCTCGCCGCCAACCTGTCTGTCGGGCGACCCTGTCGTCGCCTGACGTTACTCCCGTCCCACTGACTTGCGTCGCCCCCACGCGGCAATACGCACATGCATTCTCAAACCCCCTCCCGCATTGAATCCAGCGATCCAGCCGACAGCGTCATGCGCGTGGGCCAGATCGGCTTCAATGCGCCAACCGCCCTGCTCGCCCGCTTCGGCCTGCAATTGCGGCGCGTGGCCCATGGCGAGCCGATCCCGGGCAGCTTCTGGGGTGACGAGGAAGCCGGCATCATCGGTTGCACTGTCCACGCGCGCGACGACACACCCGTGCATTCGCTGCTGCATGAGGCCGGTCATCTGATCGTGCTGCCGGCGGAAAAACGTCAGGAAGTCCATACCGATGCCACCGATTCGGTCGAGGAAGAGGATGCCACCTGCTACCTGCAGATCGTGCTGGCCGATCAGCTGCCCGGCGTGGGACGCGAGCGCTTGATGGCCGATATGGATGCGTGGGGCTATTCGTTTCGGCTCGGTTCGACCCGCGCATGGTTCGAGCACGACGCCGAAAATGCCCGGCAATGGCTGATCGATCACCGTCAGCTGACGCCCGACGGGCGATGGCTGCCGCCCGACACCGATCCGGCGGGTGGCGTATCCTGCCGCGCTGACTGACCACGCCGCTTACTGTGGCACCCTGACCCAACCCCCAGCATCGCCAACCTTCATCAAGCAGGCTTCCCGTGCCGAGAACCATCCGCGACTCCATCCGCATCAATGACTGGCGTCGTCGCATGGCGCGCGGCCTGATGCGCCTGATGTTCGGCGCGCCGGCACAACTCAGCAACGAGCCGCTGCCGAAAACCGGCATCTACCGCATCGTGATCTGCCACATCAGCCATACGCTGGGCAACGCGCTATTGCTGACGCCGCTGATCCAGGAGCTGGAAGCGACCTGGCCCGGCGCGGAGATCGACATCGTCACGCGCAGTCAGGTGGGCCAGGAGCTCTACGGCCGCTACAGCAGTGTCAACCGGGTTTTCCAGCTGCCTTCGCATGGTGTCGGTCACCCGCGGCTTTGGCTGCGCGGAATTCGCGGCATGCGCAAAACGCATTACGACCTGGCGATCGATCCGGATCCACAATCGCAAACCGGCCGTCTGCTGCTGCTCATGGCCAAGGCCACTTACAAGCTCGGTTTCACTGGCCGCAAGAAAAGCGGCAATGTGACTCACGCGGCAGCGATACCCGAAAACGTGCCAAGCAAGGCCCAGCGCCCGGTATTCCTGCTGCGCAGCGCACTGGGCAACCCTGTCACATCAACCAGCTATCCGGTGCCCGACATCCGTCTGGATGCGGCCGAATCGGCCCAGGGCCGGCAGACGCTCGCACGTGTACTGGCAGCGTCGCCGGCAGCATCACCACGCCGGAAAACCATCGGCGTCTTCGCCAACGCCACCGGCCCCAAGCTGCTCGGCCAGGACTGGTGGACGCCGCTGCTGAATGTGCTGGAAGCAAGCTGCCCGGACTACCAGCTGGTGGAAATCGTGCCGATGTTCGGCCGCTCCATGATGGGCTCGCGCTACCCCGCGTATTACTCCAGCGATCTGCGCAGGCTCGGCGGCGTGCTCGCTGCGCTGGACGCCTACATCAGCCTGGACTGCGGCATCATGCATCTGGCCTGCGCGTCGCAAGCACCGACGCTAGGCATCTTCACCACCACCAACGCCGCAGAATGGGGACCGTACGGCCCCGGCAACCACGCCGTCCACGCCTATGACATGCCATCCGATGCGGTCGGCCAGAAGATTGCCGCCTTGATCGAAAGTGATGCCGAGCATGCCACCCCTGTCGGCTGACCGTCACGGCGATCCGGACCGCACAGTGAGCGAGTCGTGAGCTAATCTTCGACCTTGGCTATTCGCGCGAAGCCCGTTGTGGGCGTGGCGAGCTCGGGGGAAAAGATGATCAAGATCAAGCAGGCCGTACTCGGCGTTGTCGTCACATGGACACTGGCTGGTGCCGCCATGGCGGCGCAAACGGTCCCCACGGCTCCGCCCGCACCATCTGCGGCAGATGAGGCGTTCACGAGCCTCGCCAACAACTACTTCGATACCTTCTACTTCCCCACCAATCCTACCGTCGCGACCACCGACGGTCTGCACGCCTATGACAGCAAGCTGGAGGATTACTCGCGCGCCGCCGTCGATGCCAACGTCAAGGCACTTCAGCAATGGCAGGTACGCGTAGCCGCCATCGATCCGGCACGGCTCAGCGAATACGTGCGCGGCGATCGCGAACTGGTGTTGAACAATATCCACAGCACGCTGCTCACCCTGCAGACGATCCGCCCGTGGCAGAAGAATCCCGATATCTATTCCAGCGGCATCACGAACAGCGCATTTACCCTGATGGAGCGCAAGTTCGCGCCGGCGGAAACGCGGCTGCGTGCGCTGATCGCACGCGAGCAGCTGATGCCCGCGGCACTGGCCAATGCACGCAAGAATCTCGACAACCCACCGAAGATCTATACCGAGATCGCGCTGCAGCAACTGCCCGGGGTGGTCCATTTTTTCCAGAACGATGTGCCATCGGCGTTTACCGATGTCACCGATGCTTCGCTTAAAGCGCAGCTCGCCAGCAGCAATGCCGCGGTCATCAAGGCGCTGCAGGACTACCAGTCGTGGCTCAAGGGCGATGTGCTACCGCGCTCGCACGGCGACTTTCGCATTGGCGCTGCGGCATTTCGCGACAAGCTGAAATACGACGAGATGGTCGAACTGCCGCTGGACCAGCTGATGGCGATCGACATGGCCAACATGCGCCAGAACCAGCAAGCGTTCGCCGATGTCGCCAAACAGCTCGACCCGACCAAGACACCGCAGCAGGTCCTCGGCGAACTGGCTTCGGACTATCCGCCAGCGGACAAGATCCTCGACACCTTTCGCGACACGTTTAGCCATCTGATCGCGTTCATCAACCAGAAACAAATCATCACCATTCCGTCCGATGTGCGCCCGATCGTCGAGGAAACGCCGCCGTTCATGCGCGCCACCACGTTCGCATCGATGGATACGCCCGGGCCCTACGAAACCGTGGCCAAGGAAGCGTACTTCAACGTCACGCTACCCGAATCGGACTGGAACAAGCAGCGCACCCAGGAGTTCATGGCGCAGTTCAGTTATCCGGTGATCTCCACCATCGCCACGCATGAAGCCTATCCCGGCCACTACATTCAGTTTCTGTGGATGCACCATCTGGATGACCGCGTGCGCAAACTGCTCGGCGCCACCACCAACGTCGAAGGCTGGGCGCACTACTGCGAACAGATGATGCTGGACGAGGGGCTGGCTCAGTTCGAGTTCCCCAACGACAAGCACCAGCAACTGCTGCTGCGCCTGGGCCAGCTGCAGGATGCGCTGCTGCGCAATGCGCGGTTCATCGTCGGCATCAAGCTGCATACCGGTGAGATGACCATGGATCAGGCGGTCGATTTCTTCGTCAAGGAAGGGTATCAATCACGCGCGGTCGGCGAAGTCGAAACCAAGCGCGGCACTTCCGACCCCACCTACCTCTACTACACGCTGGGCAAGTTGCAGATCATGAAACTGCGCGCCGATCTTGAAGCAAAGGAAGGCAAGAACTTCAACCTCATGCAGTTCCACAACAGCTTCATGCAGCAAGGCTTTGCGCCGATCAGGATCGTGCGCGCAGCGATGCTGCACGATGACTCCCCGACGCTGTAATCGCGGCAACTCCGTATGACAGCGAGCATGCTGCAACATTCATTCCGACGCCCTTCGTCGATCGGAATGAATGCCATGGCACTGGTTCTTCGCGAAACTCCGGCCTAAAGTCCCACCCGAGCGACAAAATATCGCGTCGCGCGGGAGGGGGCCATGGCCGCACGCAGATTGGTGCTGTTGTTCGACGGCACCTGGAACAAACCCGAGTCGCACACCAATGTGGAACGCCTGCGCCGGCTGATCGCCGCGCAGGATGCCGCCGGCGTTGAGCAGATCGTCGACTACATTGCGGGAGTCGGCGTTGCCCCAGGCCTGAACCATCTGCTCGGTGGTGCGTTCGGTTACGGGTTGTCCGGCAATGTGATGGAGGGTTACCGCCGCCTGTGCGAAAAATGGCAGCCTGGCGACGATGTCTACCTGTTCGGATTCAGCCGCGGCGCCTATACCGCGCGCAGTCTCGGTGGCTTGATCCGCAAATGCGGCCTGCTCAAACACAGCGCCGGTGGCAGGGTTGCCAAAACCGCGATTTCCGAGGCCTACGATTTCTATCGCGACACCGCGATCCAGCCTGACGACCCGGCGGCGCAGGATTTCCGCGCGAAGCACTCCGTCGAAATCGGCATCCACTTCATCGGCGTGTGGGACACCGTGGGCTCGCTCGGTATTCCGGATACAGCTTCGTGGTTTCCGTTCGCGCGCTCAAGCTATCAATTCCACGACACCGAACTCAGCAAGATCGTCAGGTACGCGTATCAGGCGTTGGCGCTCGATGAGCATCGCGCTGACTTTGCGCCGACCGTGTGGACGCGCAACCCGGATAGCGTGAAACCCGGGGAAACCCTGACCTCAAAGAAGCTCGAGCAAATCGAGGTCGAGCAGCGCTGGTTCATCGGCGCACATGCCGATGTCGGCGGTGGCAACGACCACGATGGTGCCGGGCGCAAACCCGATCCGCTGCCTGAGCTGCCGCTCGCGTGGCTGCAACGAAAGGCCATGGCCGCCGGTCTCGGCTGTAATGAAATCGTCTTCCCCAGCGCCGATGCCGACAGCGGCGTTCCGCGCAATTCCTACGCGGAGTTCATGGGCGGCATCTACAAGGAATTCAAGCCGCCATTCGACCGCACACTGGGTAGCGGCGTGAATGAAACGGTTGACGACTCGGTATGGCAGCGCTGGTATGACGACGCCAGCTACCGTTCGCCTTCACTGGTTCAAGCGCTGGCGCGTTCGGTCCTGCTACTGCCGGTTGATCCATCGCTGCGTCAGGAGACCAGCGACGATCCGACGCCCGTGACCGAAGTGCTGGCAGCAACACAGGTTGACGTGACCCTGCTTGACGTGCCCGTACCCAATACCGGTGCGCCCTGACAAACCGCTGCCGCGTCGACGCCTCAATGCGGTTCGACGATCTCTATCTGCATGACCGCACCGGCATCCTGATTGGCCAACAACTGCGGCAGCGGGCGATGGATGATGCTGCGGTACCACTGCCAGGAGAGTGCGCCGATCACGGTCAGGCCCGACGCGCCCAGCGCCAGATGCAACATGCTGCCCGACATCAGCGGCGACATCACACCGGCAACGAAACTGCAGAGCAGCAGACTGGCGAATGCCTGCGCGGAAGAAATGCTGCCGCGTTGGTTCGCAAAGCGATCCAGCAACAACAATGTCAGGGTGGGAAACGCCAGTTGCACGCCGACACCCTGCAGGATCAAAGGCAACATCGACCATGGCAACGTCGGCATGGGCAACACCCACGCCAGCAGCAGGTGCAACGCACAGGCCAGCAACATGACCGCGTAGCCCAGATTCACCGTAAACGCCGCACTGCGCCGATGCGCCATTCGCCCGGACAACCAGGCACCGCCAACCAGACCCAGCACCACTGGCATAAACAACCAGGGAAACCCCGCCGCGGACAGATGCAGCAGTTCGCGCACGATGCGCGGGGCCGAGGAGATGTACAGGAACAGCCCCGCAAAATTCACCGAACAGGAAATCAGCAGCGGCCAGAACGGCCGATCGCGACCGAAGGACAGATAGGTGGACAACAGCGGACGCGGCGCAAACGACGTGCGCCGTTCCGCTGGATGACTTTCATCCAGCCACAGCATCAAGGCCAGTGCCAGCAATGCGGCAAACCCGGTCAATACCCAAAAAATGCCGTGCCAGCCATCCAGCGGCAACAGCAACGCGCCAACCATCGGCGCGATGACCGGCGCCACGCCGAAAATCATCATCACCCGCGACATCATCACCTGCGCAGCGGGGCCTTCGAGCGTGTCGCGGATCACCGCACGCCCCACCACCAGGCCTGCACCTGCGCATACACCCTGCAGACCACGACAGGCCAGCAGCATGACGAACGAAGTCGACAGCGCTGCGCCCACCGAAGCGAGTGCGTACACCAGCATGCCGGTGACGATCACCGGCTTGCGCCCGATCGCGTCGGAGATCGCCCCATGAAACAGGCTCATCGCCGCGTAAGTGAGCAGATAGGTGCTGATCAGCTGCTGCAGCGCTGCGTTGTCGACGCCAAAGCGCGCGCCGATCAGCGGAAACGATGGAAACACCGCATCGATCGAGAACGGGCCGATCATCGACAAGGCGGCCAGCAGCCAGGGCAGGCTGCGCCGCACGGTGCGATGGGTTGGATTCATGATGGGACAGGCGCGTCGGCGAAGGCCGGGCGAGTATAGAGGGCCATGGCAAGGATTCGCCGCTCTTGACGGCAAGGCTGCTGGATCGAATAGGATAGCCACACGGGAGATGGCATGCCTCCCGTTTCGCGAAAGCCTGTGGCGATCCGGAACAAACCACCTCTCGCCTGGCGTTGAGGTTGATGATGCCTGCACCACCGGCTTCCGGCGGCGCAGGCGTGCCTGCCACCGCTGCAACCGGACACTCTCATTGTCAGGAGACGCGCTCGTGGGTTTTAGCGGATTTGCAGCGGTAGGTATCGGCGGCGTTTTGGGCTGCTGGTTGCGTTGGGGGCTGGGCGTATTGCTCAACCCCTTGTTCCCCACCCTGCCGTTGGGCACGCTGGCAGCGAACCTTGCCGGCGGCCTGATGATGGGCTGCGTGATGGGTCTGTTCGATCACTTCCAGACCCTGTCGCCGGAACTGCGGCTGTTTGTGTTCACCGGCTTTCTGGGTGGCCTGACCACGTTCTCCACCTTCTCGGCCGAATCCGCCACGTTGCTGCTGCGTCAGCAGTACCTGTGGTTCAGCGGTCACGTCATGGCGCATGTCGTCGGATCGCTGGCGATGACCGTGATGGGCATCGCGCTGACCCGCAGCTTGCTGCGTCACTGACCAGGTAGCCGCAATGACTCAAGAAACCGTGCAACAGGGCGTCCATCTCTATTTCTACTGCCATCTGCGCGCCAAGCACGACGGCATGCTGCTGTCTGAGTGGCTGCTGGAACAGGCCAAGAACCACGGCCTCGGCGGCGGCTCGGTGTTTCGCGCGATCGCCGGCTTCGGGCGGCACGGCGTGGTGCACGAGGAACAATTCTTCGAACTGGCAGACGACCTGCCGATAAAGGTCGAGTTCCTGCTGCGCGAGGATCAGGCCGAGTTGCTGCTGCAACTCGTCCGCACGGCCGGCGTTGACGTGGTGTATGCGCGCTCGCCGACGACCTTTGCGCTGCTCGACAAGCGTTGATCCGACACCGACGAACGTCCGACATCCATCAAGACAGCGAGGGAAAGCATGAATCAGGACAGCCTGAAGGAACGTGCCCGCGGACTGCTCGAGCAAGCCGGCATCAGCATCAACGGCAACGCACCGATCGACCTGCGCGTGCATGACGAACATCTCTACGCCCGCGTGTTTGCACGCGGCTCGCTGGGTCTGGGCGAGTCGTATATGGACGGCTGGTGGGATGCCGACGACCTGCCCGGCCTGTGCACCCGATTGCTGACGGCCGGGCTGGATCAGGAGCTGAAGACCCTCGATACCCTGCTCGCCCATCTGAAGGCACGCTTCATCAATCTGCAGCGTGGCGAGCACGCGTTCGAGATCGGCAAGGTGCACTACGACCTCGGCAACGATCTGTTCCGGGCCATGCTGGGTCGTCGCATGGTGTACTCCTGCGGCTACTGGGCGACCGCCGACAATCTCGACGATGCACAGGCAGCCAAGCTCGATCTGGTCTGCCGCAAACTGCAACTCAAGCCCGGCCAGCGCGTGCTGGATATCGGCTGCGGCTGGGGCGAAGCATTGAAGTACGCAGCGGAAAACTACGGCGTCGAAGGTGTCGGCATCACCGTGTCGCAGCAGCAGGCGGACTACGCGCGCGAACTATGCGCCGGGCTACCGATCGAGATCCGCCTGCAGGACTACCGCGACATCGACGAACGCTTTGACGCGGTGTACTCGATCGGCATGTTCGAGCATGTCGGCGGCAAGAATTACCGCACGTATTTCGAATCGGTACGGCGCTGCCTGAAGGACGATGGCCTGTCGCTGTTGCACAGCATCGGCAGCAACAGCGCACCGGCGCAAACGGATCCGTGGATCGAAAAATACATTTTCCCGAAGTCGATGATTCCCGCCGCCAGCCAGGTTGCCGCCGCACTCGAAGACCTGTTCGTGATCGAGGACTGGCACAACTTCGGCGCCGATTACGACCGTACGCTGATGGCCTGGCGCGCGAATGTGGAGGCCGCGTGGCCGACGCTGGCGGCGAACTACGACGAACGCTTCCGGCGCATGTGGCGCTATTACCTGGCAGTCTCAGCCGCGGTATTCCGCAGCCGTCGCGATCAGCTGTGGCAACTCACACTGAGTCCGCGCGGTGTGCCCGGTGGCTACCGCGTGCCGCGCTGAATCCATCGTCACGATGGGGCGGTCGTGCCACCATCAATAGCCACGCACGCCGCCGCAAGGAAAATGCATGCCCCTGTTTCAGCACGCCCGTCGCTATGCGGCCATTGCGCTATTCAGCCTGCTGCTGGTTACTCCGGCACTCGCACAGCCCGCGCTATGGGTCGTAAAAAACGCGCACACCACCATCTATCTGTTTGGCACCGTGCACCTGCTGCCGAACGACACCGCCTGGCGTTTCCCTGCACTGGAAAAGGACCTGGCTGCCAGCGACTCGCTGACGATCGAACTGACCGACGACGATCAGGCGCACATGCAGGCGCTGGTGCTGCAGTACGGACTGGACCCGGACCATCCGCTGTCGGACAAACTCTCTCCCGCGGAAAACGCGACCATGGCGCAAGCCGTGCAGACTGCCGATGTCCCTGGCGGTGTCCAAACGCTGCAGGTAATGCGCCCGTGGCTCGCCGCACTGACGCTCACGGTGGCGCCACTGCTGAAAGCCGGCCTTGATCCCGCAAACGGGGTGGACAAACTGCTGAAGGCGCAGATGACCCAGGCTGGCAAGCCGGTGAACGGACT
>Ga0302313_10001485_pt1 | contig 17834 bp, 17 predicted proteins | sample III_Palsa_N2_2_FD_200454 | JGI IMG/M metagenome (GOLD analysis project Ga0302313, IMG submission 200454) | Peat permafrost microbial communities from Stordalen Mire near Abisko, Sweden - III_Palsa_N2_2 | ecosystem: Environmental > Terrestrial > Soil > Palsa > Peat permafrost | place: Sweden...
AACCCCGACAAGGCCAACTTTCCCAAGGGCGTGCGCGCCGTCGCTGGCGAAATGACCGATGTGGAATCCATGCGCGCTGCGCTGAAAGGTGTCGACACACTATTTCTGCTCAACGCCGTGGTCGCCGACGAAGTGACCCAGGCCTTGATCACGCTGAGCCTGGCACGTGAGGCCGGCATCCAGCGCATCGTGTATTTCTCGGTACAGAACAGCGACGCGTTTACCGACGTGCCGCACTTCACCGGCAAGTACACGGTGGAGCGTGCGATCGAGCAGCTCAACCTGCCGGCGACTGTGCTGCGTCCGTCGTACTTCATGCAGAACGACGCGATGATGAAAGGCGCGCTGGAGAACGGCCTCTACCCGATGCCGCTCGGTGAACTGGGCGTGTCGATGGTCGATACTCGCGATATTGCAGAGATTGCCGTTACCTCGCTGCTGCGTCGCGAGCAGGCTGCCACCCCGCTGCCGCGCGAAGTCATCGAGCTGGTCGGTCCGGAGGCCATTACCGGCAAAGACGCCGCGGCGATTTGGTCCGAAACACTCGGCAAGCCGGTCGCCTACGGCGGCAACGATCTGGTCGGTTTTGAGAAGAACATGGCTGGCCGCGCGCCATCATGGTCCGCCTACGACATCCGCCTGATGCTGGCGCGTTTCCAAAGCGACGGCATGCTGCCCAAGCCCGGTGCCATCGACATCATGACCGGCATCCTCGGGCACGCACCGCGCTCGTACCGGGATTTCGTGAAGGAAACGGCGGCAGCGTGGCGTTGAGCAAATGACAGGAAGAAAAAGCCGCGCAGTGCGCGGCTTTTTCTTTTCGGTGCGCCTGACATGCGCAGTCACGTTCTACAGACCAGGCTAACTCCATGCATGCTCGGGGTAATAGCGCTGCATCATGCGGGCGACGTAGGCGACCAGGTTCGGTCGGGCCTCCGCTGCCCGACGCAGCGGCGTATCAAAGAATGGCGTGAGCACGGAAGCGAGTACGCCGAAGGCCGTGGCATCCACGCCACTGGGTTTCTCGCCCATGAAGCAAACTTTGTCACCAAGCAGCTGCGATAACGCGTCGATCGAATGAGTACCCAGCTCTACGATCCTCGCTGGCGTATGCCGGCCCAGTCCCTGCGCATGCAATTCGACAGCCTTGCGTGCCTGCAGGTCCTGGCGCAGCTTCGGTCGATCTGCTTCAGGCGCGCTGTCGGCGAAATGCGCTGGACCCTTGGCGAAATTCTCCGGATCGATCCAGCGGAACCAGACCATCGTGAAATAGAGGTGGTCCTCGAGCAGGCGCTCGATCGCCCAGGACTCCGCACGCTGACGCGCGTCCAGACCCTCGTCCAGATCCACGCCGTATTTGCGCTCGATATGCGTACGGATAAAAGTGGAGTCGTTCACCACCTCGTCGTGGTCATTGATGAAAGGCAGCTTGCCGTTCGGTGCTTGCGGTGGAATGGTGGATGCCCTGTCATAGTCAACACCAGCCATCTTCAGCTGTACTTCGGTCTTGATTACGAACGGACTGGTATCGGGCAATCCGAAACCGGGGCGTGAGGCGTACAAGGTAAGGCTCGATGACGACATGGGCAGGCTCGGAAGCGGAAAGTACGTATAGCCTCACGCCGGGCTACTGACAACGTCGTGTCAGCAGTGGTGTAGATACGATCGTTCCTCGCTAGCTCACTGACGATCCAGCACAACGGATCATTTCTTCACCGGAAATCAGTGCTTGCCTGACGGAAGAATATCCACGGCTTCGATCAACACCGGCAAGCGATCACCCTTGTGGAACGGCTCCACCGGGGTCAACTCAACCTGCATCGCATAAGGCTGTGCGTTGCTGTCGCGACGACCGGACACTGCATGCGCAAGATGCTGACCGGCACCTGCCGCCAGGGAAACAGTCTGACGCTGGCCATCCACGAGCAGATCCAGACGCGCAGGCTTATTGCCAGCCACATAGTGAATCGTGAACTGGTAGTCACCCTCACTCAGGGCCGCATACCAGCGCAGCTTGTAAACCGTCGACGGATCCTCGTAACCGAAACCGTTGTAGTTGAGGAAGTGCTCGGCGTGCTGCGCGCTGAGTCGTACTTGTCCATCGCTCGATGCAGCCACGGCATGCGGCCGTACATGAAGCTCGCCATCGACCGGTACCGCAATCACCGGCATGAATGTGCCAGCCAAAGCCAGCAAATGGACGTCCATCGTCGCGCCCGCGCTGTCGATGCTTACCGGCACCGACTTGCCGGAAGCGTCACCGAGCAACCGGCCCGACCCGAGATGGGAGTCAACGATGTCCGGCAGATGCAGTACACCATCAGTAGGCAGCTTATCGATGAACAGGTACAGCATGTGCTTGCCCATCGTGGCATAGCCAAAATCGAGCGCATCGAATGGCTGCGCCCTGGTGCCGTAGATCGCCTGGCCGTTGACGCGCAACCACTGGCCCACCCCGTGCAACACGTCGGCCTCGTAAGGCACCACCGAACCATCTCCGCGCGGCCCGATATTGAGAATGTAGTTGCCACCCGCACTCACCACACGCACAAGCCGAGCAATGTTCTCGTGGATCTTTCCCGGCAGGTCATCGCGCTGCTGCCACGAACGATAACCCCATGTTTGCGGAAACATCGACGCCGGCGACTGCCACGGCTCCTCGATCGCAACGTCAGGCTCCGAGTTATCGCCCATCACGGTGAAGTCGCCCTGATAATTCCACACACGACCGGAAACCATCGTTTGTGGTTGCAAGGCATGCACAGCATCAGCGAAGCGCGCGCTCTGCACAGGCGTTGGCTTGCCCATGTCGAACCAGATCTCCGCGATCGGCCCATAGTTGCCCAGCAACTCCTTGATCTGCGCCACGTTGAAATCCGCCTGTGCCAGCGTGATCGGATTGCTGTTGCCCTCGATGTAGTGATTGCCGCCCGGGTGATGCCAGTCGATCGTGGAGTAATACACGCCGAAGGGCATGCCAGCGCGGGCGCAGGCGTCGGCCAGATCCTTCACTACATCACGTTTGTACGGTGTGGCATCCACGGTGTTGTATGGCGTCTGCGCTGTATGGAACATATTGAAGCCGTCGTGGTGCTTGGCGGTCAGCACAATGAATTTCATGCCGGCAGCCTTGGCCAGCGCCACGATCGCGTCGGGATCGAATTTCACCGGATCGAACTGGTTCGCCAACGCCGCGTATTGCTCGGGCGGCACGTTGCCATTAGCAAGAATCTGCTCACTGTAGCCATTGTCCACACGCTTGCCATTCCACATGCCGCCGGACACGGAGTACAGGCCGAAATGGATGAACATGCCGAACTTGCGATCCTTCCATGCCTGCACGGTGGCGGCACTGGGTCGCGCGTGGCCCAGCGGCAATGGCTGGTCGCCCGTGTGCGCTGTCTGGGCAAGCGCAAGGCCGGAAGCTCCCGTAGACAGCAAGGCCATGCAAAGCGCTGATCGAAACAAAACCGTGATATGACGTGACCGCATGCGTTGAAGCCCTTCGTCGAAATGATGGATCGCCATTCAGAACACACGATCGTCTTGCCCAAGTCAATCAGCGGATCACGCTGACAGGATCAACAAGCTCGGGAAACGTCCTCTATTCGCTTGCGTCCACGATGACGAACCGCAGAACCAACATTCCACACTTGCGCGCGGAGCATGCTGACTTTACGTCTGCGCCTCGGCATTGGCAGTGGCGAGTCACACAAACAGTGACCAACGTGATGGCGCAGTCGCACGGCGGCGGCATGGAGCGCCCCCTCGTAGAGAAAAGGCTTTCGCTGTGGTTACGGCTGCGACTGCTGATGCAGCGCGGCGATGACCCCGGCGACCAGATCACCGATGCCTGTGCCAGCATGGAGGCTGATGCCGAGACGCGCTATCACCAGATGTTCCGATGGCACGATGACAATGTACTGGCCGAAGGCACCGCGGGCGTAGAACATGTCTTTCGGCGCTTGCGGGATACCCCAGGGCGCATCCCATACCGGCACGCTGCCCTCGTTCACCAGATTGGTCCAGAAGCCCGCGCCATAGCCGGTCTTGAGAGTTTGCGAGTGACTGTAGGACACCCATCCTTCGGGAAGGATACGACGGCCGTTGACCACGCCATCGTCGAGATAGAGCTGTCCGAATCGCGCAAAATCCCGTGCCGATGCGTAGACATGGCTGGAGCCGACCGGCGTGCCGGCGAGATCGGTTTCGAAAACGGCATGGCGCATGCCAAGCGGCGCAAACAGCTGAGCGCGCACGAGACGCTCGGCATTCACCGCACCACCGTCACCGGCCGCATTGACCGCGATGCGCGCAAGCAAGACATAGCCGAGATTGCTGTAGGCCCAGGTGGTACCCGGCGGATGGTCCAGCGGCACCGTCGCCGCGTAGCGGGCCATGTCGTTTTCCAGAAAAAACATGCGCGCCATGGGATTGACTGGGCCATCGGTTTCATCGAATGGCAGGCCGCTATCCATACGCAACAGCTCGTCGATGGTGACGGCGTGATGCGGATCCTGCGGGGAGGCCCACGCAGCAATGGGAGCAGTCTGATCCACGCGCAGCTTGCCCTGCTGCACAAGAATCCCGATCAACGCACTGGTGATCGACTTGGATATCGAATGACCCCAGATGGGGGTGTCGGGTCCATAGCCGGAAGCGTAGCGCTCCGCGATCAGCTTGCCATCGTGCAGTACGACGATAGCCTTGGTCAGGCGCGGCTGCGACGGGTCGGGTTCGGCAAAGGCGTGATCGAGCACCTTGCGAAACGCCGGGTCGGTGGGCTCCACCACGCCAGGTTCAGCGAATGCACTCGCGATGGGCTCGGCCTTGAAACCGGCAGACTCGGGAAGCGTGGCATCTCCGTGAACCAGCACGCATCCGAGACCCTCGCGATAGACCGCACGGGCGCCAAAGGCGCCCAGTACGCTGGCACGCACCTCATGCTTCTCGCGATCCACGCGATAGTGAAGTGCCCACCCGATGCTGCGCATGTTGGGCAGTTGCTCTTCCGCAAACAGGCGATCGGGATCGACGTGCGACAGGAATGCCCCGTCACACAGCGAACGACTCACCGAGCTGGTCGCGATGGAGAGCGATTCGCCAGCGAGAACCTTGATGGAAACCGCCGCGGCAATCGCGATGACAAGCAGCGTTCCAGCGACGATCTTGAACTTGCGAGCAACCATAGTGATCTTTCCGTGTCAGGTCGTTATGCCAATGTCCCCGTGTCCTTGCACCTCGTTACGCGCTTGGGCAATGAGGCGCGGAGACGTGATAGAAGCCGTTACCTTGCCAGGGGCTGACGCGTCGACCTGCGCAGCTCCAGGCGATTATCGTAACGGTAAAGAATCTCCAACCATCCTTGTTTCAGGAAACCCATCGCCGTGGTGGAAGCCGTTCAACTAATATCTCCGGATGGATGTCGATTTCCTTCGATCTCGTTCGTCGTCAGGGAAAGCACCCTTCTCCACTCAAGGTGACCACGATGACTTTGAAATTTTATGCCCATCCGTTTTCCTCCTACTGCCAGAAGGCGTTGGTTGCGCTGTACGAGAACGGCACGCCGTTCGAATGGCGCCTGCTATCGCACGAGAACCCGCAGCTATTCCAGGAATTCGCGGCGCTATGGCCGTTGAAGCGCTTTCCCATACTGGTGGACGGTGACCACACAATCATCGAAGCAAGCATCATCATCGAACACCTCGCTCTGTACCATCCGGGACCAGTATCGCTGCTTCCCGCGAATGCCCGTGCTGCGCTCGAAGTTCGCAGCATGGACCGTTTCTTCGACAACTACATATCGACGCCGCAGCAGAAGATCGTGGCCGACAGCCTGCGGCCAGAAGCAGAGCGCGACGCAAGAGGTGTCGCCGACGCACGCACGATGCTCGATACCGCCTACGGCTGGCTCGACAAGGTCATGGCCGGGCGTGAATGGGCGGCCGGTGAAAGCTTCAGCCTCGCCGATTGCGGCGCTGCTCCGTTCCTGTTCTACGCCGACTGGACGCATCGCATCGACCCATCGTTCGCCAACGTGATTGCCTATCGGCAACGGCTGCTGGCGCGCCCGTCGTTTGCACGAGCTGTCGACGAAGCGCGCCCGTACCGCCCGCTGTTCCCGCTCGGCGCGCCCGATCGCGATTGAACTGTCCGCCCATCGAAGGCCAACGATGACGCCCCCCTTCCCTCGTTCCCGCCGCTCACTCTGATCGGCGGCAAGCACCAAAGGGCGCATTCCGACACGGGGATGCGCCCTTTGCGACAGTCAAGGAATCGATGCAACCTTATCGTCTTCTATGGCTGCCGGGCTCGTGCGCAGCATCGCCGCACCGAGCAGTGCGCCCAACGCGGCAAAGCAGGCACCTGCCAGAAAGGCCGCTTGATAGCCGCCGTCCAGTGCGGCGAGCTGTTCGTGGCCACTCGCCAGCAAGCTCTCGCTACGTGAAGCCGCGAGGCTGGCAAGAATGGCCAGACCCAACGCGCCGCCCATCATGAAAGATGTGTTGACCACTCCCGAGGCAAGCCCGGATTCGGCCGGAGACACATCGCTCATGGCCGCCAGCAGCACGGGATTGAGCGCGATACCTGCACCCAGACCAAGCAGCACCATGCCGGGCAGAATATCGATCAGGAAATGGCCATCCACCGGCGCACGTGCGAACAGCAACAAGCCAGCCGCTGCCAGCAGCAGTCCAAACGCCAGCGGACGACGGATACCGAAGCGCATCACCAGCTTCGCCGAAACGCCCAGCGAGAACACAGCCATGATCAGGTTTGCCGGCAGAAAGGCCAACCCCACTTCCATCGGGTTATAGCCAAGCACCAGCTGCATATACAGCGCCGAGAGAAAGAACCAGGCAAACATGGCCGCCGCCCACAGCACACCAACAATATTGGACACCGCAATATTGCGCAGCTTGAACAATCGCAGTGGCAGTAGCGGTCTGCGCACACGCGTTTCGATCAACAGGAACAGCGCCAGCAAAACGATCGCCACAAGCAGTTGCCCGAGCGTGCGATGCGACAGCCACCCCGATTCGTTGCCATTGACGATCGCGTATACGGCAAGCATCAGTGCCGTGGTCACGATCACGGCGCCGAGCACATCCAGGTGTCGTGACGTCACCTCACTCAACCCAGCCGGCAACAAGCGAAGGGAGAGAACGATCACGCCGATACCGATCGGTAGATTGACCAGAAACACCCAATGCCAACTCAGGCTGCTGGTCAGCACACCGCCCAGCATCGCACCGAGACTGCCGCCACCCGCACAGACGAAGCCGTAGATGCCCATCGCCTTGGCGCGATCAGCCGCTTCAGTAAACAGATCCATGATCAGCGACAACGCCACCGCCGTCACCACGGCACCGCCGAGTCCTTGCACACAACGCGCCACAATCAAGGCAGTTTGCGTGCTGGATAGACCGCAGGCCAGCGATGCCAGCGTGAACGCCACAATGCCGATCAGGAACAGGCGCCGATGCCCGTAGAGATCACCCAGTCGACCGCCGAGCAGCAAAAAGCCGCCATAGGTCAACATGTACGCATTCACCACCCAGGCCAGCGACGTCGCGGAGTACTTCAAATCCGTCTTGATCGATGGCAATGCAACATTCACGATCGTCGTATCGAGCACGATCATCAATACGCCCAGGCACAGGACCATCAAGGCCAGCCAGCGCCGGTCATGATGCACCTGTTGGTCTGACGGCATTGCAGCCGGGCTGTCGATCGCTGTTGTACGCATGCATGGATCTCGCAAATGGTGGGTTTTCGAAGCCTGACGTGATTATCTTACCTATGCATCCGGCATCTTCATGCAGTTGACCATCCACGCCTTGCCGTAACGATCCGTCAACATGCCGAATCGATAGGACAGGACGGTTTCCTGGATGGGCATCTGCACCTCGCCATCTTCGGCCAGGGCATGGAAGATGCGTTTGGCTTCGGCAGGCGTATCGACCGGAAGATACACAAAGGCCCTTTTGGATGCGCTGTGGGGGGCCATCGGCACCCGTCAGGATGCTGCTGCTTCAGCTGTCACTCCGGGATCGCGATGCATTACAAGCTGCCGCACTTCGCAAGTGATGTCCCACTCGTCGCCATGGACCTTCAGGAATCGCGTGGCCCAATAGATGGCTTCTTCCATCGACTTCGTCTCCATCATCGCATAGCCGCCGATCACCTCCTTGGTCTCGGTGAAAGGACCGTCGACCATACTGATTTTCCCGTGGGAAAGTCGTACCCGTGTTCCTTCCGACGTCGGCCTGAGCCCCGCCGTGTCGAGCATGACCCCGGCCCGGGTCACTTCTTCCATGAGCTTGCCCATATCGCTCATCAACTGCTCGCTCGGCTGCAGTCCGTTGTTCTCGTTGATCCTGATCAATGAAAGGAATCGCATGGTCTTGCTCCTGTAGTGGCTGATTCGGGCCGGGCGCTGGACGATTGCGCATCCTGTAAACCCCACGGCTACCCATGCAACGAACGGGAGATGGCCAGATCGACATGTCCTGAAAACTTATCGCCGCTATTGTCGACGGCATGGCGTCTACCGAGCTGGATCAAGCGGGTCATTTCGCTCCAATTCCGCTAAAAGGCCGCTATCGAAGCGACCTTATTTTCTGCAGAACCGTGCTCTTTCATGTGACGCAAAAAATTCGCCACACAACCTGCGTGGCACATGGCACAGCACCCGCAAGAACGATCAAGCCGGCAACCACGGGGACGGTTACGCTGACACGGTCGAAACTTGCCTGCCTGGATTCACTATGGTCGCCGCCGAAAAAGCGCTCTGGTATATCGAAAGTCACTTCAGCGAGGATCCCTCGCTAGGCGAGATCGCGAGTGTGGCAGGGGTGTCGCCATTTCATCTGGCGCGTTTGTTCCAGTCGATGACGGGCTGGTCGGTGGTGCGCTACATGCGCGCGCGGCGGCTGACGGAGGCAGCGCGACTTTTGGCGGCCGGTGCACCGGATATTCTCGATGTGGCTTTGGGCACTGGCTACAGCTCACATGAAGCGTTCACCCGCGCATTCGGCGAACAATTCAACCTGAGTCCGATGGAGTTGCGCGAACGCGGCACGGTGACAGGACTGGCACTGGTGGAACCATTGCGCACGGTCGATGGCCCGTTGATCGCGCTGGATGAGCCGCGCCTGATGAGTGATGGCACACGCTTTATCGCTGGCCTGGGCTGCCGTTACACAACGGATACCACGCAGGGCATTCCAGCGCAGTGGCAGCGGCTTTGGCTGAACCACGCAGCCAACTTGCCGACTATGCGTACGGCGTTCGGTGTGTTCTGCAACAGCGACGACGAGGGCAGCTACGAATACATCGCCGGCTTCGATGTACCCGGTTTCGCCGGGCTCGATCCTGCGCTCAGCACACTGCGTCTGCCGGCGCGTGATTACGTGGTAGCCACCCATCACGGCCATATCTCGGCGATCCGTCGCACCTGGCAGACCTTCGTCGGCCATTGGCTGCCGCGCTCCGGCCTGCAGGTGGCCGATGCGCCTGATTTTGAAAAGTACAGCCCTGATTTCGACGACACCACCGGCATCGGCGATGTCGAGATCTGGTTGCCACTGAACGTCAAATGATCCTGACGACGAGAAACATCATGACGGCACGTTCCTTCTTTTTGATCCTGACCGGTGCACTGTTGTGCGCGAGCGCCACGGTACGCGCCGCTACTGTCGGCGAGATGCACCGCATCGCTCACACACCCTCGGCAGCAATCCGCGATGCCAAGCACAGCGACGCCCTGCGGGTGACGGTGTGGTATCCCGCCATGGCGAACGCGGTCGAGATGCCGCTGACTGTGGGGCCTCCATCGCAGCCGTTGTTCGATGCTGGTACGGCCGCAACCGATGCGCCGTTCGCACCAGGGCGCCATTCGGTGATCCTGCTGTCACATGGCTTCGGCGGCAGCGCGCGCATGGTCGCTTGGCTCGGCACAGCGCTGGCGCGCACCGGCGACATGGTGATCGCGGTGGATCATCCGGGCAATAACGGTCGCGATCCGATGACCATGGCTGGCGGCGTGCTGGTCTGGGATCGCGCGGTAGATCTGCGCGCGGCGCTCATGGCCATGCAGAGCGACCCGGTCATCGGCCAGCATATGGATGTCCATCGGCTGGGCGTAGCCGGCTTTTCGATGGGTGGATTCACCGCGCTGCTGACCGCGGGCGGGCGAGCCGACATCCAGCATTTTCTGCAGTTCTGTCATACGCATCCGACCGATAACACCTGCGCACCGCAGGCCGAGGCACCCGACCAGACCATGGCCACACGCGAACACGCGCTGACCCTGGAACCGATGGCGTCACTGGTCAAACACGACAGCGATGATTACGCGATACCAGGCATAAAAGCGGTATTCGTGATGGCACCTGGCGGTATCGAGGCGATCGACCCGGCCACCCTGCGCAATATGAAAGTACCCGTCAGCATCCTGCTCGGCGACGTTGACCCCGTGGCGCCGCCGGTCAGCAACGGCAACCTCGCCGCCACCCTGATTCCGCACGCGACCCTGAAGACCCTGCACGATGTCGGTCACTATGATTTTCTGGCCAACTGCACCGACACCGGCAGGCAACAGGTGCCATCTTGCACCCACCTGCGCGTACCGCAACAGACCACCCACGCCATGGCCATCATGCAAGCCGAGGCGTTCTTTGCGAAAAATCTGTGACATGGTGGCCCGGTTGCGAGTAATCCCCGGGCAATGAGGGTTTTGTGACCTTTCTCATGTGTTTCCAGTCAGTTGCACAGGTGAAGCGCTTGATCACATGCTTTGTCATAGAATCGGTGGGCGGTGATTCCAATGACATGCCAGACAGTGTTGTCATCGATCCTTGTCGCCGTGGCGATTCCTATCCGCGCACGCATCGGATGCTGGCCTGATGCCCGCGACACACGCAACATAGTGAGGAGCATACGTTCATGACTCACACCGTTCGAACCTCTTTATATCGTTATATCGCTGTCGCATTTGTTGCCGTGGCGATAACCGTATCGGCCGTACCCGCCCAAGCACAACGCTACGGGCATGGTGGCTATCACGGCCGACCGCAGTACAACAATCGCTACGACAATCGCGGCTATCGCGGTCGTGGCGGCGGCAATGGCGGCCTTATCGCCGGCGCCCTGTTGGGCGTAGTCGCTGGGGCAGTGATTGTGAATTCAGCGCAGCGGCCACCGCCGGATGTGGTGTATTCGTCACCACCGCCACCGCCACCGCCGGGCGTTGTCTATTACGACAACAACTACCCGCCACCACAGAACGGCTACTAATCAGCGCGACGCGCCCATCTCGGGCCGCTGTCGATCACGCCACGTGAATCGGAGCATCAACTATGAAACAAGCCATTCGTAACGTCGCCGTGCCTGCCCTGTTGTCGCTCGCCATCTTCACCGCATCCGCTTTTGCGCAACAGGCACCGGCATCGGCAAGCAGCTCGTCCATGTCAAGTTCCTCATCGATGACGAAAAGCCATGCGCAAAAGCGTGCCGACGTCGTTGAACAGCGCATCACCGATCTGCATGCAAAGTTGAATATCACCGATCAGCAGTCCAAGCAGTGGGACGCTTTCACGCAAACGATGCGTGACAACGCGAACAAGACCGATGGGGCCTTCCGCGATCGTGCGCAAAAGCTTTCATCGATGGACGCCGACGACGCCATGAAATCGTATGCCGCCCTGGCACAGCAACATGCAGAAAACATGCAGAAGCTGTCCTCGGCATTCAGCGATTTGTACGCTGTACTGTCGCCGGAACAAAAGCAGGTAGCCGATGCCATGTACCGCAATGAACAGGCCAAGAAGAAGGCCGCTCACGGATCGCACAAGCACAGCAAGTCCGGCGCACCGGCAAGTGCGTCTTCTGCAGGCTAAACCATCGTCGTAGCTACGTTGATCATAAGGCCGCTCTCGAAGCGGCCTTATTTTTTGGAAGTGTGCTTCCGATTCATTGTTTGAGCGGGGGTGCTGCTGGCTATCGCTTTCCTTGGTTTATCGCCGGGATGATGTGTTCAGGGATGTAGTTCGAAATGAATTTCCACCATGTCTTGCCGTTGTTGTAATTACTGCTGGCGAAACCGACAACAAGATCGAGATCCGGGATGACTGCCACGATCTGACCACCGTTCCCGGTGGCCACATACTCCCGATAGCGTTTTCCCTCGACGTTTGTCATCAATAGATGCCAGCCATAACCATAACCATGCACGTCCGTCGGTGCCGGATGTTCCGAGCCACGAAGCGGCGCTTCGCTACCGGTATCAAATACCGAATGCTCTTGGGTAGCTTCGTACACCCACTCCGGGCTGATCAGTTGCCGATCTCGCCATCTACCCTTCGAAAGGTACAGCTGGCCAATTTTCAGTAGATCGCGCGGACGTAGATATTGACCTCCCCCGCCATAACCTTGGTCTGTCGGCGTCAAATCCCAGTGGTATGTCAGAAAATCGAGCGGCTTTGCGAGGTATTCATCAAATAGCGCCGGTAGCCAGATGCCCGTTGCCCTGGATGCGGACGCACCGGCAAGATGGATATCCACCGAGCAGTAGACCGCACGGCGTCCGCCAGGAGTACTGATCATCGGAAGGCCAACGATATACCGCGTCCAGTCCGGCTGGGTTTTCTGAGCCATGACAACATCTTCATTGCCTGGAGCCTTAGGGTTCTCGTCATCGCAGTTGTAACCGGATGTCATTGTGATGAGATTCTCGATCGTCATCATTTTTTTGCGAGGATCCGGAGTCCGATCAGGGTCGTCGTTTGAAAAAATGTCATAGACCTTCGTGTTCGTTGTGAACGAGGGATCTATTCTTTGAGCAATACCTACCAATGTCGCGGTCAATGTCTTACCAGCTGAGCGAATGTCGTGCGTGTCTTCGCGGTTGTAACCGTAAAAATACTCATCCAGAACAAGCTTTCCATGCCGCGCCACGAGAACAGCTTGTATCGCTGGTGATGACGCACTGGTTGCGCGTTGGGCTGCGAGCGATCTCACGAAGGTTTCAAGAAGCGCGGCATCCAATCCAACGCTTGATGCGCTGCCTACCGTCCAGCCATCGCCATCGTCTATGGGCTGTCGGTAGCGATACAACGCCTCTGTGCGCGTTGGATAGAGATTCGATACTTGGCTCGCCGACGTGCGCACAAAGCGAAATAGGGTCCCGTAATCCGGGACTGCCATCGTGATGGCGTGATGAACTTCGTCCAGGCTGCCAGTGAGACGATAGCCCGAATCTCCCGCATCACTGAGTTCGACGCGTGCGCCTGATAAATCGACCTTGAAACGGCGCCCGATACCTATATTCCTCTGGTAATCACGAATGAAGGCCATGGACGAACCATCGGCCCCTTTATCGACCACGAGATACAAAGTGGTTCGTGGAATCAACGGCCTGACAATGCCGATCCATCGTCGGTGCCCGATTTGTCTGAAACGCACTGGCGTCGCCATTGCATAGCTCGCCAGACTGCTGGCCGGTTGAATCCAGAATCCGTTCAGTTTGTCGTCGACAAGAGCGCCGCGAAAACGCCCCGTACTCGAACCAAAGTCGAAGGTGATCGTGCTGCCTTCGATCTTCGCGATAGTTTGATGGCCATCAAGCTTCGCCTGGCCGGAAGCGTGACTTAGATCTACCGTGAGTTCGCCCTTCGCCACCTGACCGAGTGGTGCGGACGCCTCCCATATGCCCGTCAGTTCGTTTCCAGACGGTAGTTCTGCAGCCTGCACGTGCGGTAGCGCAAAGGCCAAACAGCAGCATGTAAGAGCTCGCCTGAGTGATGCAGTCACGTATTTCATGATGACCATCTCATTCGGTTGCCTTGCTGCTATAGAGACACCTTAGGATGCACTTGGCACATCCAAGGTTTAATAGCTTGTCCGTCGCGGCTTCGTGCGATGCCTCACCTGGACATGAACATCACGTCGATGCCCTCGATCCAGTACCGGAAACAGATTCGTCAGCAGGCGGCGCGTTCCCAGCCGGTATCCGCAGCGGCAGATGTCGCGCAAGCCGGTTTCAACGTTGGCAACGACGACCTTCCCAGTTCAGCCGCGACTATCGTCGGCTGTTTGGCCGTCCACCCGGTGAGGATGGAAGACTACTGCACAAGTCGAGCGAACGGGATAGCGCAACGCCATAAAAAGCGCGCGCAAGCTTCGGCGTATTCGCTAATGAATATTTACCGGTGCCAACAAACCACTCAAACGATCGACGCTCCCCGCAATGCGCTCAAGCTGGGGATAACGCAGTGTGCCGTGATATGGAATCGTTGCGACATGAGTCTGCCCATCGGCCTCGTATTGAATGTCGATCGATGCAGTGGTGGCCGATTTCACGGCAGCCTTCATCAGGTCGGACGTATACGGTTTGCCATTCACCGAAATGATATGTGCTCCAGGAGCCACACCAGCGGTGAACGCCGGACCCTGCCAGGAAGCAACCCGCACATCGCCCTTGCTCGATATCGACAAGCCGATCGAGTACGTGAGATCGATCACGCCGGAGTCGACCTCGTCCTGTGTAAAAGTCGCGGTAGGCGTATCGGTATAGACGAGCCGCCAGCCCATCCGCGCGAGGCCGTCGAGAACGCTCGAATCATGGGCATCCAGTCGTGACCGCAAGAAGCCACTCCAGTCGTACGGCACGATTCGGTCAAGCGCGTCGCACACCTGCTCGAACGTGTAGGTTGAGGTGATGCGCGAACCGTTGCCCACGTCGAAGAACGCACGTGCGAAATCATTGAGACTTTTTTTATCGCTGCTGCGCTCGCGCACGATGGCGTCAACGTCCAGCCACAGCATCACGCCCTCCGGGTAATAATCTTCGCGACGTTGCCAATCGCGCCATGCCACCGAATGGCCCGCCATGTAGAGCGGATCGTTATTGCTGTCCTGTAGAGTCTTCCAGCTCCGCCCCACCCGCGCGTCAACCACGGCAGCATCAAGCGCCAGCTTGTCGAGTGTCTCTTGCCGCGTTCGTTGACCGCTGCGCGCGGCAAGAACCCGCCCCCAGAACTCCGTTTGTCCTTCATAAACCCAAAGCAGGCTATCCCGCATAGGTACATTCAACGTCGGGGTCCATAAGTCAGCCGGCTGACGAAATTTCCCGTTCCATGAATGCACGTACTCGTGGGCAATCAAGTCAAGATTGTTAAGTTGCTCGGCGTTGTCAGTGAAATAGTTGGCCGGCAGATTGTCTTCACCGGATTCCAGATGCTCGATGCCACCGGCGGGGAACGCATCGCTCAGCGTGACGATCGCATCGTAGTGAGCGTAATGCGGCGGCCCAAGCAGTTGCCGGGTCTGCACAAGAAGCTGGCGTAACTTGCTCAAGTCATCGCCAGTTTCCGCAAGGTCGCCGCGGTTATCGGCCAACAGATCCAGCCGGACCGTAGGCACGCCATCCGGCGTAAGTTTCACTTGCCGCCAGTACCGACCGGCATAGACCGGCGAATCGGTAAGCGCTTCCAGCGATACCGGCTTGTAAGCAACCATGTCGTCGGACGCACCATCCACGTCGAGCGAGGTGAAGGCTTTGAGCCCTGGAGGCAACTTCAAACTCGCAGCGACAGGAATGTTTCTGGCAAACCAGCCCGCCGGATAAAGAAGCAGTCGCTGCCATTGCACATCGACGAGGTTCGGCGTCATCAAAGCGTCAGATGCTCGCGTGAGATATTGAAACTCGACCTCGATCGCGCGCGCGCCAACGGGCACGTTGATATGGAACGCATGCATGTCGACTGCATCGCGCTGCCAATCGACACTCTTGCCGTCGATGCTGACGAAGAGGCCAGCAAGATTAGCCACTGAAATCGTCTCGGCATGACTCGCGCTTTCCCAAGCCGGATAGAGCAAGGTAAGCGATCCCGAGGCCTGAACCGGCAAGATTTCTCGCACGGCAAATAATTTATGGGCGATATCGGTCGCGTCAACAACTAACGATAGGCTGCCCTTGAACGGCACATCGCGAGGTGCCTCGATCGGTGCTGGATAAGGCAGCGGCTGGGGATTGATGCCCGTGCCCGTTGCGGCCAGCGAGAATGTAAACGCCACGCTCGCAACAGCGCACAATGCCATTGCTAGGCGATGGGTGACGCTAGGTGAAAAAGCGTTTGCCCTGTAGAACATGCGGCCGACACAACGCTTGCTCGCTCGCATAGACAGCAGAGCTTGTCCTGGCAATCGGAACGTAGCGTATTTGATAAGTTTCCTCACCGACCTGGCCTCAACGTCAATCATTGCAATGACGGCGACCAGCCTAACAAGGCTATTTACAAATAGTCAATCTTGGACTTATTGTCTATTTGATGCGAAACGCTATTGCTATTCCGATACCGTGCAAGACCAACGAGTCGATAAGCTCGCCACCACGTTTACGAGCCCGAGGACCAAGCGATATGCCGAAAAGGACGAAAAGTGCTCAAGCGAAATTCGCCTCGTACTTCCCCGTAGCCGATGCCATCGCGACACTTTTCCGGCCGCACGTGGAAGTGGTCATCCACGACTTGTTTTCCTTGAAAGTGGCATACATAGCCAACTCGATTTCCAGGCGACGCATTGGCGATTCATCGGTGGCTGACCAAGTCTCCGAGGAAAGCCTTGCCCAAGCCGTGATCGGTCCGTACCGCAAGGTGAACAAGGACGGTCGCAACCTGCGCTCCGTCACCGCGGTCATCCGAGATGCCGATCAGCAGCCCGCTGCGATGATGTGCATCAACTTCGACGTCTCCACCCTTGAACGCATCAGGGATGAAGTATCCGCGCTGGCCTTCCTTCCGGAATCCCTGGAACCACACGCACCGTTCTTCCATGACAACTGGCGACAAGCCTTGGAACGCCTTGTGCAGGAAGTTGAGCGCGAGGAAGGCATACCGGTGAGGTCCTTCAACACCAGTCTGCGCTTTGCGCTGATCGAGAAAATCAGCGACAGCGGTTTTCTAAGCATGCGCAATGCGCCTCCGGTCGTTGCAGAACGCGTCGGCATTTCACGGGCTGCTCTGTACAAATACCTCAAAGAGATTCGCTCACGCGCCTAGTGATTCAACTCAGTTGCTAGCGTATCGGTCTGCGTGCGGATTCCGGTCGGCTTGAACACCGATTCCGCTTGACGCTGAACACCTTGCTGGTGCTGACCAGAGACTGTCGTTCTATTGCGGTTGAGGCCGCCACCCAGCGGCGGGTACTCCTCATGATGCTCGGTGGTGGCTCGCCCCACTTTCTCAACCATCCGTCGAACGCGTCGTTTTCTCCCAATGATTGATCTCGGCGGTCAAGTCAAACAACTTCTGACGCACCAAGTTGAGCGCGTCGCTTCCGAGCAGTAGATGCGCTGGTGGCGAGTCACTATCGATCAAACTCAGCATGGCTTGCGCTGCCTTTGCAGGATCGCCAAGCTGCTTTCCGTTCTTTTGCTGACGGGCCTCTCGGATCGGATCGAACAGCCCGTCGTAATCAGGAATGGAGCGAGGTGTCCTGACCATCGAACGTCCTGCCCAGTCAGTGCGGAACGAGCCAGGGGCTACCGCCGTTACGGCGATACCGAGCGGCTTCACTTCTTTGCCGACTACTTCTGAAATGCCCTCCAATGCGAACTTGCTGCCGCAATAGTAGGAAATGCCAGGCAGAGTGATATAGCCGCCCATCGAAGTGACGTTGAGGATATGCCCCCTGCGTCGATGACGCATGTAGGGCAGTACGGCCTTCATCATGGCCACGGCGCCAAACACATTGACGTCGAACTGCCGCCGCATCTCTGCCAATGGCGACTCCTCCATAACGCCCTCGTGACCATATCCGGCGTTGTTGAC
>Ga0302313_10001486_pt1 | contig 17834 bp, 11 predicted proteins | sample III_Palsa_N2_2_FD_200454 | JGI IMG/M metagenome (GOLD analysis project Ga0302313, IMG submission 200454) | Peat permafrost microbial communities from Stordalen Mire near Abisko, Sweden - III_Palsa_N2_2 | ecosystem: Environmental > Terrestrial > Soil > Palsa > Peat permafrost | place: Sweden...
GACGTTTACCGCGTATGGCGGTTCTGTGCGCAAGCCTGGATCGAATCGTCGAGCCCGCTCCGCTGATGTGAAGCCGACTTAGAGAAGCGAACCAAAGAGTGGAACCGGTAAGATCTACCATTTTCATGAATTTGCGATCGCTAGTTAAATCAGTGACTTGGTGCGGGAGCAATAAGCTCCATTTTAGGAACAATCTGGGGGCAATAACCTGTTCCAGGGGAGTTTTGGGAGCCATTGGAGCGACCAGGGCCTTTTAGAATCAATGGTTTACATCAGATAAGCAAAATGGCATGGAAGAGGTCATTGGTTCGATCCCGATCAGGTCCACCAAACATCTCAATCATTTAGAAGCACCTCCCTTCCGCAACTCTGTCGCAAACTCCAAAACCACACCATGGACTGGCCTCGCCGGGGCTGTCTCAGTACGTCTTGCGATTGCGTTGGGGGGCTGAGTTCGCTTTTTTGGGCAATGAGTGTTCTATCACGTGGGTTGGCACCTATTGCATTTGTGAAACTTGATGGCTCTTTCGGCCATTCGCTCGTCAGCGACACCAATTAGAGGCAACGTTGCCAAAATATGAGAAACTCATAGAACGATGATGGGAGCAAGTGGCATCGGCTGCATCGAGGGATGCTTGTAATAAGCGGCATATTGAAAGGGAGGTAATGAGAGCTTTCTGGAGAGCAGTTCTATTTTTGGCCGCGATCAGTATCCCAACATGCGCACAAGTCCCGCCGGGATGTTCCGGGCAGAGTTGTCGTTATCTAAATCCGTTGCTCTCGCCCGCTGAGCGTGCGAAGGACATCGTCGCCAGAATGTCGCTTGAGGAAGAGGTCTCACAGACCCTGAATCAAGCTCCTGCCATTCCGCGGCTGGGAGTTCCAGACTATGAGTGGTGGAGCGAAGCTCTTCACGGGGTTGCGCGTAATGGCATCGCTACGAACTTTCCACAGTCGATCGGGTTGGCCGCTACCTTTGACGTTGCGCTGATGCGCCGTGTCGCTGATGTTATTGGGGATGAGGGCCGAGCGAAGTATAACGAAGCTCAGCGCGCGGGCGATCACCGTCGATTTTCTGGTCTGACGTTCTGGTCGCCCAATATTAATATCTTCCGAGATCCGAGGTGGGGACGTGGACAAGAGACGTTTGGCGAAGACCCTTACCTCACTGCACATCTTGGAGTTGAATTTACCCGCGGACTACAAGGCGACGATCCAAAGTTTCTGAAGCTAGTCGCGACACCGAAACACTTCGCCGTCCACAGCGGTCCAGAGCAGGATCGTCATCACTTCAACGCCCAGATATCGGACCACGACCTGGAGGACACTTATCTTCCTGCTTTTCGGGCTTCGATCGTAGAGGGACACGCCGCTTCCATCATGTGTGCGTATAACGCGATCGATGGAACACCGGCTTGTGCAAGCGATCTGTTGCTTAAGCAGCATCTTCGTGAAGACTGGAAGTTCGGCGGCTATGTGGTCTCCGACTGCGATTCCGTTGCTGATGTAACCAGGGGGCACCACTTCGCTGTCGACAACGTTCATGCCTCGGCTGTGTCCTTACGGGCGGGAACAGATCTCGATTGCGGTTCGACCTATCATTCGCTTGTAGCCGCGGTGAAAACAGGTGAGATATCCAAGGCCGAGCTCGACCGGGCCGTTGAGAGACTCTTCGTAGCGAGGTTTCGATTGGGGATGTTTGATCCTCCTGGCAGCAATCCATATGACAAATTGGGTGCGTCTTCCGTGAATACGGAGTCGGCGCGCAAGCTTGCCTTGCAGGCAGCACAAGAATCGATCGTGTTGTTGAAGAACGACGGCATTCTTCCTTTGCGGGATGGAGCGAAGACCATCGCCGTGATTGGTCCGACTGCCGATCTTCTGGAAGCAATCGAAGGCAACTATAACGGAGAGGCAGCAACTCCGATCACACCGCTGGCGGGGCTTCGCGCACAGTTCGGTGCCGGCAAGATACTCTATGCCCCGGGTTCCATCCTCGCAGAAGAAACACCCGCGCCGATCCCTTCGCAATATCTGCGACCGAGCATGGGTAGTTCAGATGTAGGGCTCAAGGTTGAGTTCTACGCCGATAGTACCTACTCGGGTGGACCGTTGGCGTCACGTGTCGATTCCAAGATTAACTTTGACTGGAATCGAGTTTCGCCAGCTACCGGCGTGCCCGCGTCGAACTTCGCTGTCCGTTGGAGCGGCGAGTTGTTGCCGCCGACGCCAGGCGAGTACACGCTAAGCTTCCGTTGTATCAAGCGTTCCACCACATACGATCCGACCGGAGGCAAACCGGGTTCGCCGTGGCACTATCATCTCTACCTTGATGGCAAACTCGTTCTTGATGATCGCACACGTGATCAGGACCTAAAAGTAAACTTTGCAGATCTCACGCCGCACGCAATCCTCATCGAGTATCAGCATTCGAGCGAGGATCGTTTTGTGGACCTTGAGTGGCAGCCGCCTGCAAAGCCGATGCTCGATGAAGCTATAGCCATCGCACGCCGAGCAGATATCGTAGTCGCGTTCGTAGGGCTCTCTCCGAATCTTGAGGGAGAGGAGATGCCTGTATATGCCCCTGGATTTGCAGGTGGTGATCGTACTGACATCAACTTGCCCGCAGTCCAGGAGCGCTTGTTGATGGGACTCGCTGGGACCGGAAAACCTCTCGTCGTCGTCCTCACATCAGGTAGCGAAGTTGCGATGCCATGGGCTCAGGATCACGCTAACGCTGTTCTCGCGGCATGGTATCCGGGCGAGAGTGGCGGGACGGCCATCGCGGAGACTCTTTCAGGCGAAAATAATCCCGCTGGTCGTCTTCCGGTGACGTTCTATCGCGACGTTAAAGACCTGCCAGATTTTTCGGACTACTCCATGGCGAAAAGGACATATCGTTACTTCGAGGGTCCGGTTCTTTATCCCTTCGGCTTCGGTCTCAGCTATTCGCGCTTCACTTATGGAAACCCAACTGCTACAGCAACGAAGCTGGATGCCGGGGATCACGTGAGCGTGAAAGTTACCTTGGAAAATTCGAGCGAGCGAGACGGGGACGAAGTGGCACAACTCTACGTAACTCCGCCACACACCGCTGTGTCGCCGCGGCTTGCATTACAAGGATTTCAGCGCGTTCATCTGAACGCCGGTGAAAAGCGCGAAATTACCTTTGACCTTGGCCCTGCCGAATTGAATGAAGTGGACGAAGCTGGAAATCGAAAAGAAACCCCCGGTGAGTACAAGATTTTTGTTGGGGGTAGTCAACCTGATCTCAATAGCGCAAGGGCTCTTCTCCTAAAGGTGACTGGAGAACTGCTCTTGCCCCGATGACGGCAAGACTCCATCTGTAGGATGATGGAGTTCATTTCATTAGAGGCATCCGCAGGACCTACGGCAGATAAGCTCACCAGCGAGCATGATCGTTTGTGCTGCCTCAAATGATTCGCCATCAATTCGCCGGAACAAGGTGTCCATCGCGTAACGCACCATACTTTCAATCGGCTGGCGTACCACCGTCAGCGGAGGATCAACCAGCGGAGCGAAACCAAAGTCATCAAAACCCACTAAGGGGAGGGTGCTCGGGCTTTTCAGTCCTAGTTCGTTGAATGTCGACAGGATCGTGAGAGTGGCGAAATCACTGAGTGACAACATGGCTGTAGGTCGGGTCTTGCTTCTAATTGTTGCTGCCAGCGCGAACCGAAGTTGCTCATAGTTCGCCGCAGTAATCATATTTGGCTTGAGACCCTTCTTGAGCATTGCCTCCTGATAACCGGCGGCTCGTTCCTGGAAACTGTAAATCTCGGGCTTTCCAGTAACGCACGCGATGCTCTTATATCCGTGACGAATCAGGTGCTCTGTTGCGATTCGACCTGCATCGCGATTGCGCAATACAACTGAATCAAAATCAGGCGAAAACAAATTGTCGAAGGCCACAACAGGAACCTCAGGCAAGACTGCCCTGATATCAGCGGACGTTGTTCCTGGAGTTGCCGTGATGATGACCCCATCGACCCGGTAGCGTCGTAACGTCGTGAGGTGCTCGGTCTGTTGGGCCATCCTATCCTGATGGGTCAGTAGAATGACTGCGCAGCCGCTTTTCCTTGCTTCTTCTTCCATCATCTGTACAGACTGACTAAAAAACACATTCGAGACCTTCGGCAGCAAGACTCCGATTGTGCGACTACGACCACCACGAAGAGCTCTAGCAGTCTCATCTGGGTGATAGCCAAGGCTTTCAACAGCCTTTGCAATTCGCACGGCCGCCTGTGGACGCACTTTAACGCCACGAAGGAAGCGGGAGACTGTCGATGCGCCTACATGGGCCTGCTTGGCGACATCGATTACGGTTGGACGTCTCTTCATTCTTATTCCACCTATCTGCGGATCATGATAACTGCGGCTACGCCTGCTTCGCCAAGAGTCAGAAAATTGCTGGCCTTCATGAAAGATATCGTTTTTGCCTGAACGCCGGCTATGCTGTGGCTGGGCTGCGATGCAGCCGCAAGTAAATGGATAGGGCAATAAATGCTGTAGCAAACATGGTCAAGGTTGTTGCTATTTCGGTTTGCGCAAAGTTCCGGCCGCAATAGGCTGCCAGGAAGGCACTGCTTCCTGATCCGAAAGACATGAGGATCGCTCTGAGAGCGCCGGAGCCTGAACCAGCCAGATGAGGAACAGGCTCCACAGCTTCAACAGTGACGGAGGGCACAATAAGCCCGAAGCCAAAGAACGTCGAGAACACCGGCGGCAATATATAGATCGGCATATGGAGCCCTGCGATCTGTAAACCAGCGGCAATCGCAGATGCGAATACCATGAGCGAGAGTCCCGTCATGATGACCCGATGGCTGGCGATATGGCGACGGCTAAGAAGCACGCTCAGCAACGATCCCGCAATGGTTCCGCTCGCCATGAGTACGAATAGAAAGGTGTAGGTATGTCGCAGGACACCCATCCGCTGCATCAAAATCAGAGGGGAGACCGAAATGAATGAGAATATGCAGGCAAAGGTCAAACCATTGATTAGTGCATAGCTCAAGAATGTGCGATTTTTTAGCAGCCGCGCGTAATTGTGAGTCAGATTGGAGATATCGAGCCGTGAGCGCCGGTCGGGAAGTAGGGATTCCTTGAAATCCACCAAAAGAGCGATAACAATACATATGGCAAATACGGCCTGACTGCCGAAGAGCAAACGCCATCGGCCGAGTACCATGACTGTTGTGCCAAAAATCGGCGCGATAATCGGCATTATGCCGTTAATAGTGGCGACCTCTGAAATTCGCTGCCGGGCAGCAGTGCCTCGAAGAAGATCACGCACGATCGCAAGTGGTAGCGTTGTCGAAACGCCTGCCGCACAACCTTGCATCAGCCGGAAGATAAGCAGCCACGTAAAGCTAGGTGAGAGGCTGCATGCAAGCGCCGAAACGGCGAAGCTCACCAGCGAGCCCAATAGAATGGGCCGCCGCCCGAACCTGTCGGCGAGCGGGCCGCCCACCAAAGGAGTGAAAGCGTACCCTGCGAGGAACAAGCTCATCGTAAGGCCACCCCGTCCTGCGGCCAGACCAAACTCATGTTCGATCGCCGGCAACGTAGGCAAGCTCATATCGATCGAAAGGGATGTAAGAGCGGCGATACTAGCCAGAAAAACGGTGAACTTCCGGGATTCGGTATTCATCACTTGTTAGACCTGCCAGGAAGACAAGGAGTTCGCCTCCTGTGATGCTCGGGGTAGATCAAAATACTCGAACATGATGCCGTACCATAGCTGTCGTTATGTCTCGGATCGAAGGTAAAGGTGAAGTCTACTCTTTTATCGAGCGGATCGCGTCGTCATGGGAAAGCCACTTAAGGAGCATCTGCGCGCCGATCTTTGTGCCCGGGCATTTCTAACAGCTGCCAAGATCATTGAGGACGGAACATACGATGCTCTCCTCACCAAACGGTACGCCGGCAGGAAGCTGACTAGGGGTGCCAAAATGCTCACGGGTGAACTCTCCTTAAGCGAAATCGAGGACTTGGCCGTCAGAGAAAAGATTGAGCCGCAGCCCCGTTCTGGCAAGCAGGAACAGATTGAAAATCTACTCGCGCGATTATCTACTCCGATGTCTTGTAAGCCCCACACGTCCTTCTAGGTCCGAGACATCGAACGCTGGGACCGTGGTCGGCCTTCTTGGCTTGCTCGTGCGTAAAAAATAGAAACGCCATTGCATCCAGGACACTCTTTTCTGCTCCGCCGAGCGCAATCCGGACCCCAATTTCTGTATCTGAGACTTCAGAGGCCTGGAGCAAAACGATTTGAAATATTTTTATTGACAACGTTGCCGATTTAAGGCGATATTGCATCGTCCGGAACTTCAGCGGAGTTTTGTATCCAGAGCCGCGAAGAATGAATAACCAACAAAATTGAACTTTCTCGAGAGGTCGAACGATGACGAACACAAATTTTGTTATGACTAGAGGGGCACAACGTTGCCAGCTCCCAGCATTTTTGGCCAAAAGCCGATCAATCCGTGGCCTCTTGGCGCTCTTATTTCTTTTGGCCACAACTGTTGCGGGAGCCCAGATGTCCGGTACCGGCGCAATCTCCGGCACGGTAACCGATCCGACGGGTGCGGTAGTCGCGAATGCAACGGTTACCGCAACATCGGTTGACACAAATGCGAATACTGTTCGCAGTACTACCAAGGCTGGAGATTTCAATATCACTCCGCTCCCGCCCGGCGTTTACACAGTCACGGTGACGGGTAAGGGTTTTGAAACTTACCAGCAGAAAAACGTCACTGTAGATGCTTTGGAGACCGTCGCGGTCAACGTGAAACTGACCGTTGGTGGGAATGAGGTCACTGTAACGGTCACTACTGCGCCTCCACTCCTGGAGACGACCGACGCGCAGATAGGTGGCGTGATGGACAACGAGATGTACTCAAGTCTTCCGCTTTTGATGGGCGCGAGTGGCCAGCCTGATCAGCGGCGCGCTACCGACTTTGCCTATCTAATGCCCGGCGTCCAAAACACGTATGCTGCCTCGGCCGGCGGCAACCCTACGGATGCTACGGGTGCCGCAAATGGCGGCAACCCTGGCGGTGGCACCTCTGAGATCTACATCGATGGTATCAATCTGCCTGAGGGAGACGGCGTCGGTGATCCACGCTACACCTGGTCTGCGATTGGCGTTGACGCAGTCGACCAGTTTCAGGTGGCGACCGCAGGTTATTCGGCACAGTATGCGGGTCAAGGTGTGCAGAATTACTCAGTCAAGTCCGGCGGAAACCAAATTCACGGCTCTCTCTATGAGTACATCCGCAACACTGCGCTGGATGCGTGGTCTACCAGCAGCAAGATCCCAACCCTAACAGGTGCGCAAGTGCCGCCGGGCGGTGCCTGTAGCAGCGCTGCATTAACTGCGTCGACCAGCTGGTGTGCGCTGGGCGGCATTAAGCCGAAGGAAGTTATGAACGAATTCGGCATCGTTCTGAGCGGGCCGATCATCAAGAACAAGCTTTTCCTGTTCTACAACTACGGACAATACCGCTATGCAGCCGGACCCACCCCCAAGGTCCAGACGATTCCGACATTGGCGATGATGGGTTATTCGAATAATATGACGCCACTAGGTCATGCCGACTTCAGCGGATACGCTCAAGCTAATTATGTCCCGACTGCGGCACACCCGACCTGTAGCCCGGGTTCCACCGCTCCGGGTACCACTCCTTGCTACGACATCTACGATCCCGGAACGCAAACGGTACCCAATTGCGTTAACGCCGCTTGCCAACGTTCGATATTCCCGGGCGATCTCATTCCCTCTAATCGTTTTTCGACAGCAGCGAACTACATCAACCAGTTCATGTTGCCTTATGCGGCCCAGGCTAACCAGAGTTCCTATGGCAACAACACCACCGTTGGCTATGCAAGCGGATTGAATAATTGGTATCAAACGGGTCATCTGGACTATGACCAAAGTGAGAAGCACCGGATCAGCCTGGTCGTTGCCTTCGGTCGTCAGTCCGTTGCGGGAGGATATGATCTCTCCGGTGGCGCCTCCAACTCTCTTCCGCCGCCGTTCAATACCAACCAGTTTTATGCTCCAACGACCAACGTCGATATCCTTAAGGACACCTACACCATCAACGCCCATCTGGTGAACCAGTTCGCCATCGCCTATGGACGTTATAAGAGCCTGGATTCCAACCAGGATGACAAAGCAATCTACAGTGCCGCCGCGACGGGTTTGCTGAATACGCCTCCAGGACAGGCTACTATCGGATTCCCTGGCATCTCCTTCACCGGTGGTGCGGACGCTCCCACCAACGAGGGCGGATATAACTGGCACGGCAATGTCAACAATACCTATACGGTCATGGACAACGTGCAACTGGCGTATGGCAATCACAACTTTACCTTCGGTGGACAGGCCGTTGAAGTGCAGTACAACTCCTGGACGACCACCAACGCCACGCCGCTGACCTACACGTTCTCCGCTGCTCAAACGGAAGGGTACTCCGCGACGGGGTCTGTACTTACGTCAGGTTCTTCCTTTGCCAGCTATATGTTGGGAGCCGTGAGCAGCAGCAGTGTTAGCCTCAGTCCGGAGTGGGGCGCGCGCTGGTTCAGTCCTTCTTTTTGGGTGCAGGATGACTATAAGGTGACCTCTAAGTTGACCCTGAATCTGGGCCTGCGCTGGGACCTCTTCGGTTCTATTCGTGAAGCTCATGATCAGATAACATGGCTCAACCCAAGCGGATCCAATCTAAATACGGGCAACTACGGCACGCTCGCTTTTGCGGGCGGCACGGCTGGCGATGGTCCCTATACAGGGTTACATTCGCCTTCTCATATGTGGTACAAGAACCTCGGACCGCGTATTGGGCTGGCCTATTCTGTTGACAGCAAAACAGTCATTCGAGCCAGCTACGACGTCGCATTTGCTCGTGGAAATTGGACTGCTGGAGGCGGAGCTCAAAAACTGCCATCGCAGATGGGACTGATTCCTTCGGCTTCAGCGCCAGCCGGTGTCAGCAACGCTCCCTCTTTCTATTGGGATGCCAGCTCCTGCAACGGCGGAGTTGCCATGGATGGGTTTACGCACTGTGGCTGGACAGGATCGATATCAAATCCTGCGATTGTTATCGCTCAGCAAGTTGCGGCCGGTAATATGCCGGTCGGAGCTGGCCTGGCTGAGTTCGGTACGGCTGAAACTGCTTTGCAAAAGAATGCGAATAACGGATCGCCCGCTTACTTCGATTCGTATCTGGGATCACGCTCTCCCGAGTACATCAACTGGACCTTCGGGCTACAGCGTGCATTGACCCGGAATATGACCGCTACTGTCACGTATGTTGGCAGCCAGGGTCACTTCATCAACGTTGCCAGTGCCAACTACACGCGAAACAACGGACTTCCACAGTCCATGATCGCTCTCGCTGGTTACGCTATCCCCCCTCCCGGCACCGGGACGACTGCAGCGCCGTGTACTGGAATTGGTTGCCAATATTCGCTTCTGGGTCAGAAGGCAACTCCAGCCAACCTGGCACTGGCACAGGGATTCGGCTTCACACCACCCAACCCTTATACCAGCACCTCTAACTACTATTCCAGCAACGCCGTGTCGCAATACTACTCCCGCTTCCCGCAATATAGTGGCGTCAGCGATCAGACCAGCTTCGTGGGCAACGAGAACTGGAATGCCCTTGAAGTGAGCGTTCGGCAACGTCTCTCAAACGGGCTGAACGTCATGGTCAACTACACCTGGTCGAAGGGGATTGATGATCTGGGAACCTTCCGTATATCGGGCAATAACCGGGCTGATCGCTCGCTTTCCGCGGCCGATCAACCTCAGAGTCTGACAGCGACTGCGGTTTATCAGTTGCCCGTCGGTCGCGGTCACTGGGGAGGCGACAACGTGATATATCGGTCCATTGTGAGCGACTGGACTGTGTCCGGTATCGGCATTTACCACTCGGGTCTGCCGATCCTGGTGACGGCTAGCGGCTGCGCAGGCAGCGGCATCCTGGGCCAGTGCATGCCGAGCGTTGTCAAAGGCCAACCTGGTCGCCAATACAAATATGGCAAGACCAGCACAGGCGCCGCGACCAGTTGGGATCCGAATAATCCCAACTTCATCGGAAAGGTGCAGTACATCAACCCGAATGCGTTTACCGTGCTCAACGCCGGCACCTGCGCTGCAGCAACAGGTACCAATGCACCAACGGGAGCCTACCACACGTATAACGGACAGGCTTATAACGTTTGCAATGGCCCGGAGGACTTCGTCCCCGGTAATGCAAGCCGTGTAGCACCCATTTCGGGCCTCTGGACACAGCCCGCCTACAATCTAGACTTGTCTCTTAAAAGGACCTTTCCTATTCGCAAAACCGTAAAGCTCGCCTTTGGAGTCGACATGTCGAATGTTACGAATCACGTGATATACAAAGGCCCAAGTGCCGTCGTAGCTTCCGGTGCCAATGCAACATTCGGTGCTGTTACAGCGGTGGCTAACACTCCTCGCGATGTTCAAGGATCGGCACGCGTCATTTGGTAAGACGCTATCGATCCGCAATCAAGGGAGGAGTTGGATAATCCAGCTCCTCCCTTTACATAACAGCCACAACGAAATCTGGGACAAAACACAAGTGCCGGTTGATGCTTCACTATAGTCTTCGCTTAATAAACTGGCAACGTTGCCAAAAGTGAATGCCGATAATATCGCGATGCCCACAGTCTCACAGTCCGACGGCCTGGCGCCCTCTGTACTGCAGCAGAATCATGCCGATCCTTCGAAAGATGGCGGGGTGGAATCTTGTTCAAATGCTGAGTCCTCAAAATCTCCTCGGGCAAGAGGATCTCAACGGCCTTATTTGTTAGCGTGAGTTGAAAGGCATGTTATCCCTGCCCGTCGGGCTGGTTGCCGTTGCGAACAAGCAGGACACAGCTTCCAGGTGGCTGGTTCCAAAGGCCTCCAGCGAGAAATCGCTGGCCCTGATAGTTGACCACCATGGCATAGAAGGCGGTCGAGCCATCCCAGAGAATCGTGCCATCAGGAGCGCTCAGCGAGATCGGCGTAGCCCCGGCAGCGCGAGCGTGCCACACGACGGACGACGCTGTGTTGTTGAAGGGATGGAGCTTCCCCGCATCATCCCAGTAGAGCGCAGAGAACATACTGATCTCAGCGGGTGAGGCGGAGGCGTTGCACACCGAAAGCCTCCCATTCACCCGGCCGATATTGGTCGCACTGGCGCCGCTCCATTGGGCTTTCTGCAGGCGCGCCAACTCGGCGGAGTCCTGCACTGCCTGCGTCTGCAGGTTGCGAGATGCTTCGGCGCACCCCAATCCAATAGCGGCGGCGAGGGCGGCGGCAATCCAGCCTCCGCGCAGAGCATAACGGCTGGTGAGCAGGGGCATTGCCCACGACTTGCGTGCGCGAGCGGTAGCCAGACCGCCCGATGATTGCGGCAGGGAGAGCGCATCGGCGAGCCGCGTCGGTGCGCTGGCTGCGGCGCGCCACGCAGTCTGTAGCTCAGAGAAAAAAGCTTCGCACGTCCTGAAGCGGGCAGCGGGATCGCGAGAAAAAGCACGGTCGAAGACGGGCTTGATGGCGATGCCGACGGGCTCCTCGTTCCAGAGAGCATGAGATAGCGCGAAGAGTTGCTCGGCCAAGGACGGCCGTTCGAAGGCCTCTTGCGAGAAGAGCAGCCGGTAGGCAATCCGTGCCAGGGCAAAGACGTGAACGGCGGAGGTAAGCTGCGTTCCGGCGAGATACTCCGGAGGAAGACAAGCGACGACCGGCAGCAGTGCCTCAGGCGGCAGTTGTGCATAGTCAAACAGATGGTCGAACAGACGGACCTGGGTAGGCTCACTGAGCAGAATGGCCGAGGTTCGAAGGCAGAGGTATTGCACGCCGGCATCGTTGAGAGCATCAAGTGCGGAAGCCAGCTGCCTGAGGATCGCAAAGGCCTCGTCGGCGGGCAACGCCGCCCGTGCTGCCAGGTGGGATTCGAGCGTCGTGCCTTCCCACGTCTCGGCGATCTGTGCTGTTTCCTCGCGGGAAGCCATCCCATGAAGCAGCGCGGGATGATCGACGTTCGCAGCAACGAGACCGAATCTGCAAGCCTGCGAGGATACTTGCAGGCTATCGGGGCCGACGCGAAGCAGCCGCGCGAGTTCATCGCCGCCAACTTGCTTCCCGGATGGTGTCTTCGATTTGGACAACGGGTTCATCGCGTGAGCAGCCTCCTCGGTGCTGGTGATTCAAGATGCTGGGTGGTTCAACCTGGTATCACCGCGGCACAGCCATCTGACACCCGTGAGGCGTCGCCGGTCTGCAGCGAATCTTTTCCATCCCTGCGGAGTTCCAGCGCGAAGAAAACAGTCGATCCATCCCATACCGTGGCTCCGTCCTGTTCGAGACGCAGGGTCTGGCGCGAGTGCGGCGGTAGCTGCCACGAGTGGTTGCCGAACGAGGAGCTGTTGAAGGTCCGCATCGCCGATGTGCCGGGGTCGCGAAACGAAGAGACGACCCCGAGCAGTTCCGCAGGCTGTGCCCCCTGGTTGCAGACCGTCAGTGGCACGTTCTCCGGCAAGATCGGCCGCGATAGTGCCGAGCGTGTCATGGCAGTCCTGTAGTCCATGAGGGTTTCATGGCTAGTCACCGCGGCGGCATGCGCCGATTGCAGATGCACAAGCAGGAACGCTGCAATGCCGAAGCTGATGACAGCGAGCGCAAGCGCAAAGCCGCAGGCAACTGCGGAGGTGGAGCCCTTATGGTTTTCAGTCATATCGATCTCCTTGCATCAGGACGCTGCTGTTGACAGCAGAAGAAGACCGGCCTGCGGCGAGGATGCGCAAGATAGGCGACTGCGTATCGGCGAGCAGCGATTCACGCAGTGTTGCGTCGGCCCCAGCCTCATCGCCGCAACGTTCCGCTGCAATAAATCGGAGCAGGTCGAGCGACAGGTGGTCTGTGTCTTCCGGCAGTGTGCCGTTCAAACGCGTACTGGGCAGCCGCGCCGCGCGGATGATGCCTTGCAGGCTCTCCAGCGTTGGGTTGCCGGGATTGTCACGGATCGTATCCGCAAGATATCGCTGTGCCGCGGCTAGATCGTTGTGGTCGATCATCCGTCGCGTCTCGACGAAGCACTCCCGCAGCTTCTCAGGAGCCATCACCCGTGCAGCCTGTTCACGCGGCACAAGCGTCATCATCGAGGGCAGAGTGACCCGCAGATCACGCGCTAGATCACGCAGCGCCGCAGCCATCTCCGCGCAATCGCGGAAGCGGTCTTCGGGCTTTTTTGCGATGGCGCGCGCCACAATCTCACTCAGCGCCGGAGGCACATCGACGAAGTCTGTAACGGGAGACGCCACAGTCTCCACATGCCAGCGCAACAGGTCGTATTCGGTGGCCGTATTGCTGGGCAACCGCCCTGTAAGCGCCTCGAAGAACACGATGCCTACCGCATAGAGATCGCTGCGGCCATCCACAGGCAGGCTCTGGATGCGTTCCGGCGACATGTACTCGATGGTCCCGATGAGGCTCTTCTCTCGCGTCATGCGTTCCGCTCCGACAGCATGTGCGATGCCGAAGTCCATCACTTTCACCACTCCACGCCGGTCGACGATGATGTTCTCCGGCTTGATATCGCGATGCAGTACACCGGAGTCGTGCGCGAACTGCAGCGCGTCGCAAACCTGCAACACCATCTGCACGGCATAAGGCCACTCCAGCGGCAGCAGCTTGGAGAGGTTCACTCCATCCACGAACTCCATCACGATGCAGAACGCCTCTTCCGTCTGCACCAGCGCATAGAGCTGCGCGATGTTTGGATGATTCAGCCGTCCCTGCAACTGTGCCTCACGGCGAAACCGTTCCAGCACGGCGGGCGACGCGGCAAACTCCGACCGCAGGCGCTTCAGCGCAACATCCCGATTGATCTGGACATCGACTGCCCGGTATACCACCCCCATGCCGCCGGCGCCCAGCTCCGAGACCACGCGGTACTGGCCGATCTGCAAACTCATCGCGTTGCACCTCCACGAATTTCTCTGAATGCATCGCAATTATGCCGCACGGATGGCCCCCGAAATCGGGCTTGAAGGCCGTAGCTCCCATTTGGGAGGTAGTGCGACCGGGGTGCTCCAGTGTCTGCTGCAAGTAACGGAATTGTTCTGCTACCCGGAGGAACCGATGTCCAGCCAACGCACTCTCTCTCACGAAACAACAGGCACAGTGCCGCGCGCCTTCGGCCACATGCGGCACGCAACCATCGCCGTAATTGCAATGCTTCTCCTCGGCGTTTCCGACTCAACGCGCACAAAGGCCTTCGCGCAGACCGCCCAGCAGCTTGAGGCGCAGCGCGAGCGCCAGCAGCAGGCAGAAGAGCAGCGTGAACGCCAGCAACAGCAACAGGAAGAGCGTGAGCGTCAGCAACAGGAACAGCAGGAGCAACGCGAGCGCCAGCAGCAAGCGCAACAGGAACAGCAGGAAGAGCGCGAGCGCCAACAGCAGGCGCAACAGGAACAGCGCGAACGCCAGGAACAACAGCAGCAGGCGCAACAAGAGCAGCGTGAGCGTCAACAGCAGGAGCAGCAGCAAGCGGCAGAGCAACGTGAGCGTCAGCAGCAACAGGAGCAGCAGCAAGCGGCCCAGATGCGCGAGCGTCAGCTGCAACAAGGGCAGCTTGCGGAGCAGCAACGTCAGTTGCAACAATCCCACCCGGTGACCGGAGTTTCTGTCGCGCAGCGTCCTCCGGTATACGTGCCGTCGACGTCGACGACGGTAGTCGTAACCAGGCCCAGCGCGCCACAGCGCACAGGAGGGGTAGTTGTCGTAGCGCCGCAGGTACCTGTTGCAGCCGGGTTTTATGCGCGCGCCCAGGCTCCTCCAGCTATCGACGCAGCCGATGCGCAGGCTGCCGCGGCGCAGCAGCAGTTGATCCAGGCTCAGATGTTCCAGAACCAGGTCAACCAGATGGCGGCGCGCGACCAGACGATCGACCAGATCATGGACGGCATTCGCACGATCATCGCCGACACCACCACCAATCCGGACCTCGCGCAGGCGATGACCGACAGCATAGGACAACCCAACCCCATCCAGGACACGCTACTGCAGCAGATGCAGAATCTGGCGAACGTAAATACGACCAGGGCCCAGACGCAGGCAGTCAGGGCGGGCATCCTGCCGGCAAGCGTGCTAACGCCGCCGCCCGCGCCTGCTTCGGACGGCAGCAGCAGCAATCCAACCGTAGACCCGGGCAGTCCCGATATGACGGGTTCGTCCTCGTCCGACAACTACGTTCCTGACCCAATCACATCCACCCCACCGCCGCAGTAGCAGCGCGTTTCGCGACAGAAGAGAAAGGAAGACATAGCTATGCAGAAGATCATCGTGCGTCAGATCAGCGGCAAGCGCAGCCAGCAGACAGACGAGTTCGCAGTGGGCAACTTCAAAGAGTTGTTAGTGGGCCGTGATGAGTCGGCCGCCATCCGCTTCGACCCCACCGGCGACGACCTCGTCAGCCGTCGTCATATGCAGATCATTCCGGACCCCCATCAGGCCGACAGCTTTCAAGCCGTTGATCTACAGAGCCGCAACGGCACATTTCTCAATCGGCAGCGTCTTTATGCGCCCGCGCGCATCTCTCACGGCGATGTGATTCAACTGGGCCCCGGTGGCCCCGAGTTCCGCTTCGAGCTCGATCCAGCTCCGAGTTCGATGGCCCGTCCCACCCGCGAGGTCGGCGCGGGGGGTTACAGCATGCAGGCCACGCGCGAAGTAAGCCTGCAGCCGCCGGTGGCCGCCTCCGATACGCCGCGACCGGTCGGCCGTGCCACGGTCGAACGTATGCTCGGCGAAAGTTTCAACCGCGTCAAGGGAGAGTCGAAGAAGACGATGTGGGCCAGCCTTGCGGCTTCGGCGGTGCTGCTCCTCATTGGCCTGGTCTTTTATCTTCACCTCGGCAGCCAAGCCCAGGCTAATAAGGTCATCGCACAGCAGCAGGAGGCGCTGCTGAACCAGATGGATACGCAGGTTCAGCAACAGCCCACCGCGATGAACAGCAAGCTCAGCCAGTTGGAAGCTCAACTGATGCAGAACTCCGAAGCGGGCCGGCAACGCGAGCAGCAACTCGCTCACCTCATCGCGCAGCAGGCCTCCGCAAGCAAGCAGGCTGCTGGGGCAACGCCGGCTCAACCGGGCGCCACGCAGGCACAAGCTGCCCCTGTCGTGCGCCAGCCCCCCGCAGCGCAGGGCAATCCCTATACGCAGCAGGTCGATGCCATCCAGAAGATATGGGGCGCCGGACAACACGACCAGGCGATGCAGGCTTTGCAGCAGTTGATCGCATCCAATCCGGAGCGGTGGGAGGGCTTTGTCGTCGCGGGAAACTACGAGCGGCAGCTCGGCAGCTTTCCCGATGCGCTGCTCTCGTACAAACAGGCGAAGGCCCTGGCGCCGGCTGAAAAGAAGGCGGTCTTCGACCCCATCATCAATCAACTCTCCACTCAACTCGCGAACGGCGCAACAAACGAATGAGTCTGATTGCGAAGCTACGCTCTCCATGGGCCGGCCATGCGGCAGCCGTCGGAGCACCGCTCACATTCCGTGCCTTCGCCGGGACCGACACCGGGCGCGTGCGGTCCGGCAACGAGGATTCAGTCCTCCTGTGTCCCCTGGGCAGTTCGAGCGGCCCCGCAGACAACCTGTATAAGGAAGGCCTGCTCGCCGTGCTGGCAGATGGCATGGGGGGCAGCAACGCAGGCGAGGTCGCCAGCCGCATGGCCTGCGGCAGCATCGCCAGCCGCCTTACCGGCCTGCGCGCTCGTCTGGGTGTGCTCACCAGCACTCCAGGCCGGATGCTCACCGAAGCGGTGGTCGCGGCCAACCGAGAGATCCTGACCGAGTCGCAGCTACAGCCGGATCTGCGCGGCATGGGCACCACCTGCGTAGCGTTGCTGCTGCAAGGCCGTCATGCCTGGATGTCCTATGTAGGCGACAGCCGCCTGTATCTCGCCCGCAAGGGAAGCATCTACCGCATGACGGAAGATCATTCGGTAGTCTTCGAGATGGTCAAGCGTGGAGTTCTCACGGCCGAAGGCGCGCACGACCACCCCGACCGCAACGTGCTCTCCCGCGCGCTGGGCACCAAGTCGCAGGTTGAAGTCTCATCATGGGAAGACCCATTCGCCCTGGAGCCTGGGGATCGCTTCCTTCTCTGCTCGGACGGCCTGCACGACCTGGTCAACGACGCAAGCCTCCTCGATACCATGATGCAGAATGCCATACCGGAATCCGTAAGCCAACTCCTCGCAGCGGCCAATGCCCGCGGCGGCTACGACAACATCTCGGCGATCGTAGTCGAGGTCCGCGGCGAACCGGGAGAAGCCCCTGTAGCCGGCACGGAAAGATCGGCGCCTTCCACTCCGCCGCCGACACGGACCGTGGCCCCAGCAGATAGAAGCAGCTACGCAACGGCTGCATCCTTTTGAGCTGGTCACTCCTCAGGAATCTGCTGTCGGGTTTGACCAGCCGTTCCTTCGCGTGAAATTTCTATTCCCGGATCAAGCCAAAGCGATGGGCGAGCCCAAAGGCTCGCCCATCGGGAAGCAGCCGCCACGTTTAGGGTTTGGGTGCGGCCGCAGGGGCAGCGCCGTCGGCAGCCGGCGTGGCTGTAGTTGCCGGTGCAGTCGTAGGCTGATCCACAGCAGCCACCGTAGCGGCAGCCGCGGCAGCAGAGGCGCCAGCAGTTTGTGTTGCCGCTGACGGCGCAGCCTGCTGGCTCCTGGCAAGAGTCGCCGCTTCTTCGGCATGGATCGCATTGGCATCCGCTTTGTTATCTACG
>Ga0302313_10001490_pt1 | contig 17801 bp, 16 predicted proteins | sample III_Palsa_N2_2_FD_200454 | JGI IMG/M metagenome (GOLD analysis project Ga0302313, IMG submission 200454) | Peat permafrost microbial communities from Stordalen Mire near Abisko, Sweden - III_Palsa_N2_2 | ecosystem: Environmental > Terrestrial > Soil > Palsa > Peat permafrost | place: Sweden...
CCTGTCGCCTCGCGCAGTCTCTCGCACGTCCGCTTCGCCATCACAATTGCGTCACTGCAGCGCTTCATCACTGCGTCAGCGCGTATCCACCATCCCGCCTGACCACGCATCCATCAGCATTGCCGGGAATCCCGGCCTATCAATCGCCATAGCCTCAAAGACTCCAACCGCATCGGGGCACCCCGCGGTTTCCTCCATCGAGGCTCGTTCGACGCCTGCCAGCAAGGCGTGGTGGCACCCTCACATTCCTGTGGACGATGGCAGGCATCGAACAACCCTAAACGCACCGTGCCGTTGTGCGAGCGGCCAACTCCCCAGCCCGTCCGACGGCAGTCAAGCGTGAACCTGTAATCAGCACTCGTCCGATACGTATTCCGCAAACAGCACCCGCATATCGTCGCTGACCCCGTAGCCAAAGCTATTGCAGACCCGACATACTGCGTCGAGTCTCGCCAGGAATCCATCACGCTCGTCACGCGACAAGCCAACCGACAATTTCAGCGCCTGTTCATACATTCGCACCAACGCAGCAAAAAACGTGTCGTCTTCGAAACCAACCTCAGCGCAAAATCCGGCGGCGCGTTCGCAATAAAACACCATAAGCTCTGCCAGCCCTTCTGGTCGTCCGACAGCTTTCCTGTAGTCCGAGATCGCCTTCTTCGCATTCGAGACCGAAGTGGCCTGATCCCTGGAAACGTCAGGACATATCCACCGGTCAATGGTGCGTTTGTATGGCTTCAGAAGATCGTCACCCAGGTTAAATCGTGCATGTAGGAACGCCTGATTTTCCTTGCTCGCCGCGTACAGGTCTTGAACAAGCGCAAGTAAGCCAGCGCGATCGAATCCCGAGAGATGTACCTTGATATCAGCCCACGACGGCTTAGCTGTCTTTTTCACGATTACCTGGATTGACGGTCAAGCCGCTCGTCCGCGTGCATGGCGGCCGAAGCGACGCAATTTCGGAAAGCGACGGATCATGCTCGAAGTTTCGCACATCCCGAGTCGGTACCGATTGGCAACGATTTCAACCAGAAGCGCGACATGCCGCTCACTGCCTCATTCAAACCACATGCTCCGCCAGAATCTCGCAAGGTCACGATCGGCAGCACGGACCCCAACCAGCCATTCGCGGGCTCCCAGAGCGGACGTTCACGAGCGTGAAGAATTGCAGCCGTTTGAGAATCTGGGTAAGCTCGCAGCGCCGCACAACGACAGATATTTAGGAGGTTCGTGTATGAAAGCTCTTTGTGAATCGATGTTGAACAAATCCATCAATACCATTTCGCAAGAGAAACATGACCAACACGAACTACGACCCGTTCCGTTTTTCCACAATCGCACATAATAACCACCGTTACCTGAGCCCGCTGTCGCGGATTAAAGCTCACGAACTCCTCCGCAGCTTCGTCGCGAATTTCTCAGCAGACGACATCGTGCTGGATGCCGGCTGTGGCAAAGCAGCGCTATTGCGAGATGTGCTTCAGATGTCGCCGGTGCGTGGTGTCGGCGTCGATATCAATCAAAGCTTCCTGGTCGAGGCACGAGCGGCGTTTCGGCAGGACTTTCCAAATGACTCGCGGCTAAGTTTGATCAACGCTCCCTTGCTGGAACACACTCGACCCGAAGGCGGATACGCCGCAATCCTTTGCGTCGGATCTACGCATGCATTCGGTTCGTTCGAAGAATGCCTACGCGTCGCCTTCGACTGGCTGAAGCCAAATGGCCGTTTGCTCGTCGCTGAAGGGTATTGGAAGCAGCTGCCATCGCAAGGCTATCTGGATGTGATTAACGGAACAGCCGACGAGTTCGTTTCTCACGCGGAGAACGCCCAGCGCGCCAGAGCGTTGGGCTATAACCTGCTACGGACCACGACCAGCAGCGAAGATGAATGGGATGAATACGAAGGCAGGTACTGCGACGCGATGATGCGATACTTGGCGACGAATCCTGATGATCCTGATGCGACGAAGTTCTTAAAGCGAATGCAAGATTGGCACAGCTCATACTTGCAGTGGGGGCGCGCAACGCTCGGCTTTGGCTACTATTTGCTTTCACGCACGTGAAATTCACGGGCTAACGCTCCTCGGCCGCGCTTCGTTCGCGGCCGATCTAAGCGACGGACCGGTGGCAGCGCACCGTCTAGTTCAGCGACGCACATCGCGGCAGCTTCCGTCCCGCAGATCAAATTCCCGATTGTCGCCAATCCACATCCCGATGTCGAACGTCGTTTCCTGGCCGGTCACTGTCCGACGGCGATCGGCAGCACGCGACCGGTCAACCAATCTTCTCGACAACGGACGTTCACGCAAATTTTGTGTCGCGCGTCGTGAACCAGTCAGCAACGCGTTCAATCGCCACATCGAGTTTCCCTAATATCCGAAAGCTCAAGTCGGCGACCTCAGCAGCCTGCGCATCAGGAAGTGTGTATAGCCCATCCAGTGCTTGTACGTTCCGAAGACATGTTCGACGGTCCGCCTGCGCAAGGTCGTCACATCGGGTGTCCTGTCGAGCCGGCGTTGGACCACGTCCAGCACCGACTCATGTTCCCATCGGGTGATTCGGTGACTGGACCTACGAAAACGAAATGGGGCCTACGCTGGCAAAGCACGGACGAAGTGACTCACAGCCCGTCTAACGAAGCGCGTTCAGGTACCGGTTAACCTCAGTCAGGAGCGCCGATTGGAATTGTTCCGACATTCCGTTATCGTCGCCCAGTGACAGCAAATCCTCGATCCGCTCGCGGAACGACTCTGCAATGTTTGCTCGCATCGCCGTTGGCAGATGCTCCAGAACCGACATCAGTAGTGCCCCCACGACGGCTACGCGTGCCCCGTGTTGAACGACGGTGATGCCGTTGATCGTCGCCAAAGACGTGAGCGAATCGAGCCGCCCTTCGCCAGCCATGGCTTCAGCGCGGGCAGTCGAGACCGGCGACGGTTGCACCCGTGACGCCGCTCTGGCCGCGACTTTCGCGTTGCCGCTCCGCGTTTTGAAAAAACTGAACATGTTGCCTCCATGATCAGAAAGTTTCCCACTCCGCGTTTGCTTTCTCTGCTGCAATTGCAGCGGGTTTGTCCGCGATAGCGACTGGCTCTGACCTCAGCTTTGCAGACGTCGCGGGAAGTCTGGCTGGAGCACGGGATCCCGGCCGCCGAGGTCTGATCTGTGGCGTCGTCAGGCGTGACGAAGCTTGTCCCGTATCGGCAATCTTGAACACGGAAACTGCATCCTTCAGCCTCGCCGCCTGTTCCTCCAGCGACTGCGCCGCCGCCGCGGCCTGCTCAACCAGCGCAGCATTCTGCTGCGTGACTTCGTCCATCTGGCCGACAGCCTGATTCACCTGCTCAATGCCACGGCTTTGCTCTTCGGACGCTGCTGCGATTTCGCCGACAATATCCGAAACCTGCTTGATTGCCTGTTTGACCTGCCCCATCGTCGCGCTGACTTCTGTGGCCTGCTTCGCGCCGTCCTGAATCGTTGACACGGACAAATTGATCAATTCCTTGATTTCCTTCGCGGCGGCGGCGGAGCGTTGAGCCAGACTGCGAACCTCGCTGGCAACGACTGCAAAACCCCGCCCCTGTTCACCGGCGCGCGCAGCTTCGACCGCGGCGTTCAGCGCGAGAATGTTTGTCTGGAAAGCAATGCCTTCAATGACGCCCGTGATGTCTGAAATCCTGCTCGAACTGTTGCTGATCTGACCGATGGTACCGACCATGGCCTGAACCGAGTCGTTACCGGTGTCCGCCATATCAGTCGCCTGGGTGGCGAGAGCGTTCGCCTGCCGCGCATTATCAGCGTTCTGCCTTACCGTCTGGGTCAATTGAGTCATGCTCGCCGCGGTTTCCTCGAGCGACGCGGCTTGTTCTTCGGTGCGAGCGGACAGGTCGAGATTGCCGCTTGCGATTTCACGGGAAGCTACGCTCACCGATTCGGTAGACACCTTGATCCCCCGAACCGTGTCGCTCAGCCGTTGATCCATTTTCCTCAACGACTCAAGAAGCATTCCGAACTCGCCTCGTGAGTCATTCGCGATCTAGTTGTCGAGGTTTCCATTCGCGATATGGTTCGCTACGCTGACCGCGTTGTTAAGTGGAGCAGAGATGGTGCGCAACAGATAAACCGATACCCCGATCGCGATAAGCACGCCTGCGCCAACCAGAATCACCGCAATCCAAAGGATCTTTCCGAACGTTGCTTCGCTATCCTCTGAAAACTGCCTGGCTTCTTCCACGTTGCTGTCCGTGTCATCAGCGAGCCCTTTGGCCAATGAGTCGGCCACATCGGCCGACTTGTTCACCATTTCGGCCGCGGCGTCGAAATTTCCCGCCTTGAACGCGGAAATCGCATCGCTGTTCTGCGACTTGAACTCCGTCAGACCGCGTGCAATCTTGTCTGCGATCGCGCGCTCCTTCTCATTGGATACCTTCGCCGGATAGTAGTCGGGCCACGCCTTGTCGATAGTTGCCATGTCCTGATCCAGCTCAGGGAGTGTTTGGGCCACAAACTCAGATGACCGGGTCATCGCCATTGCCCTGAGCTTACTCCGGACGCTGAGTTCAGCCCCCCGTACATTCGAAAGGTCGGCAAGCGGAAGCACCGTGCTGGAATACGTCTCGCTCATGTTCGAGTTCAGCTTGGACAGTCCGCCAATACCAAATAGCCCGATCGTGGCCATCAGTGCGACGCATACCCCAAGCGCCAGCATGATTTTGAATCTGATCGTTTGCAGGAAGCCGCCCATTTTGTGACCCCGAAAAAGGTTAGGTGAACTTGCTCCGGGAAAACCCGAGGCGGGAATCAAAGGTAAAAAACCCGAAAGGTATAATCAATAAAAAATGTTTACGGCAGTGATGCCAGTATCTGTAGCAACTTGAAGTAGGGATACCCTGAATTTAATGTAGGGAAATGGATATAAGGCAAATGTAATGATCCAGGATCCAACCAGTACAAGGGTTTGAGCGAATACACCGGTTGTTATTCGAGTATAAAATAATGATAAAGAAAGCTTGAAATGCGATGTTTGAAATAAAAATTTAATTGAATGAATATCTGAAGCCACGATAACTTCCGATGAAAGAAGTCATTTTCTCGTTGAAATGCGTTATTCTCGTATTGCGAACTATCTTGCCGTCTTCGCCGGTAAATCCGGGTAGAACCCGGTGATCGATTGTCAACGGTCTAGCCGACGACGTCGAACGACCGCATGGCAGTGAATATATTTGCTAAAACGATAACGAAAAACGCGGATGCCCGCGCGCCGCCCGACGCCGGGCAGTGATGCTCATAACGGCAGCAACTATCTGGCCGCTAAGCGGCAAATTACTCACTCGTATTCTTTTCCGGCGCGCAGGATATCGGCAGCTCGTCGCCAAGGGTTCTTAGGAACGTTGTAAAACCTGAGCCCATTCTTGGACGCAACGGCCCAAGTAGCAGCCGCATCGAAAAACGAACCGATTGATCCATTCTGCCCACACTCCGAAGCTGGCACTCGATCTGCTGCTTCGCCATCCCGAGCGGGTTACTCCACTAAGGCCGCAAAGCACAGGCATGCGTTGTCTGATGAGACTGATCGAGCAACGTCGTGAAATGGTCGGCGACAAGACACGATTCACTAATCGCTTACGCAATACGCTCAAGCAGTATTACCCGCAGACACTGGAATGGTTCGAACACATCGACACCATAATATTCTGCGCCTTCATCTCGCGGTGGCCGACGCTGTCGGCCATCAAGCATGCGCACCGGAAGACCCTCGAGGACTTCTTCCATTCACATATCGTAGTGCTCCGTTCCGGAGATGATCGTAGCGTTACGTGTCGGTCACCGCCCACGGCGCGACCGACAGGCATTCGGCCAGGTAGTCCAGCAACACCGTCACGCGTGCCGGCCGCAGAATACCCGGTGGAGTCACGAGGTTCACGTTAATGTCCGCTATGCGCCATTCAGGCAGGACCTCCTCCAGTTCGCCACGTTTCAGAGCATCCCAGACGATGAACTCGGGCTGCAGTGCGAGGCCCCGCCCGGCGAAAAGCGCGGGACCAATCACTTCCGCATTGTTGCTCCTGATCCTGCCGCTTACCGGCACCGCGCACTCGTCCCCGGACGCGTGACGGAAGCGCCACAGTTCCGGGGTTGGTAGGTTGGTGTAGATCAGGCAGGCATGGTGTTCTAGTTCTCGCGGATGACCAGGGCGCCCGTAATTGTCGAGATAGGTGGGCGACGCGACCAGCGGCCGACGTACCGCGCACAACCGACGCGCGCGTAGTGAGGAGTCCTCCAGTTCTGCGATGCGGATGGCCACGTCGAGCCCGCTGGCCACCACATCGACCAGATGATCGCTGAGCGACAGGTCAACGCCAACGTCCGGGTAGCGGTCGAGGAATGCGGGGACCAGCGGAGCCAGATATTTGAGCCCGAACGACATGGGCGCGGTAACGCGCACCATACCCTGCGGCGTGAGCGCCTGGGCGGAAGCCTCGGCTTCCACGGCTTCGCCATCGTTCAGGATGCGGATCGCGCGCTCGCGCGCCATCTCGCCGGTAGGCGTGAGTGAAAGCCGGCGCGAAGTCCGGTAAAGCAGCGCCGTTCCCAGCCGCTGTTCCAGCCGGCCAATGGCTTTTGATACGGTCGGTTGCGAAATACCGAGTGCTTCCGCAGCTTTCGCAAACGAACCTACGTCGGTGACGCGGGCAAAAATTGCCCACGCTTCAAGGTCAGGGAGAGTCCGCATGAAAGATATGGAATGGGTTCAATTCCATTCATTCTATTTCTTGATTGGCAAGGCTCCAATAGTATCAGTGCTACTGAGCATGGTGCAGGCGGATCGAACCTGAGGGCGCCTGGCGACGCTTCAATGGGAGCGACACGTCTGCGTCACAGCAGCATGTTTGCGCGCCCGATGGCCAACGATGCTCAGTACGTACGGATGACCGGCTCGCCGATCTCCTACGGGCGTGCTGCCGCGACGCGACGAGTCGCGGCCCGCCGCGTGTCCACTCCTTCCAATCAAGAGACGATGATGCCCCAAGCTCAAGCCAAACCCGGAAAGTTGCTTTTGTCCCCTTCCGACCACACGCTAATCCTCATCGACCACCAGTCGCAGATGGCCTTCGCCACAAAGTCGATCGACCCGGTCGTGCTGCGCAACAACGTAGCGCTGGTGGCGAAGGCGGCGAAGGAGTTCTCCGTTTCGACGATTGTCACAACCGTTGCCGCGAAGACGTTCTCCGGTCCGATCTTCGACGAGATCCGTTCGGTGTTTCCCGGCGAGGAGTTTATCGACCGCACTTCGATGAACACCTGGGAAGACTCGCGCATCACCGACCGCGTGAACGCCATCGGCAAATCGCGCATTGTGATTGCGGGCCTGTGGACGACCGTGTGCGTCGTCGGTCCGGCGCTGTCCGCGCTCGACCAGGGTTTCGAAGTGTACGTGATCGCTGACGCGAGCGGCGACGTCACCGACGAAGCGCACGAGCGCGCGATGGAGCGCGTGATCCAGGCAGGCGCGCGCCCGATGACCTCGCTGCAATATCTGCTCGAGTTGCAACGCGACTGGGCACGCAGCGAGACCTACAACCAGACCGTTGCCACCGCGATCCAGCATGGCGGCGGCTATGGGCTCGGCCTGGTCTACGCGAAGACGATGTTCGGCGGTAGCGAAGGCCACTGATCCTCACACGCACCGCACAAACTATAAAAATCGCGGTCCTCGGCCCGGCGCAACGTTCGGGTCGCCGTCCGCTTCCCGACGCAACCCCGACGAAGCGAAGACAGCCCATCCATGAAGCTCTATCTGCTCTCCCTGGGAGCCGGCGTCCTCGTCGGCGTCATTTATAGCCTGATCAACGTGCGCTCGCCGGCACCACCGCTCATCGCACTGCTTGGCCTGCTCGGCATGCTCGGCGGCGAGCAGGTGATACCGGTCGCGAAGCGCCTCCTGTCAGGAACCACCCTGTCGGCCGCGTGGCACGACGCTCATTGCACAAGCCACGTCTTCGGCATGCTGCCGGGCCGCCAGGCTTCAGAGCAGGCGCGACGCGCGACGACCGACACTGAGGAGAACCGTTCATGACTACCTCTCACACCACTCCCGATCTCGTACTGCGCAACGCTCGCTTCACGACGCTCGACCGCGCGAAGCCGATAGCGAGCGCCGTTGCAATTCGGGAGGGCAAGTTCGTTGCCGTCGGCGACGATGCCGAGGTTGTGCCGCTTGCCGGCGCGACGACTCGTGTGATCGACCTGAAGGGCCGGCTGGTTCTGCCTGGTCTCATCGACAACCACACGCATGTCGTACGCGGCGGGTTGAACTTCAACATGGAACTGCGCTGGGACGGCGTGCGCTCGCTCGCCGACGCAATGAACATGCTCAGGCGCCAGGTTGCTGTCACGCCACCGCCGCAGTGGGTGCGCGTGGTTGGCGGCTTCACCGAGCAGCAGTTCGTAGAGAAGCGACTGCCGACTATCGAGGAGTTGAACGCCGTTGCGCCGGATACGCCAGTCTTCATCCTTCACCTTTACGACCGGGCGTTGCTGAATGCGGCCGCGCTGCGCGTCGTCGGCTATACGAAGGACACGCCCGAGCCGCCGGGTGGCCAGATCATACGCGATGGCCAGGGCACCCCGACCGGGTTGTTGCTCGCGAAGCCCAACGCGTCGATTCTCTACGCGACGCTCGCGCGGGGGCCGAAGTTGCCGTTCGACTATCAACTGAATTCGACGCGTCACTTCATACGCGAGCTGAACCGGCTCGGCATCACGGGCGTCATCGACGCAGGCGGCGGCTTTCAGAACTACCCGGACGACTACGAGGTCGTCCAGAAGCTGGCCGACGAAGGACAGATGACCATCCGTCTCGCCTACAACCTGTTCACACAGAAGCCCAAGGCGGAGAAGCAGGACTTCCTCGACTGGACCAGGACCTCGAAATACAAGCAGGGCGACGATTACTTCCGGCACAACGGCGCGGGAGAAATGCTTGTTTACTCCGCCGCCGACTTCGAGGACTTCCGTGAGCCGCGCCCGGACATGCCGCCCCAGATGGAAGGCGAGCTCGAGGAGGTGGTGCGCGTGCTGGCCGAAAACCGGTGGCCGTGGCGCCTGCACGCCACCTACGACGAGACGATCAGCCGGGCGCTCGATGTCTTCGAGAAGGTCAACCGCGATATTCCACTAGCCGGCATCAACTGGTTCTTCGATCACGCGGAGACGATCTCGGAACGCTCGATAGACCGTATCGCCGCGCTTGGCGGTGGCGTTGCTGTGCAGCACCGTATGGCCTATCAAGGCGAGTACTTCGTCGAGCGCTATGGGGCGTCAGCGGCCGAGGCCACGCCGCCGGTCGCGAAGCTGCTCGAAAAGGGCGTGAAGACTTCAGCCGGCACCGACGCGACGCGAGTCGCTTCGTACAACCCCTGGGTCTCGCTTGCGTGGCTAGTGACCGGCATGACGGTAGCCGGTCTGCGTCTCTATCCACGGCGCAACTGCCTCGACCGCGAGACGGCGCTGCGCATGTGGACCGAGAAGGTCACCTGGTTCTCCAACGAGGAGGGCAAGAAAGGCCAGATTGCGGTCGGCCAGTTTGCCGATTTGATCGTGCCCGACCGCGACTTCTTCGCCTGCGCGGAGGACGAGATTGCGCAGACAACATCGGAACTGACGATCGTCGGCGGACGCGTGGTGTACGGCGCGGGCGAATTCGGCCCTCTCGACGACAGCGCGCCGCCGCCCGCGATGCCCGACTGGTCGCCGGTGCGCCGGTTCGGCGGTTTCGCGGCGTGGAAGGACGCTGCGGGCTCGCGCGGCGAAGGCGAATCCACGTTGCAACAGGTCGCCGCCGCGGCGTGCGGTTGCTCCACCGCCTGCTCGGTGCACGGCCACAGTCACGCGCGCGCGTGGTCGGGCAATGCTCCGGCCTCCGACCTGAGCGCATTCTGGGGCGCGCTCGGGTGCGCGTGCTGGGCGGTCTGACGTGAGCACCCTCAAAGCAGGCAACCCCGGGGGGGTGAGCGCGATCCTCAGATGGCGCTGGCTCCTGCCAATGGCGCGCGCGGCGCTGGTGTCCGCGTACGTCCTCGGCGGCGTGACCAAGCTCGTGCATTTTCCCGCGGCCGTCGCCGAGCAGGAGCATTTCAGGCTTCATCCGGGATGGCTCTGGGCGGCGCTTGCGATCGTCGTCGAGCTTGGCGGGTCGATTTGCGTGATCGCGAACCGGCTGGTCTGGCTGGGCGCGGGTGGGCTGGCCTGTCTGACGGCCATTGCCATGCTCGTCGCCAACGACTTCTGGAACGCGGCGGGCAACGTGCGCTTTTCGGCGACCAACAGTTTTTTCGAACACCTCGGACTGATCGCCGCCCTCATCATGGTGGCACGGCTCTCCGATCTGGATGGCCGGCGCGGCGATGCCCGCGCCCATCTAAAACACTAAAGGAACTCCAATACCATGCCAATGATCCGTTCCCTGATCGCGACCGCCCTGGTTTCAGCCAGCGTCGCGATGTCGTTTCCCGCCACCGCGACACCTCCGACGAACAGCGCCGTACATGCGGCACTGCGTCCGGCGAGGCCGGCCATTGCCGTCGGACCACAATACAATACAACGCACGTCTATGTCGCGCCCGAGGACTTCGACCGCTTCACGGACAGCCTCGTCGCAACCTTCGGCGGCCACAAGTCACAGCAAGGCGTGTTTCAGGTGACGCCCACGCCGAGCCAGACCATGTCGCAGCTTGTCTTCACGCCGGTCGGCACGGTTTCGGTATTCGGCTTCAAGACGCCTGTTCCCTGGCCGTTCGGCGACGAGCGTACAGGCTATCTTGTCACCGACATGGACGCTGCGGTCAAATCCGCGAAAGTCCACGGCGCGGACGTGAAGGTCGCGACGTTCCCCGACCCCATCGGCCGCGACGCGATCATCGAATGGCCGGGCGGTGTGCACATGCAACTGTACTGGCACACGCAGGCGCCGAACTACGACCCGCTGCAGACCGTGCCGGAGAACCGCGTCTACGTGTCGCCGCAGCGCGCCGATTCGCTGATCCACAATTTCGTCGCGTTCTCGCATGGCAAGGTTGTATCCGATGAGCGCAATGCGCCGGGCGTCGAAATCGGCCGGCCGGACGACACGTACCGGCGCGTGCGCATCGAGTCAGGCTTCGGCAGGATGACCGTGCTGGTAACGGACGGCCATCTGCCTTGGCCGTTCGGCCGGGAGACGACCGGGTACGAAGTGACCGACCTCGCCGACACGCTGAGAAAGGCCGATGCCGCGGGCGCGAAGGTACTGGTCCAGCCGTTCTCGGCCGACCACCGCGAGGCGGCGCTCGTGCAATTCCCGGGTGGCTATATCGCCGAGATTCACTCGGTGGCCCATTAACACCAGCGTGCATCGTGGATACTCCTTGCGCCCCATCCATTTGACCGGACACCGGCGATGAAACCGGAAGACAACATACTCGCGGCGATTGCCGGCTATGTGGATACGCTCAGCTTCGTAGCCCTGTTCGGACTGTTCACGGCGCATGTGACCGGCAACTTCGTGCTGATCGGCGCGGACGTTGCGGGTTTCGGGCAGGGCGTATTCATGAAGCTGATGGCGTTCCCCGCATTCATCGCTGGGGTGGTGTTGAGCAGCGGGCTCGTGAAGGTCGCGCGGCCGAAGGGAGCGAACTGCAGCGCAGCGTTGCTGTATGCCGCTCAGGCGTTACTGCTGCTGGCTTTCTGCCTCTCTGGGGTTGGCGCTGAGCCGGTCGTCAGCACCGCCAGCGTGCCGGTCGTCGCATGCGGGATGCTCGGTGCCGCAGCGATGGGCGTACAGAATGCCCACGGACGTCTGATTGCCCGCGGCGGTGTGCCAAATACCGTCATGACAGGAAACGTCACCCAGGCTGTGCTCGACGCGATCGACCTCGTTTCGTCCGAGGTACCGGCCGACGCGAAGACGGCCGTCCGCGCACGCTTTGGCAAGACGCTGCAGGCGGTAGCATGTTTCGGTGTGGGCGCCATTGCCGGCGCGCTTGCATACCGGCATGTTTCGTTCTGGGCGCTGCTGTTGCCCTTTGCGTTGCTCGTCTGGCTGGTACTCGCCGCGCGCCACGACGGCGCGGACACGGCCGATCGCGAAGCGATGCCGGATTCGCCCCGATGATCGGGAGATTGCGTATGCGCAATGTCCCGCCGCTGTTTCGGTGTTCGCCGTACATCGTCGCGACCACACTGGTCCTGCATGCCGGGTCACACGCGAACGCCGATGAACTGGCGTCGGCTTGTACGGTTCCACGGCCGTCGGTGTTGTTCAACCGGTGGCAGGAAGACTGGTCGGTTCTGGCGAATCCGTGCGTGCCGGTAAAGCCGCTGGATGGACTCAAGTACATACCCCTTGGCAGCGATCCGGATTCGTACCTGTCTCTTGGCGCGAATCTGCGGGAGCGTGTCGAGATCAACGATGCGCCGCTTTTCGGCATCGGCGCGGGACATCCCGATACATACCTGATTCAACGGGCTCAGGTCAGTGCCGATGCATATATAGCGCAGCATTTCCAGTTCTTTATCCAACTGGAGGATGCGCGAGCGTTCGGCAAGGACGCCGTGTCGCCGGTCGACAAGAACCCGCTGGATCTTGAGCAGGCCTTCGTCGCGTGGGTTGGGCACCTGGCAGGCGGAACGGTAAAACTTCGCCTCGGTCGTCAGGAAATGGCGTTCGACCTGCAGCGGTTCATCTCCGTTCGCGACGGTCCGAACGTGCGGCAGACCTACGATGCCGTCTGGGCTGACTATGAAAACGGCAAGTGGCGCTTCATCGGCTACGCGACGCAGCCGGTGCAGAACCGCGACGTCTCGTCGTTCGACGATGTATCGAACGGGCACCTCACGTTCAGCGGCGTGCGCTTCGAGCGTCAGGATGCCGGGCCGGGCGATCTCTCCGGATACTACTCGCTGTACAACCGGAGCAATGCACAGTTTCTCGATGCAACCGGCGATGAGCATCGGAATGTGTTCGACCTGAGATATGCGGGAAAAACCGGGCGCGCCGACTGGGACGTGGAATCGATGTGGCAGACCGGCCATGTCGGCAGCAAGACGATCGGCGCATGGGCGGTTGGCTCGCTTGCAGGCTACACGCTCGACGCGCCGTGGACACCGCGCCTCGGCATCCAGATCGACGCGGCATCCGGCGACCGGCATCCCAACGACGGACGAGTGGAAACGTTCAATCCGCTCTTTCCGAACGGTTACTACTTCACGCTGGCGGGCTATACCGGCTATGCGAACATCATCCACATCAAGCCATCGATTACGCTGAAGCCGTCGAGCCGGCTCGCGCTGCTGGCCGCAATCGGTTTCCAGTGGCGCGAGACGACGGGCGACGCCGTATACCAGCAGGGTAACGCCATCGTGCCGGGTACCGCGGGGCACGGCACCCGGTGGACGGGCATGTACGCGCAACTACGGGCGGACTGGACGATCGCTGACAACCTGATCGGCTCGGTCGAAGCCGTCCATTTCCAGGTCGGCAATTCCATCCGGAGCGTGGGCGGCAGCAATGCCGATTACGTTGGTGTCGAACTCAAATATGGCTGGTAATCCGGCGTTGCCTTGGAATTTCTGGGGTGTCCGGATTCTGCGGTTGACACCACGGCGAACGCTGCACCGCAAACTCGACCCATCAGGGGTTCGACGGCAGATAGCAGCGTGGTCGGGTCATCCTGGCCGGCTTCTCGGGGGACAGCGGCTCGGCCTTGCCGGCATTCAGATAATGTTGTTGATGAGGCGGCTACCGGGACATGTACCGCTTTGCGTGCCTCGCGCACCAGTTGCCACGCATTGAGTGCGTCAAGATAGTTGATCATCGACGGCTCGCCATTGCGGATAGTAAGTGGCCGGTCCGTCGACACGATTCTTGCTGCCTGATGGGGATTCATTCCATACCGCATTGCAGTGCTCCATGACCTGTTGATCCGGAGCACCCAGGCGGTCGATGCACCGGTAGCAAGCGCTTCCTGATGGTTGAGCCCATCCGACGCCGGTTGCGCTATGACATTTTATCCTGCTTCCTTCTGACGGCCCGCCAGGCAACGCCTAACTTCGTCGACGTCTTTCATGAAACGAGTTGGATGAAACCTCGCAACGTTGTATTGCTTGCGGCTGATGCCTTCTTCGTCGGCCCGAAGACCGCCTCGACTCCTTTTCAGAAAGTCTCGATCGACCTCCATCACCCACGCGCAGAAGGGCTCCGCCTCACCCTTAGGAAACTCCACTAAGCGCAGATTCCAAAAGCAGGGGACGCGATTTTCGTCGACCTTCCGCTCGAATAACGAAGGGATGCACGTACCTCCAAACGATTCCAAACACTTCGCTACCCGCTCTACGTCCCCAACGTTCTCTACGGATAGTGCGATTCCGGTATCACCTACTCGCTCCAAACTCAACGGCGCACGAGAAGGACTGAATAGCTCAATGTAGGTGTTCGCGCCGGTCAAATAGATGCCCGTCCAGGTGCGGTCGTCACCGGCCGCAATCGTGTTAACTTCCATCGCGGAGAATTCATTTTGCATGGATTCGGAATGGGCAATCGCATTTAGCGTGTTCGCGTCGACGTAAGCGTAAAGATGATTCAGGTGTACGGCAGGCGCTTTCAACTTTTCCCCGCTTCAATAACATTGAACTAGCAGCAGCTCGCAATGTTATCTCGTTCGAATGAGCAGACAGCGATTGTCGACAATGTAGGGCGTCGTAACCAAGGTCCGAAATTGACCGAACCCGGGCCGACAGCGACCGCACCAAATCGACCCTGAAGAGACCTTCGGAATTCCCGGAAACGGTCACTCAACCGACGATCCCGCGACGGACATCGCCCCCCGCCAGCGTTACCGCGGCCTCACCCGAAACTTCTCTCTCGCCCACGATGTGTATAGGTGTTCCGATGTTTCGCGCCGCATCCTGGATGACTCTTTCGCATCTTCGCCCACGACGTAACGTAGCTGCCCCGCCTCGTCTGTCGCCGCATCAAGGATGGCTTGCGCCACGTCGTTTTCAGATGCCAATTGCAGCTTTGACGATTGCATGTACATGTTCATAGTCTGGTCAACGAGCGTTTGATAGGCGACCGGTACTGAGATCGTCGCTGCCTGCTCGACCGTCTTGCGCACCAGACTCGTTCCTGGCACAAAGCCTGGTTCTATCAACTTGACCAGGATGTTTTGCGACTGCAATTCATACTGCAGCGATTCCGTCAGTCCCTCGACCGCGCACTTGCTCGCGCTGTACGCCGACATCAGTGGTTCGGGCAGGATTGCGGAGCCAGAACTGACATTTATGATTCTCCCCTGGCCGAGACCCCGGAAATGCGGGATGACGGCTTGCATTGTCTGCATGTAGCCGAAGACATTCGTTTCGAACAAGTCACGAACAACGTCCATCGGCGTGGCTTCAAACACGGAAAACAACGCGAGTCCCGCATTATTGACAAGGCAGTCGATGTGGCCGAAGTGCTCGATCGCACGGCTGATCGCCGACGCGATCGTTGCGACGCGTCGCACATCGAGCGGGACGACCAAAAGGTTTGAAGAGGTTTCCTGACCCAGCCAGCAGGAAGGGTCACGCATTGTCGCGACGACGTTCCAGCCGGCTGTCAGAAATGCTTGCACCGTCGCTTTGCCAAACCCGGATGAGCAACCCGTTATTAAAACTGTCTGCGCCATATTATTTCCCGTTCTCTGTGTTGATCGATTGCCACATCGGGACTGTAGACGGCACCAATTGGACGGTCTATAAGTAAGGCTCCATAGTTTTTTAGTTATCGTCCAGAATGGAACCCCTTACACAACTGATCACCCTTCTGCGACCGGAAGCGCTTGGCCTAAAACATTTCGAGGGAGGGGGAGATTGGGCACTTCGCTTCCCGGCGGACAGCCACGTCGTATTCGGTCTCTTCATATCGGGCACTTGCCGGTTTGAAGCAAAAGGGTTTCCGTCTGCGCTTATGGAAGCAGGTGACTTCCTGTTGATGCCCGCCCCTCCCGCGTGGATGCTGACTAAAGGCGAAACTGGGACGCCCGTCGAATTTGATGCACTTCGGCATTCGTCGGATTCACTGGTGTCGTTTGGATGCGGTGTGGAGACGACCCGGATCATCGGAGGTCACTTTTCCTTTGCCACGGCCAACGCGGATTTGCTGAACGGGCTCATGTCACCGGTCATACACATCGGTCATGCCAACACCTCGGCTTCCACTTTGCGCGGCATCGTCGAACTGATCGACCGCGAAGCATCATGCTCGCGCCCAGGACGCACGTTTATCCTCAGCCGTCTTCTGGAAATCATGCTTGTAGAAGCGCTGCGATCCCGGAGTGCCGTCCTTGATGGAGAGGGAACCACAAAGCCCGGTTTGCTGGCCGGCCTTGCCGATGAACAGCTTGCGATTGCATTGCGCGAAGTTCATGCGGACAGTGGGCGGCAATGGACCGTTGCATTGTTGGCTGCGTCCGCCGGAATGTCGCGTTCCGCCTTCGCTGATCGATTTACGCGAGTGGTTGGAACAACACCTATCGACTATGTGTTGAACTGGCGAATGGCATTGGCAAAAGACGCGTTGCGCTTCACCAATCGTCCATTAGTCGAAATTGCTACGGCGATCGGCTATGGATCGACAAGCGCATTCAGTACAGCCTTCAGTCGCATCGTCGGATGTTCGCCTGCACGATATGCCGAAAGGCGTCGCACACTCGCAGGGGGGCGGCGGCCCTAAGCAGCAACCAGCGATCGTCAACCATCTGATGACGTGAGCCGACCGTCCGAAACTGGCCGGTCACTGTCCGACGGCGATCGGCAGCACGCGACCCTGAACCGCCGCTGGGATTGGTGAAACATTAATGGCGGCTTCCAGTACCGTTTCGGACATCGGCCCCGCTATTCGCTGCATCACGTAGCCGATGACGTGTGCATATCGTTCGTGCGACGTAACAGGGCGCGCTTGCCGTCTTACTCATTCCTTGCTCTCAGGAAACATACATCCGCCATTGCGGACCAGCGCCTTCACATCTTCGCTCACCTGCATCGGGTTTTGACGCAATCGAGCAGCGAACTCTTTGCTGCGCCGCACGTACGACTTCGAATCGTACTTCGCGCTCCAAAGGACTATGTTAAGCACGACGGGGATGAGATCCAGGCCCTTCTCGGTCAGCGAGTAGAAGTCCTTGCGCCTGTCTTCGGCGCTGGGCGCCTTCGAGAGAATTCCTTGCCCCTCAAGAAAGGCAAGGCGGGAAGCAAGCACATTGGTCGCGATTCCCTCTTCCGATTTCAGGAACTCGCCATACGTCTTCTTGCCAACAAAAACGATGTCGCGAATGATCAAGAGCGACCATCGGTCGCCGAAGACCTCCACGCCGTAGTTCACTGCGCAATGGGACCGAATGTCTTCTTTAGATGTCGTCTTCATGTCTAGATATTAGCATCGCTTGCATGTTGCAAGTAAATTTCCATTTTTACTTGTTTTTTGCAAGTAATGTGACTAGCATGGTTGTTCGGAAGTACGAGCAGCACCCAACAAACCAGGAGGTTGCATATGAGCACTATCAGCATCATCGGCACAGGCGGCATGGCCGCAGCGATCGGCGGCCTTGCCGCCAAGGCCGGACACACCGTAGAGGTGATGAGTCGCGACGCCGCCAAGGCGCGGGCGCTCGCCGAGCAGGTTGGAGCCGGAGCGACGACAGGAACGTTTGGCGCCGCCCCGGCCGGGGACATGGTCATCCTGGCAGTTCCCTACTCCGCCGTTCTTGACGTGGTGAAGCAGTACG
>Ga0302313_10001498_pt1 | contig 17683 bp, 15 predicted proteins | sample III_Palsa_N2_2_FD_200454 | JGI IMG/M metagenome (GOLD analysis project Ga0302313, IMG submission 200454) | Peat permafrost microbial communities from Stordalen Mire near Abisko, Sweden - III_Palsa_N2_2 | ecosystem: Environmental > Terrestrial > Soil > Palsa > Peat permafrost | place: Sweden...
CGAACAACCCACGATCTCCATCAGTTGACGCGCCTGCAGGAGCGTCCGGTCGCTCGTAGCAAATCCCGGCATGGTCACGCCGAGAATATTCGTGCGCGGCAGCTTCAGCCGGTCCATGGCCTTGGCGCAGACAAGCAACGCATGGGTTGAATCCAGGCCGCCTGAAATGCCGATCACGACCTTCGATATGCCGCTCGCTGAGAGACGTTGCACCAGCGCCTGCACCTGGATGTTGTAGACCTCGTTGCAGCGTTCGTCGCGGCGCTTCGGATCGGACGGAACGTAGGGGAAACGCTCCACGACGCGGTCCAGCGGCAATGCGCGGTTGATCGGCAGATCGAGATTGAAGCGCACCGTTTCGAACTTCGATACTTCGTCGGCATGTCGGCGCACCGACTGGCCGAACGTGGTCTGGCGCATGCGTTCACGCGAGAGCCGTTCGAGGTCGACATCGGCGAAAACAAGATGGGAGGTGTCCAGGAAGCGCTCGGACTCGGCGAGCAGTTCGCCGTTTTCGTAGATCACCGCCTGCCCGTCCCAGGCGAGATCCGTGGTGGACTCTCCCCTTCCCGCCGATGTGTACAAATACGCCGACAGGCACCGGGCGGACTGCTGCCCGACCAGTTGATGCCGGTAACTCGCCTTGCCGACCACCACGTTCGATGCCGACAGGTTCACCAGCACCGTCGCGCCCGCGAGCGCGGCGAACGACGAAGGGGGCACCGGCACCCAGACGTCCTCACAAATTTCCACGTGAAAGCGGAACAACGGCATGTTGGCAATTTCGAACAGAAGCGCCGATCCGAACGGCACTTCGGTGCCCAGCAGCGTGACGCGATCCGTCGACGCGTTCTCAGCCGCGCTGAACTGGCGCGCTTCGTAGAACTCGCCGTAGTTCGGCAGATAGCTCTTCGGCACGACGCCCTGAACCTGTCCTCCCGCGACCACCACGGCGCAGTTGAAGAGCGTATGGTCAACGCGCAGCGGCATGCCCACGATCATCGTGATGGCAAGGTTCTTCGATGCCGCCACGATCGACGCGAGCGCCTCTTCGCAGGCATCGAGCAAGGCCCGCTGGTGGAACAGGTCGTCGCAGGTGTAGGCCGGAATCCCGAGCTCCGGGAACGCGACCAGCACCGCACCGTTCGCCGCCGCCTGCTTCGCCAGGTCGATGGTTTCGGCGGCGTTGAACGCCGGATCGGCAACACGGCAACGGGGCACGCCTACCGCCACGCGAGCGAAATCATGGCTGTAGAGATTGAAGAATCGGTTTTTCATCTTGAGCTTGTCCATACGATGCCCCGCATTCGGGGATCCTGTTCCGGCGCATAACGAGTTAAGGGCGGGTTAAGAGTTATCGCTGTGAAAGCGAAAGCATTTCGACATGATGATAAGTCGAGTTGCAGTTTCCGGGCATCTATTGGATCAAGCGTTAGCCATCCGGTCAGGTTTCGAGCGCGTCAAACGCCCTGCGCTAAGCCTTTTTTCTGAAGGGCGTATGCGCTTCCAGCTCCTGGATATGCTGGTCCATCGCCGCCGTTTCTTCATCGAGGAATTCACTGATCGCGTGTGCAAACCGCGGGTCCGCAACCCAATGCGCGGACCACGTGGGCGTAGGCAACATGCCGCGCGACATCTTGTGCACGCCCTGCGCGCCGCCTTCGAAACGGGCAAGCCGGTTCTCGATGCAATATTGGATTCCCTGCATGTAGCAGGTTTCAAAGTGCAGTCCCGAGATGAATTCTTTCGTGCCCCAGTAGCGGCCGAACATCACGTCACCGCCAATCATGTTCAGCGCGCACGCGAGCCGCTGGCCGTCCGCTTCCGCGATCACGAGCAAGATGCTGTCGGGTGCGGCCGCGTGGATCTGGTCGAAGAATTCGCGCGACAAATACGGCGGATTCCAGTGCTCGCGGTAGGTGTTTTCATAACAGGCATAGAAGAAATCGAGCGCTGCCTCGTCGATCTCCGCGCCGCGCAGCCACGTGTAGGTGACGCCGGCATCGACCACGCGCCGACGATCCTGCTTCACCTTCTTGCGCTTGTCGTGGCTCATGGTCGCGAGGAATGCGTCGAAGCTGTCGTAGCCGCCGGGCGCATTTTCCCAGTGAAACTGCACGCCTTCGCGCAGCATGTAGCCGGCTTCGGTCAGCGCTTCGAGATCCTGCTCTTGCGGAAACAGTACGTGCAGCGAGGACAGCTCCAGCTGCTTGGTCAACTCGATCGCGCCGCGCGCGAGCATCACGCGCTCCTCGTGCGTGGCGGCGATCAGGCGCGGCCCGGTCACCGGCGAAAACGGCACCGCCGATAGCCCCTTCGGATAGTACTTAAGGCCATTCCGCTCGAAGGCGTCCGCCCAGGCGTGGTCGAAGACGTACTCGCCGCGAGAATGCTTCTTGAGGTAGAGCGGCATGGCGCCCGTTAGCTTGCCGTCACGCTTGAGCAGCAGGAAATGCGGGCGCCAGCCGGTGCGGGCGACGGCGCAGCCCGTGTCCTGCAACGCCGACAGGAATTCGTGCCGGACGAAGGGGTTATCGCCGGCGAGACGGTTCCATTCGTCCGGGGTCACGGAATCGAGCGAATCGACCACATGTATTTCGACCTTGCGGTTCAACAGGCTTACCTCGCTTCGGACTTGTTCGGGCTAACGGCAGAGCGCTTGGTGCAGCGCGGAACAGTTATTCTCGCCGAAGTCGCAGGATTTTGTTCGAAAGGGGTTTGTGGCCGGGGCTTGAGCGATAATGCGCGGCATTGCGGCTGTCACCTTTCTCGCCTTTTTCATTTTTCTCCATGCCCTGGTTTCTGTACCTCATCGAATGCGCCGACGGAAGTCTCTATACGGGGATTGCTACCGATGTAGAGGCACGGTTTGCGAAGCATGTCAGCGGCGACGGTGCGAGATATACCCGATCGCGCAAGCCAGTGGCCGTGCGCGCTTCGTTTGAGCTGAGTGGCCGGGCAGAAGCCTCGCGTGCCGAGTACTGGGTGAAGCGATTACCAGCGGCGCGGAAATGGAAGTTGGTACGGGGAGATCTGGAATTGGCAGCAGTAATGCCGGCCGTGGAAGTGGAAGCCGACTCCAGCACTCACGCCGAAGCGCGATAAGCGATGCACCCCGGGCGCTGACCACGTTGCGATTGACAAGCGGCAGCATTCAGACCGCTGACTCACGATAAACACAATCAGCTCCTGCGCCAACGATCAAAACCCGTTGGCGCAGAACCGTCTTTCTGCTTTTAAAGTGGAGTCGTCGTCAAAATGCCACCGCCGAATGCCAAAGCAGAACTTCCCAGTAATTTCCCACTGTCGCCGCGTGCAAATGAGGTGAGTCCGGACTCTGAACTGGCCATGCCAATTTTTGCCCAGTCCAGACCACCGTCCTTTGTGTCGTAGACGTCACCGAACATCTCGAGTGCGAATCCGTACGCCGGGGTGATGAAAAGAAGATCCGTGATACGCGTGGTATCCGGAATCGTCAATGCACTCCATGTCACACCGCCGTCGATGCTCCTCAGCACAGGGCCGGAAGTTCTGTTCCAGATCGGAGCCGACGCATATCCGGTTTTAGCATTGACGAAAAACAGATTGCGTCCGAACGCAACTCGTCAAGAAGCGGACCGACGCCCAAATGCCACTCTGAATCCGGTATCTGAGCTGACGTCCACGTTGTTCCACCGTCGGTCGTCCTCGCAATCTGCATCTTCGAAACGAGGTCGGTGCGCAAAATCCACCCGTTGCGCGCATCAATTGCATGCGTCGGGCGTCCATCAGGGTATCCGCTTGGAAACTGCACGTTTTACCGGCATCGATCGTGTTCACCACAATCCCAGCGGCACTAACAATCCATCCGTTTTGATCAACCAATTGAACTGCTCGGATGCATCGCCCTTCGAGGGGTAGACTCCAACGGACGTTTTCCCAAGAAACGCCTCCATCGGAAGAGTGCATAACGCCAGTATAGATAAAATAGAGTCGCGATCCGCCTTCGACTGGAAGCAATTTTTGCTGCGGACAACCCACCACCCATACGTTCTTGTTGTCAGCGACTGCGATGTCGCCAAAGCCTGGACCGCCCTTGCCGTCATCGTCCTTCGGCAGCACCAGTGTTGGCAACCGTTATCAGTCGACTTCACGTCTTTCAGAACTTCGACCTCCGCTGGTGGCCGCATAAAGAAGAGCACCGCGGCACCCGCGAAGACCTCAACGTAGCAGCTGTGCAGGAAAATCGCGGAATCAGAATGTCGGCGAGACGTCGCTTGCGACCAACCCATGGAACAATCGGTATCGCCATGGTCATCACCTCGCGTATCAGCGGTACACCTCCGGACCACCAGCGTTTGGGTGACTGCCACGATCCGGCAGGGGCCGGTCTGACCGCTCGCGTCGAGCCGGCGCCATGGGCGCCACCAACGGCCCATCCTGCTGCACCGGCATATTCCGTACGAAGTCGACAATCTCCACGGCCAAGCGCCGGTCATCGGCCTCCCGTGACGCGGCCATCGCCAGCGCCATCTCGCGCCACGCCGCGAACACGCCGTAATGTGCCTCCCAGCCCGCGCGCCGCTGCGTATCCGTCGCCGCCGCGCGCCAGTACCGGGGCGTTTCTCCGCGGTCCAGTATGTGCACGACGGCCTGCCTCGGATAACGGCGCGCCGCCCCGCGCGTGCGCCGTGACGTTGCATTCGCCTCGACACCGTGTGCCTGGAGCTGCTGCGCAAACCGCTCCCGCCAGCGCTGCAAGTCGCGCTTTCCCGGATTGAGCCGTCGCCCATCCAGGCCCCTCACCTGCACGCACAGATGCACATGCGGGTGCGCCTCGTCGTCATGCGCGGCGAAGACGTAGTCGCGACCATCGCCGAATTCGAGCGCCGCAAAATCGCGCGCCGCATCACGCACCGCCTGACGGTCCGTACCTGGCGGCATCGACAGCAGGATGTTGAACACCTCGCGATGCGTGCTTGTCTCCGGTACGCCCCAGCCGCCGAACTGCCACGCATCGGCCAGATCGTGCAGAGCGGCGACGCCCGCAATGGTCTGCCGGTCCTGGTCCTCGAGTTCGACCTTGCCGTTGCGGGAGATGTAGCGCAGATGTCGGCGCACCGCACCCATGCCCTGCGCACTGGCTGCCCTGTTGGTGATTTTCACCATCACCTCGGGCGTATGTTTCAGCGTGCGCGCCAGCTGCTCGCGCACACGTGCCGCCTGGCTCTCGATCTGGACACGCGAGAGCCGCGGCGCCCCGACGTGCCGCAACGGATCGTGGAACAGCCGGTCGCCCCAGTTCAGGAGCATCGTGTCGATGTAGATCTTCGGAAAAGGCATGCTAGCGACTCCAGCGATCAATGTTCGCGCGAAGCAGATCCGACACCGCGCGCAGATGGGCATCGATCTGCGCCTTCAGCTCCACGAGCAGGCGACCGTTACCCGCCAGGGCAGCCGTCCCATCCCGGTCGACTTCGCGAATCACCGGTCCCAGTGAGCGGCTGATCCTCGCGAGCGCGTGGTTCGAGGCGGCGAGCAGCGCCATCTCCTGCTCGCCAAACTGGGGGACATGGGTCAATTGCGCGCGGATCAGCGCAACGACCCAGCGATTCGCGGTGAACCCGCATGTCGTTGCCTGCCGCCCGACCGCGTGCAATTCGGATGCGGTCAGGCGGATCTCGAGGCGTTCGCGATGCTCGCCAGCGGGGGGCGAGCGCATGACGTCGGTGCAGCCGGCCCGACACTCCGGCTCATCTGCGGCAACTGCATCGAGGATCAGTTGCCGCACACCTTCGGCTAGCGTGACATCACGCTGGGCGCACCAGTCATCCCAGCGCGGCTTTACCTCGCCGAGTTCAATGGACAGACGTGCACGGGCGTTCACGGGTGCTCCTACAGCGACGGCTGGTCAGGCCCGGACGGCGTACACTCGACCTCACGCTCGGCCGACCGCCCAGGCGCCGGTCGCGGTGCGCGCAAACGCGTGGACGGTGCCTTCGGATCAAACACCCTCGGTGTGGGTACACGTACGCCCTCGGCGCGAAACGCGTCGTAGAGCTTCCCGGCGTGCGGTTCCACCTGCCCGATTGACCGGTCACTGAACCCCTGTGCACGCATGGCCGCGACGATGACCGCCATCTGCATTGCCCGCTGACTATCGACAGCATCCCCGGAACGGCCCGGATGAGGCGTTCGAGAAACCGCAGGGCTACCGCCTCCCGCGTCGGCCGGCGATTCACGCCCGGAATCACGCCCCGACCCGCGCCCCGACTGACGCTCCGACTCGGGCCCGGACTCGCGCCCTGACACCCCGCGCGAGGAATGTGACGCCGCACGCTCCTGTCCCTCGACGTCGACCTGCCAGGTATTGCGGTACACCTCCTTTTCCTCGTACCCGATAATCTGTCCGGTTGCCTCAACCACGGGAACGTCGATGCTCACCCAGCGTTTGTCAAAGTTCTGCAGCGTAACGCGCTCACCGGGCGTCGCCCCTGACTCGGCGATGGCCCGCTCCAGATCCACGCCCCATACGGCGTGGTCCGCCCCTGCCCCGTCCCGATGGACCACATAGTACGAATCGCTGCGCGCCGGATTGTGCTGGTAAGGTGCGCTGCCATACTCGACCAGCTCGCCCGTATAGCGATGGACATCGGGCTCGTCCTGGCCGCTCGTTTTGCGCTCCATCTCGCGCCCTGTCTCATGGCCCGTATCACTCCTCGTTTCGTTTCCGGTTGTGCGACGGGTCGCCGGGGTGGCCGAAGCTTCGCGCGCGTCGCCAGGCGCCGCCTGGGCCGCAGCACCGGTCTGAATACGAGACCTGGCTGTACGCGAAGCCGGTGCGGCATCCACCGCTGGCGCGACGGACACCGGATCGGCAGCAGAAGCCTGAGGAAACGTGCCATTCGTACGCGGGAGAATCTCCCCGGCATTCGTGACACGGCTGTTCATGAGTTCGCGCCGACTCTCGCCAAGCCGTGCGAGATCGGCCGCCTTCGGCTGGTAACCACTCACCTGAAGACCGAGCAGCGTCGCCTGCAGCCAGACTTCGCGCCGGAACGCCTCGTGTCCAGACACGAGGATCCGCTCCCACGATTTCGCCTTGACCATGTCCACCATCGACTCGACCACGTCGGGCCGGTTGTGCCGGCTCACCAGGTACGGCCCGAGATCCTCGAATGCCATCTGATACGGCGCATCCTTCAGGAAATACTGGTTGCCCGCCCGCAGATAACGCTTGCGCACGCGCTCCGGTGCCTCTCCAAGCGGTGCCGAGGCCCAGTCTTTGGCTTGGGTCCGGGAATCTCCGGGTTGCGCCTGCCCAGGATCGTCGCGCATCGCCTGCTCACGCCGACGCGCCCGCACCGCATCGAATTCGCGGCGTCGGCGCGCGTCCATTGCCTCTGCCGCCGCTCGGTCCAGGCTTTCACCAGTTCCACCCGCGCCACCCTCTTCTGGCAACGGTGCCCGCTCGATCACGTTGATCACCGGGTCCTGCGCGGCGCCCTCAGCCAAAGTCGTTTCGCTCATGATCTACCCTCGTATGGTCCGTTCCCGCTTGCCAGGGCCCTGCCCGATTGAAGACACGCCCTACCGGTCGGGATTTCCAACAGGCTCGCGTCCCGCACGCTCACGGGCTTGCGCGAGCGCTACGGCACGCGCCTCACGAAACCGTGTCCACGACACCGACTGCAACTGCTCGAGCGTCGGGTCGAGGTCCGTGCCGAAACCTGCCTCGCGCGCCGATTTCTTCAGCGACGCCACCGCGCGTTCAAGCTGGTCGCGCGCACGGTCCCACGGATAGACCTTAGGCCGGTCACCGTCGTAGCCAATCTGCACCTCGGCGCCATTCATCCGCTGGTTCTGGTCCATCCACTTCAGCCGGTCCGAGACGAATTCCATGTGGTCCTTGCGGTGGAACACCACGCTTCGCGTCGCCACCTCCTGGATCACGTAGTGTTCAGTGTTCAACACCTCGCCGCGATAGGGGCCACCGTTCTCACGCGGCGTCGCCATCCGGATCTGCGCGCCGAACCGGTGCTGCGCCAGCGCCCGGATTTCGCCAGGCACATCATCCAGGCCGTACAACGCCTGCCCAATCTCGCGCCGCGGTGCCGCGCGGGATTGCGCCTGACCCGGGTGGCCCGCGTCCTGTGCGTCCTGTCCGAACGCAAGCCCGCTGTCCGTGTCCGTGTCCGCGCGACCGGCATCCCGCTGCGGCACACCGGACGATCCCGCTTCCAGCGGCGCGTCCTGCACCGGCACATACTGTGTCTGCTGCCTACGGCCCGTCCTGCGCCGCTTCGTGCCTGCGGCTTCATCCGTCATCGCGTCAGTCAGTTCCTCTTTCACGCGTCCCATGTCTGCGTCCTCCATCCATTCAACCGCTGTACCGCGAGCCGCCCACCCTGCATCGGCACCGGGTGGTGCGCCGGTCACCGCAAGGGGGTCCCTATTGATCCTGCCTGCGGCGTTCCGCAAAAGCTCGCCGACGACATCCAGACCAGATAACACCGCCATGTCGTTGAAATCAGTCGGCGGCATGCCGTCGATTCGCGCATCCGGCGTGAACGACGGCAATTCGAGAGACGCCTGCGCGGCCTGCGCGGCCTGGCGTGCAAAGCTCTCTGCCTTGCCAGGTTCTCCAAGGACGATGAGCGGGGCACGCGGGTATCGCTCACGCAAACCTGAAGCAACCCGGGGCAGGTTGCCGGCGGACAGCGCCGCCACCGCAACCCAGTCGGTCGCCCGATGTGCTGACAGTGCCGTCGCCATGCCCTCCGCGATCAGGATCGGCGTGCTGCCCGCGTCCGCCGTCAAAGGTCCGCTCACCCAGTAGCCGCCCTTTTTTGCACCACCGGCCAGCGCCGATTTACGTCCCATACCGTCGATCAGCTCGAGCGTCGTCATCGCGTCGCCAACCCGCGCCGGCACGATCAGCACACGGCCCGCGAGCGGCTCTTCCTCACTCAGCGGCACGTAGCCAAGCAGCGCCTTCAGTTCGAGTGCCTCGAGTTCGCGCAACGTTGCAACCGGGTCGAGCCGCTTGCGCACGAGGTACGGATGCTCGGGCGCAACGGGCCGCGCCCATTCCCAGATCGACACGGCCGTCTGCGCCACAGCTGCGTGGCGCGCACGCACACGGGCCTCTTCGCGTGCCGCCTCCCGGCTGCGACGAGCGAATTCCTCGCGGTCCGGACCCGGTGAGGCCGCGGTGATCGTGCCCGGCACGCGCGAGGCCTTGACATCAAAGCCGTGCTGCTGAGCGAGCCAGAAGAGGGAAGCCAGCGTCTTGCCACCCGACGCGCGTGCCGAGCGCCATGTCGTGCGCGCCGCACGCTCGTTGTAGTTTTGCGCGCTGCGACTCCATTCATCCCAGATTTCAAAGCCCGCATCACCTAGCCCCTGCCTGACGGCGAACGCCATGTCCACCCATGTGGCGTAGTCGTCGGCCGGGATCACCGCGAGCGCGGCACGAACACGGTTCGTTTCATCGACATAGGCTGCGTTCATCAACGGTCTCCCGTGATCGGCCCAACGTTCGACTCACACTTGGACTCACGCCTGCGCCCCGCCTTGCGATTCGGTCGCGAAGCCGGGCCGGCCTCTTCCTTTGCCGCGCTTGCGTTGCCGCCCGTGCGCCGTTTCCGGATAGCCGGAGCCGGACGCAATTCCGCAACGTCCAGTTCGGACAGCGAAAGCTTCTGCCTCGCCGCCACAATGCGATTGCGTGGCACACCCAGCAGCATGAAATGCCGCTCGACATAGGCACTCACGTCGTCCTCGCTGAGCTCGGCCAGATGCGCTGGCAGGTCGCGTGGATCCCAGGCCTGCAGCACCTCCAGATGTTCGACCGGCACGTTGATGAGTCCCGTTCCGGCAGCATCGACCTCTGACGGATCAAGATCGCGCAGGCGCCGTTCGGTCTGCGCGGCAAAGCGCGCGAGATCCATCGCCGCGACCTTCGGTGGCGCCGCAAGGCGTGCGGTAAAGGCAGGATCACGCCAGTAGCAGATCTTGTCGGCGAGGATGGGCTTGGTGTTCTCGAGCAGGATGATTTGCTTGCCGCGCCCGAGCTCCTTCAGTTCCTGCGGCAGAAGCAGCGGCCGGCGCTGCTCAGAGATGCTCTCGCTCGAGCCGCCCCGGCCACCGAAGATCGCATTCGAGCGGCTCACGCTGCGCGACTTGTCGGTGAAGGTGCCGAGCATTTCCGAATATTCGTTTGCATCCTTCTGCTCGCGCGGCGCATAGAGGATCTGCATCGCGTGGTTCGTCACGAACGTGCGCGCATCGGCCCGCCCGTACACCGACTCAAGCTGCGAGACCGACTGCACGATCGACAGCATGCGCAAGTTGAACCCCGCCATGTACGGGACGGCCCGCGCGATGATCTGGATCTTCCCGATCGAGGTGAATTCGTCCATCAGCAGCAGGCACTGGAATTTCAGCGCGGGATTGCCTTCCGGCAACTCCTTCGTATTGAGATTGACTAGCTGCGAGAACACGAGGTTGACCAGCAGCGCCGCCTCGGTCAGGTGATCCGGCGTGATGCCGATATAGACGGACATGCGACGCTTTCTCACGTCGCGCAGATCGAAGTCGTTGCCACTCGTCGCTGCATCGACAATGGGATTGGCCCAGATCGTGAGCGGCGCGTTGAAGGTCGCGAGGATGCTCGCGAGCACCTTGTCGTCGTTCGCGAGAAAGCGGTTCAGGGCGTCGACACAGGGGCCACTCAGGAGGCTGCGGTGCTGCAGCAGCGCCCTCTGCAGGTACGCCTTCATCGGCATGCCGTTGCCCGAGGACTGCCGCAGAACCTCACCCATCGTGACCGGATGGTCCGGCACATCCATGTTGCCTGTGCGGCGCGCGTCTTGCCACTCGCACAGGAGCAGCACAATACCGAGAAAAAGATTGCGCGCCTGGTCCTTCCAAAAGTCGTCGTGACCGCCGACCGGATACAGTGCGTAGCCGATGGCGAGGATGTCTCCAACGCGAAATATACCGCCCGCGATCGCCGACAGCGGGTTGTACCGGTGCGTGCGGCCATCCTCGGCGAACGGATTGAATAGATAGACCGCCTGACCGTGTGCACGCCGGAACCCGGCGGTGACATTGTAGTTCTCCTGCTTGATGTCGAGCACGACTATCGAGTCAGGGTAACTGAGCAGGTTCGGGATCACGATGCCCACACCCTTGCCCGAGCGCGCTGGCGCCGCAAGCAGCACGAACTGCTGTCCGGCAAAGCGCAGATAGCGCCCGCGCCACACACCGACAACGAGTGAGGGACCAGCGTTGCGTGTCACGGGCGTGCTCACAGCAACCCCGCCGCGCGGATTTCCGCCTCGCTCGCGAAGCGGGCACTGCCATACAGATGCCGTCGGCCGGAGGGACCCCACAGGGCGTATGCCGCAGCGCCCGGCGCGCCATACGCCAGCAGCAGCCCGAACAGGGCGGAACCGGCGATCCGGCGGCCTTCCTTCGGCAGGCCATCCGCGTACCAAGCCCGCGCTGCGTCGAACCAGCCCCACGTCCCCGCATGGAACGGATTGACTCGCTGGCTCGCGTACAGGAAAAACGAGGCGAACCACATGGCGGCCGCGAGACCGGCGACGAATGCGGCCGCTACCATCAGCGTGATCGCACCGCGGCGGGCGTGATGCCAGAGTTCATGCCGACCTGCTGGCTGACCGGCCGGCATCGCTGCCGCCAGCACCGGCGCTGTTGTGGCAGACGTGGCCCGGCCCTGCGCAACAGGCCGCACGACGGACTGTACAGCGGGCTTCGGAATTGGCGCTTTCATCGGGACTCCTTCTTTCGATTCCGGGTTACCCGAGCGCGGCCCGGTATCTGCGCACCGGATCGAACCAGATCTCGGTCATCGCCCAGCGCTTTCCGGTCTGCGTGCCGGTCTCGTCGAACACCGGCTGCGCCTCCATGTGCGCCACCACATCGATCGTGAGAAACAGCAGGCGCTTGAGCGCCGCATCGTCGTAGGCGCCCGCTTCGGGATGTTCTTTCGCCATCAGCGCAAACCGCTCGATGGCAACCGCTGCGCTGGAGGCGTGGTAGCTCGTGATCGAACCGGAATGTCCTGTCGTCAGCAGCTTGAGGAAGTCGTACGCTTCCGCCCCGCGCAACTCGGCCAGCAGCACGCGGTCAGGACGCATGCGCATCGTGCTGGCGATCAGGTCCGCGGGTGTCACCCGCGCCTGGCCGTGGCCACCCTTGCTGTAGACGAGATGCACGCAGTTCTCGATATGACGGATAAACAGCTCCCGGACATCCTCGATGGTCACGATGCGTTCGCCCGCAGGGATGTGCTGGCACAGTGTCTTCATGAAGCTTGTCTTGCCCGACCCCGTACTGCCGACGATCACGATGTTCAGACGACCGGTAACCGCGCGCGCGAAGAAGGCCGCAAAGTCACGTTCGTTGAGCCGGTGTACGAGATGCCGGTCCGATGGTCGCAGCAAGCTGAGCGCGTCGTCATCGAGTCCTGCAGGACGAAGCCACGACGTGTCGTCAAACAGGCCCTCGGCGCGATAGCTGCCGAGCGTCTTCTCTTTGGACGAGGGCCGGCGGATCGTAACCGACACGGTGTGCGGCGGCACCACTGGCGGCACCACGATCTGGATGCGTGCATCGCCCGGCAGGAGCGCCGAAAGCACCGGGTGCTCGGCCGACACCGCCTGGCTGGTGAGCGTCGCAATTGCCACCGCGAACGACATTAGCCGCTCGAAGTCGAGATCGGGATAGTCGTGCGCACGCCAGCCGAGATGCGTCTCGGTCAACACGCGCTGGGGCCGATTGATCACCAGCTCGGTCACATCCGTCTCATCGAGCAGCGGTGCAAACGGGCGCATCAGCTCACGCACCGACGCATCGTCGGGCAGGCGCGCGAGCAGCACTTCGTCAAGCCGGTCTGGTGTGGATACGCTCGTGTTCATCGGAGCGCCTCCGGCCGCAACGCATAGACCGTGCTGAAATCCAGATCCCGTGAGACGATGATCGTGAACTCCGCGCCCTGGTTCTGCGTGAGCGTCGGCGGGATGTTGATCGTGCTGTCGAGTACGCGCGTGGCCATGTCGTTGCCCTGCTGCTGCGTGTTCTCGAAGACGACGGATCCATTGCTGTTCCCGCCACGCGTCGCGAGGTAGCCGATTGCATCCTGGGTGACGCCGAGCAGCATCGCCGCCCCAATGCGCTCGCCCCAATGGTTGTTTACGTAACCACCAACACCCATGCGTCCCAGCGCGTCAGCAGCCGGTGAGTCAATCTCGACCGTCACGCCATGGGGTGTCTTGATCCTGGCTGAGAGGACGAATACACGCGTCTGCCCCGGCGACAAATTGGAGCGGTATTCGCTGTTGATCTGCGAGCCACGCTCGATGAGCAACACGCGCCCGTTATCCGAATACACGTTCCGGGTGACCGTACAAGTGGAGATGCCGGCTTGCGTCGAATCGAAGGCGGTATCACCCACACAGTCGATCTTCGCGCCCTGGGCCAGAATCAGGCTGCGATTGCCGAGCAGCCCCGCCGTGACCCGGAGTGTCAACGTGGGCGTGAGCGCCTGGCCAAGTGGACTGCCGGCCTGCCCACGGTCAGCAGTAGGTGTAGTCACGATGCCCGACACGGACGCCGGCGCAGGCGTGCCGGCACCGCTCTGCGGCGCGCCGGTCATTGCGCTCTCCTGTGTCCCGGAACTGCTGGAGCCTCCCGTCGCCATTAACGGCGCGTCATAGTAGCTGCGCAAGGTCGGGGCGCGCGCGGAATTCGCCGGCGAACGCGTGAGCGCCGCGGCGGACGCGGGCACGCCCTGACCCTCAGGCGCGCTTGCGCGGTGCGCAGCCGATGCCGGCTGGTCGCCGAAGATCCTTCCCTGCACCGGCTGGTCAAGCGCGGCGTCGCGTCGGGCCTGGGCCGCAGCGTCGTGCCGTGCCAGAAGGCCGTGAACGCTCCAAACCGCCCCGGCGACCACGACCGCCACAATGGCGAGCGGCGTCAGCCACCACGCGCGTGGGCGACCACTGCCGTGTTGCCCCAGTTCTGGCATGCCGCGGTCGGGCGATGCGCGGTCTGGACCTTCGGCAATGGCCGGATTCTCCAGGTTGCCCGCATTATCAGGATTGCGGCTGCGGTCAGCGGGACCGTCCGGTTCGATCAGGTTGCGCGGGGTATCATCACTCATGGCCGTCACTCCGCAGAACACGCTCCACGCCAGTCACCGTCGTGCCATCCTTCGGTGGCACACCGTCCATGTCGTACGCGTCGTTCCAGATGCCCACCGCCTCATCGGCGAGCCGCAGCACGAAGCGCTGTGCAACCTCATGGATGACGATTACGTCGCCCTCCATGTGCCGATCCACCACGCTCTCGCTACCGTCCTCCGCGACCCGGAAGATCGCGGGAATGCGGCGGTTGTTGGGGATGCGCAGGTACGTGAACCGACCGTCGTCCCATGCGGCAACCGGCGCAATGTCGTCCGAGTGCGGCATGACCTGCATCGAGTAGCTGGCATTGCGCACAACCGACGGCTGTGCGAGGCGCTGCTGCACAAGTGCCCGATCCACATCGATGCGGGCTTTTTCCTGCACCTCGTCCGGATAGTTGAACGTGACGCGGTACACCTCCTCGTTATTGGCGAACTTCGCCTTCAGGGGCAGCACCACAAGATCGAAGCTGTAGCTGCGCCGGTCGGTACGAATTTCCAGGTTCGTGTGGTGTGCGACAAGCTGTGGCTTGAGCCACACGTCGTGATCGCCCCGATTCGCCACGACCTGCCAGCCGTCGCGGTCTCCTGGGGCGACAACCAGAATCCGTTCATGCGGATCGAGCGCAATATGGGTGGCAAAGCCGCGCTGTGCGTGGATGCGCACCACCTCATCCGCGCGGTACGGCACTTGGCGCACACGCGAATCGCGTGACCAGCCGGGCACATCGTAGGCGTGTGCAAGCTGGGTCGCCAGCGAGGCGAACATCGCCACAATCAGGAAGCGCGGATTCATCGGGCACCTCCCGCTGCAGATGACGAGGCCGGTGGTGTGTATTCGGGATCGCGGCTGTAGGCTTTCACCGTGAAGCCAAACGGGTTTTCGACCGCCGTGCTCTCCCGCGTGAACACCGGCGGCCGGTAGGTGTAGGCGAGCGTCACCACGAACCGTTGTGGCGGTTCGGCGTTGTCCTCGCCATGTTTGCGCGTGGTGCACTCGATATGCACCACCGCCCGCCCCGGTTCGTCCGGTGGCAGCGTGGTCGACAGGATCCGGATGCGGCGCTCGGTGCCGGGACCGAGTTGCCGGTCAAGTGCGTCCGGGCCACTGTAGATCTGGCGGTAATCCCGTGCGACCGTATCCGCGCTCATGTCGAGCACCCGGTCGTAGTCCATCTGCAGCAGGCCCCAGTCGTAGCGCTCGCGCGAGCGCACATAGACGTCGACCCAGTGCTTGTCCTGGATCTCGCTCGTATGCACGTGCTTCGCATCGAGCACATCGATCACCTGTGACTCGCCCGTTAGACGGTCGACCTCGATGGGCAACGGGACCACCCGGTAGAACGGCACCATCACCGCGAGCGCCATTGCGCTGAGTGCGGCGACGCCCACTGCCGCGTAGGCCACGTGCCACGCCCGCCGCTCGGAATGTGCCTGCATGTCCGTGAGCGAAGCCTCGATGTCCAGCACGCGCCGGTAGTCATGGCTGGCTTTCATGAGCGGGCCCCATCCGTTGATGGCACCGGCGGCACACGATTCACCGGCACGCGATGCGCGCCGTCGGGCAACACCGGTTTCGGTGGATTCCCGCTACACGATTCGATAGGGATGACTAAGCAGAAAATCAGTATGGTCATCATCAGATTCTTCATGCTGCGCTCCTTCAGTTGCCGAACGTGGCCGGGACCATCTGGTCCTGCAACCGTGCCGTGTTGCCAGCCCGGCTCATCACGAGCTCACCCTGCTGTTCGGCGATCAGCCGATCCTCGGTATCCGAGAGCATCCTGAAGAGCTGCAGCTTCGTCATCTCGCTACCCACCGCGGTACTCTCCGACTGGATGCGTGCCTGCAGTTCGGCAACGCCTTTGGGATCCTGCGTGACATCTATCTGCTGCATCAGGCTCTGGATCTGGTTCAGCTCCTGAAGCTCGGTCTGGTAGGCCTGCATGCCGAACGCCTTGTCCTGGAAAGGCTTGTTGAGCGCGCGCTGACAGACCTGCTGGTCGATCCCGCTCTGGTCCTCGCAGTTGTAGATCTCGCCTGCCGAGCGCAGCGCCTGCGCGCTGCCAGTGAGACCCGCATAGCCGCCGTTCTGGATCGCCGTATAGACACTCGTCCAGTTAGACGGCAGGGAATTCGCGAGCACCGGATTGCTGAGCAGTGCGCCGAATCCGCGGGACCCGTTCATCGACTGGTAGAGCTGGATCTCCTGCTGGACTTGCTGTTCGAGCTGGGCGACCGTCGAGATGGCCTGCGCGACGTTCTGCGCGTCGAAAACCGGAATGCCCTGCGCATGAACCGGCCCCACGAAGGCAACAGCGAAGACCGCCGCTGCGGCAACGCGCACCAGTGCGTATGGTTTGCTCATGATGTTTGCCCTCGCTTCAGTCACCCTGGCCACCCAGGTGTTCACGGGCCGCACGTTGATACGCCGGCACTTCACCGCTGCCGCCCGTGGCACCACCGGTGCTATCCCCGGGACTACCACCGGAGCCGCCACGATTGTCGATCGCACCGCCCGGGCGCCGCTCGCCATGTCCCCAACGGAGCACGGACATGAAGCCCCCGATCACCTGGCGCGAGGCAAGACCGGCGACGAATGCCCCGAAACCCGACAGCGTTGCGCCGCCAGCGAGGCCCGAGGCGACCGCCGGCAGTTGCCAGCCCACCATGGCGAGGAACGCACCGGTCACGAAAAGGCCCAGTGCCGAGGCAAGCGTGGCCACACCGGTCAGGCGCTGCTGTGCGTTCGCAACCAGGCTGGCCGCATTCGCGCCAGGTGCCGACGTGGTCACGTGAAATGTCGCGAGATCGCTCGAAAAGGCGGTCAGTGCCATGCCCAGAAAGGCGGCGACCAGTATCTGCAGCAACGCATAGTTGGCGACCTTCGCCGTCCACGCCTCGAAAAAGCGTGCAGTCGGGCCGAACGCGCCGCAGGCGATGAACGCCGGCCCAAGCCCAAGCACGAGATCGAGCAGCATCCTCGCCATCACGACTTCGAACGCGAGAACCATCAGGAAGATGGAACCGCCCAGCGCGGCCACGAGCCCGCACAGGCAGTCACCAACGCCCGCGACGATGCCGCTTACACTGAAGCCTTCGTGCGTCGCCTGATCGAAGTAGGCGTCCATCACAAGATCGATCTGCTGGTCGTAGCAGTCGAGCGTCTGATAGATGCCCGCCGCACTCGAGCCAGTCACGCTACTGCCGCTGACCGAGCCGCATCCGGGGTTGCCTGCTCCGGTATTCGCGGCCGCACTCTGGATCGTCTGCGCGAGTCCCGCCGTGACATCATTGACGGCGGTGACGACCTGCGCCTGGTAGATGCCCGTGCCGAGCGCGATGGCGAGGATGATTGCCAGTTTCAGGCCACGCCACGCAAACGCGGGCACCGACTCGTGCGCTTCACCCCGCACCACCGCAAGACCATATGCGAGAACCCAGATCGTGACCGCGGTGGTAACCGCCGGCACGAGCGCACTGGAGAGC
>Ga0302313_10001503_pt1 | contig 17633 bp, 12 predicted proteins | sample III_Palsa_N2_2_FD_200454 | JGI IMG/M metagenome (GOLD analysis project Ga0302313, IMG submission 200454) | Peat permafrost microbial communities from Stordalen Mire near Abisko, Sweden - III_Palsa_N2_2 | ecosystem: Environmental > Terrestrial > Soil > Palsa > Peat permafrost | place: Sweden...
TGCTGGCGCTGGTTGCGGTGGAGCTTACAGATGTTGTGTTTGCGCTGGATTCGATACCGGCGGTGTTGAGTATTACGCGGGTGCCGTTCCTGGCGTATACGTCGAACATTATGGCGGTGATGGGTTTGCGGTCGCTGTATGTGCTGCTGGCGGAGATGCTGGTGAAGCTGCGATATATGCACTTTGGGCTGGCTGCGCTGCTGATTTTTGCGTCGCTGAAGATGCTGCTGGCGGATTGGGTGACGATTGGACCGCTGCTTTCGCTGGGGATTATCGGGGCGCTGCTGGCGGTGACGATTGGGGCTTCGCTGGCGGCAAAACCCAAGATTGCCGCGTAACGCGATATCCTAGGATAGTGATGCACGGCACGATCATCCCCGTCCGCACCGCCTCCGCCGTCTATGACGTTGAGATCGCGCCGGGTCTGCTTGGTTCTATTGGGGAGCGATTGGCTGCGCTGCTGCCGGCTCGGCCGCGGATGTTTGTTGTGACTTCGCCTGAGATTTGGGCGCTGCATGGTGAGGCGTTTGCGGCGAGCCTCCATGGTGTGGTGACTGTGTTGTATGTGCCGTCGGGTGAGGAGCACAAGCGGCTGGCTACGGTGGAGCGGCTGGCTGAAGAGCTGGCGCAGCATGGCGCGGATCGCGACTCGGTGCTGATTGCGTTTTCTGGTGGCGTGCTCGGGGATATGACGGGGTTTCTTGCGGCGGGGTATATGCGTGGCATTCGCTATGTGCAGGTGCCGACTACGGCGCTGGCGCAGATCGATAGCTCGCTGGGCGGGAAGACGGGCGTGAACCTGGCGGCGGGGAAGAATTTGTTTGGGGCGTTTCATCATCCGCTGGCGGTGTATGCGGATACCGCCGTGCTGAGAACGCTGCCGGCGGCGCAACTGCGAGCTGGGCTGCAGGAGTCGGTGAAGGCTGGGATTATTCGGGACCGGGCGTTGTTTGAATATCTTGACGAGCAGCACGAGGCTGTACTCAACGGCGATGAGGCGGCGCTGACGCATGTGATTGCGGCGAGCGTTCAGGTGAAGGCAAAGGTTGTTGCGGCGGATGAGAAGGAGTCTGGCGAGCGGATGCTGCTGAACCTGGGGCATACGCTGGGGCATGCGATTGAGGCGGCGACAGGCTATAAGCAGCTGCTGCATGGCGAGGCTATCGCTTGGGGGATGATTGCTGCTATCGGCATTGCAGAACGACGCTCTCTCGTTACTACGGAAGAGGCCGCACGCATGGGGCGCGTCATCCGCGCTTACGGACCGCTCAGAAATTTCTCCGCCAACGTCTCCGATCTCGTCGCGCTCACCGCCAAGGACAAGAAGAACCGCAGCGGCTCCCGCTCTTTCGTGTTGCCCATCGGCATTGGCGACGCCACCGTCGTCCGCGACATCTCACCCTCCGAGCTCATCAACGCCACCGAGGCTATGATGGAGCTACGCGGCGACTTCCACCGCGGCGCCCAGGTGCCTGCCTAATGACTCCTACCCTTACGCCAGCCGAAACCCTCGGAGCCCGTCCGGCTGCTGAACTTGAAGAGACTACCGCCGCTACGCATGTTCGCGAGATCTTCGACTCCATCGCGCCTAGTTACGATCTACTGAATCATTTGCTGTCCATGGGTCTCGATCGCCGATGGTGGCGTCGGACGGCGCATGCGTTTAAGTCCACACTGAGGCACCCTAATGCTCGGGTGCTTGATCTTTGCTGCGGTACCGGGGACATGACCGTTGCGATGCAGAAACTGCGACCGGACACGACTGTTGCAAGTTGCAGTAGCTGCACCACTACGAGCAACAACGCGGCGGCGCATCCGATCACAGGGGTGGATTTCTCTGCGGAGATGCTTTCGCGGGCGCGGACGAAGTATGCGGCGACCAATATTCTTTGGGTGGAGGCTGATGCTATGCAGCTTCCCTACCCCGATGCCAGCTTTGACCTTGTTACCTCGGCGTTTGGGTTCCGCAACCTGACGAACTATCCGGCGGCTTTGGCGGAGATCCATCGGGTTCTGCGGCCCAATGGGCAGATCGGCATCCTCGAGTGCAATAACCCGGATGGGCTCTCCGGCTCGCTGTATAACCTCTACTTTAAGCATGTGCTGCCGGTGATCGGCGGGGCTATCTCCGGCGATCGCGCTGCTTATCGCTATCTACCGGCTTCGGTCGCACGTTTCCCGCGGCCGCCGCAGATGCTTGCGTTGCTGCGGGAAGCGGGCTTTACGCATGAGACATGGGATGGTTACCTGCTGCGGGCTGCCGGTCTCTATCGAGCTACTAAACTCTGATCGCGCAACTTGCTGCGGCCTTCGTCTAAGCCTTCGATGGGGTATTTCATGAAGTCTCACGTCGCTTTGGCGCTTTGCCTGTTCTCTTTGCTCCCACTCGCCAGCGCGCAGTCCGCCACCGCACCCGATCCGCAAGCCATCATCACCACAAACTCCACGCTGGTACTTGTGCCGGCTCTGGTCCGCGATAAGCGCGGAAACCTTGTCTTCACCCTGACGGCGAACGACTTCGCCCTCACCGACGATGGCATCCCGCAGAAGCTTACCCTGGAACCTGACACCGGCGGCGAACCTCTCGCCCTCGTCGTCGATATTGAAATCGGCGGCGCCGGAACGCGCGAGTATGAAAAATTTCGCGCTCTCGCTCCCATGATCGAGTCCCTCGTCGGCAACGTCCCGCATAAGATTGCTGTCGTGGCTTTCGACAGCCGCTTCTCGCTGGAACAGGACTTTACTACCAACACCGATGACGTGGCACAAGCCATCCTCGATCTTGAGCCCGGCTGTTCACGGCAAAATCACCTGGACAACTGCGCCGCGCCACACCCCGAGCACAACATCAGTCTTGGAGACAACGGCGCCGCGATCCTCGACAGCATTGGATACTCCGTTGCTTTACTGCGCAAGCAACCGACGCAATATCGCCGCGCCATTCTGCTCCTCAGCGAAACACTCGATCGCGGTAGCACAGTCAAACTCGACGATGCACTCCGCGCGATTACGGACACGAACACCACCATCTATAGCATTGGATTTTCTACCGGCAAGTCTGAGGCGGTCCACTACGGCCACCGTGAGCTCCCCACCACTCCGGTTGGTCCCGGCGGAAGCTGGCTCAGGGTTGAAAACGCGCATCCTAATCCCCCTAACGGCTGCATGGGAAAAGACCCTGACCCGGACCCCGATGCTACCCACAACAAGGTCATCCAGGCCTATGACTGTCTGACGCAGCTAGCTCCGCCGCTGGCTTTGGCAAAGATGGCCGCCATCGACGCCACCGACAGCCTGCGCCGCAACATTCCCGAGACCGTGGCTCGTCTTACCGGCGGTGAATACTTCAAGCTCACCGACGAAAAGAGCCTCGAACGCAGCCTGGAAACCATCTCGAACCACCTGCCCAACCGCTATATTCTCAGCTTCCAACCACGATCCCCGCACCCGGGCTTCCACGTCCTCAACCTCAAGGCACCGGAATATGAAGGCTTTGAGATCACCGCTCGAAGCAGTTACTGGACGACGACGCAGGCCGCGAAGCCGTAGCCTGCACGACTCGCTCTGATCTGCAAAAGAAAGCGCCCCCGATAGAGGGCGCTTTGCCATCTTGCAGCGTGTCTAGAAGGTGATCTTCACAGCGGCCTGAAGAACGCGTGGGCCGCCGACGCCGTTGACGTTGCCGACACCGCTGTTCAGGATGGTGGAGATCTTGCCAAAGGAAGTGTTGGGCGTGGTGGCGATGTTCGCGTAGGACGTTCCGGGCAATCCGAACGCAGGAGTATTGGTTAGGTTGAAGGCATCGAAACGGGCCTCGAGGTTGACTTCCCGGAAGATATGGAAGTTTTTGAAGAGGGAAAGATTGTCAGAGAAGTAGCCGGGGCCGCGGAACTGGTTACGCTGCGTGTTGCCGAAGGCGCACGCGACGGGGTTCAATGCCGAGTACAGCGCACAGGTAGGCGGAAGGGTAAAGCTTGTCTGGTTGAACCATGACGCGGTACCTGCTCCATTCACGTTGTGCGTCACCTGGTAGGGACCGGTCTGGTTGACCGTCTGGGTAGTACCAGATGTGGAACTCGCGGTGGTAATGGTGAACGGCAAACCCGAGAGCGCCGAGAGGATGACCGAGGTTCTCCATCCGCCCAGGACATACTCGCCGATACCCGAGCTGAAGTAGCGATGACCATGACCGGCCGGAAGCTCATAGGTGAGAGTCTGTTCGAAGTTACGAGTGCGGTCGAAGTCGGCCACGGTGTAGTTGCGGTGGACCGGGCCAGCCCAGAAGAGCAAGGCTCCGTCCTGCGCGCCGGTCTGGTAGTTTTGCGCCTTGCCCCAGGTGAAGGCAGAGGTAAACGAAAGGCCTTTGTTGAAGCGGCGAGTCAGTTGCACCTGCAGTGATTGGTAGTTGGTGGAGTAGCCGAGGAAGTACTCCGTCACACCGGCGGTCTTGGGGTTCGGGCCGTTATTGAGCGGATCATAGGCCGCGCTTTGGCCGTAGATTGTGGGCAGGTTGATGTTCTGCGCTACATCGATGCGCGTACCGTGATTGGCAACATAGGCGATCTGCAGCGAACTGTCGTACGGCAGCGCCTGTTGGACTACCGCATTCCAGGAAGAGACATAGGCGTTCTTGAAGTCCAAGGGGATATAGAGATTGCCGAGGCCGATCGTGCCGTTGGCAGCGCTTTCTACAAGCGTTCCATTCGATCCGAAGGCAACGGTCGGCGTAGCCGGCACACCGGTTACGAAGTTGACGTATCCGCCTGCCGGGTTAAGAGCCGCGCCATAGGTTGGCGTGTTGGTGTAGTCCGTGCTGGTCTTGATCGGGTAGTTGTAGGCGTAGGAGTTATCGACGAAGGGAACATAGCTGACGCCGAAGCCGGCGCGCAGAACGGTGGTCTCCGTGGCGCGATAGGAAGCGCCAAGCCGCGGAGCAACGTTGTCGTTGTCGGACTGCATACCGAGGTTGGATGGGTTGCCATCCTCACCGGCAAGCACGAGTGTGTTGTTGGCCGGGTTGTAGTTCACAAAGCCGCCCGGTTTGCGTGGCGTTGCGGGCGGATACAGTTCATAGCGCAGCCCGATGTCGACCGTCAGCTTCGATGTGGCCTGCCACTTATCGGAGACGAAGAAGAAGAGCCACGTCTGCCGGAAGCAAGGGAAAGTGCTGTTGGTGTCCTGCCCGACCTGATAGGGAACGTCGAACAGAACGCTGGCTATATCGTTCGCTTGACCTGTTGACGCTGCGCCTGGTGCCGATGTCTGGTTTTCGCTGAAGTAAAACGTTCCCGCAGCAGCGTTGACGTTTCCCTGAAGAAGATCGTCGCGGACACGGCGAATGTCGGCGCCAGCTTTTAGCGTGTGATTGCCGAGAATTTTCGTCCAGTTATTGGCGAAGTCGATGTTGGATTCCGCGCGCAGCCACGGCAACGACTGCGAGTAGCCGATCAGCGGATTGGTTGTGCCGTTTTCTCCGTTGCCTGCGAAGTTGCTTACCTGGAATGCAACTTGTCCGCTGCTGGTGGGTGTGTTGTCTGTACCGTTGGGGCCGTTGCCGGGGATGCCGAGTTTGGCGGCGTCGTCGCTGCCGTAGTCGGTTTGTTGCGCGGAGTTGCGCAGATGGGCTACACCGAAGCGGACCTCGGTGAACAGCGTGGGCGAGAAGATGTGGTCGTAGTTGGCGCCGGTGCTGTATGCCGCTGCCGTTCCTGTGGCTTCAAATCCGCCGCCGGTGGGGCCACCGAGAAACGATCCAAAGAGCGGCGCCTGGAAGGTCGTTGTCGTCTGATGGCTGAAGCGGCCACTCAGGTGGTCTTTTGGAGTGATCTCCCAATCACTCTTGATGTCGTAGCTGATGGAGTCCTTGCTGAACGGCGAGTTCTGCGAGAAGTTGTTTGTCGTAGTGCCGGCGATGTACTTTGCGTAGGCAAGATTCGTGGCCGGATTTCTTGCCAGCGCATCGAGCTGTTGCAGGACACTCAAGCCAATCGGACTAATGCCGGGGTTGGTAAGCGGAATGAGGTTGCCGGCAAACGGCGTGCGGCCGGTACCGCAAGGTGTCGTTACCGCCGTGCTGCCGCACGACGCCAGGGACGAGTTCGGGCCCGAGTTCGGGTCATAGACCTGGCCGGAGTAGCCAGCGAGACTGAGGTTTCCGCCCACCACGTTATAGAACGGAATGTTCGTGTTCACCGTTGAGGATTCGTGGTCTGAGACGCGGAGGAAGTCGCCGAAGATGAAGAGCTTGTTCCTCACGATCGGCCCGCCGATTGAAGCGCCGGTGTAGTTGTAGACAAGCCTGCCGTTCGGGCCGGTGGCGAAGTAGCTGCGCGCGTTGACGCCGTTGTTCTCCATGTTCTGGAAGACAGACCCGTGGAACTGATTGGTGCCGGACTTCAGCGTTACGTTGACCACTGTGCCCACAGCGCGGCCAAACTCTGCTTCGAAGTTGTTGGTCGTGATGTCCACGTTTTGAATCGCCGCTGCCGGCGGGACCAGGATGATGTGAATGCCGGTGCGCTGGTCATCGTCGATACCTTCAATCTGGTAGAGATTGACGTAAGAAGACTGGCCGTTCGCGTTCACGGAGAGATCGTTGTTGGCGTTGTAAAACTGCGAGTTATTGAAGACCACCGGCGCCATGCCCGGCACCGTATTCAACAGCGACTGAAAGCTGTTGCCGCTGCTCAACGGAAGCTGCGCGATCTGGTGGGATTCAATCTTGGTCGAGATGTCGGCGCGATCGGTCTGCAGCACCGGAGGAGCGGTGGTTACGGTGATCGTCTCTGTCGTGCTGCCGGTGGAGAGGCTAACATCCACGCGCGACGTGGAGTTGGTTAGAAGCGTGATGTTCTCGCGGGTCTCTTTTTTGAACCCCTGCGCGACCACCGAGACGGTGTAGGTTCCCGACGGCAGGTCGGGCTCGGTGAAGTTACCGCTTTCATTGGTGACCGACGTGTGAACGGTACTCTGACCGGTAAGAGTGATCGTGACCTGCGCGTTGGCGACCGTCGCACCGGAAGCGTCGGTGACGGTTCCGACGATCGTGCCGTTCACAGCCTGGGCGTGAAGCCGGCTGCTGCCAAAGAGGCATAGCGCGAGGAGAGAAGGTAAAAGGACGCATACACGGAAGAAGCTGCGCCAGGTTGATTTGAAAGTGTGAGGTGCATCCATTTGGGTTCTCCTCGTAAGCAAAACATTGGTGTCGTCGGACAGACCTGTTTTGGAGACGCCGCAAGATAATGGACAAGCGGTTGAATAGTCAATAGTTTTTTCGGATGTAACTCGATCTAACTCCCGGTGCGCCGCGTCTTCAAAGACGGCAAGTGCGCCCCGTCATCCGAGCGTGAAGTAGAACGTTGCGCCTTTTTCGACAGCGCCTTCAGCCCAGATTGCTCCGCCCTGCCGCGCGAGGATGCGCTGCACCGTGGCTAGCCCGATGCCTGTTCCGGGAAACTCACTCTTGCCATGCAGCCGCTCAAACGGCGCAAAGAGTTTCTCGGCGTGCGCCGGGTCAAAGCCAGCTCCATCATCGCGTACGAAGTAGACGATTCTCTCTCGCTCGCGCTTCGCGCCGAACTCGATGCACGCGTTGTCGTGGTGCGAGCTGTACTTCCACGAGTTACGCAGCAGGTTATCGAGCACGATACGCATCAGGCCCGGATCGGCCGGCACCTCGGGGGCGTCGACGATGCTGAACTCTACCTTTCGCCTGGGATCGGAGATCGTCAGGTCTGCGGCGATCTCTCGCGCGATCTTGCTCAGGTTTACCGGGACGGACTTCATCGGGGTTGTTGAGGCGCGCGCGAAGTTAAGCAGGTCGTCGATCAACATGCCCATGTTCATCGTCGAGGCCGTTAGCTGTTCCAGCAGTCCGTGCATCGCCGGATCTTCGGCGCCTTCGGAGGTCTTCGACAGCAGGAACGCGATGCCTGTGATCGCGTCGAGCGGTCCGCGAAGGTCGTGCGCCACCGTGTAGGAGAACGCCTCGAGCTCGCGGTTGGCGGCGCGCAGCTTGGCTGTGCGTTCCTCCACACGTCCTTCTAGTTCGGCCTGCGCCTCGCCCAGCGCTGCGTCGCGTTCCTGGATCTGTGTGAGCATCGTGTTGAAGGCGTCAACCAGCACACCAATCTCGCTGCCGTCCACGGGGATCTTCGCGCGAACCGAATAATCTTTGTCGCGGGAGACCAGCAGCGCCGTGTCGGCCAGCTTGGAGATCGGCTCAGCGATCAACCGCCGGGAGGCCGAGCTGATGCCTACCGCCGCAGCCATGCAGAAGAGCAGAATGATGCCGGCGATCAAGAGATATTGCCGTGCGCGGCGGCCGATCTCCGAGAGCTGCGCGAGGATGGTGACGATGCCGACGGTCTTGCCCTGGAAGTCCACCCGGTGCGCCACGATAACCTGCGTGCCGGAGAACCAGACACGGTGGTTTTCCTTTGCGCCCAGCGAGTGTCCTGCGAAATCATTCGCGCTCAGTTGCCCATACTTCGCGAACACTCTGCCTTCGGCGTCGCTAAGAATTGCACCCTTCACGTCGGGCGATTGCTCCAGACTCATCAGCGTTGTTGTCGCGCTCTGCTGGTCGTCAAACAACAGCGCGGAGATGCTGTTCTCTCCCACAATCTGCGCCTCGGCGCCGATGTTGCGAATCAGCGTGTGCCGGAACGACACCAGGTCGTAGGAGAAGAACGCCAGCCCAGCCAGCAGCAACACTACGCCGCTCACCAGCAGATTCATGCGCGTCAATCGCGCCGATAACGACTCCCTCGGATGGAAGGTCATGGTGTCCCTCCACTCGCGCCGTTCACCTTCACGGCAACCTTCAGCAACTCGGAGCTCAGTCCAAGGCCACTGCGCGTTGTCGCGCGCAGGTCCACCGAGAAACGTACCCGTTGGTCAATCACCACGAACTGAATCATGCCGCCGCTATCCAGAAAGCCGGGAATATCGCTCACCGTCAGCACTGGCTTGCCCGCCGTGGCGGTCAGCATCGCAGCCTCTTGATCTTTTGCGGAGACGTCCACAAACAGGATGCCGCAGCCCGCTACGTCTGCGGCCGTCTGCACTACGCGTACCGCCAGCGGACGCGCATCGATCTGTTCGCCCTTCGCTAGCCTTGTCAGAGAGCCGGCATAGCCCTTTTGGCCGGCGACGCAGATTGTTAGCGTGCTGTGCTCTTGGCCCTCCGGCCAGCGAACGAACTTGGCAAAGTCGAAGAGATAGACTGCCTGCACATCCAGTTGCGACGGCGCGGGCGGCAGTGCGGCAGCTACGGCCGCAAGGGGCACGGCCTTCACCATCCCCGCTACCAGCATCACGCTCGCTGCAAGCAATCGGCGCATCAGTGTCCCCACGACCACGCAAGGCTGCCGTACACCTCACGCTTGATGCCCACAACATTGCTGTTGTCGCCCAGAGTCTCGTAGTGGTTTGGCTGCACGAGGTTTCGCCCGTTAACCGCGGCGTCCAGATGCCCTTTGATCAGGTACGAGATGCGCGCATCCGCCGTCTGGTAACTCGGCGTCGGGTTCGCCGGCAAGGCGCTCACGAAGCGATAGTCCGGCACAAACTCAAACCCATGCCACAACGTAAAGATCCCCTGCACCGAAGCCTCGCGATGCGGGCTTGAGCCCTCTACGCTTGCCGCAAACGAGTCCTGCTGATAGCCAACCTTCGAGTGCAGGTTCACATGCACGTGCGAAAAACTCCCGCGCATCTCGAACCAGCTCACTGGCTTCCAGTCTGGCGCAATCTCGATGCCGTCCGAGACACCACGCAGGCCATTGGCGTACTCAATGGTGATCAACTCCAGCGGATACGGGTTTGTCGGAAACGAGAACAGCGACGCGGGTCCGCCGTAGCTTTCAAGATTGTCGTACTGATTGTGGAACGCCGCCACATCCACATATAGCTTCTTCCACAGCAGTTGCCGCGCGCCCGCGCTCCAGCCGATCATTACCTCAGCCTGGTAGTTCGGATTTCCCACTACGTCTAGAAAGATCGGTCCCAAAGGTCCCGACGGCGTTACGTCCCCATACAGGCTAAGACCTCGGTCCAACCGCCCTGGCGTACGCAATGCCCGCGCCACTGACGCCCAAAGAGACGTCGTACTCCGCGGATGCCAGAGTATCTGTGCCGTCGGCTGCACGCCCCAGCCGCTGTACGCGTCGTCCGCAAACTTCGAGCCCAGCGTTAGCGTCAGCTTGTCAGGAATGATCTTGATGCTGTCCTGCGCGAACAGGCTATAGACATAGTTGTTGAACTTGTTCGGCGCGAAGTTTACCGAGAGCTGTGTCTGAACCAGGTTGCTGGGACTCTCCCGCAATCCGACGCCCACCACGATGTCCTGCCGGGGCAGGTTGGCGATATGGTCGATCACATCCACATCGAACGTGTCGCGCGTCTCCGTAAACTGCGACGTCGCGCGGTTCGTGCGATCGAAGTATCCCTCAACATAGAAGCCCGAATTCCCCGCCAGCTTGTGGTCCCAGCGAAGGACAAGGTCGCCGCCCGTAGCGATCTGCCGCCCATCCACCACCACCTGTGACGGTGGATAGAACTGGCCGATGGTGTTCTGGTCGCCCAGCGAGCTGTTGTAGATCATCGACGACGCCGTAAAGCTGTCGCGAGTGTTCGGCTGCCAGTCCACGCGAAACCCGCCCCGCTCCTGGTGCCACGTGTCATAGGGATCGTTGTTCGGATTTGCCTCCGCGCCTCGCGTAAATCCCTTCGCCCACAGCCGAACCTGCAGGTCTTTCAACGGATGCAGCCCCACCTGCACCGAGCCGATAAACCGGTCCACCGCTCCGCCGCCGGTGACTTCCACCCGCACACCCTGGGTGTCCGCCGCCTTCTTCGTAATAATGTTGATCACACCATTGACCGCGTTTGGCCCCCAGATCGTTCCACCCGGCCCACGGATTACCTCGATGCGTTCAATGTCCGATAGCACCAGGTCCTGCACATCCCAGTAGACCCCTTCAAACAGTGGCGTATAGACGCTCCGGCCATCGATAAGCACCAGCAAGTCTTTGGAAAACCCGCTATTGAACCCGCGAATCCCCACTGCCCACGACCCGCTCTGGCTGCGCGCCACCTCCACGCCCGGCACCAGCCGCAGCAACTCCGGAATGCTCGTCGCACCCGACCGCCGTATGTCATCCGAACTCACCACGAACACAGCCGCCGGGGCCTGCCATACCTCCTCCGGCACCTTGGAGACCGTCGTAATCTGAACCTGGCCGAGCTGCTCCAGCGAGAGCGCTTTCAACTGCGCCGCCTGCATCTCCGGCGTCATCGTCGGCTGCAGGGAGCCGGCGGATTCACCGGACGCGGCAAACGACACGAGCGTCGTCCCCTGCAACAGCAGACCCAATACAACCAGACGGGATAGTTTCAATAGATCTGCCATGTCACCGGGTAGAAACAGCCACTCAGAGGTTCAGTACTTCGGAGGTATTTGCCTTGCGAACGGGGTCAAGCATCTCGCGCAGCTTATCCACGAGCTTTGCCGGATCGCCCTTGCGAATAAATCCCTGCACATGCGGGGCGATATCGTCAGGCAGGGAGAACGCATCGGAAAGTAATAAGATCGGCGCCCGCGGCAGGCTGGCATGCACCAGCTTCGCGACCCCCACAGCGGTCATCCGCCCTGCAAAGTTGTAGTCCAGCAGCACCAGGTCCGCCACATCCTTTGGCAGCTCCACCCCGTCAGACATCACCTGCACAGGCAAAGCCGAGTATCCCGCAGCTTCTACAATCCACCCATAGATACGCAGGTGCATTGGGTCATCATCGATAATTAACACGGAAGCTGCTGCGGGCATAGGTCTTTCTGCCAGTTGATTTACAACCCGGTTTAGATGGGCTGTTCGACTCTGATGCCATACATGCCAAAAGGTTTGCCAGCCTCCAAAAAATATTTTTCGCCTTCCCCCAACTCCTTGAAATGCTGCCTCAACCGGCGGCTCAGTGTATCCTCACCCAATGCACGGGCAGTGGACGGCAGAGCTTGAACAACGCAGTGCCGCTAAACGCGCCGCAGCCTTTTCGTCTTTAATGGCCGCCCTTGCCATCACCCTGCTCAAGCTCATCACCGGCGTCCTCGCCGGGTCTCTCGGCATGTTGAGCGAGGCCGCCCACTCCGGCATCGACCTCATCGCCGCAGCCATCACGCTCATCACCGTGCGCGTCTCTGACCGCCCGGCCGACGAGGACCACAACTACGGACACGGCAAGCTCGAAAGCCTCTCCGCCGCCTTCGAGATCCTCCTCATGGCCGGCTCCTGCTACTGGATCGCCCGCGAGGCCCTCCAGCGCATCCTCCACCACAACCACCTCGCTCTTCGCTGGTCCGTTTGGCCATTCGTCGTCCTGCTGCTCTCCATGGCCGTGGACTTCACCCGCTCCCGCCAGCTCCATCGCGTCGCCCAGGCCCAGCGCTCCGACGCCCTCGAAGCCGATGCTATCCACTTTGGCACCGATCTCTGGTCCTCCGCTGCCGTCTTCCTCGGCCTGCTAGCCTCCTTCGTGGGCCAGCGCCTCAGCCTTCCCGCACTGGAATATGCCGACCCGATCGCCGCCCTCGTAGTCGCTGTCGTCATTCTCCGCGTGACCTATACGCTCGCGCGCCGTACGATCGATTCCCTGCTCGACGCCACTCCCTCCGAAGCTCGCGCCCAGATCCGCCGCGACCTCGTCAACGACCTCGAAGCCGTCGACGGTGTCCTCACCGTCGAGCGTGTCCGCGTCCGCCGCTCCGGCTCCGATTACTTTGTCGACCTTACGCTCGGCATGCCCCGCAACCTCACCTTCCAGCGCTCCGAGCAGATCACCTTCGCCGCCACAGCCGCAGTCCAGCAAAGGCTTCCCGGCGCCGATGTCGTCATCCACCCTGTCCCCACTGCCACCGTCGGCGAGAGCGTCTTCGACCGCATCCGCGCTGTTGCCGCGCGCAGTAATCTCAACCTCCACGATGTCAGCGTCCAGCAGTACGAAGGCGCGCTCCACGTCGAGCAACATCTCGAAGTTCCCGAAACGATGTCTCTGCAACAGGCCCACGACGTCGCGACACAACTCGAAACCGAGATCCGCCGCGAGGTTCCCTCGGTCGACACGGTCCTCACCCACATCGAATCCGAGCCCGCCACCATCGCCTACCCCGCGCAGTTCGCCGCCAACGAGCACCTCACCAAACAGCTCCGCGAAACCGCCCAGCACTTCCCCGAAATCCACGACATCCACGAGATCAGCGTCACGCGCGGCCACAGCGGCGCCGCCAACAGCGTCCAGATCAACTGCCATATCAGCCTGCCCGACGACCTACCCATGTCCCGCGTCCACGACGTCATCACGGAGTTCGAAGGCGAGTTCCGCCTCCACCACCCCCAGGTCTCCCGCGTCCTCATCCATCCGGAGCCGGCCACAGACAACCGCCGCTGACCCTGCATCCAACCCGCTGTATGCTTAAACCCACGGCCATGAAGACCTTCCGCTTAATCCTCAGCGCGCTCGCCATGCTCTTCGTCATGTTCCTCTCCGCGGCCATCACGCTGCGGATAGCACTGCACGGCCATGAGGTTACGGTCCCCAACTTCTCCGGCATGACCGTCTCCGAGGCCAGCACCGCCGCGCTCCACACCGGCTTGGGCCTCAACATTGAAAACAAGTTCTACTCCACCACCGTGCCCGCCGGACGCATGCTCTCGCAGGCGCCCGCCCCCGGCTCGCGTGTCCGCCACGGCTGGCAGGTTCGCGTCACCGAAAGCCTCGGCCCGCAGCAGGTCACCATCCCCGATGTCTCCGCTGAACCTTTGCGCGAGGCCTCGCTGAGCCTCCGCCGCGGTGGCCTCGACCTCGGCACCCTCGCCCACATCGACGCCCCCGGCGATCCCGACATCGTCCTCGCGCAGACACCCCCGCCAAACGCCGGCGTAGATCAGCCCCGCGTCTCGCTGCTGCTGAGTTCCACCGCTGCCGGAGCCTCCAGCGCCCTCATCATGCCCAGCTTCCTCGGCATGAGCTACAGCGCCGCTAACCACGCCGCCGCCGCGCTGGGCCTCCGCGTAGCCGCAATCGGCGATGTCGCCACGCCCACTCCCGCGGCCGCGCCCACGTACACCACCAACGCAGCGGGCGTCAGGATCGATGCCAACGGGCAGGCCATCTCGTTCCCTGCCGGCCAGGCACCACCACAGGCCGCCGCGCCGATGCCCGCCGCACCCGCAACACCCGGCGGCCCTGTCACAGCGCAGCAGCCCGACTTCGGCTATCGCGTCACCAAAGGCGACACCATTCGCCTCACCTTCGGCCACCCCGCCGCCAGCAACTAGGTGCGGCTTGCAGGCCCTCAAGCCTCTGGTATAGCGGTCTGAAAATCAGTGTTCCTGGAGGCAATTCAGTTGACTGCTGCTACCGTGAGGCATCTTCGTCAAGCCAGCTTCCTTCTACTTATCCTTGCACTCTGTCTCCGTGCCGCACACTCGCAAAATACCCAGGCAGACAGGCAAGATACAAACCTCGCCTCAGTGGCGCGCTTTACTCAGAACACGCACCATTACATCTGCGGCTATCAAGGCCAGTACTACACCGGCTCCTGGGCGGGTTGCTATCTGAATCTGGATACTCTTCTCGCAAACACATCCAGCATCGCTCACCGGAACTCCGCTTTAGTGGACTTCGCAAAGGTCGGCGATGCGATGGATCAATACATCTACATGAACGGGTATGGAAAGAGCCCGCAAGGAGACGATGAAGGTATCGGCGCCATTCATTATCAGATGGCCCAATACGGCATCATCTCTGGGAAGGTTTCCAGCGTCACCACGGGAGAAAACGCAACCCAGAACATTACATTTAAAGGTCCGGCAACGTGTGCCTCCGTAGGGGCTGGCAGTTGCTCCAACCCAAATAATGGATACCTTTTTTCTCAAGGCGCCCTGGCTTACGACGCTACGCAGGCCGGCAATTCCTTTACCCCGACGAGTGTTGGATCAAAGTTGTTTACTGGCGGAATCAATACAGTGAACTTTACGGGCGTAGGGATCCTGGTCAACACTTTGGCCAAACCCTTTATAGCTTCTACAGCGTGGGGAACCATCAAGCCTGCCACTTGCACCGGAGGGCTCGCAGGCAAAGGCTATAAATATCAGCTGACCACCTGTACCGTGGTTCTCGGAGTGTCGCCTGCCTCACCGGGTAACTTCACTCCAGGAAGCTCGGTCACAATCTCCGCAAGCTTTGAAGAGACAGTAACGTTGACAGACGCATCGCCGCGCTCTGGAGGAACGCAGAAGATCTCTTTCTATACAACGAAGAATTGGGACTTCGCAGGCGCCAACAATGGCGTTGTGATGCAAGGCGGCAACTCCGGCGACCTGATGGTGCAGGGCAACTTCGGTTGGAAGATCGTAGGCGCGACCTCCGCATCGCAAGCTGTCATTAGCAACTGCTTCCTCGGGTACTGCCAGACCAACAACCCCATCAGCAATCTTCCCCATACCTCTACCACCGCCACGATCTATCACGGCGCAGAGGTAAGCGGCACAGGTGGGGGTGCTTTCGATCAAGTACAACTCACCACAAGCAATTTTAAAGCTGCACCCGGAGACATAATCTCTCAGCCGCTGGCCACATCATGGTTTGGCAGCATGCTTACCTTGGACGGATATAAAGCGACGCCCGAATCCTATGTGCCAAATGCCATGATTCAGCTCTCCGACGAAGGCGCGGCGCACTACGGCTATGGCATCATTATGTCGCAGACATCGACCGGCACTCCCGCCACTGGTGCGTTTGATGTAAATGGATCCTATCGGTCTCTCTTGAAGTCATTCCTGCGTCCCTGGGCCGCCGGCAAATCGGACCTCGGGACAATTCTCGAAGTAGGCCTGGGATCGAATCCCATCGGATCTGCAAGCAGTTCCTATTACCTGCTGGTGGATGATGGGGGAGGTGGCATCAAATTCACCCCAGGCTCCGCAGGAGCCGACATCCTAACCGTAAGTAACTTATCCGCAACGTTTTCTGTAAAAGTTCCTGACGGAGCCGGTAACTACATCAGCTCTCCTCGCTATACGTTTGGGACAAACCAAACAGGCACCCAGGTTTCAAGCTCGTCTGCCGGAAATATATCGTTCGACGCATCACACACTGGAGATGGACAGGCAACAATACACGCCAGGGCCGGATATTTCCTTGGCGCCGTGACAACTCCGCAGACAATCGCCGGCGGGCCAACTCCCACCATGGCGCCCGGTGCGGCCGCTGGCACCTCGCCCGCATGCAGCACGGTCACCGGTGCGAACATGGCAGGCGCCATCAGCTGCACCACCGGCACTGCCCCGGCACCCTCGTCCACCCTTGCGACCATCACCTTCCACGGCACGCTCAGCACCGCACCGCAAGGCTGCTCCCTGATGCCAAGAAATGCTGCCACAGCCCTCATCGTCGCCGACGAATACACCACCGCACCCACGGCAACGGCATGGACAATCGCCGTCGGCGCAACACCTCTTGCACCCTCAACCACCTACTCCTGGAGCTACCGGTGCGAGTAGAGGGATCTCCCATCCCTCACCGGACCACCAGCCGCAAACTCTTTACCTCTTCCGTCGTCGGCGCCCGTTGCGCCACACCCGCGCGCATCACCGCAACTCGCACGACGAGCCGTGCGTCACCAAGATCCTCCGCCGGCACCGGAACCGTGTACGTTCCGCCCGCCTGACCAGAACCCGCACCATAGGCAGAGAGGCTACCGAGCAGCCGGCCATCCTGTGTCGTGAGCCGTACCTGGTCGTGGCCGATCGCGCCAACCTCCACCAGCAGCCACACCGTCTCCCCCGGCCGCAGCGCGTGCGGCAGCGCCAGCGTCACCTCGCGAACGTGCGTTGGAGCCGCGGGCTGCGCAGCCTGCATCACGACGAACGCGAGAACCACAGCAGAGGCAACGGCAACCATGGCCCAGTCTACAGCGCGCGCACGGTGGCAGCCTTCAACACCGACCTTCCGCCGCCCGAAGGCACAACCCGTATGCTCACCGCGACACTCCCCGACCCAGCGCCCAGGCCCTTGAAGGCCTGCGCCTTCTTCGGCAGCGGCACAAGGAAGGTCGCATCCTCGGACATCCCCGGCATATGCATCATGCCGCCAAAGAAGGCGACAGTACCCGCATAATAGGGGCTCTCCGGGCCGGCGTCCGTCACGCTCTCCGGCGCGCCCACCAGCACATCGAAGTCACGATTGGGCGAAGCCTCAGTAGGCCGCGGCAGGGTTACCAGCGCGATCAGCGGCGAATCCGCATCGTCCGCAAGATGGTTCTTGATCGCGCCCGCAGAAAGCATCATCGTAGCGGAGTTCCCCTTCAAAACGCCCTTCACAGGCGCCATCTGCGCTGCACTCAACAACCGCTTGGGCCGCTTGATAACCGCCTCCCCAAAGCCCGGTTCATAGTCGTACTGGAACCGCGAGGTGGAGATGTAGTCTTTCGCATAGCTCGCGCCGACCTGTTCGCCCTCGGCGTTTACAAAGAAGAGGAAAGGCTCACTCCCCCAGCTCTTGAAGTCCGCCTCCTCGGGCAGGTACGGCAGCCCGAGAACCTGTTGCTTGCGCGTCCATACGTCCCACAGCCGGTC
>Ga0302313_10001504_pt1 | contig 17621 bp, 10 predicted proteins | sample III_Palsa_N2_2_FD_200454 | JGI IMG/M metagenome (GOLD analysis project Ga0302313, IMG submission 200454) | Peat permafrost microbial communities from Stordalen Mire near Abisko, Sweden - III_Palsa_N2_2 | ecosystem: Environmental > Terrestrial > Soil > Palsa > Peat permafrost | place: Sweden...
TCGGCGATTCTGGGTTGGAAATGATATGAGCGATACTCCGGCATCCCCGAGTGGAAAACGTTGGTACGTCGTGCACGCCTACTCCGGCATGGAGAAGAGCGTGCAACGTGCGCTTCAGGAGCGCATTGAACGTGCCGGCATGCAAGACCAGTTTGGCCAGATCCTGGTGCCAACTGAAGAAGTGGTAGAAGTCAAAGGCGGTCACAAGTCGGTGACCGAGCGTCGTTTCTTCCCGGGCTATGTGCTTGTGGAAATGGAAATGACCGACGAAACGTGGCACCTCGTGAAGAACACGGCAAAGGTGACCGGTTTCGTGGGCGGTGCGCGCAATCGTCCTAGCCCGATTTCCCCGCGGGAAGTCGAGAAGATCATGTCGCAGATGCAGGAAGGCGTCGAGAAGCCGCGTCCGAAGACGCTGTTCGAAGTTGGCGAGATGGTTCGCGTCAAGGACGGCCCGTTCACGGATTTCAACGGCAGCGTCGAAGAAGTGAACTACGAGAAGTCGCGCGTCCGTGTGTCGGTCACCATTTTCGGCCGCGCAACACCGGTCGAGCTGGAATTCGGTCAGGTGGAAAAGTTGTAATCAGGATTCTGCGGAGCGCGCCTAACGGCGCGTTCCGTATTTCGCGCTTACGGTCCGCGTAATGGCCGTTGAGGAGCGTCAGTAGCTGGTTTCGGCGAACGCGCGCTACTACTCACCTGAACGCCTGCATGCAGTAGCGCGGCGTTCCAACGAGGTTTTCAACATGGCAAAGAAAATCATCGGCTTTATCAAACTGCAGATTCCTGCAGGTAAAGCCAACCCGTCGCCGCCGGTCGGTCCGGCACTGGGCCAGCGTGGCCTGAACATCATGGAGTTCTGCAAGGCGTTTAACGCGCAGACTCAAGCAATGGAACCGGGTCTGCCGATTCCGGTCGTGATCACTGCGTTCGCGGACAAGAGCTTCACGTTCGTTCTGAAGACGCCGCCGGCTACGGTTCTGATCAAGAAGGCAGCGAAGATCGACAAGGGTTCGGCAAAGCCGCACACCGACAAGGTCGGCAAGATCACGCGCGCTCAAGCTGAAGACATCGCCAAGGCCAAGATGCCCGATCTGACGGCAGCTGACCTGGATGCAGCGGTCCGCACGATCGCTGGTAGCGCCCGCTCGATGGGCATCACCGTGGAGGGCGTGTAAATGGCTAAGCTTTCGAAGCGTCTGCAAGCATTTGCAAACAAGGTTGATCGCCAGAAGCTGTACGCGATCGACGAAGCGCTGTCGCTCGTAAAAGAGTGCGCAAGCGCGAAGTTCGACGAATCGATCGACGTTGCTGTGCAACTCGGCATCGACGCGAAGAAGTCGGATCAAGTGGTTCGTGGCTCGGTCGTGCTGCCGGCGGGTACCGGTAAGTCGGTCCGCGTGGCTGTTTTCGCCCAAGGCGAAAAGGCTGAGCAAGCTCGTGCAGCCGGCGCCGAAATCGTCGGTATGGAAGACCTGGCTGAACAGGTCAAGGCCGGCAAGCTGGACTTCGACATCGTGATCGCTTCGCCGGACACGATGCGCGTCGTCGGTACGCTTGGTCAGATCCTCGGCCCGCGCGGCCTGATGCCGAACCCGAAGGTCGGCACCGTGACGCCGGACGTCGCAACGGCTGTGAAGAATGCCAAGGCTGGTCAGGTGCAATTCCGTGTCGACAAGGGCGGTATCATCCACGCCACCATCGGCCGTGCTTCGTTCGAGCCGACGGCTCTGCGCAGCAACCTGACTGCGCTCGTCGAAGCGCTGCAAAAGGCGAAGCCGGCAACGAGCAAGGGTGTTTACCTGCGCAAGGTCGCGCTGTCGAGCACGATGGGTGTTGGCGTTCGCGTCGACCAGGCATCGCTCGCAGCACAGTAAGAAAATTCATCGCCTCGATGTGAGTCGAGGTGATTCTAAGGGCTTTGGGCGGTCGTGAGATGGCAGTCTGCATCGAGCGACCGGTTGTCAAAGACCGTTGGCGGGAAAGCAGCAGGTAGGCCGACCCTTAATGTAAAGCCAACGCAGATGGCGAACCCGAAAAGGTTTTGTAGTGCTGAAACCATGGGTTGTCCGCAGCAATGCGAACAGCGCGTGGTCGAAATACTCCTGACTGGTCGGACGCCGTTGTTGAACGCGATGCACAAGGCGCACGCTGCGTGTATCGAATCTGGAGGTTAACCGTGCCACTCAATAAAGAAAGCAAGCAGGCCGTCGTCGCTGAGGTTGCCGCGCAAGTCGCGAAAGCCCAGACCGTCGTTCTTGCTGAGTATCGTGGAATCGCGGTTGGCGATCTGACCAAGCTGCGCGCGAAAGCGCGTGAGCAACAGGTTTATCTTCGCGTGTTGAAGAACACGCTGGCGCGTCGCGCTGTCGAAGGTACCCCGTTTGCTTCGCTGGCAGAGCAGATGACTGGCCCCCTGATCTACGGCATCTCGGAAGATGCAATTGCTGCTGCCAAGGTCGTCAACGACTTCGGCAAGAGCAATGACAAGTTGGTCATCAAGGCTGGTTCCTACGAAGGCAAGGTGATGGACAAGGCTGGCGTGCAAGCGCTGGCGAACATCCCGAGCCGCGAAGAACTGCTCTCCAAGCTGTTGTACGTTATGCAAGCACCTGTTTCCGGCTTTGCGCGCGCTCTGGCCGCGCTGGCAGAAAAGAAACAAGGCGAAGAAACCGCTGCGTAACGCACTTCAGTCGAGCGTAATTGATCGCTGGCTGTATCCGAATTCAATTTAGGAGTATTTCAAATGGCAATCGCAAAAGAAGACATCCTCGAGGCAGTAAGCTCGATGTCGGTTCTGGAACTGAACGAGCTGGTTAAGGCGTTCGAAGAAAAGTTTGGCGTGTCGGCAGCTGCTGTTGCAGTGGCAGGCCCGGCAGGCGCAGCTGCGGCTGTTGCTGAAGAGCAAACCGAATTCACGGTCAACCTGACGGAAGTCGGCGCGAACAAGGTTTCGGTCATTAAGGCTGTTCGTGAACTGACGGGTCTCGGCCTGAAGGAAGCGAAGGATCTGGTCGACGGTGCACCGAAGCCTGTTAAGGAAGCGGTACCGAAGGCTGCAGCTGAAGAAGCCAAGAAGAAGCTGGAAGATGCCGGCGCGAAAGCTGAAATCAAGTAACTTTCGGCGCGCTGTGCGAAGGCTGGCGGTTTTCCACCGCCGGCCTTTTTGTGCTTTGTGGGCGCTACGTCTTTGCCAGATTGTTTCGGTAAGAACGTAGTCCTAGAAGCCAAAGAAAATCGCCTTTCGGTAACATTGACCGGCGTTTCTCTTTGTCTTCTGAAGCGACTGCAGAAGGCAAGTTTGGTCGGGTAGCGGGCAACATAGGCATCCGCTGCCGTCAGCCAGCGGTTGGTAGCGGCCAACCACCAAGCTTCTAGGCTCGTTCAAGCCATCGGACGGCCATCGGGTCTCAGTCGGTGAACACTCGGGTTGTCTCATCAAGGTATCCTGCCTCGACAACAATGCCCGCCGTGATTCGGAGATCGTATGCAATATTCCTTCACCGAGAAGAAGCGCATTCGCAAGAGTTTCGCGAAGCGCCCCATCGTTCACCAAGTACCTTTCCTGCTGGCTACCCAGCTTGAATCATTCAGCACGTTTCTGCAAGCCGACACGTCTTCGACGCAACGCAAGCCGGAAGGTCTGCAAGCGGCGTTTACGTCCGTTTTCCCGATCGTTTCTCACAACGGCTTCGCCCGTCTGGAGTTCGTCAGCTACATGCTGTCGCCGCCGGCATTCAACATCAAGGAATGTCAGCAGCGCGGTTTGACGTACTGCTCGGCACTGCGCGCGAAAGTGCGCCTGGTGCTGCTCGACAAGGAATCGCCAAGCAAGCCGGTCGTCAAGGAAGTGAAGGAACAGGAAGTATACATGGGCGAAATTCCGCTCATGACGCCGACTGGTTCGTTCGTCATCAACGGCACGGAACGCGTGATCGTTTCGCAGCTGCACCGCTCGCCTGGCGTGTTCTTCGAACACGACAAAGGCAAGACGCATAGCTCCGGCAAGCTGCTGTTTTCGGCACGTATCATTCCTTACCGTGGTTCGTGGCTCGACTTCGAATTCGATCCGAAGGACGTGCTGTATTTCCGCGTCGACCGCCGCCGCAAGATGCCGGTCACGATCCTGCTGAAGGCGATTGGCCTCACGCCGGAACAGATCCTCGCGAACTTCTTCGTGTTCGACAATTTCACGCTGATGCCGGAAGGCGCGCAGATGGAATTCGTGCCGGAGCGTCTGCGTGGCGAAGTCGCGCGCTTCGACATTTCGGACCGCGACGGCAATGTGATTGTCCAGAAGGACAAGCGGATCAACGCCAAGCACATTCGCGACCTCGAAAACGCGAAGACGAAGTTCATCTCGGTGCCGGAAGACTATTTGCTCGGCCGTACGCTGGCGAAGAACGTCGTTGACGGCGACACCGGTGAAGTCATCGCTAACGCGAACGACGAAATCACTGAAACCGTCCTCGAAAAGCTGCGCGAAGCGAAGATCAAGGACATCCAGACGCTCTACACGAACGATCTGGATCAAGGTCCGTACATCTCCTCGACGCTGCGTATCGACGAAACCGCCGACAAGATGGCCGCTCGCATCGCGATCTACCGCATGATGCGTCCGGGCGAACCGCCGACCGAAGAAGCGGTCGAGGCGTTGTTCAACCGTCTGTTCTACAGCGAAGACGCATACGACCTGTCCAAGGTGGGTCGTATGAAGTTCAACCGCCGTGTCGGCCGCGACGAAATCGTCGGCCCGATGACGCTGCAAGACGACGACATCCTCGCCACGATCAAGATCCTGGTCGAACTGCGTAACGGCAAGGGCGAAGTGGACGACATCGACCACTTGGGCAATCGTCGCGTGCGTTGCGTCGGCGAACTGGCAGAGAACCAGTTCCGCGCCGGTCTCGTGCGTGTCGAACGTGCCGTAAAGGAACGTCTGGGTCAGGCTGAAAGCGAAAACCTGATGCCGCACGACCTGATCAACTCGAAGCCGATTTCGTCGGCGATTCGCGAGTTCTTCGGTTCGTCGCAGCTGTCGCAGTTCATGGACCAGACCAACCCGCTGTCGGAAATCACCCACAAGCGCCGTGTTTCGGCTCTTGGCCCGGGCGGTTTGACGCGTGAGCGTGCTGGCTTTGAAGTCCGCGACGTGCACCCGACCCACTATGGCCGTGTGTGCCCGATTGAAACGCCGGAAGGTCCGAACATCGGCCTGATCAACTCGCTGGCTCTGTACGCGCACCTGAACGAATACGGCTTCCTCGAAACGCCGTATCGCAAGGTTGTGGGCAGCAAGGTCACGGATCAGATCGACTATCTGTCGGCGATCGAAGAAGGCCGTTACGTGATCGCTCAGGCGAACGCGGCGGTGGCTGCTGACGGCTCGCTGACCGACGAACTGGTGTCGTCGCGTGAAGCAGGCGAAACGCTGATGGTCACGCCGGACCGCATCCAGTACATGGACGTGGCGCCGTCGCAGATTGTCTCGGTTGCAGCTTCGCTGATTCCGTTCCTCGAGCACGATGACGCGAACCGCGCATTGATGGGTTCGAACATGCAGCGCCAGGCTGTGCCGTGTCTGCGTCCTGAAAAGGCTGTGGTCGGTACGGGTATCGAGCGCACGGTGGCAGTTGACTCGGGTACCACGGTTCAGGCATTCCGCGGTGGCGTGGTGGATTACGTCGACGCAGCCCGTATGGTGATCCGCGTGAACGACGATGAAGCCGCAGCCGGCGACGTCGGCGTGGACATCTACAACCTGATCAAGTACACGCGTTCGAACCAGAACACGAACATCAACCAGCGCCCGATCGTGAAGGTCGGCGACATCGTGTCGCGTGGCGACGTGCTGGCTGACGGTGCATCGACCGACCTCGGCGAACTGGCCTTGGGTCAGAACATGCTGGTCGCGTTCATGCCGTGGAACGGCTACAACTTCGAAGACTCGATCTTGATCTCGGAGAAGGTGGTTGCTGATGACCGCTACACCTCGATCCACATCGAAGAACTGAACGTCGTTGCTCGCGATACGAAGCTCGGACCGGAAGAAATCACGCGCGACATCTCGAACCTGGCCGAAGTGCAACTCGGCCGTCTCGATGAGTCGGGCATCGTCTACATCGGCGCAGAAGTCGAAGCGGGCGACGTGCTGGTCGGTAAGGTAACGCCGAAGGGCGAAACCCAGCTGACGCCGGAAGAAAAGCTGCTGCGCGCGATCTTCGGTGAAAAGGCTTCGGACGTGAAGGATACGTCGCTGCGCGTGCCGTCGGGCATGAGCGGCACGGTCATCGACGTGCAAGTGTTCACGCGTGAAGGCATCCAGCGCGACAAGCGTGCCCAGCAGATCATCGACGATGAACTGAAGCGCTATCGCCTCGACCTGAACGACCAGCTGCGTATCGTGGAAGGCGACGCGTTCCAGCGTCTCGCACGTATGCTGGACGGCAAGGTTGCCAACGGTGGTCCGAAGAAGCTCGCGAAGGGTACGAAGATCGACCAGGCTTACCTGCAAGATCTGGATCATTACCACTGGTTCGACATCCGCCTCGCGGACGAAGAAGCAGCGGCGCAGCTCGAAGCCATCAAGGACTCGATTGAACAGAAGCGTCACCAGTTCGACCTCGCGTTCGAAGAAAAGCGTAAGAAGCTCACCCAGGGCGACGAACTGCCGCCGGGCGTGCTGAAGATGGTCAAGGTGTATCTGGCTGTGAAGCGTCGCCTGCAGCCTGGCGACAAGATGGCCGGCCGTCACGGTAACAAGGGTGTGGTGTCGAAGATCGTTCCGATCGAAGACATGCCGTACATGGCCGATGGCCGTCCGGCTGACGTCGTGCTGAATCCGCTCGGCGTGCCGTCGCGGATGAACGTGGGTCAGGTTCTCGAAGTGCATCTGGGCTGGGCCGCGAAGGGTCTCGGCTGGCGTATCGGCGAAATGCTGCAGCGTCAGGCGAAGATCGAAGAACTGCGCGCATTCCTGACCAAGATCTACAACGAGTCGGGCCGCGCTGAAGAGCTGGACAGCTTCACGGACGACGAAATCGTCGAATTGGCGAAGAACCTGCGCGAAGGCGTTCCGTTTGCCACGCCGGTGTTCGACGGTGCGACGGAAGACGAAATGTCGCGCGCGCTGGATCTGGCCTTCCCGGACGACATCGCGAAGAACCTCGGCATGACGCCGTCGAAGAACCAGGTGCGTCTGTATGACGGCCGCACGGGTGAGATGTTCGAACGGACGGTGACGGTCGGCTATATGCACTACCTGAAACTGCACCACTTGGTCGACGACAAGATGCACGCGCGCTCCACGGGCCCGTACTCGCTCGTGACGCAGCAGCCGTTGGGCGGTAAGGCGCAGTTTGGTGGCCAGCGTTTCGGTGAAATGGAAGTGTGGGCGCTCGAAGCGTACGGCGCATCGTACGTGCTGCAGGAAATGCTGACGGTGAAGTCGGACGACGTGGCAGGCCGGACCAAGGTCTATGAGAACCTGGTCAAGGGCGATCACGTGATCGATGCAGGCATGCCGGAATCCTTCAACGTGTTGGTGAAGGAAATCCGCTCGCTCGGTATCGACATCGACCTCGACCGCAACTAATCGGACTACGGAGAGAAGGCAATGAAAGCTCTGCTCGATCTATTCAAGCAAGTCCAACAACCTGAAGTTTTTGACGCGATCAAGATCGGTCTGGCGTCGCCAGACAAGATCCGTTCGTGGTCGTTCGGTGAAGTGAAGAAGCCGGAAACCATCAACTACCGGACGTTCAAGCCGGAACGCGATGGTTTGTTCTGCGCGAAGATCTTCGGGCCGATCAAAGACTACGAATGTCTTTGCGGCAAGTACAAGCGCCTGAAGCATCGTGGCGTGATCTGCGAAAAGTGCGGCGTCGAAGTGACGCTCGCCAAGGTGCGTCGCGAACGGATGGGCCATATTGAGTTGGCCTCGCCGGTTGCGCACATCTGGTTCCTGAAGTCGCTGCCGTCGCGTCTGGGCATGGTGCTCGACATGACGCTGCGTGACATCGAACGCGTGCTGTACTTCGAAGCCTACGTGGTGATCGATCCGGGCATGACGCCGCTGAAAGCGCGGCAGATCATGACGGAAGAGGATTACTACAACAAGGTCGAAGAGTACGGTGACGAATTCCGTGCCGAGATGGGCGCGGAAGGCGTGCGCGAACTGCTGCGCGCGATCAACATCGACGAACAGGTCGAGATGCTGCGCACCGAACTCAAGAACACGGGTTCGGAAGCGAAGATCAAGAAGTACGCGAAGCGCCTGAAGGTGCTCGAGGCTTTCCAGCGTTCGGGCATCAAGCCTGACTGGATGGTGCTCGAAGTGCTGCCGGTGCTGCCGCCGGAACTGCGTCCGCTGGTGCCGCTGGATGGCGGCCGCTTCGCGACGTCGGACCTGAACGACCTGTATCGCCGCGTGATCAACCGTAACAACCGGTTGAAGCGTCTGCTCGAACTGAAGGCGCCTGAAATCATCGTCCGCAACGAAAAGCGGATGCTGCAGGAAGCCGTCGATTCGCTGCTCGACAACGGTCGTCGCGGTAAGGCAATGACTGGCGCGAACAAGCGTCCGTTGAAGTCACTCGCTGACATGATCAAGGGTAAGGGCGGTCGTTTCCGTCAGAACTTGCTCGGTAAGCGTGTGGACTACTCGGGCCGTTCTGTGATCGTGGTCGGCCCGACGCTCAAGCTGCATCAGTGCGGTCTGCCGAAGCTGATGGCGCTCGAACTGTTCAAGCCGTTCATCTTCAACAAGCTCGAAGTGATGGGTGTCGCTACCACCATCAAGGCTGCGAAGAAGGAAGTCGAGAACCAGACGCCGGTGGTGTGGGACATCCTCGAAGAGGTGATCCGCGAACATCCGGTCATGCTGAACCGTGCGCCGACGCTGCACCGTCTTGGCATTCAGGCGTTCGAGCCGGTGCTGATCGAAGGTAAGGCAATCCAGCTGCACCCGCTCGTTTGCGCGGCGTTCAACGCCGACTTCGACGGTGACCAGATGGCTGTGCACGTGCCGCTGTCGCTCGAAGCGCAGATGGAAGCGCGTACGTTGATGCTGGCGTCGAACAACATCCTGTTCCCGGCTAACGGCGACCCGTCGATCGTGCCGTCGCAGGATATCGTGCTCGGTTTGTACTACGCGACCCGTGAAGCTGTGAACGCCAAGGGCGAAGGCCTGACGTTCACCGGCGTCTCGGAAGCGCTGCGTGCTTACGAAAACAAGGAAGTCGAGCTGGCCTCGCGCGTCAACGTACGGATCACTGAAATGGTCCACAACGAAGACACGTCGGAAGGTGCGCCGAAGTTCGTGCCGAAGATCACGCTGTATCCGACGACCGTTGGCCGTTCGATCCTGTCGGAAATTCTGCCGCCGGGTCTGCCGTTCTCGGTGCTGAACAAGCCGCTGAAGAAGAAGGAAATCTCGCGCCTCATCAACACCGCATTCCGCAAGTGCGGTCTGCGTGAAACGGTGATTTTCGCCGACCAGTTGATGCAGTCGGGTTTCCGTCTGGCAACGCGCGCCGGTATTTCGATCTGCGTGGACGACATGCTCGTGCCGCCGCAAAAAGAACAGATCGTCGGCGACGCCGCGAAGAAGGTGAAGGAATACGACCGTCAGTACATGTCGGGTCTCGTCACGTCGCAAGAGCGCTACAACAACGTGGTCGACATCTGGTCGGCAACGTCGGAAGCGGTCGGCAAGGCGATGATGGAACAGCTCTCGACGGAGCCGGTGGTCGATCGCGACGGTAATCAGACGCGTCAAGAGTCGTTCAACTCCATCTACATGATGGCCGACTCGGGTGCTCGTGGTTCCGCAGTTCAGATTCGTCAGCTGGCCGGTATGCGTGGCCTGATGGCGAAGCCGGATGGCTCGATCATCGAGACGCCGATTACGGCGAACTTCCGCGAAGGCCTGAACGTGTTGCAGTACTTCATCTCGACCCACGGTGCACGTAAGGGTCTGGCTGATACGGCACTGAAGACGGCAAACTCGGGTTACCTGACACGTCGTCTGGTGGACGTGACGCAGGATCTGGTGGTGGTCGAAGACGATTGCGGTACGTCGAACGGCGTCGCCATGAAGGCGTTGGTCGAAGGCGGTGAAGTCGTCGAAGCCCTGCGTGACCGTATTTTGGGTCGCGTGGCGGTAGCTGACGTCGTCAATCCGGAATCGCAGGAAACGCTGTTTGAATCGGGCACATTGCTCGACGAAGACGCGGTCGAAGAAATCGAACGCCTCGGCATCGACGAAGTGCGCGTGCGTACGCCGCTGACTTGCGAAACGCGTTACGGTCTGTGCGCAGCCTGCTACGGCCGCGACCTGGGCCGCGGCTCGTCGGTCAACGTCGGTGAGGCAGTGGGCGTGATTGCTGCTCAGTCGATCGGTGAACCGGGCACACAGCTGACGATGCGTACGTTCCACATTGGTGGTGCGGCGTCGCGTGCGGCGGTGGCCTCGTCGATCGAAGCCAAGTCGAACGGTACGGTGCGTTTCACGTCGACGATGCGTTACGTGACGAATGCGAAGGGCGAGCAGATCGTCATCTCGCGTTCAGGCGAAGCGATGATCACCGACGACCATGGCCGTGAGCGTGAACGTCACAAGGTGCCGTACGGCGCGACGCTGTTGCAGTTGGACGGCGCGCAGATCAAGGCCGGCACGCAACTGGCGACGTGGGACCCGATGACGCGTCCGATCATCACCGAGTACGGTGGTACGGTGAAGTTCGAAAACGTCGAAGAAGGCGTGACGGTTGCCAAGCAGATCGACGATGTGACGGGTCTCTCGACGCTGGTCGTGATCGACGTGAAGCGCCGCGGTTCGCAAGCGTCGAAGACGGTGCGTCCGCAGGTCAAGCTGCTCGATGCGAGCGGTGAAGAAGTCAAGATCCCGAACACCGAGCACTCGGTGCAGATCGGCTTCCAGGTCGGCGCTCTGATCACCGTGAAGGACGGTCAGCAAGTGCAGGTGGGTGAAGTGCTCGCACGTATCCCGACCGAATCGCAGAAGACGCGTGACATTACCGGCGGTCTGCCGCGTGTGGCCGAACTGTTCGAAGCCCGTTCGCCGAAGGACGCTGGTATCCTGGCGGAAGTCACGGGTACGACGTCGTTCGGTAAGGACACGAAGGGCAAGCAGCGTCTCGTTATTACGGACCTCGAGGGCAACCAGCACGAGTTCCTGATCGCGAAGGAAAAGCAGGTTCTGGTGCACGATGGTCAGGTCGTCAACAAGGGCGAAATGATTGTCGACGGGCCGGCGGATCCGCACGATATCCTGCGTCTGCAGGGCGTCGAAGCGCTGTCGCGTTACATCGTGGACGAAGTGCAGGACGTGTACCGTCTGCAGGGCGTGAAGATCAACGACAAGCACATTGAAGTGATTGTTCGTCAGATGCTGCGCCGCGTGCAGATTACGGACAACGGCGATACGCGTTTCATCCCGGGCGAACAGGTCGAGCGGTCGGATATGCTCGACGAGAACGACCGTATGATCGCGGAAGACAAGCGTCCGGCAACGTACGAAAACGTCTTGCTCGGTATCACGAAGGCGTCGCTGTCGACCGATTCGTTCATCTCTGCGGCATCGTTCCAGGAAACGACCCGCGTGCTGACCGAAGCGGCGATTATGGGCAAGCGCGACGACCTGCGTGGTCTGAAGGAAAACGTGATCGTCGGCCGTCTGATTCCGGCCGGTACGGGTCTCGCGTTCCACAAGGCACGTAAGAGCAAGGAACTGTCCGACCGCGAGCGTTTCGATCAGATCGCAGCGGAAGAGTCGTTCGAATTCGGCACACCGGAAACCCCGGCCGCTGAACAGCAGCACTCAGGCGAGTAAGTTCGAGCGGCGCAAGCCGCTTGGCCTCGTAAGCCAGAAGCCGCTCAGTTTCGACTGAGCGGCTTTTTTTTGTCGACAGGTTAGTGCTTTAGCACTTACTTCTGTCCCACGCACCGCGGTCGTTTTTGACGCGCTTTTGTCCGGTTTTATAGGCCGATTGGCTAACGTTGTCGGAAAGCGCGGGCGCAGCACGAATGCGTTGGTAAAATTCGTGTTACCGGCAATACGCTGTCCTCTCTCAAATTCATGTCCCGTTCGCTCGAAATCCTCAACGAAGTCTTCGGCTACCCCGTGTTCAGAGGGCAACAGGGGGAGATTGTCGAGCACGTCGCTGGTGGCGGCGATTGCCTCGTGTTGATGCCGACGGGCGGCGGCAAATCGCTCTGTTATCAGATTCCATCGCTGGTGCGGCGCGAGGCTGGGCTAGGCGCGGGCATCGTGGTCTCGCCGCTGATCGCGCTGATGCAGGACCAGGTCGCCGCGCTCAAGGAAGTCGGCGTGCGCGCGGCGTATCTGAATTCGACCTTGTCTGGACCGGAGGCTGCTGCGACTGAGCGCGCCTTGCGCGAGGGCGAGATTGATCTTCTGTATGTCGCGCCAGAGCGGCTGATGACGTCGCGCTTCCAGGAACTGCTCGAGCGGACCCGTATTGGGCTGTTTGCAATCGACGAAGCGCACTGCGTGTCGCAATGGGGGCACGACTTCCGCCCTGAGTACATTCAGCTGTCGGTGCTGCACGAGCGTTTTCCGAACGTGCCGCGCATCGCCCTCACGGCTACCGCCGACGCTATCACGCGCGATGAGATCATCCACCGCCTGGCTCTCGACGATGCGCGGGTTTTCGTTTCTAGCTTCGACCGTCCGAACATCCGGTACCGCATCGTCGAAAAGGACAACGCGCGGACGCAACTGCTCGATTTCATCCGCGCCGAGCATTCCAGGCCCGACGGCACGACTGACGCCGGGGTCGTGTATTGCCTGTCGCGTCGCAAGGTGGAAGAGACTGCGGAGTGGCTGAAAGAAAAGGGCATGCGCGCGCTGCCTTATCACGCGGGCATGGAGTTCGAGATTCGCCAGAAGCATCAGGAGATGTTCCAGCGCGAGGAAGGCATCGTCATGTGCGCAACGATCGCATTTGGCATGGGCATCGACAAGCCCGATGTGCGTTTTGTCGCCCACCTCGATTTGCCGAAGAGCGTCGAAGGCTACTACCAGGAAACGGGCCGCGCGGGCCGCGACGGCATGCCGGCGAACGCCTGGATGGCCTACGGCCTCGGCGATGTCGTGCAGCAGCGCAAGATGATCGACGAGTCGGACGCCGACGATGCGCATAAGCGTGTGCAGACCGGCAAGCTCGACGCGCTGCTAGGCCTGTGCGAAGCGGCGACATGCCGCCGGGTGCGTCTGCTTAACTATTTCGGCGAATCCAGCAAACCCTGCGGCAATTGCGATACCTGTCTTGAACCGCCCGACACCTGGGACGCGACGCGGGAGGCGCAAATGGCGCTGTCCTGCGTGTTCCGCGCGCAACGGGCGAGTGGTTTCCACTTCGGCGCCGGCCACCTGATCGACATCTTGCGTGGCAACCGCAGCGAAAAGATCCTGCAGCGCGGCCATGAAAAGTTGACCACCTTCGGAATAGGCGCGGCTCTGGGCGAGCCGGAATGGCGCGCCATCTTCCGCCAGCTCGTCGCATTCGGCTACCTGACGGTCGACCATGAGGGCTTTGGCTCGCTGGTGCTCACCGAGGCAAGCAAAGCGGTACTCAAGAGCGAGCAGAACGTCACGATGCGCCGCTACGTGAAGCCGACGCGCACTCGCCAGTCGTCCAGTCGTACTAGCGAGCGCGCGGACCCAACGATCGGCATGGGGCCGCGCGAGCGCGCCCGCTGGGACCGTTTGCGCGCCTGGCGTACCGAGACGGCGAAGACCGACGGGGTACCGGCCTACGTTATCTTCCACGACGCGACTTTGGCGGAAATCGCCCGCAATGGCCCCGATTCGATCGAGACCCTGCGCGGCATTCCCGGCATGGGCGCACGCAAACTGGACCGCTTCGGCTGGGAATTGCTCGAAGTGGTCGGTGCCGATTAGGCACCGCAGAGTCAGTCAGGGCTTAGAGGCCTCGCAACCTATTGACTCACTTAGTCTTTTCGGAATATTATGCTAGGTTCCGGTTCTTGGAATGCCGCTGCGCGGATCAAAGCAAGTTGGGCTCGCGCGCTGGCAATCGGACCCGGAAGTTCGATGCGCAATCGTTTCTGCTTTGCCCAGAAAGGGTTGCGTCGATTTTGTTCAATTTCAGGAATAAACAATGCCAACCATCAATCAACTGGTTCGCAAAGGCCGCGCTTCCGAAACAGTGAAGAGCAAGAGCCCGGCTTTGCAGGACTGCCCCCAGCGTCGCGGCGTGTGCACTCGCGTGTACACCACGACGCCGAAGAAGCCGAACTCGGCACTTCGTAAGGTCGCCAAGGTGCGCCTGACGAACGGCTTCGAAGTCATTTCGTACATTGGTGGTGAAGGCCACAACCTGCAGGAACACTCGGTCGTGCTGATTCGCGGCGGTCGTGTGAAGGACTTGCCGGGTGTGCGTTACCACATGGTTCGCGGCTCGCTGGATACCCAGGGCGTCAAGGATCGTAAGCAAGCTCGTTCGAAGTACGGTGCTAAGCGCGCCAAGGCTGGCAAGTAATTAGCCGGTCAGTAGTTTCAGGTCGCCTGCAAAGGCGGTATTAGCGGTGGTGCCGGAATCGCCGGTGCTGTCGAGTAAGTGGTCACCCGACCGGGCTGGTAAGTCGTAAGAGATGAATCGGGTTAGTTGGTGGCCGCGGGGCTAAAAATAGCTCCAACTGAAAAAGTTAAAGGAAGAAACATGCCGCGTCGTCGCGAAGTCCCCAAGCGGGAAGTGTTGCCGGATCCGAAGTTCGGTAACGTAGATGTAGCCAAGTTCATGAACGTGCTGATGCTCTCCGGCAAGAAGTCGGTTGCCGAGCGTATCGTGTACGGCGCTTTTGAACAGATCCAGACCAAGGGTGGCAAGGACCCGCTGGAAGTGTTCACGGTAGCGCTCAACAACGTGAAGCCGGTGGTCGAAGTGAAGAGCCGTCGCGTTGGTGGTGCGAACTATCAGGTTCCGGTCGAAGTGCGTCCGTCGCGTCGTATGGCATTGGCGATGCGTTGGTTGCGCGAAGCTGCGAAGAAGCGCAGCGAGAAGTCGATGGCCCTGCGTCTGGCAGGTGAGCTTTCCGAAGCGGCTGAAGGCCGTGGCGGCGCGATGAAGAAGCGCGACGAAGTTCACCGGATGGCAGAAGCCAACAAGGCGTTCTCGCACTTCCGTTTCTAAGCTGCCCGATCCCGGGTTAGCGGAAGAAATCGGCAAGAAATTCCGGGCGGGTGCGCTTATAAAGCGCCTCGCCCGTTTGTGTTACAGCGCGATGGGTCTTTCTCGCATCGCGTTATCCCCATAGAGGATCAAAGTGGCTCGCAAGACACCTATCGAGCGCTACCGCAACATCGGTATTAGCGCTCACATCGACGCCGGCAAAACGACGACGACCGAGCGCATTCTGTTCTACACCGGCGTGAACCATAAGATTGGTGAAGTTCACGACGGCGCTGCCACCATGGACTGGATGGAGCAGGAGCAGGAACGCGGCATTACCATCACGTCGGCTGCTACCACGGCCTTCTGGAAGGGTATGGCTGGCGACCGCGCCGAGCACCGCATCAACATCATCGACACCCCGGGCCACGTTGACTTCACGATTGAAGTTGAGCGCTCGATGCGCGTGCTCGACGGTGCATGCATGGTTTACTGCGCAGTGGGCGGCGTGCAGCCGCAGTCGGAAACCGTGTGGCGTCAGGCTAACAAGTACAAGGTTCCCCGTCTCGCGTTCATCAACAAGATGGACCGTACCGGCGCGAACTTCTTCAAGGTCTACGACCAGCTCAAGCTGCGTCTGAAGGCGAACCCGGTTCCGGTCGTGGTGCCTATCGGCGCCGAAGAAACGTTCACGGGCGTGGTCGATCTGCTGAAGATGAAGGCGATCATTTGGGACGACGCGTCCCAAGGCACGAAGTTCTCGTACGAAGAAATCCCGGCTGAGCTCCTTGACACGTGCAACGAGTGGCGTGAAAAGATGGTCGAGGCCGCGGCTGAATCGAACGAAGAGCTGATGAACAAGTACCTCGAAGAGGGCGAGCTGACCGAAGAGGAAATCGTCAAGGGTCTGCGCGACCGTACGATTGCTTGCGAAATCCAGCCGATGCTGTGCGGTACCGCGTTCAAGAACAAGGGCGTGCAACGGATGCTGGACGCCGTGCTCGACTTCCTGCCGTCGCCGATCGACATCCCGCCGGTCACTGGCGAGCTGGAAAACGGTGAAAAGGGCGAGCGCCGCGCTGCTGACGACGAAAAGTTCTCGGCACTGGCATTCAAGATCATGACCGACCCGTTCGTCGGCCAGTTGATCTTCTTCCGCGTGTACTCGGGTATTGTGAATTCGGGTGACACGGTGCTGAACGCGACGAAGGACAAGAAGGAACGTCTCGGTCGTATTCTGCAGATGCACGCAAACCAGCGTGAAGAAATCAAGGAAGTGCGCGCAGGCGACATTGCTGCTGCAGTCGGCCTGAAAGACGCGACGACCGGCGACACGCTGTGCGATCCGCAAAGCCCGATCGTGCTCGAGCGCATGATTTTCCCGGAGCCGGTGATTTCGCAGGCTGTTGAGCCGAAGACGAAGCCTGACCAGGAAAAAATGGGTTTGGCGCTGAACCGTCTGGCTCAGGAAGATCCGTCGTTCCGCGTGCAAACGGACGAAGAATCGGGTCAAACGATTATTTCGGGCATGGGCGAGCTCCACCTCGAAATTCTGGTTGACCGGATGAAGCGTGAATTCGGCGTCGAAGCCACCGTCGGCAAGCCGCAGGTGGCTTACCGCGAAACGATTCGCGGCAAGGCGGAAGACGTTGACGGCAAGTTCGTCAAGCAGTCGGGTGGTCGCGGACAGTACGGTCACGCGGTCATCACGCTCGAGCCGAACGAGCAAGGCAAGGGCTACGAGTTCCTGGACGAGATCAAGGGCGGTGTGATTCCGCGTGAATACATCCCGGCCGTCGACAAGGGTATCCAGGAAACGCTGAAGGCTGGCGTGCTGGCAGGCTTCCCGGTCGTTGACGTGAAGGTTCACCTGACGTTCGGCTCGTACCACGATGTTGACTCGAACGAAAACGCGTTCCGCATGGCCGGTTCGATAGCGTTCAAGGAAGCAATGCGCAAGGCAAGCCCGGTCATCCTCGAACCGATGATGGCTGTGGAAGTCGAAACGCCGGAAGACTACATGGGCAACGTGATGGGCGATCTGTCGGGCCGTCGCGGTATTGTTCAGGGCATGGAAGACATGATTGGCGGCGGCAAGATCGTTCGCGCCGAAGTGCCGCTGTCGGAAATGTTTGGCTACTCGACGTCGCTGCGTTCGCTGAGCCAAGGTCGTGCAACGTACACGATGGAGTTCAAGCATTATTCGGAAGCACCGCGCAACGTGTCGGAAGCAATCATCAACGCGAAGTCGAAGTAAGCGCGCGGCAAGTCATTCAACGATTAACTTTTGAAAGAAGAGAAACATGGCTAAAGGTAAATTCGAACGGACCAAGCCGCACGTGAACGTCGGCACGATCGGTCACGTTGACCACGGCAAGACCACGCTGACGGCAGCGATCACGACGGTGCTGACCGCGAAGTTCGGCGGGGAAGCGAAGGCGT
>Ga0302313_10001508_pt1 | contig 17576 bp, 17 predicted proteins | sample III_Palsa_N2_2_FD_200454 | JGI IMG/M metagenome (GOLD analysis project Ga0302313, IMG submission 200454) | Peat permafrost microbial communities from Stordalen Mire near Abisko, Sweden - III_Palsa_N2_2 | ecosystem: Environmental > Terrestrial > Soil > Palsa > Peat permafrost | place: Sweden...
TTGATCCTCGGCGTACTGACGCAGCACCGCGCGGCCGGATTCGGGAATGCCGGCCAGATCGCGCTCGTCGGTGACGTGCTCCTGCCATGCCTCGGTTGCGTCGAGCACCGCGTTGGAGAATTCGGTAGAGAGTTTGGACAGCGCCACGCCGATGTCGCGATAGCGCGAGCGCGCCGGCTCCTCCAGCGCCACGCCGGAAAGGGTGAAGTCGCGCAATGAATGTTCCACCAGCGCGCGCTCGGGCCGAGGCAGCTGCGCAAAGTCCGGCGCATCGGCCAGCGCCTGCACGGCGGCGTACAGCTCGCGGTTCTGACCCAGCTCGATCGCGTGTTCGGTAAGTTTCTCCTCGGCCGGCCCGTAGACCTGGCGCAGCGCCTCACTGTCGGCCACCGAATGCAGGTGGCCCACCGGTGCCCACGCACGCGACAAGCGCTGTTCGAGCCGCTCCTGGGTCAGCATCACGGTCGCGAAATCGCGCGGTGCGTCGGGCGCGGTCAGCGCGGCGATATCGTCGCGATAGTCGGCCAGCAGTGCATCGATCGCCGGCTCGACGTGTTCCGGGAGAATCTGGGAAAACGCCGGCAGGACGTCGTCGGCGAGCAGCGGGTTGACCTGGTTCATGCGCATCTCATGCAAGTTCTCTCAAGACCCCCAGCGTGGCGACGCCAGCGCGCGAAATCAAGCGGAACAAAGCCGCACAGGCCAGTCGCCGCGCCGATCAACGTCTATGGCAGTACGTCCATCGCGCCGTATTGTCATGATTGGCCCCGTAACATCCTCGCCATGTGGCGAACAGATGTCAGAGAACTGCTGAAAGACAGCGCCACGTTCGCGCAGCTGCCAGCGGCGGCGCTGGAAGCGCTGGCCGATGAGCTGGTCTGGTTCGGCTTGCCCGGCGGACGGCCGCTGTTCAAACCGGGGGAACCGGCCGACGCGCTATACCTGGTAAAGAGCGGCAGCCTGGGCGTGTTCGACAGCCCGACGGTGCTGCGCCATCTGGTCAGCGCGGGAGAGAGCGTGGGCGAGATCAGCCTGCTCGGCGGCGAGACGCGTGGGCGCATGGTGCGCGCGCTGCGCGACAGCGAACTGCTGCGGCTGGATCGCGCGGCGTTCGAGCGCGTGTTGGCCCTGCATCCGGAAGCGCTGCTCGGCGTGGCGCGCGCCGCCATCGAACGGCTGCAGCGGCGCGATCGCGGCGAAGAAACGCCGGGCCTGCCGCGGACCTTCGCCGTGCTGCCCTTTGATCGCGCAGTGCCCGCGCGCGCGCTAACCCTGCAGCTGATGATGGCGCTGGAGAGCTACGGCAGCTGCCTCGTGGTTGACGCCGAACTCGGGCGCGGGCGCGGCAGCGACTGGTTCGCCGAGCGCGAAGCGCAGCATCGTTTCGTGATCTATCTCGACGTGCCGGGTCAGCGCAACGACGAGGGCCTCTGGCGCGAACGCTGCCTGCGTCAGGCCGACGTGCTGCTATTGCCGGCGCTCGCGGCACAGCCGGCGCGCGACTGGCCGACGATGGTTCCGGTGCACGCTTCGCGCGCACGCCATCGGCCGCGGCATCTGATTCTGCTGCACGCCGGCCATCAGGTGGCGCTGGGCGCCGCACAGCGCTGGCGCGCGGTGTTCAGCGGCGAACTGCAGCATCACCACATCTGCGGCGATGCCGACATCGCGCGAATGGCGCGCCTAGTCAGCGGGCACGGTCGCGGACTGGTGCTGGCGGGCGGCGGTGCACGTGGGTTGGCGCATCTGGGCGTGCTCCGCGCGCTGCGCGAAGCGGGCCACGATTTCGATGCGGTCGGTGGTACCAGTATCGGCGCCATCCTTGGCGCCGGCGTGGCGAACGGCTGGGATATCGAAACGATGACCGAGATCTTTCGCCGCGCCTTTGTCGAAGGGCGACCATTGTCGGACTGGACGCTGCCCTTGCTGGCGCTGACCCGCGGCCAGCATGCCTCGCGCATGCTGCGCCGCACGTTCGGCGTGCTGGGTATCGAAGACCTGCATCTGCCGTATTTCTGCGTATCGACCCGGCTCTCCGGCGGCGGCCAGGCCGTGCATCGGCACGGGCCGCTGTGGCTGTGGCTGCGTGCCTCCAGCGCGATACCGGGCGTGCTGCCGCCGGTGCTGCAGCACGGCGAAGTGCATGTGGACGGGGCGCTGGTCAACAACCTGCCCACCGACGTGATGGCCGCCGATGGCATCGCGCACATCACCGCTCTGGACGTGCAGGCGGATATCGCGCTGCGTACCGACGTTGAAGAATCCTCCAGCCCGCCGTGGTGGCGACTGCTGCTGCAGCGAAAAGCGGTGCAACGACCGGGACTGGTTTCCACTCTGGTGCGCGCCGGCATGGTCAACGGTGAGGAGGCCAGCCTGCGCCGACGCGCGCAGGCGCAGCTGCTGTTCACGCCGCCGCTGGACCACATCGGCATGCTCGACTGGAAGGACTGGCAGCGCGCGATCGACTCGGGCTACCGGCATGCGGTCGAGATACTCGAGGCTGGCGCCGCGTCGGGAAACGATGCGGCGGTCGACACATTCAAGATCGCGTGAGCCTATCGTCTGGGCGCGCGTCGCATAGAATGGCGGAATGAATTCTCTACGCCGTTACAAAGGCATCGCGCCCACGCTGGGCGAACGCGTCTACGTCGACGCCGCCGCGACCGTGATTGGTGACGTGGTGTTGGGCGACGACGTCTCGATCTGGCCGGGCGTTGTCCTGCGCGGCGACGTGCATTACATCCGCGTCGGCGCGCGCAGCAACGTGCAGGACGGCACCATCGTGCACGTGACTCACGACGGCCCGTATTCACCCGGTGGGTTTCCCACGATCATCGGTGAAGACGTGACCGTCGGCCACGGCGCGGTAATCCATGCCTGCACCATCGAGGACTTCTGCCTGATCGGCATGGGCTCGACCGTGCTCGATGGTGCCACGATAAAAAAATACGGCTTCGTCGGCGCGGGCAGCGTAATACCGCCTGGAAAAGTCGTCGGCGAGCGCGAGCTGTGGCTGGGCAACCCGGCCAAGTTCGTGCGTCTGCTCAGCGACAAACAGATCGAGCAGCTGCAGTATTCGGCCAGCCACTACGTACGGCTGAAAGACGAGTATCTGGCGGCCGGCTGATGGCCGTGTGCCGCGTGCTGTTTCTTTGCAGCCGCAACCGGCTGCGCAGCCCGACGGCAGAACAGGTGTTCGCCGGGTGGCCCGATGTGGAAACCGACTCCGCCGGGCTCGCCGATGACGCCGATGTTTCGCTATCGTCCGATCAGTTGGACTGGGCGGATCTCATTGTGGTGATGGAGCGGTCGCACCGGCGACGGCTGATGCAGCGCCACCGTCAACACCTCAAAGGCAAACGCGTCGTGGTGGCGGATATCCCAGACAACTACGCTTTCATGCAGCCCGAGCTGATTGAAGTCCTGCTGCGAAAGGTCGGTCACCTGCTGCGTTGATATGCCGTCACTCCAAAATTTTCGCGCAGCGACGAACTACCTACCTAGCCGCGTTTTCCGCGCGCGCCTGGATCGCCGCCGCCTGTGCTTCGTGCTCGCGCGTCATCACCATGCGTTGCGCGCTGAGCTTGCTGCCCAGCAGCGCCAGCTTGTAATTATTGCTGTCGTAATCGCGCAGCAGGGAAAGCTCACGCTGTGCTTCGTCGACATCGCGCGCGTTGATCGCTTGCTCAACGTCGTCGCAAGCTTGGGCGAAAAGCGTATTCAGATCGTCCCGCGCCGCCGCGTTCTTTGGATCGAGCTGTAGCACGCTGAGGTAGAACTCGTAGGCGTTGCTGCCGGCCGGCGCAACGATTCGGTGTTCGCCAACCGCGGATTTTGCCAGACCCAGCAGAATGCCCTCACCGCTGCTGGCATCGGTCGACGCGCTAGAAGAATCCGCGGCATCGGCATCGGCTTTGGCTGAGCCTGCTGCGTGTACATACCAGCCGATGCCGCCGGCAAGAACGATGAGCACGAAGACAGCCGCAAGAAATAATCCGCGTCGGGAAGACGCAGCAGACAGGGATTTGGGCATAACACTCGCGCATGAATCGTACCGCGCGCGAAGACGCCCGCGATCGGGCGCTTCGGCGGAAGCGGTCGTCACCATAGTCACGCCGCATGTCAGCGGCGTGACGAAACGCGAGAAAGAGCGCGATCGTGTGACCGTCGCCGCTCAATCAGGGCGCCGGTCGGGGTTAATCGTGCGCTACTGTCACCAGCCAAGCACGGCGTTGCCGTTCTCCGGAGAGCCGTCCGGATGCGTGAACCAGAACACGCGGTTCTGTGTATTGGGGCAGCCCGTGCCGGTGGCGTAGCTGGACACCGCGCCGTTGAAGCTGCCGACATCGGTGCGATAGCAGCCGCCCAGCGAATCGTTGAACGTGAAGCTTTGCGTGCTCTGCTGGTTGCTGTGCGAGGTGAGATTGCCGCTGGCGTCGAAGGCCAACGTGTCGTCGCTGTCAACCGTATTGCTGAGCTTCGCCGAATACAGCGTGATGCCGAACAGCTTGTGCGCCGTATTTTTTTCGTCGCCCTGATGCGCCACCGTCGCCAGGGTGAAGCTGCCGTCAGAGGCGGCCACTTCGTTGACGTCCAGATGCAAGGGATAACGCACATGCTCAGCGTAGCTGCTGGTGACAAACCCGCCGATGCTGCTCTGGCTGGTACCGTCAGAGGAGGTCTGCTGATCGGTTACCTGCCGATACACGGTGTCGTTGATGGTGAAGGTCTGCACATCACCGAATCCCACCGTTTGATCTACCGTGGTCTCTACGCGACCACGCGAGGTATTGGCATAGCCGCTGATGATGAAGTGCCGGCTCAATTGGGTGGTAATGGCGCCGGTGATATTGCCCGACGCATCGGTGCTCAACGTACTACCGATGGTCGGGGTGGGCGGCTGGCCGACCAGCGTATTGCGCTCGATCTGGCCGCTGACGGTTTTCGCATGCGGGTCGAGATACAGCAACAGGCTGGCCGTCGCCGAAAAATAATTATTGGCGCCGGCCACGCTGACCGCGACCTGATGCGGCGCGCCGTTGCTGAGCACGCCGGCGAACGGCGTGAGGTCGACTCGGTACGGCATGAAGTTCAGCGTCTGCACGCCGGTGGTAGGTCGCCACAGGTAGGGATCGATGCCGCCGCTATAGATCCACGGATACACCGGCGCCACGCCGGCCGGCTGCCCGTCGATGCTGATTTCGGCCTCGCGGAAATTGCCGCCGCCGCATTCCTGCACCTGTGCAGCGTACTGATCGGGCACGCAGGTGTACCAGAACTCATCGGCATTCTGGCTCTGGGCAAACACGTCCAGATAGGCGCGCTCGACGTTGGTGGGTAGGGTGAGCGACTTGCTGAGCTGGCTCGTGGACGTCGTCAGCGACACGGTGTTGCCGACCGGATCGCTGCCCAATGGAATCACCGCGTCGGGTGCAGGCGCCGCAGGCGCCAGGATCGAGGCGGGATAAAACAGCAGTTTGGCACTGCCGTAGATCACGCCGGTATAGGTGCTGTCGACCACGTTGCCGATCAGGGCCTGACCATTGCCGGCCTGACGCAGCAGGGCGCTGTAGTCGGTAAGATCGCGCTCGACGTGCCAGCTGGGCGCGACCGTGGACGAAGGTTCCTCGGTGGTGCCGAAATACAGGTTGACACCGCCGAGCCACAGGTTGGCGGTGCGATCGAACTGGCGCCCGGCAGTGACCGAGAAGTCCGCTTCCAGCACCACTTTCGACCAGTGTGTGCCGCAGCCGGTGGGTGGCGTGTAAGCGTAGGGCCGCGGATTGAAGTCGTTGAACGCCACGCCGCTGAACAGCTGCACCGTGCAGGGCGTGCCCGGCGGCCGCGGTACGGTGGGGTCGGCCACGGTGACGTTGGTCGAGCCGATCGGACTGGTGTTGGCGGTACTGTTATTGGCAGCGGCGCCAAAGGCACTGCCGGCCAGAACCAAGGCCAGACCCGCCATTCCTACCGCGCGACGATCGAAAAACCCTTTCGGCAACATGCGTGACTCCCCACGAGATGGTGCCCCTGTCCGGGAAAAGTAGCACACGGCTGAGGGGTGAAAAGCCTGCCGCGGAAAATTACGCGGCGAAATATCTGCCGCGCTTCACAACACGAGTCAGCCGACAGCCGTGGCAGTCTCCAGTGCCGTCAGCCATGCCATCGCCTGCCCGCGATCGCTCCCGCACATTCCCGGCTCCGGCTGCAGGCTGGCGCAAACGGCCGGGCGACGTGGGTCACCGAAAATGGCGCAGCCGTTTTGCGCGGTGAGCTGCACGCAGCGGACGCCAGCAGGCTTGCCGTTGGGCATGCCGGGAATCGGCGAGCTGATCGACGGCGCGATGCAGCAGGCGCCGCAGCCTGGGCGGCACGACAACCCGCTCACGCGGTCTGCCGGCGCATCGACTGATAGACCGGCTCCGTCTTCGGGCGCTGGCCGTGCCACAAGGCGAACGTATCGGCGGCGGTTTCCAGCAGCATGCCCAGGCCATCGACGGCCCGGTACGCGCCGGCGCGCCGGGCCCAGGCCAGAAAGCCGGCCGCCGCCGCACCGTAGGAGAGGTCGTAGCCGATCGTATTTTCGCCCACCAAGGACGCGGGCAGCGGCAGGGTCGCGCCGAGCACGCCGGCCGAGGTGGCGTGCACGATCAGGTCGAAGTGGCCGAGTTCGCCCAGCTGCTGCCAGTCGCGGGACTGCACGCGCTCAGGATCGCCGATCAGGCTGGCCAGCGCCTCGGCGGATGCATGCGAACGATTGACGATGGTGAGGGTTTTTACCCCCGCATCCAGCAGATTCCACGCGACGCCGCGAGCCGCGCCGCCGGCACCGAGCACCAGCACCGACTTGCCCCACAGCGCGATACCGTGCCGTTCGGTCATGTCCCGCACCATCCCGGCGCCGTCGGTGTTATGGGCGGCCAAACGGCCAGACGGCAGACGCGTCAGCACATTGGCCGTGCCGGCCCGCGTCGCGGCCTGGCTGTGCTCGTCGGCCAGCGCGAAGGCCGCAGCTTTGTGCGGCAGGGTGACATTGGCGCCGCGACCGCCGTCGGCGAAGAACCGCTGCACCGCGGCGCCGAAATCGGCCGGCGCCGCGTCGATGGCGCGATACGCCAGGCTAATACCGAACTGCTCGGCGAACGCCTGATGGATCGGCGGCGACACGCTGTGCTTGATCGGATGGCCGAAGACGGCAAAGGACAGGGGATGCATGCGGGTATCCGGAACGCATTGGGATCGCCGGGTTCGGCGTCATCGCGTTAATTCTACTAGCGATCCATTGCGTGACGGTCGCGCGCCCGGCCATGGAACGTTGAAGATCGCCGATGTCTGCAAATCATCGCGGCTCGGTCGCAGTCCGTGAGATGCGCATGCTCGACGCTGTGGGCATTCGAACCCAGGGAGTCTACCGATGCGCCCACAACCGCTTTCCAAAACTCACCGCGACAACGCCAGCCGCCAGCGCCTGCTCGGGGCCGCCGTGCTGTGGCTCTTGGCCGGCAGCTTTTTATTGATCACCACCCTGGTGCCGGTGTACAGCGAGATGCTTGGCTGGACATCGGTATTCTGGCTGGTCGGCGCGCCGCTGCTCGTGCTGCTGACGCTGGAGCCGTCGCTGCCTCGCCAGCTTCTTGCGTTGCGGCAGCCACGCCAACGCTCGCTGCGCACGGCTATGTGGCACTGACGGTGGACCGGCGATTCCTTAGCCGGCAATGCCTTGGCGCTTACGCTCCATCCGGCGCAGGAACTCCTGCATGATCTGCAGATACAGCGCGTCGCCAAGATGGTCATCCTCGACACCGGCGTCGATCGAGGGGTTGTCGTTGACTTCAATCACCACCGGCTTGTTGCCGACCTGCTTCAGGTCGACACCGTAGAGGCCATCACCAATTGGCGCGGTGGCTTTGAGCGCAAGCTTCACCACGTCGGCCGGCGCATCGCTCACCGCGATGGTTTCGAAGCCACCGCTCTTGGCCGTCCCTTTGGCGCCGTGATTATAGATCTGCCAGTGGCCGCGCGACATGTAGTACTTGCAGGCGAACAGCGGCTCGTGGTTCAGCACGCCGATGCGCCAGTCGAACTCGGTGTAGAGGTATTCCTGCGCCAGCAGCAGGGCGCTGTGCTGGAACAGTTCGCCGGCGGCTTTTTCCAGCGCCTCCTCGCTTTGCACTTTCACCACGCCGCGCGAAAACGAGCCATCGGGGATTTTCAGCACCAGCGGAAAACCCAGCTTGCCAACCACTTCTTTCATGCCCTTGGCATCGTCGCGATACAGAATTTCGGTGTGCGGTACGGCGAGCTTGCGCGACACCATCAGGTCGTTGAGGAAGATCTTATTGGTGCAGCGGAGTATCGACGTCGGATCGTCCATCACGACCATGCCTTCCTTCTCGGCACGATGGGCGAAGCGATAGGTGTGATTGTCGCTAGCGGTGGTTTCACGGATGAACAGACCGTCGTATTCAGCCAGACGCTGATAGTCATTTTTGCCGATCATGTCGACTTCGATACCGAGCTGTTTGCCCGCCGCCACGAAGGACTTCAGCGCCTTCTTGTTCGACGGCGGCATCGTCTCTTTCGAATCGACCAGCATCGCGATGTCGTAGCGATACAGCTTGCGGGCGCGCGGCTTGCGCCACAGCTTGCGCGAGAAGCGGTCGAGCTCCTCGGCGAACGCATCCTCCTGCGCATCGTCCAGCGTATGCAGACCGACCGGCTTGATCGAGCTGACCTGCCACACGCGATCGCGCTCGAACTCGATCCGCATCAGCGGACAGGGAAACGTTTCGAAAACCTGCCGTGCCAGATCCTGCAGCGCGGGATAAGCGGTCTCGCCGAAATAGACGAGAATCCCCAGGTCGGTCGTGTCGCGGCCGCCGGCAGGGAGAAAGTGCGTGAGTTTCTGGTTGAGGTCGTCGATATCCACGCCGTACAGCGAGCGGCGACGCAAGTCATTCACGGTACGCACGGACGGCATCACCTTATGCCCGCGCGCTTCGGCCAGCAGCGAGACGTAGTAGCCGGTGCCCAGATACTTATAGCTGCGGCAGAGATTAATGACGTGGGTGCGCTCGTCGTCGTTGCTGATCGGCTCACGCAGATAATCCATTGCGCTCATCACGTCGACGGACGGGTAGTACGAAGCCCAGTCGGAGGCTTTTTCGACAACGATGACCAGACGGGTCATGACACCACTCAGGCAATTCGGTGGAAGCAGATTGCCCAGCGGTGGCGGGGCGCGGTACGCACGCCGAGCAGTTTGGCACAGGGCCGGCGCGGAACAAGTCAAAGCGCTGAAGCTGGATTAAACGTGATCCGGGCCGAAAGCCCCAACAATGAAAAATACACGCGACAACGGCCGCCGGCTGTTAGAGTCCGCGCGGTTCGAATGGCGATTCGATTTCTCGGCATACCCACCGCGTCACTCACTATTGCGGGACTTCGATTCCATGGCATCAGGATTTTCTTCCACTGACCGTCAGCCGCCGATGGCAATGGAACACGTGCGACACGAGGATCCTGGAAGCATGCGTCCAATGCCGTCCACCGCCAGCGTCCGCGTGCGCCGCGCCGAAACATCCGACCTTGACGATCTGGTCACGCTGGAAGATCGCACTTTCGACAGCGATCGTATGACGCGCGGCCAGTATCGCCGGCACCTCGACAGCGATACGGCACTGGTGCTGGTCGCCAGCGCCAATCATCGCCGTTTCCTCGGCACCGCCGTGGTGTTTTTTCGCAAGGGCAGCAGCGTGGCGCGGCTTTACTCGCTGGCCAGCCAGCCTGAATCACGCGGCAAGGGCGTGGGTACCGCGCTGGTCGAAGCCACGGAGGCCGCGGCGAAGCAGCGGCGCTGCCGCATCCTGCGACTCGAAGTGCGCACCGACAACGCCAGCGCCATCAAGCTTTACGAGCGGCTGGGCTACCGATGCATCACCTCACTGCCCGGCTACTATCAGGATGGCGCCGACGGTTGGCGCTACGAGAAGCGGCTCGACTGAATCGGCGCGTTAATCGCGCGGCTTTCCGGACTGCCTGAGCGTGATGCTCAGCGCACATCACCCGCCAAACGGCTGCCCGATCTTTTGCTGCGTCGCCTCATCCGGCCTTGCCACGAGCGCACCGGTGCGCATCAAACTCACCGTGTAGTGGCCCTGATCCACCAGCGGCAGAAACGCACCGCTGCCGTACAGGGTATCCACTTCGGGCAGCCAGTCCGGATACTGCTTGTGCAGATCGAGCAGATCGAAACCGCTGGAGTGATCAAAGCTGATGACCGTGCGCGGCGCACTCATTTCCTGAGCGGCGTCGTCATATCGACCGGACAGGCGATCGAGCCGGTACAGCGGCGGTATGCCCGAGAGCAGCGCGGGCAACTTCCATTTCAATACGATAGCCTCAACGCGCCAGTCATCGCCGTCCAGCTCGACTTGGCGCGTGCTGCCGTCAGGCCAGCTCAACGTCAGCGCCCAGCGCTGCGGCGACAGAATATGGGCTTCGATGTCGACAACCGGCGTCTCTTCACTAAGCAGCCGATAGCCGCGCAGCGCGTAGCCGGTACCGCCGAGCATCAATGCCAGCACAAAGAAACCCACACACAGCAGCGCGCGCCCCGCCGCCGCCGCCCTGCGGCCGCTGTGCAGGTGCTGGCGCAGTGAGATCAGCTGCACCAGCGTGATCAGCAGGAAAACCGCGGCCAGCACCAGCAGCACAGTCATCGGCATGCGTAGCAATGTGCTCCAGTCCATCGTGAGATCCTCGCCGTACGGGCGTAACGTGATTCGATGCGCGCATCATAACGGCATCACCCTGCGGTGCTGAGGTGAATCGACCGCGCCTCGCTATACTGCAGTCCTCTTCAGGAACCCCCGTCATGCGCCGACTGATTTCGCTGAATTCGCTTTTGCTGGTCTCGTTCTGCGTCACCGCCGGCACGCTCGCCGGTTGCGGCCAGAAAGGTCCCCTGTATCTGCCGCCGGGCACCAAACCGGCACCGGCCTCCGCAGCCAGCACGGTAAAACCCCAACAGCCGGCGATCACTGGCAACAACGCGATACCTGACAATCAGCGGCCGGACAACACGCAGTACTGAGCCGCGATCGATGATCAAGCAGCGCTTTTCGAAGATGCACGGCATCGGCAACGATTTTGTCGTGCTCGACTGCCGCGAAACGCCGTTTTCGATGACCGCCGCGCAGGTTCGCGCCATGGCGGATCGGCACACCGGGGTCGGTTTCGATCAGCTGCTGGGCATCGGCCGCGCGTGCGATCCGACGTGCGCGTTCTATTACGGCATCTCCAATGCCGACGGCTCGCCATCGGGCCAGTGCGGTAATGGCGTGCGCTGCGTGGCCGCCTGGCTGCATCGGGAAGGTGCGCTGGCGATCGGCGAGACGGTACGTATCGAAAGCCCTTCCGGTCCGGTAGCCGTGCGTTTGATCGATGCGAATGAAGTCGTCGTCGACATGGGCATACCCGTCTTCGAACCGGGACAAAGCGGTTTCGACGCGGCGCGCGTGGCCACGCACTACCCGATCGATGTCGCGGGCGCCACACAGCGGATTGGCGTGGTCTCGATGGGCAATCCGCATGCGGTGATCGAGGTCGACGATCTGCGTAGTGTCGAACTGGAGCGGCTCGGTCCGCTGCTCTCTACCCACGCGCGCTTTGCTGACGGTGTGAACGCTGGCTTCGTGCAACGCATCGACCGAGGGCATTTGAAGCTGCGCGTCCACGAGCGTGGCGCCGGTTGGACGCTGGCGTGCGGCACCGGCGCCTGCGCGGCCGTGGCGGTGCTGCATCAACGCGGCGAGGTCGACGACAGCGTGCAGGTAAGCCTTCCCGGCGGGGTACTGCAGATCGACTGGGTTGGGCCCGGCCAGCCGCTGTGGATGAGTGGCTCGGCAACCTTCGTCTTCGATGGGGAATGGGTCGTTCCGCAGGGCTTTCGGTAGGCGTTGACGAGGCGGTTGGCGCGGTATTTCCCTCGGCATGCGGCGGTTGCAGTTGAAGCGCAGGCCGGTCCATCGCACACTGGGTCAGCCGACGCCGTTTTTGCGCGCCCCGGTATGCTTTCGACCCGCCCTGCTCCGAGGTACCCCGCGCATGACCGCCACCCTGCTCGATGACGCTACCCAGGCGCGCGTTGTTGCCTCCTATCTGAAGCTGCACCCGGAGTTTCTCAGCGACTATCCCGAGCTCGCGGCGCAGCTGAAGATGCCGCACGAGAAGGGTCCGGTCGCCTCGCTGGCGACCTATCAGCTGCAGAGCCTGCGCGAAAAAAACGTCGAGCTCGAACGCCGGCTGGCGGAACTCATCGCGATTGCCGCCGAGAACGAAAAGCTGATGGAGCGTGTGCATGCGCTGACGGTCGCCCTGCTGCGTGCCAATACCATCGAAGTCACCGCGCGCAGCGTGGTGGCCAAGCTCACTGCCGATTTTCACACCGATCAGGTTCGGCTGGTCCTGTTTGGCAGCGAAGCACAGCTACCGCGCGCCGAATGGCTGGTCCAGGTCACCGGGTCGGAAGCGCTGCCGGAGTTCAGCGACTTCCTGCAGCAGAACGAGCCGGTGTCCGGCCGCTTGTCCAAGGAAAGGCTGGAACGCCTGTTCGGGAGCGCTGCGTCCGAAACCCGCTCGGTGGCGATGATGCGCCTCGGCGACGCTGGCATATTGGCGATCGGCAGCAGCGATCCGGACCGCTTTCAGCCCGGCATGGGCAATCTGTTTCTCAAGATGATCGCCGCCACGATTACCGCCGCGCTGGCCCGTTCGCGGGACGTTTCCTGAGCCTGCAGTGACGCCCGAACGCCAGATCGAGGATTGGCTTGGTCGCCTCACCAGCGAGCGGCACGCCTCGCCGCACACCGTCGCCGGCTATCGCCGCGACCTGGCCAAGCTGACTCGCTTCATGCAGGAAAGCGGCCTCACCTCGTTCGACGCGCTCGACGCTAACCGCATGCGTACTTTCGTGGCCAACGAACATCGTGGCAGCAAGGGCAGGGAGGGTCTGGCGCCGAAAAGCCTGCAGCGGCTGCTCTCTTCCTGCCGCAGCCTGTTTCGTCAGCTGACGCGTGAAGGTCAGCTCAGCCACGATCCGTTGCTTGGCGTGCGCGGCCCGAAAGTCCGGCGCAAGCTGCCGCAGGTGCTGGATGTCGATGAAGCCAGCGCGTTGGTCGAAACGGACAGCGGCGGCAAGCTGGCGGTACGCGATCGGGCAATGCTGGAGCTGTTCTATTCCAGCGGCCTGCGCCTGTCCGAGCTGGTCGGCCTGCGCTGGCTCGATCTGGATCTGGACGGGGGCGAAGTGCGCGTACTTGGCAAGGGCAGCAAGACACGCATCGTGCCGGTCGGCCGGCATGCCGTCACTGCGCTGCGCGCGCTCGGCGCGGAGGAGGGCATGATCGCCGAAAGCGCGATCTTCCGCGGCCGCGGCGGTGCACCGATCAACCCACGCACGATCCAGCTGCGCATGAAAAAACTGGCGCTGCAGCAGGGTATTCCCAAACATATCCACCCGCACTTGCTGCGCCACACGTTCGCCAGCCACATGCTGGAATCCTCCGGCGACCTGCGCGCCGTGCAGGAACTGCTTGGTCACGCCGACATCGCCACCACGCAGATTTATACGCATCTCGATTTTCAGCACCTGTCCAAGGTGTACGACGCGGCGCATCCGCGCGCCAAAAGCAAGGGCTGACGCGCATTGCGGCGACTTCGCACGGCCGGCGCGTTTCGCCAGACATTGAAGCGAGGACTGACGGCCCCATCTCGGCGGTTCAAGCAAACATTGCGGAGCGCTCATGGAATCGTTTCACGCCACCACCATCGTCTGCGTCCGTCGCGAAGGCCGCGTCGTGATCGGCAGCGACGGCCAGGTCACGCTCGGCAACACGGTGATGAAAGGCAATGCGCGCAAGGTGCGCCGGCTCGGCAAGGCGGGTGATGTGGTGGCCGGTTTCGCTGGCGCCACCGCCGACGCGTTCACGCTATTCGAGCTGTTCGAACAGAAGCTCGAGAAGCACAACAACAACCTGACCCGCGCCGCGGTGGAAATGGCCAAGGAATGGCGTACCGATCGGCGCTTCGGTCGGCTGGAAGCGATGCTCGCCGTGGCCGACAAGGAAGCCTCGCTGCTGATCTCCGGCAATGGCGACGTGGTGGAGCCCGAGCACGGGCTGATCGCGATCGGCTCCGGCGGTCCGTTCGCCCAATCCGCCGCCCTGGCCCTGCTCGAAAACACCGAGCTTGATGCGCGCACCGTGGTCGAGAAAGCGCTGAAGATCGCCGGCGACATCTGCATCTACACCAATCACAACGTGTCGATCGAAGAGCTGTGATTGAAAGCACAAGAGGCGAGGGGCGAGTAGCGAGAGCGTCATCCCGAAGCCTCTCTCATCCGAGCGGTTATCAAATCATAAGGTCGCCGATGGGCCGTGCTAGCGCCATCGCCCCTCATCCCTAATTCCCTGGTTCAAATCATGTCCGAACTCACGCCCCGCGAAATCGTCAACGAACTCGATCGTTTCATCATTGGCCAGAACGACGCCAAGCGCGCGGTGGCCGTGGCGCTGCGCAGCCGCTGGCGGCGCATGCAGTTGGCGCCGGAGATGCGCAATGAGGTGACGCCGAAAAACATCTTGATGATCGGCCCGACCGGCGTGGGCAAGACCGAGATCGCGCGCCGCTTGGCCACGCTGGCCAACGCGCCGTTCGTCAAGGTCGAAGCGACCAAGTTCACCGAGGTTGGCTATGTGGGCAAGGACGTGGAATCGATCATCCGCGATCTGGCCGACGTGGCATACAAGCTGACGCGCGAGCAGGCGGTCAAGCGCGTGCGCACGCAGGCCGAAGATCGCGCCGAGGATCGCATCCTCGACGTGCTGCTGCCGCGCCGACAGTCCACGCCGACCGACTGGACCCATGACGCACCCGCGCCGGCAATCGAGAACGACACGCGGCAGAAGCTGCGCAAGCAGCTGCGCGAAGGCGCGCTGGACGAGCGCGAGATCGAGCTGGATTTCGCCATGAACGTGGGCGTGGAAATCATGTCGCCGCCGGGCATGGAAGAGATGAGCGCGCAGCTCAAGCAGATGTTTCAGAACATCGGCGGCGCCAAGACCCAGCAGCGCAAGGTCGCCATCAAGGTGGCGCGGCCGATGCTGATCGACGAGGAGGCCGGCAAGCTGCTCAACGACGATGAAATACGCTCGTTGGCAATGGAAGCGGCTGAGCAGAACGGTATTGTCTTTATCGACGAGATCGACAAGGTCGCGCAGCGCGGCGACCACGGGCACGCCGGCGTCAGCCGCGAGGGCGTGCAGCGCGATCTGCTGCCGCTGGTCGAAGGCTCCACGGTGTCGACCAAATACGGCCCGATCAAGACCGACCACATGCTCTTCATCGCCTCGGGCGCGTTTTCGCTAGCCAAGCCGTCCGATCTGATTCCGGAGCTGCAGGGCCGGTTGCCGATACGCGTGGAGCTGTCGGCGCTCAGCGTCGACGACTTCAAGCGCATTCTGCGCGAGCCGCACAACGCGCTGACCAAGCAGTATGTAGCCTTGCTCGGTACCGAGGGCGTCACGCTCGAGTTCGTCGACAGCGGCATCGACCGCTTGGCCGAGGTGGCGTTTCAGGTCAACGAGCGGACCGAGAATATCGGCGCCCGGCGGCTGCATACGGTGATGGAGCGGCTGCTGGAGAAGATTTCCTACGAGGCGGCCGACAAGTCGGGCGAGCACTACAGGATCGACGCTTCGATGGTGGACAACAGCCTGGCCAGCCTGGTGCAAAACGAAGACCTCAGCCGCTACATTCTGTAATGTCTGGGCACATTCGCAAGTTCCTGTGGCGTGAATGAAGCCTCATGTGCGGCCGTAACAAGCCGCCTGACCCGATCTGGTAAAATCATCCCCGTGAGCAACATCATTGAACTCAAAACCACCGGCCAGCGCGCCCAGCTGCGCGAAGCGCAGCAGAAGCAGACGCTGATCCGGCTCTGGCGCGAAGACCTCGAGCACGGCAGCTTCTGCGGTTACGTGGGCGGCGTGGGGCAGGAATTCTTTCTGCTCTGGGTGGTCGGCGACGGCATCACGTATGACGGCATGTACATCATGCGCCATCGCGATATTTCCGAGCTGGAAGCCCCGGACAAGCACCACATTTTTTTCGAGAAAGCGCTGGCGCTGAAGCACATCCTGCCTCGACCGCCGCGAGGCTTTCCGCTGGACAACATCCGCGAAGTGATTCAGGCCGCGGGAGCACAGGCACCCGTTATCGGCGTGCACGTGGATAGCGAGGACGAATCCGAGGTCTGCTATATCGGCCGTCTCGCCAGCGTGGATGACGACGGCTTCTACATGCAGGAACTAAGCCCCGACGCGGAATGGATGCGCGAGGTGTCGTTCTTCGGTTGGGACGAAGTCTCCACGGTCAGCATCGAAGACAGTTACGCGCAGGCTTTGCTGGCGGTGGCCGGCACCGCTCCACCGTTGGAGCAAACGGATGCCGGCGTCGGTCGTATCTAATACGGCGCTGCTGCAAGACATAGAACAGTGATGTAGCACCGAACGCCTGCCGCCGAAAGCGGCGGGCGTTCGCATGTGTGCTCCACGAGACCTGCCCTGCATTCACCCGGAATTTTCACCGACGCGCATCCAATCAAGGTCTGCGCGAGCCGCCTGGTGCCCGCGTTTGCCTTTCGCGGAGATCCCCCATGAGCAAGAAAAAAGTCGCCGACATCATCATCGAAACGCTGCAGGCTGCCGGCGTGCAGCGCTGCTACGGCATCGTCGGCGACACGCTCAACCACATCACCGATGCGATCCGCCGCAGCGATATCGAGTGGGTGCATATGCGCCACGAAGAGGCCGGCGCCATGGCTGCCGGTGGCGAAGCGCTGATCACCGGCCGCCTTACCGCCTGCGCGGGCACCTGCGGGCCGGGCAGCCTGCATTTCATCAACGGCCTGTTCGAGGCGCACCGCAACCGCGCGCCCGTGGTGCTGATCGCCACCCAGGTCGCCACCAGCGAGATGGGCATGGATTTTCCGCAGGAAGTGGACCTGAAACCGATCTACGATACCTGCAGCCATTTCTGCGCCTATATCCATTCGCCGGCGCAGGCGCGCCGCGTGACCGCGCTGGCGGCGCAAGCCGCACTCAACAAGCGCGGCGCCGCGGTGATCATCGTGCCGGGCGACATCAGCCAGATGGAGGTCGAGGACGGTCTGGCCTTCCGCCCGCACCAGCCGCAGCCGGTGCTGCGGCCGTCCGATGCCGAGCTGGATGAGATCGCCGTGGTGATCAACGCGGGCAAGCGCGTCACGCTGTACTGCGGCTCCGGTTGCGAGGGCGCCGAGCAGGAAATCGTCGCGCTGGCCGAAAAGATCAAGGCGCCGGTAGCCCATACCTCGCGCGCCAAGGATTTCATCGAGCCCTACAATCCATACAACATGGGCATGACCGGCATCCTCGGCGTGGAGTCCGGTTTCCGCGCGCTGGACGCTTGCGACACGCTGCTGCTGCTCGGCGCCGATTTCGCCTGGAGCCAGTTCTATCCGAACGAGGCCAAGC
>Ga0302313_10001509_pt1 | contig 17576 bp, 17 predicted proteins | sample III_Palsa_N2_2_FD_200454 | JGI IMG/M metagenome (GOLD analysis project Ga0302313, IMG submission 200454) | Peat permafrost microbial communities from Stordalen Mire near Abisko, Sweden - III_Palsa_N2_2 | ecosystem: Environmental > Terrestrial > Soil > Palsa > Peat permafrost | place: Sweden...
CGTTGCCTTCGCTGACATACGGAGGGATGGCGCTGACCGTGGTGCTGGTGCGGGTTTATCTGTGGAGAAAGAAGCTGCGGGTGCTGGATGTGCTAGATGCGTGGGCCCCCTGCGCGGCGCTGCTGGCGGCGGTTTTGTCGCTGGGGCATTTTGTCGAGGGCACCGACGCGGGGATGCCAACCCGGCTGCCGTGGGGGGTGGTGACGGCGGGAGATACGGTGTTGGGCAAGGTCCATCCGGTGCAGTTGTACGCGATTGTGGCTGCGTTGGGGATGTGTGAGTTTTTGCTGATTCGGTTGAAGCGGCGGAAGCGCGTGGGTGAGGTTGCCGGGTTGGCGTTGGCGGCGGGTGGGGTCATTTCGTTTCTGCTGGATATGGTGCGACAGCCGTTTGAGAGTGTTGGGAGTGCGTGGCTCGATCCTTCGCAGTGGGTGGGGTTGGGGGCGATGGCGTTGGGAGTGTGGGTTTGGAGCGTGAGTTGGAGAGGAATGAGGGTTGGAGGAATGAGGGATGAGGTTTTGGTAGCCGCACCGGACGATACGGAACGATCGACGAAGGAGTTGGTGTAGATGCCATCGAAGAACATGTTGCCGAAGGGCGAGCGCCGGCGGTCGGTGAAGGCGGAGTATCGCGCGCAGCGGACGGCGACGCAGGAGCGCGCGGCTGCCGCGCGGGCGGCGGGGGTGGTCGAGGAGGAAGAGGTTGATGCGGTGACATACGACACGGCGGAGATGTATGTGACGCCTTCTCCGTTTGCGCATGTGCCGGGGTTGGTGACGGACGGGCCGGATGGGGGCAAGCATCCTTCGGAGGTGAAGTCGCCGCGGCGGTATGGGGCGCCCAAGGTTTATGTGGAGCCGCCAGCGGAGATTCAGGTGCTCGAAGACCTGGAGCCGGAGGATGGCGTGCGCAGCTTTACCGCCGAGGCCGCGGCAGCGGGGATGCGGCTGGATGCGTACCTGGCGAAGGCGATTCCGGACATCAGCCGCGCGCGGGTGGTGTTGCTGATCGAGGGCGGGCAGGTGACGGTCGACGGTGAGCCTGCGAAGGGGAAGGCCAGGCTGAAGGGTGGGGAGTTGATCGAGATTGAGGGCGAGCCGAGGCCGGAGCCGCTCCACGCCGTGCCGGAGGATATTCCGCTGACGATCGTGTATGAGGATGACGACCTGGCCGTGGTCGACAAGGCTGCGGGGATGATGGTCCATGCGGGGGCGGGTGATAGTGAGCGGAACAAGGGCACGCTGGTGAATGCGCTGCTGTTTCATCTGGGAAAAAAGTTGAGTGGGGTTAGCGGGGAGTTGCGGCCGGGGATTGTGCATCGGCTGGATAAGCAGACCAGTGGGCTGATTGTAGTGGCGAAGAACGATTCGACGCATAGGAAGCTGAGCGAGATGTTCAGCGAACGGCGGCTGCGCAAGGTTTACCTGGCGCTGGTGCATGGGGATGTTGAGCCGGATGAGGGTACGATCACGCTGCCGATCTCGCGGGATGTGATTCGGCGGACGCGAATGACGACGCGGCGCGCAGGGGGACGCACGGCGGTGTCGCACTGGCGCGTGCTGGAGAAGATCGACGGGGCGTTTGGCAAGTTCACGCTGGTGGAGGTGCGGATTGAGACCGGGCGGACGCACCAGATTCGCGTACACATGCAGGCGATTGGGCATCCGGTGGTGGGCGATACGCTGTATGGCGCTCCGGCGCGGGTGAACCCGGCTACGGGGGCGGGCCGGGTTGTAGGTGGGCGGAAGGCGATTCCGCATGTGGTGGAGGCGGACAGCGCGGAGATTGCGGGATTTACGCTGGAACGGAATTTTCTTCATGCGGCGGAACTGGAGTTTGTGCATCCGCGAACGGGGAAGAAGCTGGAACTGAGCGCGGGGCTGCCGGAGGAGCTGGTCGAGGTGCTGGAGAAGGTCAGGAGGTAGGAAATAGGAAGCAGGAAGTAGAGTTTCGGTGCGGGCAAGTTGGTACGATAGTGGTTATGAAGATTAGTAACAAGGCGCGCTGGACGAGCCTGGCAGGTTGTTTCACGCTGACATGCAGTCTTGGTTGTACTCACACCGCTCTAGTGTTTGCTGCTCCGGGCGCCAATGCGTTCGCTCCGGCTGCGATTGTCTCCGAACAACCTGACTCCGCGCCCTCCGCGGCGGAAATGGCGCAGACGGCTGCGTCGAATGCGGCGGCGGCTCCAGTGGCACAGACAACATCGGGACAACAGCCGGCAGGTGCGGCAGGTAGTACGGGCGCAGTGCAAGCACCGGCGGCGTTGCAGCAGCATGATGAGCCTTTGCCGCCAGGGGCCGGGGACCCGATCAAAGTATTCGTCAACGAGGTCGATCTGATCTTTACCGTGCTCGACAAGAACGGCCACTTCGTTACAGGATTGCAGCAGCAGGGCTTTGGGCTGCTGGACGATGGCAAGGCCCCGGTTCGGGTACGCAAGTTTGAGCAGCAGACGAACCTGCCGCTGCGCGTGGGCATCATGCTCGACACCAGCAGCTCGATCCGCGAGCGGTTTCAGTTTGAGCAGGAGGCGGCGACGGACTTCCTGCTGCAGGTGCTACATCCGGCGGACCGCGCGTTCGTCGAGGGCTTCGATGTGCAGACCGACATTACGCAGGACTTTACCAACCGCATCGATGCGCTGGATACGGGTATCCGCAAGCTGCGGCCGGGAGGCGGGACGGCGATGTTCGATTCGCTGTACAAGACGTGCCGCGACCAGATGCTGACGCTGAAGGAGCAGGGGTCGGTGAGGAAGGCGATCGTGCTGGTTTCGGACGGCGACGACGATTACAGCCGGGTGCTGGAGAGCGAGGCGATCAAGATGTGCCAGCGCGCGGAGACGATTGTGTACACCATCAGCACGGACGTGAGCCCGACCAAGGGCAAGGGCGACGATGTGTTGCAGGAGATCGCCGACGCGACCGGCGGACAGGCGTTCTTCCCGCGGCGGATCGACGATGTGTCGATCGGGTTCCACAATATCGAGGAGGAGTTGCGCAGCCAGTACCTGCTGGAGTATGTGCCGTCAGACTTCAAGCGGGATGGGTCTTTCCGGACGATCTATCTGCACTCGATGGATCCGAGGTACTCGGTGCGGGCGAAGAAGGGGTACTTTGCGCCAAATGCGCAGTGAAACAGACAGCAGAGGGTAGACAGTAGATAGATAGGGTGGCCGGTCTAAGACTTCTTTGCGCGGCGGACGACGATTTCCTTTGCGCGGAAGCGTGCGATGCGGTCGATGAGCTTTACCGGAACGGGGACGGAGTAGGGGAAAGAGATTGTGCCCTTCTGGATTTTGTATGGCCCTAATTCCTGAGTGAAAGCCGCGAGAATTCCTTCAGTCGCTCCGTACAGAGAGTAGTGGTTCTTCCAGGCTGCGAAGGAGAGCACTGCGTCCTCTGCGATCAGGTATCCCGGCATCTTGTAGGAGATGACTTCCTGCGCCCTGGGCAAAGCTTTGCGGAGGGTGTCGCGGACCAGGATGAGAGCGGCTTGTGCGGGTGGGGCTTGTACCGCTATATATTCGTCGATAGTTTGCGGTACTGGGGTGTGCGGTGTGGGGTTGCGGGGTGCGGCTGCGGGCATTTGAATTCTCCGCGGAATATTTTAGTACCCGTAGTGTTCAATTTCCCCTAGCAAAGCCAGCTTGCGATCGGGGTTGAGGAAGCTGGCTTCGATGCTGTTGGCGGCGAGCTCGCGGAGCTGGTCGAAGGTGAACTCGAACTCGCGGTGGGCGAGCAGGTACTCGTCGAGCAGGTTGGCGCCGAAGAAGGGTGGGTCGTCGGAGTTGAGCGTGACCATGAGGCCTTCCTCGAAGTAGAGCTTGACGGGGTGTTCGTGGAGGGACTTGCAGCAGCCGGTGCGGAGGTTGCTGGTGATGTTGAGCTCGAGCGGGATCTGGCGTTCGGCGAGGACTTCGATGAGGTCGGGGTCGAGCTGCGCGGTGAGGGCATGGCCGACGCGCTCGGCGCCGATGTTGAGCGCGGCCCAGATGCTCTGTGGGCCGCAGGATTCGCCGGCGTGGCAGAGCAGGTGCAGGCCGTTTTGTTTTGCCTCAACATAGAGGTCGCGGAAGTCCTGCGCGGGGCCGCGTGCTTCGTCGCCGCCGATGCCGATGCCTATGACGCTGGGGTACTGGTGTTGCAACTCGGCGGCCTTCTGGAAGGTGCGGGCGCACTCGGCTATTCCAAAATGGCGGACGGCGTCGATGATCCAGAGCAGCGTGATGTTGAAGTCGCGTTCGGCGCGGGTGCGGCCTAGTTCGACCGCGGCCATGACGTCGTCAACGTCGAGGCGGGCGAAGTGATAGAGGATGCCGATGGAGATGTAGGCTTCGGCGTGACGGACGCCCTGGGCGGTGAGGTCGCGGAGCATGTTGTAGGTGATGATCTCGTAGTCGCGGGGGGTGTGCAGGCGCTGGGTGACGGCCTTGAAGCTCATCAGAAAGCTGGGGAAGTCGGTGTACTGGTAGACGTTGCGGGCGGCTTCGAGGGTGAGGGGGTCGGGGTCGTTGAGGCGGGAGAGTTCGACGAGGGTCTCGGGTGTGATGGAGCCTTCAAGGTGCAGGTGGAGCTCCGCCTTGGGCAGGCCACGCAGCCAGGTTTCAGGGTCGGGCTGTTCGGGTTGCGGGGTGCGACGAGCCATCTGATTAGTTTATGCGGATGGCCGGTTTGGTGCTGATGCTAAGGACGGGGTGGGACGCTCAGAGTGGCGCCGGAGAGGACGTTGACGGCGGAGCCTTCGGCGAGCAGGACGCTGGAGACTTCCTGATCGGTGAGGAATGCGAATTGCGGGCCGTACATCTTTTCGAAGTCGACCGCAATGCGGTAGCTCTGCCACCTGTAGGTTTGCCAACGAGGATGCTGGACCTCATAGGCGGACGTGCTGCCATCAGAGCGTTTGGTGTAGCCCCAGTAGTGTTCGGTGATGAACTCTTCTTCGCTGCCGGGTGCTATTTCCAGAGGAGTTGGATAGGCATCGACGGAGATATCGTGCCAGCGCCCGCCGATTTTCCAGCCGTACTCCGCGGATACTTTGGTTGCAGATGATTCGATACGATGGCGCGTGGGGATGGCGAGGTAGGGCTCCTCGTAGAAGCGCTTGGCTACGAAGGCGATCGCGCGCCTGGGAACGAACTCGCGGATGAAGACAACGCCGCGCTTGATGGAGCCATCGGGCTCATGGCAGCGAACATAGAAGCGAAGGTTGACCTCTTCAAAGCGAGTATGGAAGGGGATGGCGAGGCCCTTGACGAGGACGCGATCGAAGAGGAATGCGACCAGCGAGACGTAACACTGTCCTTGATAGAGATCGAATTCCAGACCACGTGGCAAGTATGGCATCAGCAGCTCTGGCTGCACGGCGTACTGCGCCATGATGAGCTTGCGCCACTCGGCGGTGAGGAAGGTAGACATGCGTCAGGCGCGGCTGGAGAACTCGCGGGTTTCGGTGGCGACCTTTACCTTTTCGCCTTCCTTGATGAAGAGCGGCACCTTGATTTCGAGGCCGGTTTCGAGCTTGGCGATCTTGGTGGCGCCGCTGGAGGTGTCGCCCTTGACGGCGGGCTCGGTGTAGGTGACGACAAGCTCGACGAAGATGGGGAGTTTTACGCCGATGGGCTCGCCGTTGTACTTGTGGAGCTGGAGCATGAGACCGTCGAGCAGGAAGTCAGCGTCGCCGCCGACCTTGGTTTCAGAGAGTGTGTGGGTCTCATAGGATTCCTGGTCGAGGAAGTGAAAACCTTCGCCGTCGGTGTAGAGATAGGTGGCGGGGACGAGCTCGAGGTCGGGCTCCTTGAACTTGTCCTGGGCCTTGAAGGTCTTGTCGAAGACGGCGTTGGTGAGCAGGTTGCGCATCTTCAGGCGGACGAGCGTCTGACCGCCGCGTGCCGTGGGGGTGGAGATGTCGGAGTCGAGACAGACGAAGGGAGCGTTTTCGTACTCGAAGAGATGCTTGCGTTTTACGTGGATTGCTTCTACCAGGGCGGCCATGGGGTTAAGTATATGGCTTGGTTAGCCCTTATAAAACTCGCTGCGTTTGCGGCTGTAGAAGTAGTAGACGAAGAGGCCGATGATGAGCCAGAGGAAGAAGCGCAGCCAGGTGCGAGCGGGTAGGCCGGCCATCAGCAGGAGGCAGAAGAAGATGCTGAGGACAGGGATGACCGGGCCGAGGGGGACGCGGAAACCGCGATGGCGTTTGGGGTCTTTGAAGCGGAGGACGATGACGCCGATGGAAACCAGGACGAAGGCGAAGAGGGTGCCGATGTTGGACATCTCGGCGAGGGTTCCTACGTCGAAGAGACCTGCAGGGATGGCGACCAGGATGCCCGCGACCCAGGTGGCGAAGGCCGGAGTGCGGAAGCGTGGATGCAGCTTGCTGAAGGCGGTGGGCAAGAGACGGTCGCGGGACATGGCGAACCAGATGCGCGCCTGACCGTACTGCCCGACCAGGATGGAGGAGATCATACCCGTGATGGCGCCAATGAGGACCGCGAGGCGGACCCAGTGGAGACGATGGCCTCCGGGGGTGAGGGCGACGCGTTTTAGGGCATTGACGAGCGGTGCGCCGTCGTTGGCGACGGACTGCCATGGGACCATGCCGGTGAGGACCGCGGCAACGCCGATATAGAGGATGGTGCAGACGATGAGCGTTGCGATGATGCCGATGGGGACGTCGCGCTGGGGTTTGCGGCACTCCTCGGAGGCTGTGGAGACTGCGTCGAAGCCGATGTATGTGAAGAAGATGATGGAGCCGCCGGCGAGGACGCCGCTCCAGCCGTTAGGCGAGAAGGGGTGGTAGTTGACGGGGTGGATGAAGCTGAGACCGAAGAAGACGAAGGTGAGGATGGCACCGATTTTGACCAACACCATTATGTTGTTGGTGCGGGCGGACTCGCGGATGCCGCGGACGAGTAGGACGGTGAGCAAGAGGACGATGAGGAAGGCGGGGATGTCGAAGCCGAAGTGCCACCCGGGAAGGAAGATGTCTTTGCCGGCGAGGTCCTGCAGGCCGCCGGGAAGCAAGGCAGGTGCGAGCCATTTGGGATCGAGGCGGATGCCGAGCCAGTCGAGCAGATCGACGATGTGGGCGGCAAAACCGACGGAGACGCTCATGTTGGCGAAGGCGTACTCGAGAATGAGGTCCCAGCCTATGATCCAGGCGATGAGCTCACCGAGTACCGCGTAGGTGTAGGTGTAGGCGGAGCCGGCGATGGGGATCATGCTGGCGAGCTCGGCGTAGCACAGGCCGGTGAGTGCACATACGAGGGCGACGAGAATCAGAGATACAACCAGCGCCGGGCCAGCGCCGGGACGACCTCCGAGTGCGCCGGTGGTGTGGTGGACTACGTTGACAATGAGGTCGAGGACAGGAGACTCCCATCGGGTATTGACCGCAGGCGTGCCTCCGATGGCCGTGCCGATGACGGTGAAGATGCCCGAGCCGATGACGATGCCGATGCCGAGCGCGGTGAGCGAGACGGGGCCGAGCGACTTCTTGAGGCTGTGCTCGGGGATCTCGGAGTCGGAGATGAGCTTGTCGATAGATTTAGTAGCGAAGATTTGGCGGGCCAGGGCTCGTTCCTCGTCGGTGGGGGATGGTTTGGGTTGGAACGATTGTAGCTGGCTTAAAGGACGAACGGCGAGCGGAGATGGACTCCGCTCGCCGTTTGTGGGTTTGTTTCAGTTATCTATCGCTTCGCCTGGCCGCGTGCTGCCTTCTTGATCTTGGCCTTGTTTTCGCCGCGGGCACCGGTGCGGGGACCCTTGGGTGGAGCGGCTTTGCGGGCGGCGCGCTTGATCTTCTTGCGCTCGATTTTGTCGGTGATGGTGGTGGTGTTTGCCATTTGCTTGGGTCTTCTCTCTCGAATCTGAATGTGTCGCCAGCCCCACCCATGACGATGAAGCCGTCATGAATGGGCCACCCAGAGCCTGGGGATTAGAGCCTTTCGAGCTGGGCGAACTTCTCGACCAGCTTCTTCATGCCGTGACTACTAAATTGTACGGTAAGCTTGGCGTCTTCGCCGTCGCCTTCGCGGGCGAAGATGATGCCTTCGCCGTATTTGGGGTGGCGGACGCGGGCGCCTTTGCCCAGGCCGGTGCGGCCGGTGGGGGCGTCAAGGCCCATTTTGGGGCGTTGTGGGAACCTTGGACCGCCTGGTTTGAAGCCCTGGCCTCCCTTGCCGAAGAAGGCGGCGGTATTGTCCAGCGGGCCGCTGCCGGATCTGCGGTTGGCGGCGGCGAAGCGCTGGGCGGCGTAGGATTTGGCGCTGCCGCCGGACTGGTCTTCGTCCTCATAGCTGTAGTGGGTGTCGGCGCCGAAGTCGTCGTCGCCGGGTTTGGGGCGCTGGCCGCGTTGGGGGTAGGGCGTGGCGTAGGCGCTGCTGTAGCTTGCGGGCGAGAGGTCTTCGATGAGCTTGCTGGGCACCTCGTCGAGGAAGCGCGAGGGCATGGAGGACTCCGGCGCGTCGTTGCCGTAGCGGCGGCGGTAGCGGGCGCGCGAGAGGATGAGCGTGTCCATGGCGCGGGTCATGCCGACGTAGCAGAGGCGGCGTTCCTCCTCCATCTGCGCGGGGTCGGTGAGGGTGCGGGAGTGCGGGAAGAGGCCCTCTTCCATGCCGGTAAGGAAGACCAGCGGGAACTCGAGGCCTTTCGCCGCGTGGAGGGTCATGAGGGTGACGCGGGCGTCGGCGGAGTACTGGTCGGCGTCGGAGACGAGGGCTGCGTGGTCTAAAAATTCGGCTAAAGTCTCTCCGCGAGATGTAGCGTCCTGGGCGGCGTTGGCTAGCTCCTTCAGGTTCTCGATGCGGGAGAAGCTTTCGGGTGTGGCCTCGTCTTCGAGGGCTCGGATGTAGCCGGAACGGTCGTTGAGGAACTTGATCAGCTCGGGGAGGGTTGCGGGGTCGCCGGGCTTGCGGAAGGCTTTATCTTCCGTGGTGGCTTCGCTCGCGGCAATGCGTTCGAGGCGCGCCCTGATGACGTCGTTGGCGGAGGATTTTAGTGGAACCGGGGCGAAGGGGTTGAAGCTGGCGACGAGTTCATTTGTGGGGCTCGCGTTTTCAGGGGCAATCGTGGAGATCTCTTCGCTGGGGCCGAAGTCGAAGTCGAAGTTGAAGCTGGTATCGAAGGAGGTGTTGGCGTCGTTGGCGGCGATGGTGGGTGGTGTGTCTTCGGAGAAGCCGAAGTCGAAGTTGGTGTCGCCGGTGTCGATTCCAAATGTTTCAGTGGCGATGTCGGCATCGTCGAATACAGGGGTCTCTCCACTGCGCTGCGCTTCGGTCGAGATGACGGGGTTTGGGGAAGTGTCAGCAGTGAGTGCTGCGGCGAAGTCGGGGCCGAGCATGGCGCGGGCGTCGAGGATGAGCTTGCGGAAGGTGGCGAGCGCGGTGAGGGCACGCGCGGGCAACAGCTTGTCTTCGATGGCGCGGGCGATGGCGTCCCAGCTACTCATGTTGGTGGTGAGGGCCATGCGTTCGAGGGTATCCATCGTTGTCTTGCCGATGCCGCGTGGAGGCGAATTGACCACGCGTCCGAGGGCGATGGAGTCGTGTGGGTTCTGCACCAGCTTCAGGTAGCTGAGCATGTCCTTGACTTCGGCGCGGTCGTAGAAGCTGAAGCCTCCGACCATGTGGTACTGGATCTGATAGCGGCGCAGCGCTTCTTCCACCAGCCGCGACTGCGAGTTAGTTCGGTAGAGCACAGCGCAGCGGGGCAGGTCTTCGGTCTGGCCGGCGGTCTTGAAGTAGGTGTTGATGCGGTCGGCGATGAAGAGGGCTTCGTTCTCGCCGTCGGGGGCTTCGTAGTAGCCGATCAGCGAGCCGCCTTCGCGGGTGGTGAAGAGGTTCTTGCCCTTGCGCTGCTGGTTGTTCGCGACGACGGCGGAGGCGCCCTCGAGAATAATTTGTGTCGATCTGTAGTTTTGTTCGAGACGGATGGTCTGGACCGCGGGAAAATCTTTTTCGAACTCGAGGATGTTGCGGATGTCCGCGCCGCGCCAACTGTAGATGGACTGGTCTTCATCACCGACGACGCAGACGTTGCCGTGCTTGCCGAGCAGCTTCATCAACTCATACTGCGGACGGTTGGTGTCCTGGTACTCGTCGATGAGGAGATATTTGTAACGGCGGTTGTAACGCTCGCGGACTTCGCTCGACGATTTCAAGAGCCGCACGGTTTCGAGCAGCAGGTCGTCAAAGTCGAGAGCGTTGGCCTTGAGGAGTTCCTTCTTGTAGATCTCGAAGATGTGCGCGATCTTCTCTTCCATCGGGTTGGTGGAGGCGAGGAAGTACTCTTGGGGATCGATCATGTGGTTCTTGGCCCAGGAGATTCGGCCCAGAGCTACGCGGGGTTTGAGCTGCTTGTCGTCGATGCCGAGACGCTTGAGCGCCTGCTTCACGACGGCCTGCTGATCGGTCTCGTCGTAGATGGCGAAGGTGCGGGTCAAGCCAACATTCCCGATGCGAAGGGCTTCGATGTCCCGTCGCAGAACACGCACGCAGAAGCTGTGGAAGGTGGCCAGTGTCGGTTGCGCGAGCGTGGTGTGGCCGAGGATTTTTTCAACGCGCTCGGCCATCTCTTTGGCGGCCTTGTTGGTGAAGGTGACGGCAAGGATGTTGTCGGGCGAAACGCCGCGCTCTTGTATCAGATAAGCAATGCGGTGAGTGATGACGCGCGTTTTGCCGGAGCCGGCGCCGGCGAGCAGCAGCACGGGGCCATCGACCGACAGGATGCCCTCGCGTTGCTGCGGATTCATGTTGGCGAGAAGGTCGGGCACAACATTCATTTTATCCGGTTGCGCAAACCAAGTTTGACAACCTCTCCGCGGCGTCGGTTAGCAGGCAAATAAAGGAATTTTCAGAAAATTATTATTGCGATTTTCTTTGCAGAATTTTGCGGAATACGGAACCGCGCGATGGAACCGAACGTAATGACCTGTGCGACCAGAATCTCCTGAACCATGGCAGGAGGCTCGATCCAAATTCAATTGTTTCAAGAGGAGAAGTTATGAACCGCAAATCTGTTATGGGAGTCATGGTGATGGCGGCTGTGCTGATGTCCACGCAAGCTGTCTATGCAGCGCCAACCGCGGTACACAGCCCGGTGAACGCGATCTACTCGAAGGTCAAGCTGGTGAAGTTTTCGCTGCGCAACGATACGTCCGCGCCGCTGAAGCTGAAAATCGGCGACAACGTGGTAACGCTGCTTCCCGGTAAGCCGGTGGATGTGAAGCTGGCCGATGGCAAGCAGATCATCGCAGTGGAGACGACGGCCAGCTACGACGCCGGCTCGGTCGTTGCGATAGCCGCTGAGCAGTTGGACGGTACGACAGTAGCGATCCACTAAGCGATTGCGTACTAAGCAAAGGCGTGCTTTACAGAGCGGTGCGTTTCTGCGCGCCGCTTTGTCGTTTCTCGCCGGCAAAATCTGTATGCTGGGGCGATGGCTGAGTCTATTGCGAGGAAGAGTGTTGCCGTATTCTGCGCGGCGGCTGACGGTGCGCGGCCGGAGTATCGTGCCGCAGCGGAAGAGTTGGGGCGGGCGCTGGCGGCGCGTGGGCTGGGACTGATCTACGGTGGCGCCAGGATCGGGCTGATGGGCGCTGTCGCCAATGCTGCGCTGGCGGCCGGCGGCTATGTGGTCGGCGTGATTCCGCATGTGCTGGTCGATCTCGAGGTCTCGCATGAGGGCATCTCGGAGCTGCATGTAGTCGATACGATGCACACGCGCAAGGCGCTGATGGGCGAGAAGGCCGACGCGTTTCTCATTCTGCCCGGAGGCTTTGGCACATTCGAGGAGATGTTCGAGGTGCTGGCTTGGCAAACTTTGAAGCTGCACTCGAAGCCTGTGGTGCTGCTGAATGTTGCGGGCTTTTACGACACGATGCTGGAGTTTTTGGATGTGTGCGACCGCGAGGGGATGCTGCGCGGCAATCGCGATAGATTGCTGGTGGCAAGCAGCGTGGATGAGGCGCTGGCGCTGGCTGGATTCGTCTGAGAAGCGTTCCCGATAGAATAGAGAGCGATGCTCTCCTCGCACATCCTGAACCTGCATTACATCTGGCTGGTGGTCGCTTCGGCGCTTGCGGGCGTGATCAATGCGATGGCCGGTGGAGGCTCGTTTCTCTCGTTTCCGGCGATGCTGGGCATGGGCGTGCTGCCGGTGCAGGCCAATGCGACGAACACGGTTGCAGTGTGGCCCGGGCAGTTGACCTCGCTGGCAACGCTGCGCGGCGATGTGCGGCGCGATGTGCTGCTCTCTGTCTCGATAAGCTGCGTGGTAGGTGGCGTGGCCGGCGCCGAGGTGCTGCTGCATACGCAACAGACAACTTTCTTCAAGCTGATTCCGTGGCTGATTCTGATCGGCACGGTACTCTTCGGGATCAGCGGGCCGGTGTCGCGATGGTTGCGGTCCAGGGCCGAGCATCCGCACAAGAAGCGGCCGATTCCGCAGGTGGCGCTGGCAGTTAGCTTGCTGCCGGTGACGTTTTATATCGGCTACTTCGGGGCCGGCGGCGGGTTTCTGGCGATGACCATCCTCGCGCTCTATGGCATGGACGACATGCATGAGCTGAATGCGATGAAGGTGGTCGCGGCGCTGCTCTCGAACCTGGTCGCGATCGTCATGTTTATCGTGATGCGCCAGGTGGTGTGGCACTTTTGTTTGATCTCGATGGTCTTTGCCGGGATGGGCGGCTATGTGGGCGCGCGGCTGGCGAAGAAAACCAATCCCGATGTGCTGCGGGCCATCATCGTAATAACCGGCTGCGTGATTGCCGCATACTTTTTCTGGAAGCAGGCACAGGGATGACAGCTACGAAAGAACAGATCGACCTGATTGGGTATGTGGCCGCGACGATGACGACGGTGTCGTTTCTGCCGCAACTGATTCGCGTGATCAAGCTGCGCACAGCGCGCGACATCTCGCTGGGGATGTTTCTGATCTTCACCGTGGGCACGACGTTCTGGCTGATCTATGGGCTGCTGTCGCGGTCGCTGCCGGTGGCGATCGCCAATGGCGTGACGCTGGTGCTGTCGGCGTCGATCTTGTTTCTCAAGCTGCGCTTCGATGAGCAGGCGACGAAGGCGGAGCAGCCGAAGGGAGCGCCACGATGAGTCACGAGGGCATTCGCTTTGTCAGCGCCGCAGAGGCACAGCGCGGAGAGTCGGCCAAGCTTACGGGCGATGCGATCTCTCCGGCGAAGGTGCGCGTGGACAAGAGCGGCGGCACGGGGATGACCATCGAATGGAAAGACGGGCATACGAGCGCGTGGAACTTTGCCTGGCTGCGCGCGGCCTGCCCCTGCGCGACGTGCCATGAAGAGCGCGAGGCTGAGGGGCGAGCGCCGGGAGTGGCGAAACCAAAACCGGCGTCGCTGCTGCCGATGTTTGAGGCTCCGCCGCGGCCGGTGGATGTAACTCCGGTGGGCAAGTATGCGATCCGCTTCAAGTGGAACGATGGGCACGAGGCGGGGTTATATTCGTGGGACTATCTGCGGAATGTGTGCGATAAAGCAGTGAATAGTGAATAGTGAATTAGAAGCAGCTGCTCTTGTCTTATTCACTATTAACTGGAAGCTCCGGCGTTGCCGCGAGGAGTTGCTGCGTGTAGGCCTCGCGGGGATGTTCGCAGACTTCGCTCCATGTGCCGGTCTCGACGATGCGGCCGTGCTGCATGACGGCGACGCGGTCGCAGAGGTAGCGCACCAGCGGCATGCCGTGTGAGATGAACAGGCAGGTGAGGCCGTAGCGGGTTTGCAGGTCGCGGAGCAGGTTGATGACCTGCGCGCCGACGGAAACATCGAGCGCACTGACGGGCTCATCGAGCACAAGAATCTCAGGCCGCAGAGCGAGCGCGCGGGCGATGTTGATGCGCTGACGCTGGCCGCCGGAGAACTCGTGCGGATAGCGTTGCAGGGTCGAGGCGTCGAGGCCGACTTCTTCGAGGAGTTCGAGCAGGCGGCCTTCAACGCCTTGCGGCGGGCGTTCGCCGTGGATGGCGAAGGGTTCGGCGAGGGTTTGGCGGACGGTCATGCGGGGGTCGAGCGCGGCGTAAGGGTCCTGGAAGACGATGGCGAGCTTGCGGCGCAGGCGGCGCATCTCACGCGGCGTGACGTTGAGGAGATCGAGTTCGTGGCCGCCTGCCGGGCGGTAGAGGATTTGGCCGGCGGTGGGCTCTATCAGGCGGAGCAGCAGGCGGGCGACGGTGCTCTTGCCGGAGCCGGACTCGCCGACCAGGCCAAGGGTTTCACCGCGGAATAGCTGCAGCGAGACGTGGTCAACCACGCGCACATCGCGGCCGGGCGCACCGTAGTCTTTGATGAGGTTCGTGGCGGAGAGCAGTGGCGCTTGGGGTCCGAGACTCATGTGGTCTCGCTGAAGATGACCTGCCAGCCGGCGGTGGTCTTCTCGAAGATTTCGGTGAAACTGCCGTCGGCGTCGCCGCCGCGCTTCTTGGGCCGGGTGAGGTGGTACTTGCCGGTGGCGAGGGCGAAGTTTTCGCCGAGTCCGCGGACCTCGACCTCGGTCTGCTCCAGGATGCCCATGGTCTCGCGATTCGGATAGTTGACGTGGTAGGCGATGCGAATGTTCTGGAGCCCGCGCACCGGAGCATCGAGGACGGCCTGGGTGTCGGGGGCGTCTTTGTAGTGCGAGAGATAGCCGTCGAGGTCGCCCTTGTTCCAGGCGTCCTGCTGCGCGAGCAGGACCTTGGTGACGTCGAGCTGCTGATGGCTGGCGGTATAGAGCTGGCCGGGCGCCTGCGCGTGCAGCGGCAGGGCGGAGAGGCTGAGAGCGAACGATGCGATACGAAAGAGGCGCATAAGAGAACCTCGAAGCTGGCCATCATCATACGGCCAATCCTCTGCGCATGATACGGCTTCGCCGGGCGGGGCGGATGTCAGTTGTTTGTCACCCGTTGTTTGTCAACGACGAGCGAAGCTCATTTCGCTGTGTCCGGCGGCAGGGCGGTGGTGTCGTCGCGGACGATCTTCCAGCCGGCGGCGGTCTTTTCCACGACGAGCAGGAAGTAGCCGTCGGCGTTGCCTCCGCCGGTTGCGGTGCGCTCCAGGTGGAAGTGGCCGGTGACGGTGGCGAAAGCTGCGTCCAGCGGCTGGGTTTCGAGCTGCGAGAAGCTGAGCGTGCCCATCTTTTCGCGCGTGGGGTAGCCGGTTTTGTAGGCGGCCAGCATTTGGTCGTAGCCGCGGCTGATCTTGCGGCCGATGAAGAGGATGTCGGGCGAGTTCTTGTAGCTGGTGGCGAAGGTGTCGAGTTCGCCGCGGTTCCAGTCGTCGGCGGATTTATTGAGCATGGCGAAGATGGCTGGGGCCTGCGGATTCTCGCGAGAAGCGGTCTGGGCCGTCAGGGCCATTGGGAGAAGGAGAACGAAGCAGAATAGGCAAAATTTTCGCATGGCTGGAGACTCCTTGAAGGGACGCCTACAATATATGCCATGGCGCAGGCTATGCCGAATACGAAGGTGGTGCATGCGGTCTGCACGCATGACTGCCCGGACTCGTGCGGCGTGCTGGTGACGGTGGACACGCTGACGGGACGCGCGACCAAGGTGCAGGGCGATCCGTCGCATCCGGTCACGCGGGGATTTCTATGCGGTAAAGTCGCACGGTATCTGGATCGGGTGTATTCGCCGGAGCGATTGCTGTATCCGATGCGGCGCAAGGTCGGCGTGCCGAAGGGACCGCTGCCCAAGGGGCGTGAGGCGGAGGCGTTTGAGCGGATAACCTGGGATGAGGCGCTGGGGCTGGTCGCGACGAAGTTGAAGCAGATTGGTGAGGATTTTGGGTGGGAGAGCATTCTGCCGTATAGCTATGCCGGGACGATTGGGCAGTTGGGATTCGGCTCGATGGACCGCAGGTTCTTTCATCGGCTTGGTGCATCGCAACTGGACCGCACGATCTGCGCGGAGGCCGGTGGGACGGCGCTGAAGATGGTCTATGGCGTGAAGCTGGGGACGGCGCCGCAGGACTTCGTTCATGCGGGATTGATCATCGCGTGGGGTGCGAACATTCATGGCAATAATGTGCATCTGTGGCCGTTTATCGAGGAGGCACGGCGTAAGGGCGCGCGGCTGGTGGTGATCGACCCTTACAGGACGCGCACGGCGGCGCTGGCGGACGAGCACCTGGCGATTCGTCCCGGCACAGATGTGCTGCTGGCGCTCGCGATGATGCATGTTCTGTTTCGCGATGGGCTTGAAGACCGGGCGTACATGGAGGAATGTACGAATGGTGCGGCGGCGTTGCGGGCCCATGCATTGAAGCCGGAGCATTCGCCGGAGCGCGCGGCGGAGATTACGGGGATTGCCGCGGAGACAATTGAATCGCTCGCGCGGGCGTATGGGCAGGCGGGTAAGGATGGACGCGGGCCGGCGGTGATTCGCGTGAACTATGGCATCCAGCGCAGCGAGAACGGCGGGACGGCGGCGCGCGCGGTGTTGATGCTGCCGCTGATTACGGGGAGTTGGAAGCAGCGCGGCGGCGGGATGCAGTTGTCGACGAGCGGGTCGTTTCCGTTCAACTCGGTGAAGCTGCAGAAGCCGGAGTTGATGCAGAAGAGCCCGCTGGGGCGTGCGGCTCGCGTGGTGAATATGAGCGAGTTGGGGATTGCACTACAGGGCCCAGGGTCCTGGGTCCAGGGTCCAGAGAGCAAGAAGCTCGCGGGGCCGGTGGTGAAGGCGTTGTTTGTTTATAACTGCAATGCGGCGACGGTGGCGCCGGATTCCACGCGTGTGCTGGAAGGTCTGCGGCGCGAGGATTTATTTACGGTAGTGCATGAGCAGTTCTTTACCGACACCACGGACTATGCGGATGTGGTGTTGCCGGCGACGACGTTTCTCGAGCACAAAGATGTGATGGGAGCGTATGGGCATCTGTTTGCGCAGATGTCGAACCAGGCGATCGAGCCGCTGGGCGAGGCGCGGTCGAATGTGTGGCTATTTGCCGCGCTGGCCAAGCGGATGGGGTTTGAGGAGGCGGCGTTCGACGATGGGGAGGAAGAGTTGATTGCGCAGGCGTTGTTCACCAAGCATCCGTGGTTTACCGGTGTGACCAAGGAGCGGTTGGAGCGCGAAGGCCATGTGGCGCTGGCGCTGCCGGTGAATGAGCAGGGACTGACGTTGCCGTTCAGTTCGGCGGAGTGGTTTCGTACGCCGAGTGGTCGCGGCGAGTTGTTGCCAGTGCCGGAGTGGATTGCGCCGGTGGAGTCGCGCTCGGGGGCAGAGGGCAGGAAGAAGTATCCGCTGGAGTTTTTGCCACGCAAGGCGGACAACTATATGAACTCCACGTTTGCGAACCTGGCAGGGCATCAGCATATGGAGCGGCGCACCGCGGGCGTGTTGGAGATGCATGTTGCCGATGCGAAGGCGCGGGGCATTGCGAGCGGCGATGCGGTGAGCGTATGGAACGGGCGTGGGCGGATTGCACTGACCGCGCGGGTCGGGGAGACTGTGGCTTCGGGTGTTGTAGCCGCGCGGCTGGATTGGCAGAAGCTCTCGCAGGACGGTGCGAATGTGAATGCGCTGACCAGCGAGCGGCTGACCGATATCGGTGGCGGGGCTACG
>Ga0302313_10001510_pt1 | contig 17574 bp, 16 predicted proteins | sample III_Palsa_N2_2_FD_200454 | JGI IMG/M metagenome (GOLD analysis project Ga0302313, IMG submission 200454) | Peat permafrost microbial communities from Stordalen Mire near Abisko, Sweden - III_Palsa_N2_2 | ecosystem: Environmental > Terrestrial > Soil > Palsa > Peat permafrost | place: Sweden...
GAGTCCCGAACTTCGGTTCGGAGCCTCTGACCTTTGCTCTTATCCAGCGATTGCTTGCGATGTCCCCCACATCGATCTGGCGCATCCTGCGATGCCGAAAGATCACCTACAATTATGAAATCGCGTAAGGCGATTCATATTTTTCCAACTAGGGGTGTCCGCGTCAATTCCAGCTTGCCGAAGTCCGGTTTTCCCTACCGCGACCTGGCCCGCTTTTTCGAAGTCACTTCGATACGACGGCCCGCTCGGCCGCTGGATGCGTATGGTCGTGGATCCCGAATCAGTTAGCGGTAGCGAAAGCATGGCAAGAGTTCGACGACACCCGCCCCATGAACGCTTCCCCGTTATACGACCAAGCGATTGACGTCATGAAAGAGTTGTTCAAGTTCACGCCCATGGTGTGCGATCGAAGCCTTGGCGCTCGTGAGCCGACCTGAAAAAAACTGATCCAGATCGATTGTTCATAAACTATGACCAAGGAGATTTGGACCATGCCCAGAAGCGATTCAGTTCCGAAGAGATCATTCACGAGCTGCGGGAAGCCGAGGTGCTGTCAGTACAAGGCCGCATGATCGCTGAGATAAGTCGTCAGCTGAGTGTCACCGAGCAAACCTATTTTCGTTCGCGCAAGGAATACGGGGGCCTGAAGGTAGACCAGGCCAAGCGCCTAAAGGATCTGGAAATGGAGAATGCGCGGGTACGTCGCGCACTTTCGGATGCAGTGAGCGCTTCAGGCGCCGTAAGAGCCCTCGCGCTCACTAGGCTACGCGAGATTTCGAAAGGCTAGCAGCAGGCCTGCTGGACATGACGTCCATGCTCGGCGAACTCGATGTGCGATCTCGCGACTTTTAATGATCGGCGCGGCCATGGGCAACGGTGATGATGTTGTCATCGCATTGTAATTATTATGATAAATGATCACCGGCGGCGCGCCGGTTACGGTGCGTTATAACCACATAAACAGGGGTGTAGCGAGTTATGAAACGACCGATGAGGTGTGGATGGCGGCTGACGTTGATCGCCGTCTTTGTCGCAGTAACAACCGTGGGCCTGGCCGGTGAGGCGCAGGTGCAGGCGATTCCCAATCAGACAGATTTGACGACACTTGCGAATGACCAGTTCACGAAGGTCCAGCAGCTGACGAGCGAAATCGCCGGAATCGGCGCATTTCGAGCGGACACTCGCAATGTCGTGATGCTGCCGGCAGAAATGGCAGCGGCCCGGGGAAATATCGAAACGAAGCTCCGGACGGAACTGTCAGGTGGACTGGTTGACGTCAAGCTGAGCCAGTTCACCACCGACGGGCTGGCGAGGCTGGGAGAGGAACTCGGAACACGGGCAGGAAGCCACATTCCCCTACAGTACGGGTTCTTGATGTCCTACGACGCGGCGACGGACAAGTACCTGATCGAGACAGACGCCCCGGCTAGCGTCCTCGTCCCACTAATGGCCGCACATCCCGGTCAACTTACTACCAAATGGGCGAAGTCAGAAGCAGAGGGCCGCTTCGATGACCAAGCTCCGTTCTACGGTGCTGCCTCAGTCAGCGACGGCAACGCTACCTGCACAGCTGGTGTTGCCGTCCAGGACAACTCCGGCAAGAGGTACATGACCACCGCTGGACACTGCTTCCAGCTGAACGAGTCAATTAGCATCAGTGGCGACAACAACTATGTTGGAACTGTCACGTACCGTAATACTAACCGGGATACCGAACTACTTTACACTAATCCTTATCCCCTGGGTTCCTATTATAACGGATTTATCTGGACCGGAGGCTACAAAACCAGTCCAGCATCAATGCCCGTAGCGGGTTCGCAGTACCCGTATTACGGGCAGTCCAATATTTACACAAGTGGACAGACAACCTTCAATCAGGGTGGTCGCCAGATCAAGCAGCTCAACATCAACTACTGCCCCGCCGGACAACAAACGTGCGTCTCGGACAATACCGGATTCACGTACTGTTGCGGTACGTTTACCCAGCCCGGCGATTCCGGAGCACCGATCTATGTAATAAATGGATCCCGCAAAGCCATCATAATCGGCCTACATGTGGGCAAGACCTACGATTCTGCCGGACAAGTGGTAATGGTCGGAGTAACAATGGGATCGGTATTGCATGCCTACAGCCTCAGCATGGTGACCCAGTGAGATCATTTCAGTAAGAATTGTCCGTATTCAAGCGCAATGGATACGCCGCAAGATCCTGTGTCAGGAAGGGTAACTCTCACCATCAGGAAGTTACTCTTCCTGGCACGGACGCCTAAGTAAAATGAGTTCGCTCAAAGTCGACTCGAAAAAGCGAAAAAAAAGGCCGGCGAAAAGGCCGGCCTTTTTCTGAAATACGTCTCAGGGTGCGCTTGCTTCGGACGCACTCGAAATATCATCGGCGTTGTTGCGCTTGAACCCATCTTTCGCGATATCGCGTTGCGCTCTATCTTCGGTATGCACAGAGATCAGGATGTTTCCCTCGCGAATCTTGGCGTCATAGCGCTTCGCCTCGAACTCGGGGATGCCTAGGCCAACGAGCGCGCCGACAATGCCACCCGCAGCCGTACCAATGGCCGCGCCGCCAAGCGCCGCCAAGCGCCGCTGAGTGGCCACGTGCAACAATCTCGCGCGCTAGCTCCGAATGCTTCCTGGCCGCCTCGCCGATCATGTGCGAGGTCACCTTCACGTCGTGGCGATCCCATAGATCGAGCATGCGCGGAATACCTTCGCGATAACCGTAGGCGAACCAGGTATTGGTAGCGGCGTCGGATGGCACGCTCTCCGGGAAATCGACTTTGGGGAAAGGACTATCGGTGCCTTTGGGCGGTTGGCCGCCTGCTTCGAACTGCATCGAAATGGAAATTACCAGGCGCGCATCGCCGGGCCAGAATTTACCTACAGCGGATGAGGATGTGTTTTGCGTGGACATGGGATGCTCCGTTTTCGCGTGGATGGTGCGGGAGGCGGTGAGCGCCGTGGCAGCGATGTCGCCCGCCGCTGTGCTTGTCCGGATCAAAAACTTGCGGCGACTGACCTGCAGGTCGGTCGACTCGAGGGAGTCAGAGGTGCGCACGATTGGTGTCCCTTATTTCGCGGCTAAGCCGGCTTGTTGCAGGAACGTCAGGTTGTCTTCCAGATGCCAGTCTTCGGCGATGCGCCCATCGGCGACGCGATAAATATCGGTGGCGATGAAGTCGATCACCTGACCCTGACCCGGCTTGCCCATGAAGCTTCCGGTGAAGTGACCAGTGAAATGCAGATGCGTCACCACGCGATCGCCCGCGACAATCATCTGGCGAACGTCGCAATGCAGATCCGGCACGGCGGTACGAAATGCCTTGGATGCTTTCAATACGCCGTCGATACCTTGCGGCCGACCGTTGGGCAGCGTGTTGTCGAAGAAATTCGACCACAGTGCTGCGAGGGCCATTGCTTCGTCACCGGTATTCCAGAAAGTGTCGTAACGACGGGCGGCGAGGATCTGCGCGGCGAGCGCCTGCTTCGGTAGGCTGTGATCAACGACCAGCACATCCGGCTTCACTAATTCGTCGGTGCCGGCGAAAGCGGGGGCGACGACGGCTGCACCCAGCAGCATGGCCGAGAGCCAACGGACGCCCTGACGAGAGTTTTTTTGCGGTGTAGCGTTCATGGGCTTTTCCTTTAAATGGTCAGTGACGCCGACGGTCGTGGCCGGCTGGAGGGTTATGATGTATTGCCAAAATAGAAAGAAATACGGGCAAGATATGGATAGATCCTTTCCTTTATTTCTATAATCCGGCCATGATCAATAACCTTCCCGGCCTTCGGACCTTCGCGCAGGTGGTCGCGGCGGGTAGCCTGTCGGCGGCCTCGCGCGAGATGGATCTTTCGCTGGCGGTGGTCAGCAAGCGCCTAATGCAATTGGAAAAAGAACTAGGCGTGCGCCTGCTTCAGCGCACCACACGCAAGCAGGTACTCACGGAAGAGGGGGAGCTGTTCTACGCCGAAGTCACGCGGATCCTAGCGGCGATCGACCAGGCCGAAACGGTGATGTCCGGGCGAACAAAGGCGATCGATGGGACGATACGGTTGACGGCGCCTGGCGAGTTCGGCCGCCAATGGATCGCGCCTGCGGTCGCTGCGTTCCAACAACAGCATCCGGGCGTGAGCATTCAACTGCTGCTTTCCGACCTGGTGATGAATCTGCTCGATGCCGGAGTGGACTTGGCCATCCGCTTTGGCAGCCTGGAGGATTCATCGCTGATCGCACGCCTGCTAGCCCCGAATTTTCGAGTGCTTTGCGCCTCGGCGGCTTATTTGAAGCAATTCGGTGTGCCGACGCATCCGGCAGAACTGGTCCATCACCAATGCATTCTGATCGGCGAACACCGCCGGGCCGTGTGGCGTTTCGCAGGAGAAGAAAATCTTTCCGTGCAAGTCGTAGCCGCCTTCACCACCAACGACGGCGGCGCAGCCCATACGCTAGCGCTGGAAGGTGCAGGTATCGCGCGCAAATCGATTTGGGATGTGGGCGACGACATTGCCTGCGGGCGCTTGATAAGGATACTTCCGGATTTTGCGATTCCCGCCGCGCCTTTGAACGCTCTCTATCCCAACAACCGGCACCTCGCACCTCGGGTAAATGCACTGGTGGACTTTCTCAGTGAGCGCTTGGGCAAGGTTCGGCGGTGGGACGCTGCGATGGGCAAGTCAGAATCATCTCGGTGACCAAAGGCATTGTTGGTGAGTTGCATCGCTCGATTTTCGTCCTAACTGCCAAGACGCCTTCTTCCTTATGCTAAACGCCCACCTTCTGGACAGTAAAACCAAAAAATGTGGACACCAGCACCAGACAGTCATGCCATGTCAACTGCCCGCGATCGCGCTCGTCCTCCGCCGAGATGCTCGGCAAAAGATGCGGAAATATCCACCTCTGCGCGATCTGGTGCTGACGATGCGTTACGACTTCAGCGTGGTTAGTGGAATGCAGAACACGTTCGAGACATTCAGATCGCTGACGAGTGACGTCCTGCTGCTGAGTGATACCAAGAGCCCAGCGTATCTTCGCAAATCGTCCATCGCTCTTGAGCGAGTGCTACCGAAGTCGCGGCGAATCGAGTTCAATGGACTCAATCATTCGGGCCCATGGAATGTTGACCGTGGAGGGAAACCGAACACCGTAGCGAGGGCGATGCGAGAGTTTTTCAAGGCGTAAACTCAAGCGTAACTGCCTCGCACAGGAGCCGGGATATTCGCCGCCGGAGCTGCCTCCGGTTCGCGAACTGCCATCTCGATGCGTGACCTTATCGCCATATTGTAACGACCTAAAGTAGAGTGCTCAGCACTGGGAAGATCAGAGGGCGCGCCTGACCATGAAGGTCGACAAAAAGCTAGTTCACTGATTTAGATACGCGTGCGGACCATCCAGTTTTCTGCGGCCCTTGTGCCGAATTCGGCTGCAGTGAACGTCGTTTCACACGGTCTCACTTGCCGCACCTTGCCATGAGTCAGCCGTTATCGGCCCGGCCTCGGCGCTACCGTTCGTCCGCTGTGTTTCGTCGGCAGCAGTTAATGTTTGGTCGCTGGAACCGTTGCGACGATTCGACCCACATCCGCGAGGACTGCCTTGCTGGCAGCGGCATTCGACGATTTGCTCATGTAAAGCGCGGTCACCAATAAGGGATTCTGACCGGGAGGCGTGATGATGGCGATGTCATTGCTGGCGTTACTGGCGGCACCGGTCTTGTCGCCTATTTGCCAGTTAGATGGCAACCCTCTTTTAAGCGACTGCGCACCGGTCTGGTTAAGCGCGAACCAGCTTGCCAGTTTTTGCCGAGAGTCCTCCGAGAGCGCGTCACCCAAAAGGATCTTCTGCATGGTCACGAGTATCGACCACGGCGTGGTCGTGTCGTCATCACCCTGCTGATGGCCATCGAGAGGCTCGTAATGGTCAAGCCGGGTCATGGTGTCGCCGAGACTGCGCGCATACGCGGTTACTGCCGAGGGGCCGCCGAGAGTGTCCAGTAGCAGGTTGGCCGCGGTGTTGTCGCTCATGATCATCGCCGCCTCGCATAGCTCCTGCACCGTCATGCCAGGCGGCCCGATGTTGAGACCTGTCACTGGCGCCCAGCTCAGGATCTTCGCTCGATCGAATACAATGCTGCGATCCTGGCGCTCTGTTCCATCGTCGATGCGCTTCATCACAGCGGCCACCAAAAGTAACTTAAAGGTGCTGCATATCAGGAAACGCTCATTACCACGGTAGGAGAAGCGCGCTCCCGTACTGGTATCGAGAATCGCCACTCCCAAGCGGCCACCGCTCCTTTTCTCCAGCGCTTTTAACTGGTTCTCTGCATCATGCCCGCCTGCCTTAGTCGTGAAACCTATCGAAGGGGATAGCGCAAGAGTTGCGGTGGCAAGCGCACTGATTTTCAAGAAAGTTCGGCGATCAATCGTTTTCATGTGGAGAGCGAGTGTGGCAGCGTGCGCTTGTAATCGAATTATAGTCGCCCAAGAACCGCGTGAGAACGGTGGCAGAGATAATCTCCGTTGTCGTTATTGTTGAGCATCAAGTATCGAGCCAACGATGACGCTTATTTTCGATTTCCGAATGTCGCTCCCGGGACGTTTCCGAGCGATGGGTATGCTGGGAGCGGCGCTGGTGCTTTTAGCGAGGAAGGAGGGGAGGCTGCAAGCTTGGCCATCACGACGCGCACGGCCGTCTCGAGCTGTCGGTCTTTTCCGGTCTGGCCTTCGTCGAGGGCCGGGTCGACGGCAATGTCTGGAACGACGCCGGCGTTCTCGATCAGCCAATGACCGTCGGTCGAGGCGAGTGAGTCTTTGGGGATGGTGATTTCAGTGCCGTCGATCAGCGAAAAGTCTCCATTGATGCCCTGCACGCCGCCCCAGGTTCGCTGTCCGACGACCGGTCCAAGACCGAAGATTCGGAAAAAATACGGAAATTGATCGCCATCCGACGCCGACTCGGCGTTGGTCACTACCGCCATGGCGCGCGGGGCGACGAACAGCGGCAGCGGCGATACGGCACCCTCGCGGTTGACGAATGTTCCAGCGCGCACACGGCGAAGAATATTCAGTACAGCTTGGCTAGTGTAGCCGCCACGATTCCAGCGCACGTCGATGATGAGGCCGTCTTTATCCAGCTGCGATTGCAGCTGTCGGACCAGATCCTGCGAACCTTTGGCACTAAAATCCGCGACGAAGATATACCCGATCCGGCCGTCTGAAAGTTTGGCGACCCGTGCGCGGTTTGTTTCCACCCAGTCGTGCTGCCGCAGATCGATATCTTCGGAAACCGGTGTGATCCGGACTTCATGGCCGGGGCCGCTTGGCTTGCTGGCGACCGTCAGCGCAATCGTTCCTTGCTTGCCGGCGAGCAGGCTGTCTGGATCAGTGGGCGTGCGCAAATCGACATCATCGATGGCAAGGATATAGTCGCCGGCTGTTACATGCACGCCCGGCCCATCGAGCGCAGGCGCATTCAGCGGACTGCGAAAACGCGGTCGTGTCGGATCACCAGCATAGACGTGTACGACACGATAGCGACCGCTTCGTTGGTCCGCTTGCAGATCTGCACCGAGCATCGGCGTATTGTTTGGCGGTCCTATATCTCCGGCGTCGAGGCCATCGATGAAAGTATGCGAGGTGGCGATCTCACCTTGCAGCTGGCGCAGCAGATAAAACATGTCGTCACGCGAGCCGGTCAAGGGAATCAGCTTCGCATAGGCGTCGTGGACGGCCTGCCAATCGCTTCCGTTCATCACGCGGCTAAAGAAAAGATCCCGATCAAGCCGCCACACATGCTCGAACATCTCGCGCCATTCGGCACGGGGATCGACGGTGACCGTGAGTCCGGCCAGATCGACCGTATGCCCATCGTCGCGCGCGTCGACGTTACTTACCCGCCAAGTTCCATCGTGCTGGGATAAAACGGTGCGCCCGTCCGCGGCGACTATTGCGTTGTCGAAACCACGAAGCACTACACGCGTGTGTCCGGACCCGATCTCGAACGCGTCCAAGGTAGCGGCCTGGTCGGGATCTTCTCCGGAAAGCAAATCAGGTGGTCGCGCTTCGTAAAACAGCGTGCCGTTTCTCACCTGCAGAGACACGATACGCCCTGCGGGTACGGGCAGGGCGACCGCGCTGCGCATAATCGCTTCGGGATCGCTAGCGGCATTCGCCAGCGATACGCCGTAGATGCCGTCCGAGTTCAGCGTCGACAGCGTCGCTTCGTCGCCGCGATCCGAGGTAAAAGGGCGCTCGTGACGCTGGGATACGAAGAAAAGCGTCTTGCCGTCGAATGAAAAAGCGGGAAGCCGATCACTTTCGAGGTTGGAACTGATGACGACGTCACGACCGGAGGCGTTCTCGCGCAGGTGCAGTGCCTTTTGACCCGAGGCGCGCGTGGTGCTGTAAGCCAGCCAGCGGCCGTCGGCGGAAAAGGTGGCGTCGCGAATCTCGGCGATGGGATCGTGGGCGACTAATTGGGTTGCGCCGCCAGTCAGCGGAACCCGCCAAAGGTCATGTTCCGCCGAAGGAACGATCAAGGAACGCTCATCTGGCGAGAAAATAGGCGCGTAAAACACGCCCGTGGCGAAGGTTGTCAGCCGCCGTTCGACCCCACCTGTCGCTGGACGCACCGCCACTTGTTGTGCCGACTCATCTTCGGTGATATAGGCGATTAGCGTGCCATCGGGTGACGTGGCGGGATGATCTTCGTCCGTGCCTTGCGTGGCCGTGAGTGCTTGCGCCGAGCCGCCATCCAGCGGCATTCGAAAGAGATCGCCATGGGCTGCGAAAAACGCTGCCTTGCCATCGGGCGCGATGGCGTAGTTGGGTGCGCTGGTCACATCCTTGGCGCGTATATCGCGTGCTGCGGTCATGGTGCGCGGCGCTGTTTTGGATCCGTCGTCCGGCACATTGACTTGGATCGGCTTCAATGTTTCATCGGGCAGATTGATCGCCCAAAGTTTGCCGCCTTGCTGGAAAGTGATGCGTCCGGCTACCAATGTGGGTGAGTCGATGTCGAAATCCGCAAAATGCGTGATCTGCGTTGTCGCGTGGGAATCGAGGCCGTAGCGCCAGAGGTTCAGGCGAAAACTTGGCCCGCGATCGGACAGAAAATAGATGCGGCGCCCCGACCACATTGGTGCGGTATCGGTACCCTTCCAGTCCGTGATGCGGCTTTGGTTGTGGCTGACAGGATCGTAGAGGAAGATGTCCTCGGCCTGTCCACCGATATAGCGCTTTCGACTGGACAGATCGGTAAAGGTGGGCGTGTAGGCGATCGAGCGGCCATCGGGGGCGTAAGCCAGCGAGCCGGATTGTGCTAGTGGCAGTCGCTGCGCCATTCCACCGTCGATCGATACGGAGAAGGCTTGCAATTGTCCTACAGCGATGGCCTTTCGATCCGAAAGGAACAGCACCTTTCGGCTATCGGGTGTCCAGCCGATCACGAGATTGGCGGAGGCACTGACCCGTGCATCGAACGTCAGCCGGCGAGGCACGCCGCCGTTTGGCGCCACAACGAAAACATCCTGACCGCCATGCGTGCGCTCGGTGTACGCGATCCAATGGCCGTTTGGAGAAAACCGTGCCGCATCAATATGCCCTGCGCTCTTCACGATGCGTTGCGCTGTGCCGCCGTGGCGCGGCGCAGTCCACAGATCGCCATGTGCGACAAATGCAAGCTCGCTGACGCTGCTGCTTGGAAATCGCATCAAGGTTTCCGAGCATACAGGCGCACCCACCATCGCCGCGAAAGCCGTGAACAGATAGAACCACGCTCGGAATCTTACGCTGTTCAATTTCCTCATCCTCTTGTCGCGCTAAAGCCTCTGTGACCCGTCGCGCAGTATGGATCAACACGTCTGCATCGGATGACGCCCTACGCATCGTTTCAGCTAGTCGAGCGCGCCGAGGAAAATCTTCGCTCCATTTTCAGTACGCGGACTTATTTGGCCAGGCCGCTCGATGGAACGGTTAGGCGTCATGGTGCAGTGGTTTGCGCATGCTTGACGCAGTGACCTCATAACCTAACGACAGATACAAGGCTTGAGCTGCCGAATTGTGGCCAAAGACGTTCAAGCGGATCGCAGGCAGTTGCATTTCTGCAGCGATAGACTCAAGCGCAAGCAGCGCGGTCTTGCCGTAACCCTTGCGTTGATGATCTGGATTGATACGTATGTTGTAGACGTGGCCTACTCTGGCGGCACCATTGCCAACAACTGCAAACCATACGTAGCCGACCGTGATTTTGGAAGGATCGCGTATCTCGTAAAAAAAGTGATTCGGGGTGTCGATCCCTTGGGGAAGAAGCTGAGCGACCATCGCCACCGCTTTGGCCTGCGCCTCATCTAGGGCCATACAGCCAGCGAGTACCTGGTTGTGAGCATAGGAATTGTTGGCTCCAGCGGCGAATGCGCTGAACATCTCACGTTGCATCGGGACCAGAATGGGGACTGTCATTTGTAACGCCTGACGCCAAGTAAAGCGTATGAAGGTGGTTGATAGGTTAGTTCGCCGATCTGGATGCATGCAGCGACCATTCGGTGTTCTGCGGCCTTGTTTGATCCCCCACTTTCAACTAACGCCAAAAATGTGAAGCTAACGTCAGGCGCCAGACACCTAACCACCTTCGCCACTGCGAATGAGTATTTACACCAGCGCTGCTGGTTGGGTTCGCCAAGAGCGCTGACCAGCGGGGGTTTTCAGCAAATCTCCGCCAACAGAAGACGTTTGATCGAAGATTGTGCCGACCACTGATTGGCGGTTACAAACTCATTCACCAAGGAACCATTCATTCATCGGAGAAGAATTTGCCTGTGGGGCCATCTTGCTTGGCCCAGCAAAGCCATCTCAACAATCTTTGAAGCCGCCTGCTCGACGGTCCGGCTTTGTCGCGGTGATCACGCATCCGTGCTCGGGAGCGATATATCCAGCGCGTTCTGCGGTTAGCAATCCGCCCTGCGATCGCACGGCCCCACCACATCGATCTCCCGAATCGACCGCGATAATCATCAACCGGGTCAACAACCGGTTGCGATGCAGGCAGCGCAGAACAAGTTCGTGGCAGTAGGTAAACAATTTATGGGAGCCTCGTCACGTGGATCGCGTCGCTTCGATGGGTGACACGTTTGAGGCTCGCCTCGCCGGTGCCAGCACTGCGATCTGCCCTAACAGCAAAAGCACTACGACACCGATCAGCACATAGACTAGCGACAGCCGCGCAATCTCGAACTGGGTGACCATCCACAGGTTGATACCGATGGCCAGCGCAATGCCGACCACCACGCCGCCCACGCTGATTAAAAGGTTTTCGGTGAGGAAATAACGGAGGATGTCCGAACGCGTAGCACCCAACGCACGGCGCACACCGATCTGCTTACGCCGCTGCCCAACCCAGAAACTGGTTAGGCCAACGATACCTGCGGCGGTGATTGCCAGCAACACCACGCTGATGATGCCCATCAGGATCGCCATGCCGCGATCGCTATCGTAGGCGCGCGCGCGCGCCTCGGCGAAGCTCAGCTCCCCATCTTCGGGATCGATAATGCGCATGAGGTTTTGCGTATACAGCGCCTTCGGCACCTCACGCATGGCGGCGACGAGCTGGCCTGGCCTGGCGCGTACGATGTAGTACAAGCCATCAGAATTATCCTCCTGCAATGGTCGTATCACCGACTGATAGGCGTACGCGGTATTCCACGTACTGACGCTCTGGTTTTGCAGCAGATCGATAATGCCGATGATCGTGCTTGGCGTCTTGCTCATCTCGTAGAACGATTTGCCCAGTGCGGAGCCATCGGGATACAGCCGGTCAGCCAAGGCCTTGGTGACGATGACAACGGGAGACGCTACGTTTTGGCGTGAGCTGATCTGGCCGACTTCGTCGGCTCGAAAATTTCGTCCCGCCAACAATGTTACGCCCAGCGTATCGAGCAGATGTTCGTCACCCAGATAGACATTCGCATCGGTCGTCTTTTCGGTCTGCTCAGGAGTGAGCGTGATGTAGTCGTCCCAGCCGCTGCCACGCAGTGGATAGGAATTGCTGGGTGACACATCGCGTACGCTTGGCAGCCGGCGCAACGCCGCCATGTCGGCCAGTATCTGCGCGTGGGTCTGTTGTTCGGTCGACTGGTTGGCCCATTGATTGGAGATCACGAACACATTGGCCTCGTCGAGGCCGGTGGGTTCGGAAAGATGTGCCAGCCGCTGCTGGATGATGAACAACGCATTGCAGACGATCGCCAGGGTCAGCGCTATCTGCAAGGCAATCAGCCCGACGCCAGCCTTGTGGTGGCGCATGGCAGAGAGGATTGGTTTGATCTGCATGTTGGCGGCCCTCAGTTCGACTTCAGCTGCCAGGCCGGCTGCACGTGCGCCGCGCGCCAGGCGGGATAGAACGCTGCAAGCACCGTGGCGACGATCGCCGTAAGCAACGTCATCGCCATTAGCGAAATATCGAGGTGCGCCAGTCGCGCGATCTGCGGCTGGAACAGCAGCCCGACGCCCAGCATACCCACGGCGGTCAGAGCCAACCCGAGCACGCCGCCGGCCAGCCCCAAGGTCGCCGCTTCGATCAGGAACTGTTTGTAGATCTCACTGCGCGCCGCGCCCAGCGCGCGGCGCACGCCGATTTCGCCGGCGCGTCGCATGAACTTGGCCAGCAGCAAGCCAATGGTATTGACTAGACAGATGACAAAGAACCCCAGTGCGACTGTCAGGGAAATACGCGTCTCTCGCGGCACGACGTGTTCGACCTCGAGCCACTGCGTCACGTTGCGCAGGCGCACATTAGGCGCCCACGCGAAGCGACCGGCACGTTGTTGGTCGGCGGCGTAGCTGTCGAGAAACTGCCGGTAGCGCGCCGCATCTGCAGCGCTGTCCAGTTCCACCCATGGCATTGCCCAGACGCAATTGCTGCGCAACCACGCATCACGCGTCGAGAAGTCAATGTTTCCGCGGCAGCTATTTCTGCCATAGGTATCGAACTGCAGATCCATCGCACGGGTAAACGGCAAATAGAAATCCGAAGGATCGTCGAAACTGTTGCCATCGAACGCTGCAAAGAAACGTGGATGCAGATCCCAGTGCCTTGCCACACCGACCACCCGATAATCGTGCCCGTTCAACGTTAGCTCATGACCAACGCTGTCGATGTTGCCGAACACTTTATGGTTGAACGCTTCGCTGAGCACGACAACCGCGGCGCGTCCGTCATCATCGGCTTTGCTCCAGCCACTGCCGTAGCGAAACGGGACCTCGAACATCGGAAAAAAGTCGCCATACACGGCATAACCGTTAGCGCCGATCGGCAGGCTGCGGCTACCGCCTGGCAGAACAGACACATGCACCGCATACAGCAGGGTCTGCCGGCTAGCCTGGTGCGCGCGCATCAACGCCATGGCATCGGTATAGCTCAGCGCCTCCGCCGGTTCGCCCTGCAGATTCTGCTGCGGACCCCAGCCATCGATCTGCGGCGTGAACAGCTGTGAAGATTTGCCCGGAATTGGATTGCCCGATACCGCACGAAATACCGAATAGGTAATCATCGACGCCGCCACGCCGAAGCCGATCGCCATCACCATCAGCGTGGTGAGGGCAGGGTTGCGTCTGAGGCTGCGTAAACCAAGTTCAAAATAATAAACCAGCATCTAATGAACCTCCGTGATGTTTAACGTGTCACTTCGAAAGGTTATGGGCGCGACGCATGCAGGGCCGGAGCCCGTATTGCGCCTTTGCAGTAGAAGCAACGCGACAGCACCGATGGCGAAGTAAACGCTGGTTAGTCGATCCACTTCCAAGGGGATCGCCCTCCACAGGTTTATGCCGATGGCCGAGGCCGCGCCGATCACGAAGCCGGCGGCCGTGATCACCAGATTTCCGAAGTGCTGCGAATCATGTGGTGTATTCCTTACCGCCCATTTGGCGGTCCCGCACAGGGTCCTGCAATCCACGTGCCAAAGCAAAAAAGTGAGGCCTGGCAAAGCTTCGCCGTCGCCGGCGCCTTGCACTCGTGTGTCCGCGGACACCGCCATTAGACCGTCGGACACTATGGCGCGATGCGTGGCGAATACGCGGCCGTGCTCTTCGGAGTGTCGACTCCCCGTAAATCAGTGCCAGGCTAAATCAGAGGTCGCCGGATCGTTTTGCATCCGAAACTCGGCGGGCGTCAGACCGCCGAGGCTGTCATGGGGAATCTCACGGTTGTAGTCGGCCAGCCAGTGCTCAGCGTGTTCACGCACTTCGGTGAGGTTGCGAAAGACGTGCATGTCCAGCACACCGCGCCGGAAGCTGCCGTTGAAGCGTTCGATGAAGCCGTTCTGCATCGGTCGGCCTGGTTCGATGAAGTCCAGGGTGATGCCTTTGCGTTCGGTCCACTCGGCCAATGCCAGCGCGACGAACTCAGGGCCATTGTCCAGACGCAGCTTGGTCGGATAGCCACGCCACGCTGCAATGCGTTCAAGGGTACGAATGACACGAGCGGCCGGTAAGTTCAGGTCGATGTCGACGGCCAGCGCCTCACGGCTGAAATCGTCGATCACGTTGAACGTGCGAAAGCGCCGTCCATCCCACAGGGCATCGGACATGAAGTCGATCGACCAACTGCCGTTGATCCGTTCGCCGGCCACCAACGGCATCGGGTGCCGGTTCGGCACGCGCTTCTTGCCGCGACGGCGGCGACTGAGCTGCATCAGGCAATACACCCGCCACACCCTCTTGTGATTCCACACCAGCCCGCGACGACGGATCAGCTGGAACAGTTTGTCGAAACCACGCTCCGGAAAGCGCTCGGCCAACTCGGCCAGCAACGCGATGACTTTCTCATCTCGATCCGGGCACCGCCGATAACGAACGGTCGAACGCGACAGACCGAGCGCCGTGCAAGCCCGTCGCTCGCTCCAACCATGGCGTTCTATCAGCCACTCGATGAGCGGGCGCTTGTGCGCCGGACCTACAGCTTTTTTGCGATGACGTCCTTCAAGGCATGGTTTTCCATCTCCAGCTAGGCATACATGCGCTTGAGCTTGTTGTGCTCGGCTTCCAGATCGCGCAGCCGCTGCACATCGGCCGCCTCCATGCCGCCGTACTTGGACTTCCACACGTAGTACGTGGCATCGGAAATGCCCAGTTCGCGGCACACATCTTTGACTTGCCGACCACCCTCGACCTGCTTCAGGGTCGTGACGATCTAGCTCTCGGTGAACTTGCTTTTGCGCATCTTTGGTCTCCTTGAGGCTAGTTTGCCCGGAGACCTCTGGTTATGCCTGGCTCAAGTTTACGGGGAGTCGACAGGAGCGAGGCTGCCCCTCCCAACACGCCGCGTTTGTCTGATGTCACGTCAGACGGCGTAGTTCATATTCGTAAGATCCACGATCAGCCCAGGCCCGTTTGGTAGCCTCTCTTGCTCGCGGCAACCGGGCTTAAACTGCAGTTAATGCCCGGTTGTCGAACATGGCGAGCGCGGTATAAGCTCGGCGCTAAACCGGAATGGACTGAATACACGATGCGTATTGTATCGAAATCAATTGAAATTAGAGTTCCTGCAGCGCGCGTATGGCAAGTCCTTACTGATTTCGTGGCCTATCCGGAGTGGAACCCGTTCATGCTGTCCGTGTCGGGCACGCTGGTGGTCGGCAAAAAGTTGGCCGTTCAGATCAAACCGCCCGGTGGAAAGGAGATGGCATTCAAGCCCACTCTAGTCGCGATAGAGCCGGATAGGGAGCTTCGTTGGTTGGGTAGGCTAGTCCTGCCGGGTATATTCGATGGCGAGCATCGGTTCGAGCTGACGGCGCGAAACGGTGTAACGCGCTTCGAACAAAGTGAGCGATTTAGCGGAATCCTCGTGGGATTGTTGGGCTCTACCTTCGAGAAGACTGAGCGCGGTTTCGCGGCAATGAACGAAGCCCTGAAACAACGTGCGGAAAGCTGACAGAAGCAGGAAAATGCCTGCTTCGTTGTCCAAACCACGTGGATGAATGCGCGAGCATCCGAAGCGATCGATTCATGTAGCTTTATCGCGTTGTGCGTGAGCGTTATGTAGTTTGGTGAAGTCGAATTCGCACAGGTCGGTGCTGATCGATCATGTCGTCGAACTCGTGATCGATCAGCATGTCTGCGCGCCGATAGCTTTGCCCGCCGAGCGCCTGGCTCGCCAAAAGCATGTCGATCCCGCTGACGGTAACGGTTAGCCGAAACTCGCCGTCACCGCACAGCGCCTCAAGCGTCGCCGATCCTTCCTCGATTTCGTGGACCAGAGTCCAGGAAAAAACGAGCTGCGGGTTGTGCGCGCGCAACAGCGGCAATTCAATCAGGCGGCGATAACTCGGCCCTGTGTTCATCTCCACTTTCTCCAGCCAGGAGAGCTGAGCACTGACGTTCGCGATTGGGCGCGTCCGCGTTGAGGCGAGGCGAACAATCAGCATGGAGCGGTTCTCGCGGCGAACGAGCACGACGACGCGACTGAACATGAAGCTGGTCAGTTGCTGTGGCGAAGGTAGACAGGTAGCTGGCGTTTCGCAAAAAGCAGTCCTATCCAGAACCAGCACAGATGCCGGCATCAACCGGCGCAGGTGACCAGATCCAACCGGCACGCTGTTCATTCGCACCCAGCACCTGCAATTGAATCCAGGAAGCACGAATTACAGAGCAAGCACGACCGCGTAAGCAGGAATGGTACGAAGCGCGCGCCGACTGTAGAAGCTCGCGAAGTGCAGAGGTTCGCCACGGCTTAACGGGCGCAGAAGCTGTCCACCGATCAAGTAGCCGCTCAATGCAAAGAACAAATCTACTGCCATCCAGCCCGTATTTTGCAGACCCGAGAAGCCCGGTCCCAACCCTGAGGTTTCCCCACGAATCTCCTTACTCAATCAACACGTTGCACGAAGATTGAAGGAACAGTGCGCGCATGATGCGGTCATTCCTCACGGGTTACGAAGCCAGAGGAGACCACACCATGCGCGCTACCGAAGTAGCGCAAAAGTGTCTGCGCGACGCACTCGGTTCGATGCATGCGTTGCGTAGCCGTGTGCTGTTGCGCGCCGTCGAGGCGATGATCCACGGCAGCCGCCTGACGCTGATCGATCTGGCGCGCTCATGGCCTGACGCTGAGCGCGTCCGTGCGCCGCTCAAGGCACTCGATCGACTGTTGGGCAACCGTCATCTGCATATTGAGCGCGAGCCTGTCTACAAGGACATGGCTCGTTGGTTGGTGCGGAACAAGCAACCCACCATCGCCATCGACGGGTCGGATCTGAAGGCCGACCGAAGCTGGCATCTTCTGCGCGCAGCGATTCCAGTGGGTGGCCGTTCGTTGCCGATTCTGGACAGGGTGTTTCCTACCGGGCAGCAGGGCTCGCCGAAGGCGGAAAAGCAGTTTCTTCAACGGCTAGCTCAGGTGTTGCCCGACGACGCACACCCGATTCTGGTCACCGATGCCGGCTTTCGCGGTCCATGGTTCAGGGCGGTCGAAGCGATGGGCTGGCACTGGCTAGGTCGCTTGCGCAACACCACGTATCTCAAACCCATCGACGTGCCCGATGAGCCGGATGAGTGGGTGAGATGCAAAGCCATGTACGA